>Ga0105854_1001342_pt1 | contig 10129 bp, 9 predicted proteins | sample OrgsoiDNA_201058_FD_89679 | JGI IMG/M metagenome (GOLD analysis project Ga0105854, IMG submission 89679) | Permafrost soil microbial communities from the Arctic, to analyse light accelerated degradation of dissolved organic matter (DOM) -... | ecosystem: Environmental > Terrestrial > Soil >... | reverse complement strand
TCGAAGATCTGGGAGATCGTGCGCGAAATGCTGATGAGCTGGGAAATGATGAAGCGGCGCCTGCGTGAAGGCGTCGAGTTCTTTCGCTTCCTGCGCACGCACGAAGCATGACCGCGGGCCAAGCGGCGGCCGGGCCAGCACGGCGTGCATTGATTTTGACCGCGGACGATTTCGGGCTGCACACACGCGTGAACGAAGCGGTCGAGCGTGCCCATCGCAACGGCGTGCTGAGCTCCGCCAGCCTGATGGTCGCAGGCGACGCCGCTGCGGATGCCGTCGAGCGCGCGCGACGCCTGCCGACTTTGCGCGTCGGTTTGCATGTCGTCCTGGCGGACGGCCTGGCGAGCTCGCCACGCAGCGACATTCCACTGCTAGTTGATGACCAGGGCCGTTTCGGCAACGCGATGGTGCGCGACGGCGTGCGCTTTTTCTTTCTCCCCCGCGCGCGGGCCCAGCTCGCCCACGAAATTCGCGCGCAGTTCGAGGCCTTTGCCGCGACCGGGTTGCCGCTCGATCATGTCAATACCCACAAGCATTTCCATCTTCATCCCACGGTGCTGTCGCTCTTGCTTGAAATAGGTAGCGAGTACGGCATGCGGGCCATGCGCCTGCCGTACGAGGCGGGCGGCTCGCTTGCACTACGTCCGTGGATCGCGCTAGTGCGGGCCCGGCTGGACCGCCGCGGGATTGCCCACAACGATCACGTGGCGGGTCTCACGCAGAGTGGACAGATGGATGAAGCGGCCTTTATCAAGGCGCTCGCCAACCTTCCCGATGGCGTGAGCGAAATCTACTGCCACCCTGCCATACCGGGCGACGGTCCGCTCACGCCGTCCATGACGGACTACCGCCACGCGGACGAACTCGCGGCGCTGCTCTCCCCGCGCGTGGCTGCGGCGATGGATGCCACGGGCCTCCCTCGCGGCGGCTTCAGCGACGTGTTCCCGGCGGCTGCGTCAGCCATCGAACCGGCGTTGCGCACGCTATGACCGCAGCACTACGCTGGCTTGCCTGGGCGCGCTGGCCGGTCGCGATTGGCTTACTGACCGTTTTCGCGGTCCAGGAGGGTTTCGCCGACGTGCTGCGGGGTATCCCCCAAGCCGGTGTCACCATGCTCTGGCTCGTCCCGTTCCACGCGCTGCCCTTGTTGCTCGATGCATGCGGGTGGCGAGTCCTCCTTGGCCGCCTCGTGCCGCTGCGCGTCCTCTGGGGGATAGCCACCGTGCGCGAGTCGGTCAGCCGCCTGCTGCCCGCTGCGGGCGTGGGCGGCGAACTGGTCGGGATTAGGCTCGCACACTGGTATATCGTCGATATCAATCGCGTCAGTGCATCCGTCATCGTGGAAGTGCTGGTGACGGTAGTGGTCCAATATGCGTTCTCGGCGCTTGGCCTGTTGCTGCTGGTCGCCACCACCCAGGCATTCGCGGGCGTACGTCTGATCGGTCTTGCGCTGCTGTTGTCATTGCCGGTTCCCGTTGTGTTTTTCATCCTAATCAGACGCGGCGGCTTGTTTCAAGCCCTCGAAAAGCTGGCGGCCCGCTGGCTCGGATCGTCGCACCGGATGTTGTCAAAGCTGGATGGAGTGCGCCTCGACCGGGAAATAGACATGCTGATGCGGCGCCCGGGCTTGTTAGCCAGCGCGTTCGCGTGGCAGTTGGGCGGTTACATGCTCGGTGCGCTCGAGGTGTACTGGGCACTCGCGTTCTTCGGTCATCCGGTATCGGTTGCCAGCGCGCTTGCCGTGGAAGCGCTCACTCAAGCGGTCCGGCACGCGGCGTTTTTCATGCCGGCGGGGTTGGGGGTGCAGGAGGCCGCGATCATGGTGCTGGCGCAAATGAGCGGCGTGGACAGGCAAGCGGGTATTGCGCTCGCGCTTGTCAAGCGGATGCGTGAAGTGCTATTTGGTTGCATTGCGCTTGCCGGCTGGCAACTCGCTGAAATGCGCCGCAATTCCCGCTCGCGGCTGACTTGAAAGCAGGTTTATCGAAGCTGCTGCGGGCTTCCATGTGGAAAGACATGGTGTGCCACGCACAACGCATCAACCCAATCCCGTTTATTGATTGAAGTCACTCAAGCGGCTGTTACGCTGCCGATTTATATGATTGCGAATTGTCTGCACTGCCGGACAGCCGCTGTATACCCTTGCCCGCAGTGACTCCATTGAGGGGCGAATCGCCCCTTCGCCCTTCTGCAGAAGGGCGGCACCCAATAGCACGCATGGCCTTATTCCCCAAAACGATACGGTTGAATAAACATTCTCTTGAGCCCGGTCGCGCCTAGTACGACAATCCAATTCATCCGACGATACTCGGATCATCTGATTTTAATACCTGTGGTAGTTCAAACAACTCGGCGCGGCGCAGCCGACAGCCATCGTCAATTAATGAGGCTGCTAAAACTTACCCGAGAACATGCTCACCTCCCTGCTTCCGCCAACGATCACACCCGCGCTTCGGCTCTGTTTCCACCGCCGCTCGATGGATCAGCAACGGCCGCTATCAACGGTCACCATGGCCTTTACCGTGGTTGCGTTCCTGATTTTCGTCACCGCCCGAGCCCACGTGACGGGGGCTACCTTACCGCTCTGGCCGCGCCTGACATGTGCTCTCGCCATGTTGTTGCTCGTCTCGGCAATCCCCAAGGCCTCGTCTACTTTTATATTTGGTCTGATCGGCGTGCTTTACGTCGTCGTGCTCCAGATCGGAGTGGTGATCAATGTCCAAGGCGTCGAGAAACCGCTCTTCTGGATGCTGCCGGCCGGCATGGTCATCCCAATCTGCGCGGCGCCGCTGTGGCTGACGCCGCGGCATTTCATCCTGGGAACAATTGCGTTCTACCTGGCCGGACTGCCCTTTGTGATGAGCGCACCCTTCACGCACGACGACTACGTCTTATGCGCAATGTGGGTGGCTATCGGCATCCCGACGGCGACTACGTTCCATTTCGGCTTCTACTGGTTCCGGCTCAACCACTTTCTGCTCGAAGAGAAATTGCGAGCGCTCGCCGCGATCGACCCTTTGACCCAACTTCTGAACCGGCGCGCTTTTCTCGAGCAGGCGGAACAGATGCTGAGCGAGACGAAAGGTCACGATGAAGTGGTCAGCGCGATCTTCCTGGACATCGATCGCTTCAAGTCCCTGAACGACCAGTACGGCCACGCGCGAGGCGACGAAGCGCTGATGGACGTCACCAAGGTCCTGAACGACGCCGTGCCCGCGCAAGCGCTGGTAGGACGGCTCGGGGGCGAGGAGTTCGCGGTCCTTATCAAGGCGCCCGGTCCAGATCGCGCGACCGGGCTTGCGGACACGCTACGCATCCTCGTTGCATCGATACTTCGACCCGATGGCTTTCTCACCGCCAGCTTCGGCGTGGCGCATCGCCGCTCGAACGAGACCGCCACCGAACTGCTCGACCGTGCCGACGAAGCGCTATTGCGCGCGAAACACGCGGGCCATAACCGGGTGTTTGTCGAGCAGGCAAGGCGGGTCGATCGCGTACGCGCTACCGCTCTCGATGAAGACAACGACACGCGGGTCGATGAGGAACCAGTCGTTGTCACCCGCTGGGGCGCGTTCGACCTGTTCACCCATTACCAGCCGGTTTACAGTTTGTCTCATCAGAAGCAGGTCGGTTTCGAAGCCCTGCTTCGCGGCTTCGATCGGCATGGCACGCCGCTGCGGCCCGATAAGCTGTTCGCTCCGCAGTCGAATCCCGGCATCAGCGACCTGGATTCACTGACCCACCATCTCCATCTCGCGAACGCCCGCAAGCGCCTGCCGCTCGACTGCTGGCTGTTCCTGAACGTCGCGCCGTCCACCTTCATCCAGCCGGGTTACGAGCAGACGCTGGCGGCGATCGTCTTCGAAGCGGGACTCGATCCTCGCGGGGTGGTGCTGGAGATTCTCGAGTCCGAGGGGGTGGACGTTGAGGAGCTTGCGCTGGCCGCGTGGCGGTATCGCGGCTGCGGTTTCCTGATTGCAGTCGATGACTTCGGCACGGGCCACTCCAACCTCGACCGCCTGCTGCGGATCCAGCCCGACTTCGTCAAGCTCGATGGCGCGTTGATCCGCGCGAAGAGCCGTGCCTCGGACCAGCCCCTGCTCCCCACTATTGTTTCGCTGCTGCATCGGGCGGACATGCTGGTCGTGGTGGAAGGGATCGAGACGACCGAGGAGCTGATCCTCGCGGTCGAATCGAACGTCGATTTCGCGCAAGGATTCTTGCTGGGCAGACCGAGTGCCACGCTGCCCTCGGCGGCAGCGGTCACGCGGCGCATCGATCATGCATTCGATGTGATTGCCGAAGGCCGGGCCGTGCGCACCGCGCGCTTCGAAGCGCAATTGGCACCGTATTTAGCCATGCTCAACACCGCGGCGGCAGCGTTGACGAACGGCGCCAGTGTCGAAGACGCCATCGCGCCCATGGCGAAGCTGGAACTATGCAAACGCTGCTTTGTTCTCGACGAGACCGGGCGCATTTTGGGGCAGGATATTGCCGGCCGCGCGGGATCGAGCGCGGACTTCCGGCTCGGGCCGTTATTCGCCTCGCAGTCGGGACGATGGGATCATCGGCCGTATTACTGGAAGGCGGTGGCGAACATGGGAACGGCGGTGTTCTGCCAACCGTATTTATCGCTGACCAGCGGGCGCGCGTCGGTCGGCGTGACCATGGCGTTCACGTGCGGCGAGCGGGTGATGGTTGTCGGCAGTGAACTGGACTGGACGTTGCCGCATCTGGCGTGGCCCACGGTGGAGTGATGGCGAAGAGTGACGCATGGCTATTCCAGATCAGGATCACCGTCTCGCCCGAGACCGCCCCGATCTTGCGCGGAAATCCACAGTGCATGCCCCCTGCGCTACGTGATTTACTGCGTCGGCATGACGCCTCGTTAACATGCCAGTTCGACGCGTTTTCTGACTACGTAAGTGAAGCAGAAAGACTTGGCCCGGAAAAGTATTCGCTTTACCAATGGACCAAGGAAACGATCGAGAACCCTGAGAAAAAAGCCAGGTATCTGCAGTCTTTTGCTGTTTATGTAAATAGTGAGGAGATCTACCCGAGAGAAATCGCCGATGTGTTGCAAGCTGAATTGTCAGCGCTGATAGGTGTCACCGGAATCGAACGGGTAGTCAAGATTGACAGTAACCCGGCAAACAATCCGCAACCGCCCAATCGCGAGCAATAGCGCACCATTCTATGAATTCCCCTCTTCAACAGCATCGAGTGCAAGACCGCCTCACTTCCTATTTCTGGAGTAACGACGCTATCCGCAGTCGATGCGTGAGTGACATTGTGCTGACAGGCACGGTCGACGTACCCGTACCCCCTCCCCGTCTGCTTGCAGATTGGGAAAGGGAGATATCGTCGCGCATGGTCCTGGAGCCCGGTGACGTAGAGGTAATGCCCTTGGCACGAGCGCGAGCACGCTGGCCGGACTACAAGCGTTGCGTGCAAGCGGTGTCTGATTGGACGTGCGCGATTGGACTGCCTGATGTGCTTGCCTCCAGTGACGTAGCGCTCATGGCCTGCCGTGGCGCGAGGTACCACCACGACGGCGCGCAATATGGCAGTGCGGCCTTTTGCAATCTCTTCATGAGCGAGGATAGGGGTTTGGACTTGCATTTTCCGTCCATGGGTCATCGAATCCCGCTGACCCGGGGCACGGCTGTGTTATTCGATACCGGCCAACCTCATGGCGTCATTCAACGCGGGAGCAGCGGTTTTAATGTGGCAGACTTCGGGCCTGATCAGGATTGCAGCCAACTATTCCTGACCTGGGAGCTTCCCATCGAAAATGCCCATGTTGGGAAAGCATTAGGCGTTACCTTCGACGTCGACCCTTCGACATCGCTGCTACTGGAAGAAGAGCAGGTCTGGCTGAACGGGGCACGGGCCGTTGTGTGCCCAGATTCTGGTCGGTGGCGTCGGGTCGACTAATCGTCAGAAAAAAACAGACGACCGCAAAACCGCGAGTGCACTGGGCGAAACGTGTCCGTACGCAGCACCATGTGGCTATATCGCATTCAAGTCCCGGTTGAGCATTCGTGCGACGAGACGCACGCGTCAACACCACGCAAAACCATATTGCGTTTCGACTCGCAACAATCCATGTCGAAATATGTCACGGCGCGCGTCGTCCGCTCGCAAACCTCCGTCTGGCGGGCCTCCGCTGCGGTGACACCGCGTGACATATCTTCGTTGATGATTAAATCCGCGCGCACTCCTATAGTCCGCTCATCGCCACGCTGCAGTGCAGGAAGTGGCTCTGAACCGCAAAGGAGATAGTATGAATACCCGCTCGTTCGCCCGCCCGACCATCGTCGCTTTCCCCGCGTTCGCCGCGACCACCGCATCGGTACGTGACGCCCTGCGCAAGCTCGTGCTCGCAGCAACCGTCGCCATGCTTGCCCTCGGCAGCGCTTCCGCTTTCGCCTGGTCGCAACATGGCACCGCGTACACATCACGTGGCACCTACAACGGCGCTCGATATGGTTCGTGTGGCGGCGGCAGTTGTTCGCACGCAGGCGGCGTCGCCGGCCCTTACGGTGGCTTCGCGACCAACACGGGTACGGTAACCCGCAACGCGCCGGGCGAGTTTTCGAATTCGGGCACCGCCACCGGACGCTACGGCAATTCGGTGCAGCACGCCGGCGACACCAACTGCGCGGGCGGCACCTGCTCGCACACCGGCACCCTCACCGGACCGGATGGCAAGACGGCCTCCACATCCGGCGACGTGACTAGAACCGCGCCGGGTCAATATTCATCATCCGGGTCGATCACCGGCTCGAACGGCAACACGGTCGACCATTCGGCATCGACGAATTGTGCGGGTGCTTCGTGTTCCCGTTCGGGCACGGTGACCGGTTCGGACGGCGGTGCCGTCTATCACTCAGGTACGGCGACACGGGTTGCGCCGGGCGTCGTCACGACCTCGACCAGTGCGACGGGCACACTCGGCAACACCGTGACGACAAGTGGAACGACTACTACCACGGGCGTTGTCACAACGGGCAGCACAACGGTCGTCGTCGCGCCGAAGCCGGTGGTCGTTGCTCCTCCGGTCGTCTATGTGCCGCCGCCTCCGGTTGTGTATGTACCGCCGCCTCCGGTTGTCTACGCACCGCCCCCGCCGCCGGCCGTGTATGTTGCTCCGCGCGTCGTCTATATGACGCCTGTTCCACGCCCCGTAGTGTGGATACCGGGTCACTGGGTCGGGAACGTCTGGGTAGTGGCGCACTGGTCATGAGCGATGACGTGCATGCCATAACCGGCAGGACGGTTACGCGAATCAGCCGAAAAATGACGGAGGGGCAAGGTGGCATGAAACGGGTATATCCAGGCTTTAAATCGCAGTACAAACTGTTATGCAAAACTCGTGCGTCGGCAATGCTGATTGTCGCGACGATATTGGCACTTGGTATCGGCGGCGGCATGACAAACGTCGAAACCTCGGTCGCGCATCGACCGATCGGACCATCGCGGCAGTGTGCAAAAAAGTATGGGGAGTTGTTCGATCTTGCCCATCTGGCAGGACGCGCTGGAAAATCGTCCGACGTCATGGTACGTGAGCTCACCGTGATGTCCGGGCGGCTGAATGAGTGTCTGTTGACGGCTGATGCACACGTTCAAGTTGCCAGATCGGACTTCTCCGTCGCTCTGGATGCGTCCCGCCAGAACGGCGGCTAAAGCCGATCAGTTGCTCCGCCTGCGGGTTGTGCCGCTTGTCGGCCCATCGAAAAAATCTGGCATGCTATGTCAACCACACAACACGAACGCAGCCGCGCCCGCCTGATCCGCCATGCCAAATCATCTCGATGCTTCTGCTCTCATCAAAATCGCGTTGCGCGCCGAGTCGCTGGCCCCAGGGCCATGCAATTGCACGCGGACGCCGCTTGACGGCTGGAACTCACAGCCGGTTTCCCTGGACGAACAGCGCCTTGAGGAAATCGGCACGCTCGTTGTGGAGGATGATCCCGAGCCTAGCTATCGGGAGCACCTGCCGGGCAAGGTTGATTATTGGTCTCGCGAGGCGCCCATCACACCGCGGTTTTTCCCCTATAACCGCTGCAGCGTGTGGCAATGCACGCAATGCAGCCGGGTCTATCTTCGGTACACGGAAGGCGGAGGTTACTTTGTCGACCGTCGAATCCGCGCGGTGAATTCGGCTTTGATCCAGGACGTCCCTTTGTGAGCGCATGAGAGGACTGCCGAACCAGCAACGCAAAGCAGGCATCCTATTACTTCCCTGTAGACGTCGGCTGGGCAGTGTAGAGCGCGCGGTTACGCGTCGCGAGACGCTGCTCACCGCGAAAGTCGCTGACCACCGTCGCGATCGACATCACGCTGCCGTACGCGTTCAGCGTCGTGAATTTGGGTTGACCATCGCTCCCTCATCGCGCGGTGCGGAGGGTGAAAACCGGATTTTCAAGCGACCACTTTCAGCCGGAACAGCGCCACTGCATCATTCAACTGGCGGCTCTGTTCTTCCAGCGACACCGCAGCCGCAGACGCCTCTTCCACCAGCGCCGAGTTCTGCTGCGTCATCTCTTCCATTTGCGCCACCGTCACGTTGACCTGTTCGATGCCCGTAGTTTGCTCGCCCGAAGCCAGGCTGATCTCCGCCATGATCGCGCTCACGCGCCTGACCGCTTCCACAACCTCCACCATGGTCGCGCCCGCGTGAGCCACGAGCTGGCTACCGTCCTTCACACTCAACGCTGACGTACCAATCAATTCCTTGATCTCCTTCGCCGCCGATGCCGAACGTTGCGCCAGGCTTCGCACTTCGCTCGCAACGACCGCGAAACCCCGACCTTGCTCGCCGGCCCGCGCGGCTTCCACGGCCGCATTCAACGCGAGGATGTTGGTCTGGAACGCAATCCCTTCAATCACGCTGACAATGCCCACGATCTTGTCGGAGCTACCCGAGATTGCGTCCATGGTCGCGACCACGCGGTTCACCACATCCCCGCCGCGCAACGCGATGTCAGATGCGCCCGCAGCAAGTTCGCTGGCGTTGCGCGCGTTGTCGGCGTTCTGCCTGACGGTAGCGGTCAACTGCTCCATGCTCGATGCAGCTTCCTGAAGCGAGGCAGCCTGTTGCTCCGTGCGCGCCGACAGATCGAGATTGCCGCCCGAGATGGCGTGGGCGTCACGCACGATAGTCTCCGCGCTCGAACGCACTTTGCGCACGGTCTGGGCGAGTCCCTCCTGCATGCCCTTCAACGCGTTGAGCATGTAGCCCATCTCGTTGTTGCGCTGGACCGTCACGGTGCTGGTCAGGTCGCCGGCCGAGATCCGGCCGAAATAATCGACGGCCATATCAATCGGCCGCACGATCGCCCGGGTCAATATCCTCTGCGCGAAGAAACCGATGACGAGGGCGACGACCGCGGCGGCACCTAGCGTCCAGAGCATGGCTTCGAAACGTGCGTCGGTGGTGTCGAAGCGTGCTTTCTGGCGTTCGACCTGGAAGTTTTCCAGAGCGGTCAGCGCATTCTGATAGTCAGAGAACAGCTCGGGCGGCGCTTCCCGCTGGGTGGTGAGGAAATCCACCAGATTGTCCTGATCGAGCTCGGTTAGCGCCTTCTGGAACACCTGTGCCAGTAGTTGCTCGCGCCGGGCCTGCATGGCATCGATGAGCGCCTTCTCCGCCGGCATCGGCTCGTGGAGCTTCCGAAAAGCTTCCAGTTCCTTGTTACTTTCGCTAAGGAGCGCGTGCTGATGAGCAATTTCGCGCTCGGCAGGCTTGCCGGCGCTGATCAGTTGCTCGACTTCGCCAAACCCGGCGCGCAGCAACAGCAAGCGCTCCGAGCTGGTTTTAAGGTGCAGCACCGAAGCGGTATCGTCGCGATACATCTCCCTGAGCGCCGAATTACTGCCGTACAAACCCAGGATGCCCGCCACGATTACCGCGATGAGCAAGACGGTGTAAATGGCGATGGTCGCGACCAGGCCACCGCGAATAGTCATGTGTTTGCGCATAAGGGCTAGTCCCCACTGCGTCGCTATAGTACGCGGCGCAACAGGTCTGTATCCTCCGGATATCTGGGGCGAACCGTGAAGGGAACCACTGGAATCAAGCGTCGATTGATCAGATAACGGCAGCGCGCGATCCGAAGGTTTA
>Ga0105854_1001334_pt1 | contig 10147 bp, 10 predicted proteins | sample OrgsoiDNA_201058_FD_89679 | JGI IMG/M metagenome (GOLD analysis project Ga0105854, IMG submission 89679) | Permafrost soil microbial communities from the Arctic, to analyse light accelerated degradation of dissolved organic matter (DOM) -... | ecosystem: Environmental > Terrestrial > Soil >... | reverse complement strand
GCTCGGCGCCAACATCGAAGTCGAGGATACGATCGCCGCCTCTCTCAGATACGCCTCAGGCGCCGTCGGCCTGCTGGAAGTGACGACGGCGGCCCGCCCCGACGACTTCGAGGCATCGATCTCGTTCGTGTGCTCCAAAGGGCTCGCGCAGATCGGAGGGATTGCCGTCAACGAGCTGCAGGTCTTCACACCCGAGCCGTCCGCGTGTGCGGACTGGAGCGAAGATTTTTCCGGCGACATCTACGGCAAGGGACACTCCGAGGTATACCGGAACATTGCCGCATGCTTCCAGTCTGGCGCCTCCTATCCCGTCGATCGCGGTGACGTCCTGAAAACCCTCCGGCTGCTGCATGCCTTCTATCGATCGGATGAGGAAGGCGGGTGGATTGCCGCGGATGCGGAGCGGGAATCGACCCGGCTGGGAAAACCGGACGAGACGCTCGCCGCGCTGTATCGAACGCCGGCCCCGGTCGATCGATGAATGTTCCTCTCCGAGTCGGGATCGCCGGCTACGGCGTCGTCGGCAAGCGCCGCCGCCAATTCATCGACAGCCATCCCTCGCTGAGAACCGTGGCCGTATGCGATCGAACCTACCCGGCTGACGGCGTGTTCGACGATGGCGTACGCTTCTATACGACGTATCCACGTCTGCTCGACGAAGAGCTCGACGTGCTGTTCGTGTGCATGACCAACGACATCGCGCCGGACGTGACGATCGCCGGACTGGATCGCGGACTCCATGTGTTTTGCGAGAAGCCGCCGGGTCGGGACATCCACGACATCGTTCGCGTGATCCAGGCCGAACGGCAGCACTCTGCGCTGAAGTTACGCTACGGATTCAATCATCGATACCACGACTCGGTCCGTGAGGCGCTGCGGATTGTCCAGAGCGGCGAGCTCGGTGACGTGATCAATCTGCGCGGAGTCTACGGCAAGTCGGAGATGCGTTCGTTCGACTCGAACTGGAGAACGAAGCGGGCGCTGGCCGGCGGCGGCATCCTGCTCGATCAGGGCATCCACATGGTCGACATGATGCGCCTGTTTGCCGGCGAGTTCTCCGAGGTGCACAGCTTCATCTCGAATTCCCACTGGCATTACGACGTCGAGGACAACGCCTACGCGCTGATGCGTACGCCCGATGGGATTGTCGCGCAGCTGCACTCGTCGGCGACGCAATGGCGCCACCGTTTCAACCTGGACATCGCGCTGTCCCTCGGCACGATCAGCCTGACCGGTATCCTGTCCGGCACCAAGAGCTACGGAGCGGAGACGATCACCGTCGCGTTCGCGAATGAAACCGACGCCGGCGATCCGCGCGAGGTGACCACCCGCTACAACCACGATCCGTCCTGGCACGACGAAATCGCCGAGTTCGCCGACTCGGTGCTGAACGACACGCCGGTGACCGCCGGGTCATCGTCCGATGCGCTGAAGAGCATGCACCTGGTCTATCGCATCTATTGCGCCGATCCGGCGTGGCGCGCCCGCTACGGACTGTCCGACCAACTTCCGCCAGAGTTCACATGCCCGACCTAGCGTCCCTGCTGAACGACAAGCCGACGCCCGCGACGTTTGCCCAGCGGTACTTCAGTCACGTGAGCGAGCTGTTCGGGCGCATCGATCTCGACGAGATCGCCGCGTTCATCCAGACGCTCCTGGACGCGCGGGCCCGTGGCGCGCGGATCATCGTGCTCGGCAACGGTGGCAGCGCCGCGACCGCCAGTCATTTCGTGAACGATCTGGCCCTCGGCACCCAGTCGTGGAGCCGCCCGTTCCGCGCCGTCGGCTTGACGGACAACGTCCCCGTCCTGACGGCGATTGCGAACGACTACGGCTACGCGGAAGTGTTCTCCAGGCAGTTGCAGGTGCTGATGGAGCCACACGACGTCGTCGTCGGCATCTCGGCCTCGGGCAACTCGCCGAACGTGATCGAAGCGATCCGCTGGGCGAATGCGCACGGCGGGGTCACGGTCGGATGGACCGGGTTCGACGGGGGGCAACTCAGAACGCTGGCGCGCATGTCGGTACACGTGCCGACGCCTGCCGGTGAGTACGGTCCCGTGGAGGATCTGCACATGATCTTCGACCATCTGGTCAGCACGTATCTCCGAACGATGTGCGCGTCCGAGGAGGAGTCGCGGTGAAGGTGATCGGCGTCGTTCCAGCGCGGATGAGCGCGAGCCGCTTTCCGGGAAAAGTGCTGCACCCGATTTGCGGCATGCCCATGGTCGAGCACGTGTTCCGGCGGGCCAGTCTGTTTCCGTCCTGGGATGGTCTGTATCTGGCGACCTGCGACCATGAGATCGAGGATTTTGGCCTGGAGCGTGGTTGGCCGGTCGTCATGACGTCGGACAAGCACACGCGCGCGCTCGATCGCGTCGCCGAGGCCGGCGCGAAGTGCGGTCAGGCCCTCGACTCGAACGATGTGGTGGTATGCGTCCAGGGAGACGAGCCGATGCTCCATCCGGACATGATTGCCGCCACGATCCGGCCGCTGGAAGAAGATGCCACCGTCGGCGGATCGGTGCTGGCGATGCATATCGTCGACGAGGAGACGTTCCGCAACCCGGACACCGTCAAAATCATCCATGACATGAAGGGCGACGTGTTGTACACGTCGCGAGCGCCCATTCCGTACTGCAAGAAGTTCTCGGCCGACTTGGGCGCCCGGCGGATTTACGGCATCCTGGCGTTTCGCTGGCACTTTCTCCAGACATTCACGAGCCTGGCGCCCTCGCCCCTTGAACTCGTCGAAGCCTGCGACAGCAACCGCATCCTGGACTACGGCTATCGGCAGCGGATTGCGCCGTATCCGCATCGGTCATCGTTTTCCGTCGACAGTCCCGCGGACGTAGCGCTGGTGGAGGCGCATCTGCGGCAGGACGAGTTGTGGGGCCGGTACTGACGCAGCCGGACGGCGGCTCCTCGGAGCTGCAACACTGGCTCATGGTGGCCGTCGACGCGGCGAAGGCCGCCGGCGCGCTGTTGCTTAGTTTGGGAGAATCCGGTCGGCGGACCGTGATAGCGGAAGAAGGCCGGGATCTCAAACTCAGCGCCGACCGGCAATCCGAGGCGGTGATCGTGTCGAGCCTTCAAGCGGCGACCCCATTTCCCATCCTGTCCGAAGAGAGCGGAACCCTGGAACATCAGGACGGCGACGGACGGCGACGATGGGTCGTCGATCCGCTGGACGGCACGGTGAACTACTCTCGCGGGATCGATTTCTGTTGTGTCTCGGTTGCCTTGCTCGACGGATCGGAGCCGGTCCTCGGCGTGGTGCACGACTTCGGCCGTGGCGAGACCTTCGTGGGTGTCGTCGGCGGCGGGGCGTGGCTGAACGATCGGCCGATCCACGTCAGCGACGTGACACGCCTCGATCGAGCGGTCTTGTGCGCGGGCTTTCCCGTCGGCGGCGACTTTTCGACCGCGGGCATTACGCGGTTCGCCCGGCAGATGCAGCAATACAAGAAGGTCCGGCTGCTGGGTTCCGCCGCGCTTTCACTGGCCCATCTCGCGGCTGGTCGCGTGGACGCCTACGTCGAGCACGGCATCCGGTTGTGGGATGTGGCCGCCGGCATCGCGATTGTCCGCGCCGCCGGCGGCAGGGCAAGTGCTGCTGTTGCGGCTCTCGACTGGTCAACCCTCACGACCGTCTCGGCGGCAAATGCGACGTTGCCGCTCGCGGACGCCTGAGCAGCAGCCCTGGGTTCGAGACAAGACGACTGATTTGTTCCATGCGTGAAGCAGAGATCCGTCCCCCAGCGATCGTTGACGAGTTCCTGCGTCTGTGCGCCGAAGATACGCGACTCTATTTTTCAGACGCGCGCCGGGAGCACACCCTCTGCCCCGCTTGCGGTGTTCCTGGCAGCCTTGCGTTTTCGAAGCAGGACTTCGACTACGCGGAATGCCCGGAGTGCAGAACGCTGTTCGTCAATCCTCGTCCAAGCGCGGAGACGTTGTCACGCTACTACGTCGAGTCTGCTTCCTCGAGGTACTGGGCGACAACCTTCTACAAGGAGACGGCAGCGGCGCGTCGTGAACAACTGTGGAAGCCCAAGGCCCGTTCCGTACACGAGATCATGCGTCGTTACGGCGCCAGCGGCCACGCGGTGGTCGACATCGGGGGCGGATACGGCCTGTTCGCGGAAGCAATGTCTGTCTTGCTGGGTGAGCCCGTGACCGTGATTGAGCCCGCACCCCATCTTGCAGAAGTCTGCCGTGGCAGGGGCATTCCCGTGGTGGAGAAATTCCTGGAAGCCGTCGGAACACGGGATCTGCCCAGCCGTGCGAAGACGTTCGTGAGCTTTGAGCTGTTCGAGCATCTGCACAGTCCCGGAACGTTTCTCGATCAGCTGAGCGCGTTGATGCAGGTTGACGAGTTGTTCATCTTCACGACGCTGTCCGGCGCCGGTGCCGACATCCGCGCGCTCTGGGAAGACTCCAAGGTGGTATCCCCGCCGCTGCATTTGAACTTCTTCAACCCGCGCTCCGTCAAGCGGCTCCTTGAGCGACATGGACTGGAAGCACTGGAAGTGACGACGCCGGGCAAGCTGGATGTCGACATCCTCGTCAATAATCGCGCGAACATCAAGGATCGGTTCTGGCAAGTGTTTGTCGAGCAGGCGGATGAGGAGCAGCGATCGCAGATGCAGCTCCTCCTGGCGAAAACGGGATTCAGTTCTCACATGATGACGGTCTGCCGGAAAAGCTCCGAGGGCTCTCGATAGTGGACATGTTTGCGCTGCGAGATCGCGTTGTGCTCATCACGGGCGCGGCCGGCCACCTGGGAGGTGCATTTGCCGAGGCGGCCGCCGAGGCGGGCGCACATGTCATCTTGAACGGCAGAAAAAAGTCCCGGCTCGATGCGATTGCCGCCCGCCTCACTGGCGCGGCAAGCGTGGCCATCAGCCGCGGCGATCTCACCGACGACGCCTATGTGAAAAGCCTGGTGCGGTTCGTGCGCACGAAGTACGGACGGCTCGACGTGGTCCTCAACAACGCCTACTAATCGAAAACGGCTCGCCTGGAGAGCGCGTCGACACGCGATTTTCAGAAGAAGATCGCGGTCGGCATGATTGCGCCGTTTCGTCTTGTCCAAATCGCGCTGCCGCTATTGCGAGCGACAGCAAAAAAGACCAGGCGCTCGGTGTCCGTCATCAACATGGCGAGCATGTACGGCAGCGTCAGCCCGGATCCGCGCCTGTACGGCGACAGCGGCCAGAACAGTCCGCCGTATTACGGGGCCGTCAAGGGAGGCTTGCTGCAGCTCACCCGCTACCTGGCCGTCCATCTGGCGCCGGACAACATCCGTGTCAACGCCATCAGCCCGGGACCGTTTCCCGCGAACCTGAAAGACAGAAAATTCATCGGCGGCTTGAAAAGCCGTGTCCCGATGAGCCGGATCGGCACACCCGACGAGCTCAAAGGCGCGTTCCTGTTCCTCGCGTCGGACGCCTCGTCGTATGTCACGGGGATCAATCTGCCGGTCGATGGCGGATGGACGGCGTGGTAGCCACTGAACGCCCGAAGGTCGTGTGCACCATCGAGGCCCGAATGGCTTCGAGCCGGCTTCCCGGCAAAGTCCTCCTGCCGATTCTCGGCAAGCCGATGTTGGAATTGCTCGTCGAACGGGTCCACAAGGTCGACGGCATGGACGAGGTCGTGATTGCCACGTCTCTCGATCCCGCGTGCGACGCGATCGAAGCGCTGGCCGACCGCCTCGGCGTGCGGTGCTTCCGGGGCTCAGAAGAAGATGTGCTGCAGCGTGTGATCGATGCGGTTGAGAGCGTGAACGGCGACGTGGCGGTTCGCGCGACGGCGGATAACCCGCTGATCGATCCGGCGATCATTTCGCACGTGCTGGCGTTCTTCCTTGGCGTCCGCCCGGATTACTGCTCCACCTTTTTGGACCACAGAACACTGCCATGGGGAATGGACGTCGAGATCGTGAGCCAGGCCGCGATGGCTGGACTTCCGGCTCAATCGACGGAAGGCCGGCACCACGAACATCCGTCGCTGTACATTCTCGAGAACCGCACCGCCTTCGACTGCCGGCACGTCACCGTGACCGATGCAAGGCCTTCCGAACTGGCAAGGTTGACGGTCGATACGCCGGATGACTATCGGCTGGTGAGCCGAATCTTCGAAGAGCTGTATCCGAGCGATGGCGCCTTTACGCTCGGCGACATCGAAGGGCTCATCGCCCGGCGTCCGGCACTGCTCGACATCAACCGCCACGTAGAGCAGAGACAGCCCGTCAGGTGATTGTCGTATGACGAGAGAAAAGCTCAACGTTCAGCGCCTGACGATCGGATCCTGGATCACCATCGGTCATCCGGCGATCGCCGAGATCATGGCGCGCGCGGGATTCGACTGGCTGGTGGTGGACCTCGAGCACAGCACGATTGGTTTGGACACCGCCGGAGAGTTGATCCGCACGATCGATCTGTGCGGCGTGGTTCCGCTGGTCCGGTTGACCTCCAATCACGAAGATCAAATCAAGCGCGTGATGGATGCCGGCGCGCACGGCATCATCGTACCGATGGTCAATTCGGCCGCCGACGCGGCGAGGGCGGTGGCGGCGACCCGCTACGGTCCGCGAGGGACGCGCGGTGTCGGCCTGGCGCGTGCCCAGGGCTACGGCACCTCGTTCGACGACTACCTCCAGTGGCAGTCCGACGGCCCGACGGTCATCGTTCAGATCGAGCACAAGGACGCGATCGACCAGCTGCCGGAGATCCTGCGCGTCCCCGGCGTGGATGGATTCATCATCGGCCCGTACGACCTCTCCTGCTCGTTGGGCATTCCCGGACAGTTCGATCGAGACGAATTCCGGACGGCGATGACGCGCATTCTCGAGACGGGAAAGCGCCTGGGGTGCCCCGCCGGGCTCCACATCGTCGAGCCCGACTTGCAACAGCTCGACGAAACGATCCGTGCGGGGTACACGTTCATCGCCTACAGCGTCGACACTCGCATCCTCGACGTCGGGTCGAGGAAGGCCAACGAGATGGTGAAAGCGGTCGCTCGCCAACATCGATGAACAGGGCGTTCGTCGTATTCGAGGCGGCGTTTCCGTGGATCTATCCGCTCGCGCAGGAGCTCGGTGCCTATGGACCGAGCGTCGCCGTCAGCCTCGGCTCCTCTGTTCCGTTCCGGCGGCGCAGCGTGTCGTGGCCGTTCGAGGATCCAGCGAGCAGGGTGACGAACGAAGCCTGGACCTATCCGCCGGGATTCAATGGCCGGCTCGCTCCGCTGTTCAACCGTTCCGTTCGCGCAAAGCTGCAGGGCCTGATCGCCCGGCTCCGCCGCTCTGGGGAGCCGCCGTACGTCGTCATACCGTATCCGCCGCTCTTTCCGTACGTCAGAGACATCGAGCCGTCGCATCTGGTCTACCTGAACTACGACGACTACGCGATCAACGTTGGACCCGACCAATGGATCGACATCGCGCACGAAGATGCGTTGGCCGAACGCGCGGGCACGATTATCTGCAGCTCGGTTTCGCAGGCCACGCGGTTCAAGGAACGATTCCCTCACAAGCGGGATGCAATTTTTCACCTGCCGCACGGCGTTCACGAGTCTTTCCTGAATCCCGCACCGGATCAGCCACCCGAGCCGAACACCTTGTGCGCAGTGGGAGCGCTGAGCTCGCGATATGACTGGAAGCTGGTTCACGACGTGGCCACGAGATTGCCCGGTGTGACGTTCTCGTTTGTCGGCAACGCGGAGGCTCCCAGCCATTCCACCTCCGGCGAAGAATGGCTGCGATGGCGCACCCTCGCGCTCGAACGGCCCAATGTCGTGCACGTCCCCGGCCTGCGCCATCGCGACACCGCGCCCTACTACTGGAAGAGTGCCGCGAACTGGATGCCGTACGCGGCGGATCGGCGCTTCGTCCAGGCCTGCAGCCCGCTCAAGATTCCGGATGGCCTCGCGAGCGGGCGTCCGATGATCAGCCCCGCAGTGCCCGAGTGCGAGCTCTATCCTGACTGGATCAGCATCTATCGCGACGCGGACGAGGCCGTCGATTTGATCCGCGCGGCCGTGGCGCGTGAGCGGTGCCTCGATCAGGCGCGCGTGTCGGCGCAGATGACCTTCGCGCAGCACAACACCTGCGCCATCAGGGCGCGGCGGCTGCTCGAGATTCTGGAACGCTGACAGACTTCGCGACATGACCCACCGATCGGCCCAAGGAATCGCCAACTCACTGCTGTTCTCCTCGATCCTGGTGGTCTCCGCGCTGTACCACTCCGAACTGGGCGGTCCAGGGAGCCTCTATAACTCGGTCAACGTCGGCCTCATCGGCGGGTTCCTGTTGTTGAATCGAGACTTCGACCATGGGCTCGTGCTCGCCTTTTCTGTGCCGCTGGCGTTTCTGGCGATGAGCGTGGCGGGCAACGTCGGCGGCTTCGGGTTCGGCAGTTATCGCGCCGCCGGGGCCACCGCGATTGGGTACGTGCTCTTCACGTTGAGACCCGTACCACTGCATCACCGGCTGCTGCGCCGCATCGTCACAACATTCCTGATCGTCAACCTCGTGCTCTCTGTTTATTGGTTCACTCAGGGTCCGCCGTCTACGTTCGGTGTTGCCAACGCCAACTTCAACCGGAACCCCAACGGGGCGTCGGCGTTTTTCGTCGGGTGCGTGATGCTCTCGCTCGCGTTGGTGAAGGGGCGGCTCGGATGGATGCTCGCTGTGCCCTTCATGCTGCTCACCGTCACTACCGGATCGCGCGCGGGCGCCGTCGTCATCACACTCATGCTCCTGGGGTGCCTGGTGTTCTCGCCCGCAGAGGTCGAGCGGCACAAGTCGCGCGCGCTGTTGCGTCGAATTGCGTCGAATTGGACGGTCTGGGTGATGGCTTCGGTCGCGGTGGCGCTGGCGGTGCGGTTCCTTCCTGACGCCGTCGACTATCTGATGACGCGCTTCGAAGTCGGCCAGTCGCGATCAGAACAGTGGGAGGAGGGTTGGGCGAACATCCGGTCGCTGCGCGGGTTTCTCTTCGGCGGCGGTCCCGCGACGCTCGGCGCGGAGACGGGCGCGGCAGCGCACAGCTCATATATCGAGGCGATCGGAAACTGCGGGGTCTTCTTTCTCGCGACGACGCTGATCGCCATGTTTGCGTGGCTGCGGCGGTTGGTGCGCAACGGATGCCGGGACATGCTGTGGCTCGTGCCGCCGGTGCTCGTATATGGCCTCGTCGAGAATATCCTCTTCAATGGCATTAACAGCGTGTGGCTGCTGACGATGCTGCTTGGTATCGCCGCGCAGAGCCGCGAGGCGGGCCTGGACGTCGCGACGCGTACGAGAGCACGAGGGCTGTCGCCTGTTCGGCGCGCGCCGCCTCGCCAACTCGTTACCGCCCCGGCGCCGCTCGCCTCCACGAATCGCGACACCCGGTGAGCCGACCCGTGGACACGGACGAGGGGTCGGCATGCACGTTCTGATCGTGCCTGCCAGCTATCCCCGCTTCTACAAGTCGCTCTCCGGCACCTTCTATAGAGATCAGGCGATCGCGCTGATGAAGAGCGGCGCGGCCGTGGGCGTTATCGATCCCGCTCCGCGCAGCATCAGAACCTTCGCTCTGGGAGGACTCGCCTCTCATCGCTCTCAAGTTACGACAACAGTCGACGCCGGCTTCCCCGTCGTCCACGCGAACGATTGGTGCCTTCCGTACGCCCGCAAGCTGTACGCGAAGCAGTTCATCCGAAGGGCGATGGATCTGTTCGAGCACTACAGCAGTGAATTCGGCAGGCCCGATGTCATTCATGGTCAGGGAATGCTCTGGGGCGGCGTCGCGGCCCGTGCCATCGCTGTCGCCTCGGGAATTCCGTACGTCTTGACTGAGCATTCAGGTGAATACGCCCTGTTCCCAATCCTCCCCTGGACCCTGCCGCTCATTCGCGAAACCATGAGAGATGCCAGCTCCGTCCTGGCCGTGAGTTCCGAGCTGGCCAGGCGTTTGCGACCGCTGGGGGACGGTCGGCCGCTTCGCGTCGTGCCAAACGTCGTCGATACGGAGTTCTTCCATCGTCCGCAGCCCCGTGCCGTCGTCGAACCATTCCTCTTCGTCTCGGTCGCATCCCAACTGATGTACAAGGGCATGGATGTCCTCCTGCGGGCATTTGCGATCGCCTTTGCGGG
>Ga0105854_1001332_pt1 | contig 10157 bp, 8 predicted proteins | sample OrgsoiDNA_201058_FD_89679 | JGI IMG/M metagenome (GOLD analysis project Ga0105854, IMG submission 89679) | Permafrost soil microbial communities from the Arctic, to analyse light accelerated degradation of dissolved organic matter (DOM) -... | ecosystem: Environmental > Terrestrial > Soil >... | reverse complement strand
CGAGGTGACGATGACGGTAACGCGGCGGTTTTCAGCCTGGCCCGCCTTGCTGGCGTTCGACGCTACCGGCTTGCTCATGCCCAGGCCGCGCACGATCATGTTGTTGCGTGGAATCCCTGCCGTGCCCATGGCGTCGGCCACCACGTTGGCGCGCGCCAGCGACAGCTTGTTGTTAAGTGCTTCGGCCCCTTCGTTGTCGGTGTGGCCTTCCACGCGCAAGTGGGTGATGTTGACTTTCAACAGGGCTGCGCTGATTTTCTGGATGCCGTTGCGGCTGGCGCTGTTCAGGCTCGATGCGCCGAAGTCGAACAGCAGCTTGTCGGTAAAGCTCAGCTCCCAGCCTTCATCCGTTTGATAGAAACCCTGTTCCTTCAAGGTGGCTACCTGGGCGGCATTGAAGGGCGATGTCGTTGCTGGCGTGCTCTGGCAAGCGGCCAAAAGGCTCAGCATGAGCAATCCCAGGAAACCCAGGCGTAGACGCTGATAAATAAAATGCATGGTGAAGCTCCTTGTCATCATGTTGGAGGATGGTTGCAGGACAGGCGTGCCACTTCGCGCGTGCCGCGCTGGGCCTGCTTGGCGCGGTACATCGCTTCGTCGGCCGCGCCCACCAGCGAGGCAGAATCGATGGCGTGGTCGGGGAAGACGGCCACGCCGATGGTCAGCGAAGTCACGATGCTCTCGCCGGTCGGCAATTCGATCGCCTGCGACATGACGGCGATGATGTTGTCGGCGATATGCATGGCGTCGCTGCTGTGGCGCAGCGGCTTGAGCAGGATGGCAAATTCGTCGCCGCCCAGCCGCGCCACCAGGTCGCCTTCGCGTAATTGCTGTTTGATGCGGGCGGCGATCGTTACCAGCACGCGGTCGCCCGACGCGTGGCCGTAGGTGTCATTGATGTACTTGAAGCGGTCGCTGTCGAGAAACAGCACGGCTACCTTGCCATTGCTGATACGCGCTTCGGTGACGGCCCGCTCCAGTTCCGTTTCCAGAAAGGCGCGGTTGGACAAGCCCGTCAGGCTGTCATGGTTGGCGCGGTGCGACAGCGAGGCATTTTCCTTTTGCAGATGGCTTTGCCATGCTTCCAGCTCGTCGAGCAGTGCGTTAAAGTCATCATTGAGTTGATTGAGTTCGGCAATATTGGCGCTTGGCACACGCAATTCAAACGAGCGCTCGCGCCGCACTCGGTGCGCTGTTTCAGCCAGATGGCGCAGCGGCGCCGTGATGTCGATTTCCATGCGGCGCGACATGCGCACCGCCACGGCCAGGCTCAGTACCAGGCAGCCCAGCAGGCAAGACAGGCCGGTGAGCAAGAAGGGCAGCAGGCTGCGGCTGTGCGGCACCAGCGCGATGCTGCCGATCGCCTGCTCGTCGTGCGTGATGGGAAACGCCAGCTGGTCGGGCAGCATCCAGCCCGTCAGCGCGCGCTCGATATAGTAGCGCGTGCCGTGTTCACCCCGTTCCCAGCGGGCCAGGATCTTGCCTTCCTTATCCTTGACCCAGGCCTGGTCTATATCTTCGTTGACGCCGATCAGGGCCAGCGCTTCCTTGGCGGCAATGGGATCGCCAAATACCACGGCCGCTTCCACCGTGTAGCTCATCGAGCGGGCCACCAGGCGCAAATTCTGGTCTGAATACACGCGCAGGGCCAGCAGCGCCACGGCCGTCAGTGTCAGGCCGGCCGCCAGCACGGCGATCAGCGAGACGCTCAGATGGGCGCGCCGCAAGACGCTATCCAGGGTGGGCCGGGGTTTCTTGATGGTCATGGATTTCATGGCGAAGGGGCCTTGCGGCGGGCGATCTGCAGCGCGTTCGGATGCACGCGCAAGCCGCTGCGGGCGATGGCGTCGAGGTTGACGTCAAAACCGATCTGGGTGTCGACCAGGCGCAGGCAAAACATGGTGCCGGTGATGCAGCTAGTGCCCGGTTCGCTGACCGACAGGATGGGCTTGCCGATGATTTGCGCCAGCAACTGCTCGCGTTCGGTGTCGGGCAGGCTGCCCAGATACACGACATCGCATTCGCTGGCGGCGCCGACGGCGGTCTGGATCTTCAGGCGGACGCGTTGCCCCATGCTCGATGCCGGGGTGTCGGTAATCGCATTTTCCTGGCGCACGTTGCCGACCATGCAGACGCGTACTTCCGGCCGCGCCAAAGGCCAGCGCACATAGCTGATGATACCGAACAGTATCTGGGCGATATCGGCCGGACGCCTGGCTTCGGCACTGGCGGGCGTGGCCGGCGCCGCGCCTTGCGCCGATGCCGTACCCGTGCCGACGGTGGCGCAGGCCAGCAACAGGCAGCCAAGCAGCAGTGGCAGGCGGCGCCAGGGGCGGAAGAGGAAAGGCACGGCGATGGCTATCTTTAATTATTTACAAGCAAGGTCAGGTGGTAAATACAGCACACACATAAACTGTACGGAACTGTGTGATGAAAGTAAATCACTATCACCACGAAAACCTTGCATTATAAACACTTAATCAAAAGCTTGCATTTATTGCCATATGGCATGCTTTTACTCTTCCAGGGTGGCTTCCAGTAAATCGATTTCACGCAGCAGGCGCAAGTGGATGGCGTCATCGAGTTCGCCGGAAATGCGGCGCCGGAACAGTTCATCGCGTTCGGCCGTCAAGGCTTCCAGGCGCAGCGCCCGTTCCGCCTTGGCCAGTTCCTGCATGCGGGCCGCTTCATCATTGCTGCTTTCGCCATACGCAAGGCGCCGCCGGTAAGCTTCGATCAAGCGGTTCGCCGCTTCCGTGACGACTTGCTGCTTGCCTTCCGTGCTGACGCCTTCGCATACTTTTTCCAGCCGCGCGATAGCCGCTTCGGCCGCTGCCGAACGCGCATTGCGCTCTTCGCTGGAGCGCCGGGCCGGCGGCGCAAACACCAGGCCCTTGGTCAGTAGGGGAAGGGTGATGCTGGCGAGGATCAAGGACAGCAGGATCACGCCCATGGCAATAAAAATGACCAGGTCGCGTGCAGGAAAACGCGTGCCATCCGGCAAGAAGAGCGGCAGGGTCAATATGCCGGCCAGGGTCAGGGCGCCGCGCACGCCCGCAAACGAGGCTACCAGCAGCAAGCGCAGGCTGGGACGCACCAGCTGCTTGCCCTCCTTGCCTGCCAGGCCGTCTTTCTTGTTTTGCTTGAACAAGGTGAGTTTCATGGAAATGAAGACCCACAGGAAGCGCATGAAGGTCAGGCCGACGGTGATCGCCACCACATACAGCGGCAGTTTCCAGGCGCTGCCGGCGCCCACTTCGATGGACGCCGCCTGCAGGCTGCCTATGCTGGCGGGCAATTGGGCGCCCAGCATGACGAAGATGGCGCCATTCAACACCAGTTGCACGGTATCCCAGACGGCCTTGCGCTGGGTGCGGGTAGCGGCCAGCGGGCGGCCGATCAGGTCGGCGTAATGCATGGAAACACCGGCCGTGGCGGCGGCCAGAATGCCGGAGCCATGAATTTGCTCGGCGCCCAGATAGGCGGCGAACGGAATCAGAATGCTGATCAGGATTTGCAAGCCCGGTTCTTCTCCGACCTTGCTGACCAGCCACTTATTGGCCAGGCCCACACCCCAGGAAATAGCCAGGCCGATGACGATGCCGCCACCCGCTTCGCGTAAAAAGCTCAGCGAGGCAGCGCCGATGGAAAAGCCGCCCGTCATCATGGCCGCCACGGCAAAGGTAAAGCAGACCAGACCCGATGCGTCATTCAGAAGCGATTCGCCTTCCAGGATATGCATCAGGCGTGGCGGAATCGGATTGCCGGCCGCAATCGCCGACACCGCTACCGGATCGGTCGGTGACAGGATGGCGCCCAGGGCGAAGGCCACGGCCAGCGGTACGCTGGGGATCAGCCAGTCGATGAAGAAGCCCATGCCCAGCACGGTAAACAGCACCAGGCCGATGGCCAGCATCAGGATCGAGCGGGCATCGCTGAAAAACGCCCCCTTGGGAATGCGCCAGCCATCAAGGAACAGCAGCGGCGGAATGAAGAGCAGAAAGAAAATATCGGGGTCGAGCGGCAATTGCATGCCGAGCAGGGCGAGCACCGAGCCACCGGCAATTTGCACCAGCGGCAGCGGTAGTCTGACCCAGCGTGTACGGGCGGCAAAGCCGCACAGGACGACGGTCAGGACCAGGATAAGGATTACGGTAACGGTATGCATGGGAGAAACGAGGCCGGCGTGCTGAAAGGACGATTATAAAGCGCAGTGCCCCTCAGCCGTGCCCGCCTGCCGTGGATACCCATCGGCAGGCTTGTCTTTGCGTACATGCAACAAGTCGCAATCGGGTAAGATTGGGCATCCCACTGCCATGCCGTTCGCTGTTTGTTGCACCGCGTGTCCAGCCTGTTTTGAATGGAATTATCGTTTGATTAAAAAGATTGTTGCCGGCCTGTCCATATTGCTGGCCCTGTTACTTGCCCTGGCCGGTGTTGTTGCCGCTTATTACTGGCGTCCCGCCTTGGCGCCCATCAATCCGCCGCCTGCGGAGACTTTTTCACGGCAACTGGTCGAACAAGGCCGGGTCTTGGCCGGCATTGGCAATTGCGCCGCCTGCCACACGGCCAAAGACGGCGCCGACTATGCGGGCGGGCGCGGCCTGGCCAGCGCGTTTGGCACGATTTACGCCACCAATCTGACGCCCGATACGCAGACCGGTATCGGCCGCTGGTCGCTGGCCGCATTTCAGCGCGCCATGCGCGAAGGCGTGCGCCGCGATGGCGACCATCTGTATCCAGCTTTTCCTTACACACATTTTACCCACGTCAATGATGCCGATTTGACGGCCCTGTACGCCTATTTCATGACGCGCCCGCCTGTCTATGCGGCGCCGCGCGCGAATACCTTGCCGTTTCCCCTGAACTTGCGCGCGCTGCAGGCGGGCTGGAAGTTGCTGTACTTCAAGCCAGGCGCCCTGGCGCCGGATGCTGCACATGGACAAGACTGGAACCGGGGCCGCTATCTGGCCGAAGGGCTGGCCCATTGCGCCGCCTGCCATACGCCGCGCAATGCGCTGGGCGCCGAAATTGCCAGCTCCGCTTACCTGGGCCGTCCCATGGTCCACTGGTATGCGCCAGCCTTGACCAGTGCCAATACGGCGCCACTGCCATGGACGAAGGATGAGCTGACTGCTTTCTTGCGCACGGGCGCCACCGCCTTGCACGGTGTGGCGGCCGGACCCATGTCGACAGTCGTAGAGGGCTTGAAGGGCGCACCTGACAGCGACGTGCGCGCGCTGGCCATCTATTTTGCCGATGTGGCCGCTGCGGAACACAGCAAGACCGATGTGGATGCGGTCGTCAAGGCGGCGATTGCCCACTCGCAAAAGGTCAGCCTGGTCGATAATGACCGTGGCGCCAGCCTGTATGTGGCGGCTTGCGCCGCGTGCCACTCGAATAGCGATGGCCGGCCGGTGGCTGTGCGCCCCGAGCTGAGCTTGAACAGCGCTGTCAGTTTGCCCGATCCGGCCAATCTGCTGCAGGTGATACTGCATGGATCAAACAAGCCAGGCTTGATGCCGGGCTTTGCGCAAGCGCTGTCGGATGCCGATATTGCCCAGCTGGCCGCTTATCTGCGCCGTAGCCGCAGCAGCCAGCCGGCGTGGCCCGAGCTGGAAGCGGCCGTGGTCCGCGCCCGTGCTGCCCAGTGATTGAATTGAAAGACCAGTATGCATAATATTATTGTCAATGGGCAGCCACTCGCCGCCGATGTCGATCCGCAAACGCCTTTGCTATGGGTGCTGCGCGAGGTCGCCCAATTAACCGGTACCAAGTTTGGCTGCGGCATCGGCATGTGTGGAGCCTGTACCGTACATGTGGATGGGCGCGCCGTGCGTTCGTGCATCACGCCGGTTGCTTCTGTCGAGGCGTGCGCCATCACCACCATCGAAGGCTTGTCGCCCGATGGAAAACACCCATTGCAGCAAGCGTGGATCGCGGCGCAAGCGCCCCAGTGTGGTTATTGCCAGCCGGGCCAGATCATGCAAGCGGCCACCTTGCTGCGCGATTATCCGCAACCGACCGATGCCAACATCGATGCCGTGATGAGTGGCAACCTGTGCCGCTGCATGGCGTATGTACGCATCCGCAAGGCGATCAAGCTGGCGGCCGCCAGTGGGCAGGAGATGCCGCCCCATGCATGACTCCATACCTGTCTCGCCGGGCCGGCGCGGTTTCCTGATCGCCGCCGCCGGCACCGGTTTTACCTTGGCCTTTTTGCGTGCCGACAGTTCCCTGGCCGATAGCAAGCTGGCGCCGGCGATATCCGAACAAGAAGCCGCGCCTGCGTTCGATCCCGGCATCTGGTTCGGGATCGGCCGCGACGGCATCGTCACCGTCAATATCGCCAGGGCAGAAGTGGGCCAGCATATCGGCACGGCGCTGGCGCGCATCGTTGCCGAGGAACTGGAAGCCGATTGGGACAAGGTGCGCCTGCATTATGTCGATAGCGATCCCAGGTGGGGGCCGATGGTGACGGCTGGCAGCCGCTCCGTATGGCAAGATTTCGATCCGCTCAGCCGTGCTGGCGCGGCTGGACGCATCGCGCTGATCGAGGAGGGCGCCAGGCTGTTGCGCGTACCTGTTGCCGCGTGCACGGCCAAAAAGGGCGTGGTGCATGGACGTGGCCGCTCCGTGTCGTATGGCGAGATCGTGCGCCGTGGCAAGCTGGCCCGCCACTACACGCCCGAGCAGTTACAGGCCATCGTGCTGAAAACACCGCAGCAGCGTACCCTGATCGGCCAGAGCGTGCAGGCGCTCGATATTCCATCCAAAACGGATGGCTCGGCCGTCTATGGCATCGATGTCCAGGTAGCAGGCATGGTGCATGCGCGGCCAAAAATTCCGCCCACGCGCCATGGCGCCAAGGTCGTTTCCATCGACGACACGGCCGCCCGTAAAATCAAGGGCTATATCGGGGCTGCCGCCTTGAACGACCCCAGCAATACGGTGCCCGGCTGGGTCATGGTGTATGCCGATTCCTACGCGGCGGCCAGCCGCGCCGCCGAGCTGGTGCAAGTGAAATGGCGCACGGGAGCGGCAGCGCATGTGTCTGAGCAGGACATTCTGGCCTATGCGACCAGGCAGCTCCACGATGCCAGCCTGGGCGCGCGCGTGGTCGATGACGGTGGTCTGGAGCAAGCATTCAAGGGGGCAGCGCTGACCCTCGAGCGCCACTACACCACAAGTACCGTGCTGCATTTCGAGCTGGAACCGCTCAATGCGCTGGTGCAGCAAATCGATGGCATATGGCATGTGCATGCGGGCAATCAGGCGCCATCGCTGATCTTGCCCGTGCTGGCGCAGGCATTGAAGGTAGCGCAAAGCCACATCGTCTTGCATACCTATCTGCTGGGCGGCAACATGGGCCGGCGCCTGAATGGCGATTATTGCGTGCCGGCCGCGCTGGCGGCGCAGGCACTGGGCCGTCCCGTCAAGCTGATTTGTACGCGTGCCGACGATAGCCATGTTGACTCGCCCCGCTCACCTTCCTTGCAGCATCTGCGCTTGGCCTTTGATGGGGCGGGTAAAGTGATTGCCATGCAGCATGAAGCCAGCGCCGGCTGGCCCGCGCAGGTGATGTTCCCCGCCTGGCTGGTCAAGGATAAGCAAGGCCACCCCTATGACCCGTCCGCCATAGCCGGCGCCGACCACTGGTACACGGTGGGAGCGCAGCGCGTGCGCACCGTTTCCAACGACCAGGCCAATAGCAGTTTCCGGCCCGGCTGGCTACGTGGCACGGGGCCGGCCTGGACCAGTTGGGCGGTGGAAAGCTTCATGGACGAAGCGGCGCAGGCAGCCAAGGCCGATCCGCTCGATTTCCGTTTGTCGCTATTGCAGGGGAAGGGCCGCAATGCGGGCGGCGCCGAACGCTTGGCCCACGTGCTGCGGCGTGCTGCCGAAAAAGCCGGCTGGGGCGCAGCCATGCCGGCCGACACGGGCCTGGGTATCGCCGCTACGGGCGGCCAGGAGCGCGGGATGCCGACCTGGACGGCTTGCGTAGCCAGGGTGCGGGTAGACCGCAAGACCTGCATGGTGCAAGTCGAAAAACTGACCCTGGTGATCGATGCGGGCGTGATTATTGACCCTGATGGCGCGCTGGCCCAGGCCGAGGGCGGCGCACTGCTGGGCCTGAGCATGGCGCTGCATGAAGGTACGGCGTTTTTGAACGGTGCCGTGAAGGATAGCAATCTGAATTCCTACTTGCCCTTGCGCATGGCCGACGTGCCGGAACTGGACATTGAATTTATCTGCAGTACGGAGATGGCGACGGGCCTGGGCGAACCGCCCGTAACTGTGGTGGCACCCGCTATCGGCAACGCCATCTTTGCCGCGGTAGCGGCGCGCGTGCGGCATTTGCCGATACGGCCGGAAGCGGTATTGAAGGCGCTGGACCGGTATGGCGCTGTGTGATCAGCTTGATCACACAGTTGCTTTCATGCCCCTGCGTGAGCCGGCGCAGGCTGTTACACTAAAGGCTGCCGCCTGGTGCTGAAAATAGTGTAGTGGCCCGCGCCCGGTTTGGTCCAACCAGCTCGATTGTGGAGGCAGACATGCAAGAACAATTTGTCAGCATCACGGCGGATGAACTTCAATTGGACGGCGTGCTATCCGTGCCGGAAGGCGCGGTTGGCGTTGTGCTGTTTGCCCATGGCGCGGATCCAGGTTCCGGTGATTATCTGAACGCATCGAGCCATGCTACTTCCCAGGATTTTTTACGTTCTGGCATCGCCACCCTGCGTTTTGACCAGGGCGAAGTCAGCCCGGCGGGTGGCAGCAATGGCCATGCCTACTTTGTTCATAGCGATATCGTCTTGTTGGCGAGCCAGCTGGAAAAGGCGCTGGCCTGGCTCAAGCTTGACCCTTCCACCCGGCATTTGCCCTGCGGCTTGTATGGCGATGGCGTCAGTGCCGCCGTGGTGATGCAGCTGGCGGCCTGGCGCGGTAGCCAGATTGCGGCGCTGGCCGTATGCGACGGGCAAATGGGAATGGCGGGCAAGGCGGCGCTGGAAAATGTGCGCGTGCCCTCGCTGCTGATGGTGGGCGGCCACGATCCCGATGTGCTGGGCTTGAACCGCATGGCGTTTACCACCTTGCGCTGCGATAAACAGCTGGAACAGATCGCCGCACCGGGCGGCCTGGATGCCCGCCATCAGGCCGCCTTGCTGGCCACGGACTGGTACACCCATCATTTCAACGGGCATGCCAGTACAGTCCAGTAGTTTTACGAGGGTTAGCGCAGATTGCGGGCATGGAAGCGCAAGTGCTCTTCCATGAAAGTGGCGATAAAATAATAGCCATGGTCATAGCCGGCGTGGCGGCGCAGCTGCAAGGGCTGGTTTGCATCGCAGCAGGCTGCCTCGAAGACTTCAGGGAACAATTGTTCCGGCAAGAATTTGTCGGCCAGGCCCTGGTCGATCAATATTCCATTCGGAAATAACGGCTGCCTGCCTTGCCGGCTGCGTACCAGCGCGCTGGCGTCGTATTTCTGCCAGCTGCTTTCATCGCTGCCCAGATAGCCTGTGAATGCCTTCTTGCCCCATGCACACTGCGATGGTGCGGCGATCGGTGCAAAGGCCGACACGGAGCGGAACAGGTGGGGATTGCGCAGGGCCAGCACCAGCGCGCCATGGCCGCCCATCGAGTGGCCAAAAATACCGGTGCGCTGCGGATCGATGCCCAGTTCCTGCATCAGCAGGGTCCGCAATTCCAGCAGGTAGCTATACATGCGGTAGTGGCTGCTCCACGGCGATTCGGTGGCGTCGACATAAAAGCCCGCGCCTGCGCCGAAATCCCAGGACTCGCTTTCTCCTGCAATATTGGCGCCACGGGGGCTGGTGTCGGGCGCGATCAGCACCAAGCCTTCTTCGGCTGCCACGCGCTGGGCGCCACCCTTGATCATGAACGTTTCTTCGGTACAGGTCAGGCCCGCCAGGTAAAACAGGGCAGGGTGTTTCTTGTCGGCCTTGGCGTCTTGCGCGCCAGCCGGAATAAACACGGAAAAACGCATCGGCAAGCCGATCGCTTGCGCATCGTGGCGGTAAAAACGTTGTACGCCGCCAAAACAGGCGTGCTCACTCAACAGTTCCAGCATGAATTCTCCTTGTCAATCCCACAGTATAGCCAGAGTGGCATGGGCCAGCACCTGGCTGAAT
>Ga0105854_1001327_pt1 | contig 10193 bp, 1 predicted proteins | sample OrgsoiDNA_201058_FD_89679 | JGI IMG/M metagenome (GOLD analysis project Ga0105854, IMG submission 89679) | Permafrost soil microbial communities from the Arctic, to analyse light accelerated degradation of dissolved organic matter (DOM) -... | ecosystem: Environmental > Terrestrial > Soil >... | reverse complement strand
CGCGGGTTCTCGTAGGACAGCGCAAATACTGGCTCCCCTTTCGCTGACTTCACCGACAGCCACGGTACTTTCGATTCGTCGTCCCAATGCTGGCTAAAGCGTTTTTGCGGATCATTGAGCAACTTAGTGACGATATCATTGTACTTCACGTAAGTATCTTGCGTCAGGTCGTAACCTAATGAGCGGAATAACGTCACTTCCTCAGGCCCAAAGTACGGCTCGGTGACCGGATTTTTCTGCGCCTCCGGCTTAGTCCAGTCAATGCCCGCTTCCATCGCCCGCTTTGGTACACGCCCGTAAAAACCGATGCCCAGATTCATCTGGCTCGGTTTCAGGCCCGCGGCGATGTAGTTATTGACCACGAAATCTGCGCTGTATTTATCGGCGGCCGCTACCGTCGGCCACTGTTTGGAGTCATACAGGTTGGAGTTGAAATACTGGGTACCGTAGGCCATGTCGTAGGTCATCAGGTTAATGTAATCCAGTAACGGCGCGATGGCTTTTACATCAATCCAGCTTTTCGGGCTTTCGGCACTGGCGGCAACCGCGATAGTCACCAGCTTTTCTTTCCCGAGGTGCTGACGCAGCTCTTTGAGCAGCGCGGTGAAGTTATCGCGATCGGCTGGCGTGCTGTCCACCAATCCCCACGCGCCATTGACCGGATATTCCCAGTCGAGATCGATACCATCCAACCCGTATTTTTTGACCACCTCTTCAATCGAACGGATAAACACGGCGCGGGTTTCAGGCGTGGCCGCGGCGGAAGAGAAACCGCGTGCGCCCCAGCCGCCGAGGGAAAGCAGCACTTTGAGATGTGGGTTTTGCTTACGCAAAGCAGGGATTTTTGCCAGATCGGCTGCCACTTTCGGCGACAGCCAAACCTGATGCAACTTGGCGGGATCTTTCAGCGCAGCGTTGGTTTCACCGGCTTCATTGTTATAAACCAAACCAAAGGAGTAGTTGAGATGAGTGATGAGGCGAACATCGATTTTATCGATATCTCCACCGGGACCGGCGGTAACGTCACCGCCACCGTTAAAATAGCCTACCGACATCAGCGAATTGGCGGATGCCACTGAGACGCACAGCAAGGGTAATACCGCAAGAAGGGGTAAAAGCTTCATAAATAGACCTCTTTGACAATATGAATAAAAAAACCCGCGACCTAATCGAGGTGGCGAAGAAACAACCACCTAAGAGTAGCATCGCGGGTCCGTCAAAGCAGATCTGGATGACAAAATTGTGACCGATATGAATACCTTGCATTCAAGAGTGTGATCAGAACGTCCAGCGCACCCCGCCGGTGTAACCCCAGCCTCTGGCACCGTTGCTGTTAATCTCTTTGCGGTAATCGACTTCGGCGTATAGCGAGAGATCATTTTTGAAGGTCGCAGTCCCCCCGACACCCAGTTCCCCCATCTGCCCAAATTTACCGCTGGTGAAGGTGTGGCTGATATCGAGATTTTCTGCCCCCACGGTGGTTTTGGCTTCGCCGCCCCAGCCACGGAAATAGTTGGCGCGAACGTATGGCGTGTATTGCCGCCCTGCCTCGTCAACCCAGGTGCGGTCTGCGCGTAAACCTAACCGGCCAATGGTCTGGCTGTAATCCTCATAATTCACCGTGGTGTGATCTTCATCAGTGAAGTTATCCATGTTGATGCGGGTGTACATAAGTTGCGCCTGCGGCTCGAGTTTCAGGCCATTGTCGAACAGGTACGGATAGCCGGACTCCAGCGAGGCGCTCCAGCTTTTGGCTTTCGGCGAACCCACATCCTGCTGGCGTGGAATATCGGTTTTCCCCCGGTGATTATCAAACGACAGCACGCCGTCCATATAGAAACCGTTCTGGCGTTGCCACGTCAGGTATAGCGCGAGGCTGTTGTTGTCAAAGGTGGTGCTGCTGAAACCGTCGGCGGCTTTCGGGCGCAAGCGGCTGTTACCGTAGGTATAGGCCAAACCACCGCGTAAGCTGTCTTTATCACCGTCGAGGCGCAAAATGTTACCCCCCAACTGGATGGCGCTGTAATCCATGTCGAAGTCATAACCAAACTGCTTGAAGCCGACGTTGGATTTATAGGTCATGTTCGAGCCGATATAGCGCAGGAACATCTCGCCACCGTTACCGTCTGGGCGGCTTTGCTCATGGCGCAGCTCACCGAGGCGTTTATGCAAGTCGTCGATGATCGCCGCGTTGTAGTACGCCAGCGCCACCGGTGCCGAGATATACGATGGCACCTGCGGCGTAACCGCCTGACGTCCCGGGGCGCAGTTATCCACGCCGTTCACCACGCAACCGTCATCCGGCGGGTTATTCAACGCCGCGTCCCCTGACTCACCTAATGCACTGGCCGGTGGCCGCGCGTTCGGTTTATTACAGGCATCGCCCTCACAAACATAGGCATTGCCGATACGGTAATCCCAGAAGTTATTGCTGGTTCCTCCCGCCACCTGCCGTTGATCCGCATCGCTGCTGCCCGGCGCAAAGCTGTATAAATCGTAGCGCCACGGCCCCGCCGCCAGATATCCGCCCTGCAACGCGAAGCTGTTGGCACTGGCATTCCCCGCCACTTGCACCAGCGAAATCCCTTCATAAGCCTCCATGGTCGACGTGTGATTGAGGTCAGTCAATTTGCCGGTGCTGGCGGCATCTGGCGTAACAATCAGCGTCGTGACGCCGCTGTTGGCATTGCCAGCAATTTTCAACGAATCGGTGAACTGGTTACTGAGCACGCCGCCCTCGTTGAGGTTGGTGATCATTTTCGCCACGCCGCCGTCGGACACCAGATCGCCGCTGATGGTCAGACGGTTACCCGGCGAACCGCTACCGTTGGTTAAATCGATGATACCGGCGTTGGTCACAACGGCTGAATTCAGTTCGCCGCCGGAAATCGTTGGGTTGACGCCATTACCGGCAAACAGCGTAGAGGTACTGTCGATATTGACGTTGCTGTGCGCCAGTTGGAGGTCGCCGGTCAGTTCCCACTGGGTGTTATTGACGAAGTTAATCACGTTCCAGCCATTGCCCAGATTGACGCCTCGGGACAGGTCGTCGGTCGCAAAGCTGCCGCCGCGTGACACAATCTGCGAGAAGCTCACTTCATTGTCTGAGCCAATGCCGCTGGTGATATGCCGCGTGCGCGACAGGTCGACGCCGTTGATGTAAGCCCGGTTGGCATTGCCCGCGCCGAGCGAAATGCTGCCGTCAAGCGTACCGCCGTTCCACGTCACTGTGTCATCGCCCGCGCCGGTATTGATGTCGCCAAACACCGAGCCAGAGGTCAGTAAAATATCATCGTTACCCGCACCGCCTTGCACCGCCACGGCGCTGGCCGACGACGGCGTGATGGTGCCCTGATTCTCAAACCGTGCGGTGGTGCCGTTGCTCAAATCCACCACCGGCGCCGTCAGGCTGGCGGAGGTCAGCACGCCGGTATTCAGCACCGCACCGGCTTTGCCTGCCACCAGAGCTGAACCGCCCGCCGGGTCAGTCACATTGACCGTGGCCGCCGTGACCACGTTACCGGTGGTATTGGCATTAATACCGGTACCGCCCGCCCCGCTGACGTTAAACACGTAGCCGTTGCCCAGCGTTAATGCCCCTGAGGTGGTGGAGAGATCGGCCTGCGTGAAGTTATACCCGGTGCCGCTGCCGGTGACATTGACCCGCAGCGTACTTGCCGGGTCAAACGCCGTCGCGCTGCGAATGCCGCTGCCGTTGGCAATATTAATGGTGGTGTTGTTCAGGCTGACATTGCCGATTTCAGCGCGGTTTTCCAGCCCGTTACCCGTGCCATTGATGTTCAGCGTGGTGTCGTTCATCCCCAGCCCCGCCGCGCCGGTATCAAGCAGCACGCCGTGCGCCGTTCCGCCGCTGTTAATGGTGCTGTTACCGCCGGTGAGCAGCAGTTGCGCGCCGTCGGAGATGCGGATCCCCGCAATGCCGTCATTGACGTTGATCAGACCCGCACGGGCGCTAGAAGCCCCGCTACCGCTGGCATCCAGCCCCGTCCCCTGTGCAACGTTAACCGTACCGTTGTTGGTGGCCTGACTGGCTGAGGTCACGCGAATACCGGTGCCGTTTGCGCCAGTGGCGTTAATCGTGCTGTTGTTGGTCACTACGCCGCCCTGCTGCGCCAGCAAACCGGTGTTATTGGCACCGTTTAAGGTGATCAATCCGTTGTTGATCACCACCCCCAGATTGCTGGCCGCAAAGCCGACCGCACCCGCCGCATTCGCCAGCACCGTCGCCGCACTGGTCAGCGCGGTGGCGGCGTTGGGGGCTCCGACGTTTGCGCCGCTTAAATCATGTTTTTGGCCGTCAGCCACGCCGCCAATGCTGTTGACGCCGCTGAGCGTCAGCGAGCTGCCCGCGTCGAGATCACCGCTGGCACCGCCTTCAATCACCACGCCGCGCGCGCCGTTGCCGCTGGCAATCAGGCTGGAACCGGTGGTATTAATGCGCGTGCCGGGGCCAGAACCTACCAGCGCCTGGCTGTTCGCGCCGGAGGCCGTCAAGGCCGAACCACCACTCAGTGCCAGCGTCGCGCCGTCTTCAATGCGATAAAGCGTTGAACGATCGGTGCTGGCATTCAGCGCGGTGGTGGCGCTGTTGATGGTGGAACCGGCACCGACGGCACGATAGGCAATCTGATCCGTGTTGTTGAACGCCGGGGTGGCTGAGCCAGACACCGTCACCGTACCGCCGTTAATGGCTTCAGCGCCTATCGCGCCGACGCCGTTAAGGTTGATGAGCGAACCGTTGCTCAACGTGGCCGTCGCACGCGATCCGCTGGCACTCACGCCGCGCGTGCGGGAAGCGGTGCTGCCGCCGTTGACGTCAATAATGCCGCTGGTGCTGGCGGTGGTATTTAAGGTGCCGGTACCGCTGTTGACCACGATACCCGTACCGCCGTCATTGATGGCAATATTGCCGGTATTAACGCCGTTAGCGCCGGTTTCAACCCGAATCCCGGTCGCCCCTGCGCCGGTGAAATTGATATCGCCGGAGTTGGTCAAGTTCGCGCGATTACGGGCGATGTAACCGGTCAGGCCGTTTTGGGCCGAATTCAGCGTTGCCGCCGAGGTGAGGTTGGTATTGGGTGATGCCACGCCGCTGTTAGCGCCGTTGAGGGTGTGTTTTTGCCCGTCGGCAATCGCGCCTACCGCATTGCTGCCAGACAGGTTGATGGTCGTCGCGGCGTCAATGGTGCCGACCGTGCCGCCCTCAATGATAACGCCGGTTGCCCCGTTCCCTGAGACGTTAAAGGTGGCATTTTTGGTCGCCACGTTGGTGCCGTTGGCCCCGCTTCCCATCACGCCGACCGAGTTATCGCCCGAGGTGGTGAGCGTCAAATTGGTGCCGTCAAAGCTGGCTCCCTGTTCAACACGAAACAGCGTCGAACTGGTGGTGGTCACGTCGAAAGCATTGTTGCCAGTGGTATTGATTTTGGCATTCGGGCCGAAGGCGAAGAAAGCGATCTGGTTGCTGCCCTGACTGAAGGTCGGTACGGCTGCGGTGGAAACATCGACCGTCGCATTGCCGCGGGCATGAACGCCAATCGCGCCATTGCCGGTGAGATTTATCGGCCCGTTCACACTGGCGGTGGCGGTGCCGGTTCCTTGCCCTTCCACCCAAACGCCGAAGTTACGCGTGCCGCTGGCTGGGTCAGCGCCGCCCGCGACGTTAATGGTGCCGGTTGAATTGGCCGACGCCGTATTACCCGCGGTCGCGATGACTTTGATGCCCGTAGCATTGACGCCGTTCAGGTTGATGGTACCGGCATTATTGATATTGCCGCCGCTGCCCGCGTTAACCACGGACATGCCGATGTTCTCACGCGGCACGGTGGTCGCCCGCCCGTTAACGTCGATCTCACCGTTGTTAATCAACGTCGTGCTATTGCCGCCATTGGCGAACATACCCGCGCCGTTCTGCACTTTGGAACCGATCACGATCTGGCCATGGTTAATGCCACTGCCGCCGCTGTTCACCTGAATGCCCGCTGTCAATCCGCTCTGATTGAGTGCGACATCCGCTGGCGTGTCTGATTTACTGTTTTGCGGCCCGCGCCCAAGATAAATGATCCCGCTGGGATCATTGATGAAGCTCGAGGTGGCGTCGCCCACCAACGCTCCCGCCGTGGTGCCGGTTGCACTAGAACCGTTAACGCCCACGTTGATATTGCCACCGTTATGGGCCGATGACCCGGAGGCAAGGCTAATGGCTGAGCTATTGCCGCCGGTGGTCGCTAAGTTGACGATGCCCTGATTATTGAACGTACTGTTGTTCTGCAACTGAACCGCAGTGGAGCCCAGGCTCGGCGAGGACACGCCGGTCCCATTATTGTTATTCACAAAACCGCCGTTGATCACCCCGGTCGCGCTGTTAACCCCCGCACTGCCGGTGGTGAGATTCACGGCGTTACCGCCGCTGTTACTGACTTTGCCGTTCACCGTCACCACTGCGCCATTCGAGCCATTGATGGCCCCGCCATTGGCCCCGACCACTTCCAGCGTTTTTCCTGCGGCGACATTAACCTTGGCGTTAGGGCCATTGGCGTTGATCACCACACGATTCCCTATCGGTTTGGCGACATCGTCGTTAGGGTCGTTGGCAGAAATGGTGTAACCAATCGAGGTGTTAGTCAGCGAAAAGGCTTTATTGAAATCGGCGACATACACACTTTTGTCCAGATTGCCGGACTGAAGTTGGCTAATCAGCCAGTCGTTGTAACTCTTCAGGCTAGACGCCGACGTGACATTAAAACTGGTCGTATTGCCATCCAGCGTTTGCACGCTGAAGGCGCCTTTGTAAGTGATGACGTTATTGACGGTGAACTGGCGCGGAATGTTAGGGTCCGCCGCGGTACCGGTGAAGGTGATGCGGTTATTGGAATTCCAGTTCAGCGTGGTATCCGTCCCCGTTGTGCCCTGTACGTCGAATAAGGTGCTCTGTTTGGCCGCCATACTCCAGCCGTTGTTCGCCCCAGTAGATAGCGCATTAGGCTGGCCGATATTGACATTCAAGGTGCCGCCATTGCTGACGTCGGCAATGCGGGTGTTGATGTATTGATTATCCCCCACGTTCACCACATCGGGCACCACCGTATTGGCATCAATCTTCGAGAGCGCCGTCAGACTGCTCGGGTTATACACCTGAAAGGTGGTGTTACCGCCGGTGGTCGGGTCGGGAATGGTGATACCAAAGTTCTGCGGCCCGATATCCAGTCGGTCTGCGCCCACAACGTTGATGCCGCTGGTGACCAGATTTCGCCCTATCAGCGCACCCAGCGTCGTATTTTGCGAGCCATCCAGACCCGGCTGAAAACGCTGATTCCCGGTGAGATCGACCGTGGTGCCATTGACCGGCAAACTGCCAAACTGTTGGTCATTATCGACAGGATTAAAGGCTGCCAGCACATCCGCCGTTGCGGGCAGAGGAAGTAACAGCATGGAAGGAAAAGAGATCACGGAGAGAACGGCAACAGCAATCTTGGATAACGGTAATTTACAGCTCATACAAACTCCCAGAGAAGTTGCGCAATGTTTTATGAGCTCCTCCGTGAGGTAGTGTAAAAAACCAGAAACAGCCTCTTTTACAGAGACTTCCCGACATAAAAAACCGCCTTAAATTAATTTGGCGGCCAAGTCATCGAAAAATTCAGGTTAAGTAAATGTATAGATTAGGTAACTAGATTTTGCAAAAAAGTGAGAGTAATGAATTGAGAAAGTGAGAGACGTGCAGTAGGAAAGGGATTTTTAGCAGGGAATAGTACTTTAACGTGATAAATCGACAGGTAATCATTCGCTATTTTGATTGCTTTTACTTACCATTCCTTACAAACACAGGTCCCCCCTGCCAGCCCGCAATCTTCAGGTTTTTTTAGCGTTTTCATCTGTCGCGGCGCGCAGTGATTCCGATCCTTAGCTACTGGATAAAAGGTTAAAATAATGGATTTATTACGGTTTTTACTCCGGCTTCCCTTCACCTTAATCAAAGGGGTGTGTTGGGCAGTGGGCAAAATCTTCTGGCTGCTGGGGCGGATATTGCGCCCGGTAGTTGGCAACGTTCAGTGGCGTGCACCCGATTGGGCGAGCAAAAGCGCGCGGGGGATCACACGCGGCTTTAGCCGATTGGAAACAGGGGTTAACCGTCATCCAACATCAGTGGCGGCGGCGGTGGTGCTGGTCGCTCTGCTAGCGGTCGGCGGTTTTTACGGTTACCACGCGTGGCTTAACCGCCCTCAGCCTATCGAACCTGCACCCTTGGTTTATCAGGAAACCACCGCACGGGTTTCCGGCCCGCAGTTGATTAACTACGCGGCGCAAAATCGCCCGCCGCAGGAGATCATTCTGTATTTCAACCACGCCGCCGCGCCGATCACGCTGGTGGGTAAAACGGTGGAAAAAGGGGTCACTCTTTCTCCGGCAGTGGAAGGCCAATGGACATGGCGCAATGCCGCGACTCTGGTGTTCACCGCCAAGTCAGCGCTGCCGCTCGGCGCGTCGTATAAAATCAAACTCGATCCGGCGGCGTTACTGGCTCCGCAAATCAAAATCAGCCAGACGGAATACAGCGCCAACGTGCCGGCGTTTGACTATCAATTAGGTCAGGCCGAGTACTATCAAGATCCGCAAAATGCGCAAAAGCGCAGCGCCATTTTCCGCGTGCAATTTAATGCACCGGTTGACGTCGCCAGCTTCGAAAAACGCATCTCGCTTGGCCTGACCGAAGGCAAACAAACGGCAGAGGAAAAACTCAATTTCTCCTTGGTGTATGACGAGAAAAAACTCAATGCGTGGGTGCATTCCGAAGCGCTGCAAGCCTTAGCCCAAGGCGGTTCGGTGCATCTGGCTATCGATGACGGGGTGAAGTCTAGCGTCGCGTCGCAGCCGATCAGCGCCAAGAAAAACAACTGGGTAGCGGTGCCAACGCTCTACAGTCTGCAACTGCAAGACGTGGCGGCGACGGTGGTGAATTCCGACGATAATCAGGGCCAGCGCGCGCTGATCGTTGGCCTCAGTGACGCGGTCAAAGACAAAGAGGTCGGCGGCGCGGTAAAAGCCTGGTTGCTGCCAGAATACAATCCGAAATACAGCCACGACGAAAACGACGATCTGTATCAATGGTCACTGTCTGACGTCGATACCGGCATCATCGGCCAGTCTGCGCCGGTCAAACTGACGCTGAACGATGCCGAACAAGAATACCAGCCCCAGTTCAGCTTTACCTTTGATGCCCCGGCCTATCGCTATTTGCTGATTGAAGTGAATAACTCACTGACCTCTTTCGGCGGCTACAAAATGCCGGAGAAACAGTATCGAGTGGTCGCGGTGCCAGACTACCCGTCCTCGCTGAGCTTTATGTCGCAAGGTTCGTTACTGTCGATGAGCGGCGAGAAGCAGATTAGCGTGGCGGCGCGTAACGTGCCGGGCATGAAACTGGACATCAAACGGGTGATCCCAAGCCAGCTTCAGCACATCGTGTCGTTTAAAAGCAGCCAGTACTCTTCCGCCCAGTTCAACCGTTTGGGCGACGAATACTTCACCGAGCATTTCGAATATACCCACGCGGTCGATAACGACAAACCGGGCGACGTCAGCTATCAGGGCATCGACCTGTCGCGCTATTTATCTGACAACCCGAACGCGCGCCGTGGCGTGTTCTTGCTAACCCTGACCCCGTGGGATCCGGCCAAAAAAGAGGTCAACGCGCAAGACAGCGAACAGGAAGAGCAGTACAGCGAAGATGACCAAAGCAGTGACGAACAGGTGGGCGATTCCCGCTTCGTGGTGGTCACCGATTTAGGCATCATCAGCAAACGCTCGCAGGACAAAACCCGCGATGTGTTCGTGCAATCTATCCAGTCAGGCCTGCCGGTCAGTGACGCCAAAGTGTCGGTTATCGGCAAAAATGGCGTAACGCTGCTGACGCAAATGACCGATGCCAACGGCCATGCGCGCTTCCCGGCGCTGGACGTGTACAAAAACGAACGCCAGCCAGTGATGTTCCTGGTAGAAAAACAGGGCGATGTCTCCTTCCTGCCGACCGGCGATTACAACGATCGCGGTCTGGATCTGTCGCGCTTTGACATCAGCGGCGAACAAACGCCGTCGGATCCGCGCACGCTGAGCAGCTATCTGTTCTCCGACCGAGGCATTTACCGTCCGGGCGACACCTTTAATATTGGACT
>Ga0105854_1001326_pt1 | contig 10216 bp, 6 predicted proteins | sample OrgsoiDNA_201058_FD_89679 | JGI IMG/M metagenome (GOLD analysis project Ga0105854, IMG submission 89679) | Permafrost soil microbial communities from the Arctic, to analyse light accelerated degradation of dissolved organic matter (DOM) -... | ecosystem: Environmental > Terrestrial > Soil >... | reverse complement strand
GTCTGGCCCTGGTCGATCACGCCCTGCACGTCACCACCGTTCGCCACGTATGCCTTCTCGGTGCTGTTCGAGCCGAGCGAGGAGCCGAGGACTTCGGCGAACGTGAGCGCGCAGCAGGAGACCGCGGCCGTCACGGTCAGGAGTACGAGGAGTGCGCGCGCGGCCGCAAGCCGCCGCAGCGCGAGAAACACCACGTGCGAAGCAGCTTGGCGATGGCGCAGCGACCGGCGCGCGAGGCGCGACGTCACGCCGGCGGCGACCGCGGCCACGGCCAGTGGAAAGAGCAACACGACGAGCCGCGGATGCGCGCCGATCGTCTTGTCCTTCACGAGCCCGCCTCCGTGCTCGATGAGGGCATACGAGATCGCCGCAGCCGCGAGCACCGGCACCTCCCACGGGACGATCGCGAACCCGTGCCGAAGCGATGAGCGCGCGGTCGCCGGGCCCCGCGCAGCCCACGCGCCTGCGGCAACGGCGGCGATCGACACCGCGGCAGCCGCGGCAGCCGCCACGAGCGCCGACCGCACCACCGCGTGGTCGATCGTGCCGGCCGGCGTGAATAGACGGGTGACCGCCGTCGCTCCAAGGAAACCGGCAGCCGCACCGACGAGAGCCGGCGCCGTCGACTCGAGCGCAGCTCGTACGCCGAAGGCAGTGCGGCTCTCGCCGCCGACGACCGACAACCGCGCCTCGGCGCTGCGGCGCCGCACGTTGAACACGCCGGCAACGAACGCAGCCCCGAGAGCGATCAGCGCGGCGAAGCCGGCGAGCAACGAGATCACCGGCGTCAGTGCATCGACGCTCTGGGCCGAGAGGATTACCGCGGCCTCGAGCGAGCTCGAGGCACGGCACGGCCCGCAGCCGAGGCTTCGCCCAAGCGGTGTGCGACGGGTCAGACTGCGGCGGATCGCCGTGAAGCGCGCGGCGACCTCCTTGGCGCGCGTAGGCGTCATCGACGCAGTCGTGACCGGGAACTCGAAGACGTTCGCGACCGTGCCGTGCGAGGTGCGCCGCGCTATGCGGTAGAGCTCGTCCTGACCCACCAGAAGAAACGTCGGCAGCGGCGCCGCGTCCGGGTTCGTCGGCCGGATGCTGGAGAGGAAGTCGACCCAGTAGGGGTTGTCGAGATCCGCGTCGAGCGGCAAGTACACCACGGCCACGGGGACGTGCAGCACTCCGGGGCCCGGTTCGCCGGGCGCGAATGTGATCAGATCGAGGTGCCCGCCCGGGCGGACGCCCGCGAGCCGCGCGACCGGCGCGGCCACCCACGCGCCACGCCCGTCGCCCGTCAGCCGGCGGACGTGAGCCCTTGCTCCCGTGCGCGCCATCGCCACGACCTCGAGCGGGATCCCACCGTTCAGCGCCTTGCCTCCGACCGCTGCGTCTGTGAGCGTCGTGAGGATCGGGTCGTCGACGAACGTCAGGGTGCGCGCGAGCCTCACTGCCGCAGAACGGCGGGCGCGGTCGCCACGCACGAGGTCGCGGTTCCGCGCGGCGGGCGTCTCGATCGTCAGCCCTGCAGCGAGCGGCGTGAGCACATCGAGCTTGCCCTTCAGCGCCTCGCTCTCGGCCCCCGCGCGGAGGAGAGGGGCGGAAGCCGCAGCCAGCGCGACGAGAAACGAGGCGCAGGCAACCGCGAGCAGCACCGAGCGGTGCCGCAGCAATGCGAAGGGCGCCTTCGCCCAGAGCGCACGAGGCATCGGCGAACCGTACGCGCCTGGTCATCGGATCGCCCGTCTATGCTCCGCCGCGATGGTGGCAGCTACCTGATCGGGCGCACATCGACGTCGTCAGCCATGAAGCGTTCGCACAGCTCCATCCGACCGGCTCCCACCCGGAGTCGCAGGAGCGGATCGAGGTGCTGCACGATCGCTTCTCCTTCGTGGAGTGCTCACCTGCGACCGAGGAGGATGTGCTGCGGTGCCACACGCGGCGGCTCCTCGACGAGGTGCGCACGAAGCGCGGCTCGATCTACCAGGACACGTTCTGCACCGAGACGACCTACGAGGCGGCGCTCCTGGCGGCGGGCGCGGCGATCGAGGCCGTGCGGCGCGGCGGCTTCGCCCTCGCCCGGCCGCCCGGCCACCACGCCGAGGAGGACCACGCGATGGGCTTCTGTCTCTTCGACTCGGTGGCGATCGCGGCGCGATGGGCGCAGGCCGAGCTCGGCGTCGAACGTGTTGCGATCGTCGACTGGGACGTGCACCACGGCAACGGCACGCAGGACGTCGTCCGCGACGACCCCTCGGTCCTCTTCGTGTCGCTGCACCAGTGGCCGCTCTATCCCGGAACCGGCGGCCCCCACGAGCAGGGAGACACGCTCGTCAACATCCCGCTTCCGGCCGGCTCAGGCGACGCCGAGTTCTTCGAGGCGTGGCAAACGGTCGAGCGATCGGTGCAGCGGTTCGCGCCAGAGCTGCTGCTCGTCTCGGCCGGGTTCGACGCGCACGTCGACGATCCGCTCGCCGACCTGGAGGTGACGGCCGGCGGCTTCCGCGAGCTCGCCAGCCGCAGCATGCAGCTCGCGCCGCGCGTCGCTGCGGTGCTCGAAGGCGGCTACAACCTGCGCACGCTGCCCGACCTGGTCGAGGCGGCGCTGGAGGGATTCGGGTAGGCAGCTAGAGGCGTGACCCGAGACGCGCCAACGGCCGGCTGCTGAAAGCCGGCCGTTGGCGCGGAAGGAATCTGTCACCGATAACGCCCTAGACCTATCGGCGCCCGGCCCCGCCGGGTCGTCACTTCGCGTGGGTGATCCGGTATCCCCCACCGTGGGGGATACGGCGCTCGAGCCGTCAGCCGCCGGCGAGCTTCTCGAGCGCCTCGCGGCGCGACGAGACGCCGAGCTTCCCGAGCATGTTCTTCACGTGCGAGCGAACCGTGTGCTCGGAGATGAAGAGCCGGACAGCGATCTCGTCGGTGCCGAGATGGCGGTCGAGCAGTAGCAGCACCTCGAGCTCGCGCGCCGACAGCCTGTGGGCGACCGAGTCGGGAACGGTGCGCGAGCCACCGTCGCGCACCTGGTCGAGCAGGCGGCGGGCGACAGCGCCCGAGAGCGCGGCCTCGCCCTGCGCGACGCCGCGCAGGAAGACGACGATCCGCTCGGGCGGCTCGCTCTTCAGCAGGTAGCCGGCGGCGCCCGCGCGGATCGCGCCGAGCAGGTTCGACTCGTCTTCCGAAGCGGTGAGCACCACGACCTCGGCGTCGGGCGCCGCCTCGCGCAGCTTCGGCAGCGCGGTCAGGCCGTCCATCCCCGGCATCGTGAGGTCGAGGAGGATGAGGTCGGGGCGCAGCTCGCGCGCCTGGGCGATCGCCTCTTCCCCGCTCGCGGCCTGGCCGACGACGTCGAAGCCGTTGTGGGCCAGCAGGCCCGCGAGGGCGTCGCGGGTCAGGGGATGATCATCGACGATCAGGATGCGTTCCGTCATGGGCTGGCCGGATTCTGCCGATAGAAGCGGAGATGCACCACGATCGCTTCGAAGGGTTCCTCTGGGGACAGGTGCTGCTCTTCAGCCTGCTCGGGGCCACGCTTGCCCTTTTCCTGGCCTACCCGGCCCTCCGGCATCCCTATTCGCTGCCCGAGCTGAAGCTCGTGTTGGCGACGGTCTTCATGCTCGCCGCCGGTCTCGTCGCGCTGCTGAGCGCGACGCGCTTCCGCGTCGAAGGGCAGCGGTTCGACCTCTTCCTCTCCACCGGCTTCTTCGTCCTCTTCGCCTCGTGGCTCGCCTTCTCGATCGTCCCGTGCATCGCACAGGCCGAGTCGCACCGCACCGAGCTTTGGGCGTCGATCATCGGCCGGATGCTGGGCTGGGGCCTGATCGCAGCGGCGCCGTTCGCCGCCGGGCGCGTTCGGCACCGGAAGGCGGTTCTCAACAAGGGGTTCGCGGCGGCGATCGGCGGCCTGATCGTCGTCTGGGGAATCTCCAGCTCGCTTGGAGTCAGACTCCCGAACCTGAACCCGGCGCTCGACCCGACGGTGCCTGCGTCGCTCACCGGCGTCCTCGCCGCTCAGGGACTGCTCAACCTGCTCGCCGTCGTCGGATTCGCGAATCGGTTCCGCCTGAAGGGCGATGACCTCGACCGCTGGCTCGCGCTCGGCGCGACGCTGATGCTCTTCTCGTCGCTGCAGTTCCTCTTTACGCCACTCGTCCGCGTCGGCGACGTCTCGCAGGGCGACTACCTGCGGCTGCTCGCCTACGGCGTCCTGCTCGTCGGGGTGTGGCGGGCGATCCGCGGCTCCGAGTTCGGCCGCGCGGTCGCCGAGGAGCGCGCCCGCGTCGCGCGCGAGATCCACGACGGCCTCGCGCAATACCTCTTCGCCATCTCGACGCACGCTTCGATGCTCGAGGACGGCGCCGACCCGGCGACGACGCTTCCGGCCCTGAAGGCGGCGGCCCTCGCCGCGCAGCAGGAGGCGCGCTACGCGATCCTCGCGTTGTCGTCCGCATCCGGCGTCGCGCCGTTCGACGCGACGCTGCGGCGCTATGTCGACTTCCTGACCGCAGACGGCGCACTCGAGGTCGAGCTCGAGATCGACCCGGCGATCTTGCTCGGCCCCGACGAGCAGATCGAGCTCTTCCGGATCGTCCAGGAGGGACTCGCGAATTCGCGCAAGCATGCGCGTGCCCGGCACGCGTGGGTGCAGATCGGCGCCCGCTCGGGCGAACGGTTCGTCGTCCTGCGTGACGACGGCGCGGGCTTCGACACCACCGAGGGCGACGCCGGGCAGGGCCTGCGCAACATGCGCGAGCGTGCTGCCTCGATCGGCGCCGCCCTGACTCTCAGCTCGGCCCCGGGCGCGGGCACTGCGCTCGAGCTTCAGCTGCGCGCCTAGTACCGAACCAGGTTCGGTCTGTGAACCTGGTTCATGAGTTTCGTACTGCCGCTCCCTCCCGAGGAACTCATGAACCTGGTTCAGAAAGCAAACCAGGTTCCGTTACCGGCTGAGAGGTCGCTCTAGCGACCTGAGCTTCCTGCCCGAAGCGGGTTCGCTCGATTTGCAGGACGCCGCCGAGCCACGGCAAGGGTTCCGAGGAACTCCTTTCGAACGGCTCCGCCGTGCTCCGCTTGCAGGCGGCGCTCGATGCGGTCGAAGAGTCGGCTCCGCCTCGCCTCGTCCAGCACCCGGAAGTTCGTCGCCGTCCCGAGGAAGGTGACGTAATCGTGCGCCGTGTAGGTGACCGACCAGACGTAGTGTCGCGCTTCGGCTGGAGCGAAATACCCACTCGCGTCGAGGAACACCTTCACGCGGTCGCGGTCGGCGATTTTTTCCGGTGGCAGCGGTAGCCTGACCTCCCAGTCGGGCACGACCGCCGCGTAGTCCTCCAAAACGGCGACAAAGAAGGGGTCACCATCGTCTGAAAGCGTGTCTTGCCACTCGAAGACGGCGAGTGCGCCGTCCGGTTTGAGCAGGCGCGCTGCCTTCGCGTGGCGCACCTCCGGGTCGATCCAGTGGAACGCGGCGAAGGACACTACGGCGTCGAAATCAGCGGCTTCGGCAGGCTCCCATTCCTCGAACATCGCCCGGATGACTTCAACCGCCGGAAAGCCCGCGAGCCGTTGCCGGGCGAGCGCAGCCAGGTGCTCGCCCAGCTCGACCGCGACGACGCTGAAGCCACGCTGCGCGAGCGGGATTGTGGCCTGCCCGGTTCCGCACCCGACTTCCAACAGTCGTGCGCCCGATGAAAGCGCAGCGAGATCAACGAGGTCATCGAACACCTCGGCGGGGTAGCTGGGCCTGACGCGGTCGTAGTCGTCCGCGACCGCATCGAACGTCGTTCGCCTCGAGGTGCGCCCCTCGAAATCCACTCGCCGACACTACAACTCCGCGAAGAGACGCTATGACCTGGCAGGCCTCAGGCCGCAGGGAGGCTTTTCTTAGGGACTTCTTATCGTCGCCTTACGTCCCACTTCATCGCGGTTGTGAATCTCTCTGCCTTCGCGAACATCAACGAGGGAGGCCGTAATGTCCGTGCTGCGGGAATGCGCTGCGTTGGGTTGCCGTACTCGCACGCTCGGCGAGCTCTGCATGGTGCACGAGACCCCCTCCCCGCCTCGGTCCGCGAGACCGGCTCCGCGCCCGTCGCACGCTCTGAGCTTGGCGAACATCGGCATTCTCAATCGGGGAGCAGCGGCATCGTCAGTCCCTGGTCGCGCCCGACCAGCACCGCCCGGGTGATCGCCGTCGATCCGAAGCGGCTGCGCACCTCGTCGAGTGCGGCATCCAATGCGTCAGCGTTGTGAGGACCGAACGGAAGCACGAGCTGGACGGCGCTGTCGTCGTCGAGGTTGCCGACCGCCAAACCGACGAGCGTGAGCCCCCGCCGCTCGATCATCGGCGTCGCGGTCGTCAGCAGCGCTCTCGCGACGGCGAGGATCGTCTCGGTCTGGGCGGTCGCGTGAGGCAGCGTGTGCGACCGCGTGGCGCGCGAGAAGTCGCCGAAGCGCAGCCGGAGCACGACAGTGCGTCCGATCCGGCCGGCGGCTCGCATCCGACGGGTGACCCGGTCGACCAGGCCGATCACGACGGCGTCGACCGCATCAGACGATCTCGCCGCACGGCCGAGCGCCCGCTGCGCCCCGATCGAGCGCCGACGGCGTCCCACCTGCACCGGCCGAGGATCGCGGTTGTGGGCGAGTGCGTGGAGATGCCGACCCGAGGCCCGGCCGAGCATCGACACAAGCTCCGCCTCGGCGAGCTGGGCGACCTCCCCGACGGTCGCGATCCGCCGCTCGTGGAGCTTCCTCGCGGTCACCCGCCCCACACCCCAGAGCCGCTCGACCGGGAGCGGGTGGAGAAAGGCCAGCTCACCTGACGGCGGCACCACGAGGAGTCCGTCGGGCTTGGCGACGCCGCTTGCCACCTTGGCAAGGAACTTCGTCCTCGCGATCCCGACGGTGATTGGCAGACCGACCCGCTCGAGAACATCGCGCCGCAAGCGCACGGCGATCTCGGTCGGTGTGCCCGAGATCCGCTCCAGCCCGCGAACGTCGAGAAACGCCTCGTCGATCGACAGCCCCTCCACCAGGGGCGTCGCGTCCTCGAACACCCGGAACACCGCCTTGCTCGCCTCGGCGTAGGCCGACATGCGCGGCGCGACCACAATCGCCTCCGGGCACAGCCGGCGGGCCTGCGCTCCACTCATCGCGGTACCTACGCCAGACGCCTTGGCCTCGTAGCTGGCTGCGAGGACGACCCCGGCGCCGACAATCACAGGCACCCCGCGGAGACGAGGATCATCGCGCTGCTCAACCGACGCAAAGAACGCGTCGAGGTCGGCGTGCAAGATCGTCGCCGCGCCCAGCACGAACAGATGTTCTCATATCGGGCCGACCAACCGTCGGACGGCGGAACCCGCGTGGCCGCCGTGGAGCGCACAAAAGCTCGTGCCGAATGGCGCGAACTGGATGCCGGTTTTGGATCGCCGGTCATCCATATACAGGCGTGGTCTGCCGTTTTCTACTGACAGCAAGCCCTCAACCGGGCGCGATAACAAAACTATGACTCATCACACAGCACCTTTCGTTCCGCACGCGGACCTGTGGGCTCGCGTTGCGAGGCGCTTGCCCGAGCGCAACCACCTGAACCTGCGGCTCGCTGCGCTCGCGTTTAGTGTGATTGTGGTCGGGTGTTTCGCCGGTTGGCTGTTCCAGGACAGCATCAACAACGCTTGGCATGACCACGTCGCGAGCATGTGGTCGTCTCCTGGCACAGGGGCGAGGATCGTCTCGTCGTCTGAGCTCGCCTCGCTCTCGGGCTCGTCGAATCAGCCGATTTTTTGGGTGGGCGCGCAGGCGGGCAGCCAGTATGAGCTGACGACGAGCGCCGGCGGTCCGAGCTTTGTCCGTTATCTGCAGGCGGGCGAGTCGGCGGGTGCTGCGAGGACGTCGCTGACTGTTGCTGCCTATCCGATGGCGAATGCTTTCAAGGTGACCGCGACCGTCGCTGCCCGGCCGGGCGCGGTCAAGGTGCAGGTGCCCTCCGGGATCGCGTTCTATGAGCGCAGCCACCCGCACAGTGTCTATCTCGCTTTCGCGGGCTCCGACTACCAGGTCGAGCTGTTCGACCCGCTTCCGCTCGCGGCGTTGCATCTTGCCCAGTCGGGTGCCGTCCAGCCGGTCGTGAAGCTCGCCTCGACCTCGTCGGCGGCGAGCGCGCTCGCGGTCACAGCCTCGAGCCTGGCGGCGATCGCGGCCCGCTCGGGGCAGCAGATCTACTGGGCGGGCGTCGGACGCGGCACGACCGAGTACCGCGGCACCAGCGACGGCCGCGTCTATATCCGCTATCTCCCCAAGGGTGTCAGCGTCGGTGCGGCCCAGCCCTACCTGACCCTCGCCACCTACCCGCTCAAAAACGCCTACGCGACGACGCGCAGCCTCTCGAAGCGCGCGAACGCCGTCCCGGTGAAGGTTGCCAAGGGCGCCGGGGCTGCTTTCTACCTGAAGCAGCACCCGACGAGCGTCTATGTCGCCTACCCGGGCTCCGACTACCAGGTCGAGGTCTTCGACCCGACAGCGAGCATCGCCCGCCGGCTCGTCACCCGCGGCGGCGTCACAACGGTCGGCTAAGGCACGCAAGTGTCGCTCCGGCACCACGCGTCTCTCCCCTCGAGCAGAGCCAGCCGAGCTCGATACCGGGCGGAGCTGACGGCCGGTTTCGCCGTCTTGTTTGTCACCGCGGCGATCATCACGGCGCTGCTGTGTTTGCGGCTTGCTCCGTCGGCTCTAGGCGTTTCGGCCGGCTCGCCGTTCGCGATGGATGCGAGCCGTCTGGAAAGGCCGACAAGCCTGACGGGCCTTCTGGGCGCACAGCGTTTGGTCCGGAGCGCCAACGCTACGGGAGCTGCTGGAGCGAATGGATCTTCGGTAGCAACAACGCCGCGTGTGGCCGGCAGGAACGGCCGCACCGGCGGCAACGGCGCGGGCACGACCAACGGCAGCAACGGCGCGACAACCACCAACGACAACAACAGCGCGACAACCACCAACAGCAGCAACAGCCCGACAACCACCAGCGGCGACAACAGCGCGACAACGACCAACGGCAGCAACGGCGCGACCGGAGCCGAGGGCCCGAACGGTCTGCAAGGCCCCAAACGAAGCCAGGCCGCCGCCGGTGCCCATGGCAGCAACGGCGTCAACGGTGTGACGGGCGCGGCCGGTGCCAACGGCAAGAGCGCCACGAATGGTGTGACCGGAGCGACCGGCCGCACTGGCGCCGCTGGTGCTGGTACTGCTGGTACTGCTGGTACGAACGGTGTTAACGGTGCCGCTGGTGCTGCCGGTACGAACGGCACCAGAGGTGCTGTCGGCGCTGCTGGACGTGCCGGACCGCGGGGCCCGGTTGGTCTGAACGGCTTCGATGGTGCTGCCGGCACGAAGGGCGCGGCAGGTACCCACGGCAACAAAGGCGCGAAGGGTGCGACCGGCGCGACCGGTAGAAACGGCAGCGACGGCAGCGACGGCCTTAACGGCACGAACGGCACGAACGGTGCGACTGGCGCAGCCGGCGCTCAGGGCCCGCAAGCCGCAAATGCATTCACGACAACGGCGGCGGACTTCCTCCAGCCGGCCCCCGGCATCACCACCACCGTCACGGTCGAGACGACGGCCTGGATGGCCGCGGGACAACTGATCTATGTGGCCGGCGGCGGCTACTACACCGTCAGCTCGATCACCAACGCGACAACCGTCGAACTGACCAACCTCGGCTACCCGGGCAACGCCGCAGCAACTGCGACGGTGCCGAGCGGCGCGACCGTCAGCCCCGCCGGGATCAAGGGCGCGGCCGGCGCTAACGGCAGCAATGGCACCAACGGTGTAACGGGCGCGGCCGGCACCAACGGCACCAACGGCACGACCGGAGTGACCGGTGCGACCGGCGCCAACGGTGCGACGGGCGCGGCCGGCACCAACGGCGCGACGGGGGCAGCTGGAACGAACGGCACGAACGGGCTTGACGGTGCGCGCGGCCCAACCGGCCTGCAAGGCCCGCAAGGAGCACCCGGCGCCAACGGCAGCAACGGTGTGACCGGCGCGAACGGCACGAACGGCACGAACGGCCTCAACGGTGTGACCGGGGCGATGGGCGCGGCCGGCACAAGCGGAACTGACGGGACGAACGGCACGAACGGCCTCAACGGCACGAACGGGACGAACGGCCTCCAGGGCCCGCAAGGAACACCCGGCGCAAACGGCGCAAACGGCGCGCAGGGCCCGC
>Ga0105854_1001324_pt1 | contig 10219 bp, 10 predicted proteins | sample OrgsoiDNA_201058_FD_89679 | JGI IMG/M metagenome (GOLD analysis project Ga0105854, IMG submission 89679) | Permafrost soil microbial communities from the Arctic, to analyse light accelerated degradation of dissolved organic matter (DOM) -... | ecosystem: Environmental > Terrestrial > Soil >... | reverse complement strand
CGACCGGCAAGACCCGCGCCTGACGAGGTCAACGAGCGCTCGACCGATCCCAACTGCGGGAGCGAGAGGTCGCAGGTTCGAATCCTGCCGGGCGCATCGGGCAACTCTCATCATCGCCAGCGATAGTCAAGACAGCTAGGGACGGAAACGGCGATGCCTCGTGCGGACATCCTCGGGTTCTATGTGTCTCCACGCCGTCCGACGTAAGGACGCTCGCCCACCCAAGCGACCTTGCGCCGGGAGGCGAGTTCGGTAACCATTCTCTCCGTGCGCTGGCGGCTGCTCGTTGTCGTCGCTTTGGCAGCCTTCCTGTCGGTATCGGTCGACGGGTTCGCTAGCAATGTGCACTTGGCGCGTTTTTCAGAGAGTGCCACCAAGCAGTCTCCACTCGGGAAGATCCAGTGGCTGCTTCGTCACGAACCTCGCGGCGAATCGTTGGCGAGCGCGGGGCTTTCGGTGAGCTCGACGGTTGGGTCGCATTGGAAGCCGGTGCGCTTTGCTCGGCTGCTGTCCCCCGCCCCGGGCAGTGGCTGGAAACTCGCCGTGTCGCTAATCGGGAAACGGGGCCGCAACATCTGTCTGACGATCTACGACGGCCGCAGGAAGATCGCTGGTGGGTGTGCGTTTGGCAGCCTGCTTCGACCTTTTAGCTCGATGACAACTACCAACGGCGATCAGATTGCGTTCGCCGGACTCGCGAGCGATGGGGTGGCACGGCTGGCCCTCGTGCTTGCGAACGGGAAGCGACTCCCGGTTGCGCTCCTTGACAACGCCTTCCTCATCGTCCTTCCGATGCGGGACCAGCCCCTGCGCCTTATCGCATACGACCGGGCTGGCACGCCGATCGGTGGAGCACGAGCTTCGATTCCCAAGCTGCACCAGTAACGGAGTCACCCGGACAGGCGACCCCGGTCAGGGTGTACTCGCGAACACTCGCGCACTCCAGCGTTTGGAGAATGCAGAACGGCAGATATGCACGTTTGATGCGCGCTCTCGGACGGCCACATGCTCGCGTTCGCAAGCGTCCCCCACCGGCACCTCGGGGTCATCCCGCACATCGTTGGGGCCGCGCGTTCGGCGACACCCGGCGCCGTCGCGCACAACCCGAGCCGTCGTTCCGGGGCACTTCAGGTCGGAGCGATACCGAGAACTCCAGTCCCCGAGCGCGGCCGCCGGACTACGACGAGAGTTCAGCCCGGCGCGACCACCAGGCCTCGGCGGCGGTCATTGCGCTCTCGGCCTCGTGGATTCCGTCGCCCACGAGCCCTGCGGTGGCAGCCCAGTGCAGGGGTACAAGGGCTAGAGCCCCGGGGAGCCATCGGTGCTCGTCGCGAGTCAGCGGTTCCGGAGCCGTGCTTTCGTAGGCATCGAGCAGTCGTCGCGGCTCGAGCAATTCGCCGCTCGGTGCGACGTGGTGCAGGCTGCCGGCGATGTCGTACAGCCGCTCCCTGACCCTCGCGAAATCCAGGTCGAAGGTGGCCCATGAGCCGTCTGACAGTTCTCCCGCGTTGCCCAATTTGTAGTCCCCATGAATCGGAGTGCATGGCAGTTCGAGGCCCTTCCGGAGCTCGGAGAGCTCGCCGGTCAGTTGGCGCATCCGATGCACGACCGGCTCGCTGCGGGGTCCGAGCCTGCGGCGTGTGAAGCCGACCGAGTAACGCAGTTGGCCGAAGGTTCTGTGGTCGTCGAGGGGTTCGGGCGGGCTGGGCTCCCAGACTGCTTTGAGCGCAGTGTGAAGGCGTCCGAGCTCCTCGAATAGGCGGACGTAGGAGTCCTCGTCCGCCCGTGGCTGGACGTGATCGATGAACTCCTCAATCTCAGCCCAACGATCAGCGACCCTCAGGAGGTCGCGGCCGGAAATCAGAATCGGCCGAGCGACGCGGACTTGCGTCCGCTGGAGGCGTTCCCGCAGACGCCGCAGTCCCGCTACCCGGCCGCGGCGGACCCAGGGCCTGTGAACCCGGAGGACAACCGGCGGCTCAGCGTCTATCCGCAGGTTGAGGTTGAACCCACCGCCGATGTCTGCCCATCCGGCCCCGCGCGCGACGCGGTCGATCAGGGCCGAGACGGCCGGGTCATCCGGGCTGGCTCTAGGTCCGAACCAGCGCGGCAAGGGAGGGAGAGAGGTCGAAGCGTCGATTCCGGTCATGGCATTGGCCCACCAGCGCACCCGAGGAAGGGTCCGCGGGCGATTGCGAACACAAAGTCAGACGTTAGAGGACGGTCGCCGCTCAGGCTTCATTCCCGAACGCTCGCCCAGGCGACGATCTCTGAGACGAAGACCGCTCATTCGGGCGACGTCAGTCGCGCTTGAACGAAGTCACTAAACGGTCGTCGCTCGTAGCCGGCGAGCAAGTCCGCGCACACGCCTGCAGCACGTCGAAGGTCAGCGGCGTCGAGTTCAGCCACCGTTTCCTGCAGGCGTGACGGCACCGACCCGTTGAAGTTGAGAATGCTGGTGAGTCCCAGTTCGGGTTCGGAGATCCCCGTTGCAGCGGCGTGATGGCGAAGAAGCAAGTTCCGGACCTCTTGGAGCTGAATGAACGCCCTCCAGACTTCTCCGCGGCGAAGGTACTTGTCGAGGTCATACAGCCGCATCCACGCCCAGCCCAACCAGAGACCGAGACCCCACGGAGGCGCTGGCTCGGACGGGTCATCCAGCAAACCATCGCGGTCGAGCAGAACCACTTGACCGCAAACGCCCTCGCCTACCTCAGACGCACGGACTGCGAGAAGTTCCAACTGAACACCGTCGACGTACTGGATGAACAGGAAGGGTGACCCGGGCGTCTCGAAGAGAATGTCGAGCGGCACTCCAACGGTACGAGCGAGCGACGGCAGGTGAGCGAGCATCGAATCGAACTCATCGTCGGCGACCCAGACGCGTGTATCTAGGTCCGAGAGTTCGTCGGCGCGACCCCGCGCCATAGATCCGGCGAGCGATAGGGCTCGAATCCGTTCGTCGACTTCCGCAGCCCCGAGCAATCGGAGTAACGCAGCCGCTTGGGGAGCGACAGTGCGCGAAAGATTACTGATCCAGTCACGCGGGTCGGCTGGGTTCAGATTGCGCGAGATCTCGTTCACTCCTGACCTCCATCTATCTCAAGGCCGGTGGAATCCGGCTCGGCTGACCTCGGGAAGGGCCGCCAGAGCCAGCGAAGGGCATCCGGGAGGATCGTGGCTCCGTGATTACCGCCGAATTGGAGTGTGTGTTCCCCATCGCCGACGACGAGACGAAGGTCATAACCACGCTCGGCAAGCGCAGCTGCAACGCGGAGGTTGCTGCCGAACCAGTTGAAGATCGGCTCGTTCCGATCGAGGTCATGCGTCTCGGCATTGAGGAAGATCCGGAGCGGCTTGCGCGCCGCTTTCGGAATGAGCCTCGGGTAGGGGTTGCCGCCCGGGATCTGCTCGAAGCTCCCTTGAAAGCAAAGAACGCGGCGGAACCGATCCGGCTGGTTCCAGGCAACTGTCAGGGCGCAGTTGCCTCCGGAGCTGCCGCCACAGATCCCCCAATGGTCGGGGTCATCGGTGATCGAGTAGTTCTTCAGGACGTTCGGCAGGATCTCCGTGAGCAGGAAGTCGGCGTAGGCGTCATCGAAGGCGTCGTATTCGGCGTTCCGGTTGTCCGGCTCGCCAGGATCGACGAAGACGCCGACCGTCACCGGCATCTCCTCACGGTGGATCAGATTGTCGAAGACGATGCCTGCGCGGAAGATCCCCTCCGGGTCGAGGTACAGACCGCCGTCCTGGAACACCATCAGCGACGCGCGAGAAGACGAGGTGTACTGAGCTGGAACGTAGATCCAGAAGCGTCGGCCGGTGCCGGGAAAGATCTCGCTCTCGTTCCATTCGTACTCATGCACCACGCCGCAGGGAACGTTCGGCTGCGGCGATGAGTCGGGGCCGTACGCGTAGCGCACAGGGAACTCGATTGCTTGACGGACGTAGGGCATTTCAGTCACTTCTGACCTCCAAGAAGACGCAACGAAGAAGCCGTGAGAAAGCACGGCGGGACGTCGAGATCAGAACCGGCCTACATCGGTGCGCGACTGTAACAGCGGCGACACCGTGAGCCGAGTTCGCCGGTTCGCAGATCTCCAGTGAGCACCCGCGGCACCGGTGTCCAAACCGGGCACGAGAACCGCTCAGCTATGCACGCACAACCGGTTCTCCGAACTCACCCATCGGGACTGTGGGCCCGCAGTGCAAACCCCCATGGTTGAGTGGGTCGGGTTGTCGGAGATGACCTGAAAACACGCTCGGTGCTGTCCCCGCTGCTGTCCTCGAGATTTCGCCGGTACAGGCAACTCGTCGGCGATGCTCGCGATCGCTGCGGGGTCGTAACTCAGGGACGTTGCGTCGTCAGGTGAAAGCACGCCGGCCCGGGCCGCTGCTTCGGTGCGCGACTCAGCGAGCGAGGCAGGCGCTGAGCGGCGGCGTGATTCCGCGCACTTCACAGAAACGCATCTCGCCGGTCAGACGATGGGTGCGACGGTCGAAACTCACACGCACCACCCTGCCACGCGGCCGGGCCGCGTTCGACGGTGCCGAGCACGTTCGGCACACCGTGATCCCCTGGAACTCCCACACCACGACAATCTTCCTCGGGTACGGGATGGTCCAGTTTTCGACGACGACGGGGTTCCCGAACACACCGGCAAGCGTTTGCTTGGCAGGGCCTCCGACCCAAGATGGGATGCCGTCGCGAGGCTTTGCGACGCCCGACGCGACGAACGCGAGCCCGCAGACGAGCAGCACAAGAAGCGTCAGCGAACGGCTTCTCATGACGCGAACGATAGAGGAAGACATGTGGGATGTACGACGCCCGGGCTCGAAGAGGTCCCGCGTGACGTCGCCGGTGTCATCCCCGGGCAGCCGGGCCGGTGGCGTACGACGGCAACGGTTCATCGAATTGTCTGACTGGCCGCCTCGTTAGGTGGGTCATGGGCGTCGCGCGGTAGCCGACCCGTTCAGAGCGCGCTGCCGGCGTCGAAGCGGGGAGGCTGCTTGTTGGCATGTCTTTGCGTGCAGGCCTGACTCGCGGCTCACAGCCTCCGAGTCGGGCACATCGCCCACCGCCGGGCTTCCATGGGGCCAACTTGGCCATGATGATGCTCCGATGCGCGTTCTGTTCTCGTGCACCGCGACCGAGGGCCACGTGGCGCCGCTCGTACCGCTCGCACGCGCGTTTGCCGACTTGGGCCATGACGTCGCGTTCGCGACGGCGCCAGCTTTCGAGGCGCGCGTGCGATCGGACGGCTTCGCAACGATGCCCGCGGGCCTCGACGAGGCGCAGATCAGGGCGCGTATGCAGGAGTACCGCCCGCGGCTCCTGGGGTTGACTCCGGCGGAGCGCCGGCCGGCCGCATACACCTCGCGGTTCGCGCAGGTCGATGCGCCTGCAAAGCTCCCGGAGCTGCTGCGTGCCGCCAAGGACTGGCGCCCAGAGCTACTCGTGCACGACGCAAGCGAGCTCTGCGCCCCGCCCATCGCAGCGTCCCTCGGCATACCGTCTGTGAACCAGGGGTTCGGCCAGGTGATTCCGGCGGCCTGTCATGAGAATGCCGCTGACGCCGTGCGTGCGCTTTGGGATGCTGTCGGGCTCGCGCCGGAGCCCTGGAACGGGATGTACCGCGGCGCGTACGTCGACATCTGTCCGCCGTCGCTCGCCGGCGAGACCGTGCCGGGCGGTACGCCGAGGTACCTGCGACGTCCGGCGACAACCACGCCGGCCGCACCGCAACCGCCGTGGCAACCTGTGCGGCCGGACCTTCCGAACGTCTACGTGACGCTTGGGACGGTGCTCGACGAAGCGGACGTGCTTCGCCTCCTGCTTGACGCTCTCGCAGACGTGAACTGCAACGTACTGATGACGATCGGCCTCGGCGGCGATCCGGTGTCACTCGCGCCGTGGCCGGCGAACGCGACGGTCGAGCGTTTCGTGCCACAGGCGGACGTGCTCCCGCACTGCAGCGTCGTCGTCTCGCACGGTGGCTCCGGAACCACCTACGGCGCACTCGCCCACGGACTGCCACTTCTGATGCTTCCGCATGGCGCGGACCAGTTCGAGAACGCCGCCGCCGCTCGGGCGGCGGGCGTTGCGAGGACACTGATGCCGTACGAGATCGAAACGGCCGCTATCCGCTTTGCCGTCGAAGCGCTGTTGGCCGAGGCAGGCTATGTGGAGCGGGCACGGGAGATCGCCGCCGAGATCGCCGCCATGCCGGAGTCGGGTGCGGTGGCTGCGGCACTCGCCGAATCCGTCTGACGCACCAGAACCTCGGGTCGCACGGCGCTCGGGGAACACCGGCCCAGGCCAGGTTCTAGGGTCTCCGCATGGACGTACAACCGTCGCCGTACCCCGAGTACAAGGTCCAATGGTCCCGAGTGACGAGCGAATACCGCGTCACCATCTGGGAGCAGCCCGAGGTGCCGGACGTCGACCCGACGCAGATCGGGTGGGGGGAGATCACGTTCGACCTCGTCGGTGTGAAGGACGTTCACGAAGCGATCCAGTGGGCGGAGCAGAAGCTCGCCGCGAACGACGGGCCGTACAGCAGCCGCTCGGGAACTCCGGTGCGCGACCGGGAGTACGTGCTTTACGTGAAGGTCCCGGACGAGGATCGGTTCGTGCAGGTCGCCGGATGGGATCCGACTCGCAACCCTCCGGCCGAAAACCTCAGGCGAACCGAGGGACAGTCGTGAACACCGGCCCAGGCGGCAGCGCTATCGGCCCGGGGTCTTGTTGAGAGCGATTCCGGCGGCGATTCGCTCAAGAAGATCCCGTTCCCGCTCTAACTCGTCCGGCGGGCGCTCGGGACGCCTCATCGCGGCCGACGGCACTTGTCTCCCTCGGAGCAGCCTTCTGAGTGTTTGCAGCACCTTGCCCGGATTGTATTCGGAGGTGTGGCGACGGCATCCGAAAGAAACCCGAAGGTGGACGCGGCCAGGTGACTGTGAGACTCGCCGATCCGCCCAATGGGTCCGGGGCGGATCAGAGTCAGCGGTCGTCGTGCTGTGGGTCGTCGTCAGCTGGAGTCTGCTCATGCGGGCCCGGCTCCGTCCTCTTCGACGCCGTATGCGAGCTCGGGCCGCGCGACGACCGCGTCGCGGATCGGCGCGTCTTCCAGGGCTGTCGGTCGCGCGCGCGGCCTGCCCGTCGCTGCTGAACGCCGCGCTGTAGCGTTTCGACAACGTGAGGCTCGTACCGCCTGATCCGCCGCTTTCGAACGGCGTCATCAGCCTCCGTCCTATGGACGAGCGCGATCTAGCCGCAATCGAGCGAGCAGCGAGTGACGCCGAAATTCTGAAATGGTTTGACCTGCAGACACGCAGTCCTGCTGACTACCTGGCGGCGAAGCGTGAAGCGTGGGCAGAGGGAACAGGTGCTTCCTTCGCCATCTGCGACGCGACTCGGCCCAACACATGCCTGGGCCAAGTCTTCATCGAACGAGACGACGACGGTCGCGGTTCAGTCGGCTATTGGGTTCTGGAAGACGGCCGAGGCGAGGGACGCGCCACGCGGGCCGTCCGGCTCATGGCGTCGTGGGCGCTGCCAGAGATGCGACTTGGCCGCCTGCAGCTTCATACGGACCCAGAGAACGTCGCGTCTCAGCGCGTTGCAGAGAGGGCAGGCTTTACGCGCGAGGGCGTTCTCCGCGCCTACAACGGTCGCAGGGACGGCAACCGCGCCGATGCTGTCGTCTACTCGCTGCTTCCGGAGGACCTAGCGCCCACCTATTTCGCCAATCCTTCCTAGCGCCTCGGATCGTCCACACTCGATGGCCGCCACATGCGTCGAGCCGAGCGAGGGTGAGCCTTATAGATGAGGTCCTTTCACTCGCGCCTCAGGCGTCATTGCCGAACACCGGCGCACGCGAGGTTCTTTCCCTGAAGGTGCCGACCATTCGCTGAGATAGGTTCGGCGCGTGGACGCCGACCCGCCGATCAAGCGGCTTGAACCCGACCATTGCCGCGTTCGCGCTGATGCAACTCCACGAAACGTGAGGGTCGCGAAGCTCGTTCGCGCCTCGGCCTCAGGGACGCTGGTGGTGATCGGAGTATTGCTCTTGCTCTACGGCGTGCTGGATCTAACGTTCAACGAGCAAGGGGCACGAGCTACGTGAAGCTCTCTGGGCATCGGTTCGACGCCCACCGTGTCGGCGTAGCGAGCCTTACGGTCGGGCTGGCGACCGTAGCCGTCAGCGTCGCGTTAGCACGTCGTCGCCGCACCTGACTCACCTCGCAGCTTCATGGGACGTTCGTGAACACTGAGGGCTGATGGCACGCATACTGGTTGCGGCGATCGTCGCGATGATCATCTCGATCCTCGGCGGGCCGACGTTCATCTCGTCCCTGCGGCGGAACGAGTTCGGCCAGCACATCCGCGAGGTGTTGCCGCAACGCCACCTCGCGAAGCAGGGCACGCCCACGATGGGCGGTCTCCTGATCGTGGTCGCAGTGACGATCGCGTTCATCTCGCTCTCGGACTTCACGCTGCCCGCCCTGACCATCTTCGGGACGGCGGTCGCGTGCGGCGCGGTCGGATTCGCCGACGACTACACGAAGCTCCGCCACGAGCGGTCGCTGGGCCTGCGCGGCCGTTGGAAGATGCTCTTGCTGATCCTGATCACCGCTGCCGTCGGGCTTGCCGCGCACCACCAGCATCTACGCCACGACGTCTTCGTGACGATCTGGGACAAATGGATACCGCTCGGGCCATTCTGGTACGTGTTGCTGTTCCTGATCATCGCCGGCACGGTCAACGGCGTGAATCTCGCTGACGGCCTCGACGGGCTCGCTGCAGGGACGGGGATCATCGCGCTCGCGACCTTCACCGCGATGGCCATCACGATCTACATCCGCCAGGTCGCGCCGAACGGCCACCGCATCGAGAACCGGCTCGACATCGCGTTCATCGGCGCGGCGATGATCGGCGGATGCGTCGGCTTCCTTTGGTTCAACGCCTTCCCCGCCGAGGTCTTCATGGGCGACACGGGCGCGATGGCCATCGGCGGGGCGATCGCGGCGATGGCGATCATGATGAAGGTCGAGCTACTGCTGGTCTTCGTTGGCGGGATCTTCGCGATCGAGGCGCTTTCGGTGATGCTGCAGGTGCTGACCTTCAAGCTGTGGGGGAGGCGCATTTTGCTGATGGCGCCGCTGCACTACCACTTCGAGATGAAGGAGTGGAGCGAGACGAAGATCATCGTGCGCTTCTGGATCGTCACGGCGATCTTCTGCGGCGCCGGGTTCGCGCTGTTCTATAAGTACTGGCCGACGATCAAGCCGCACTGAAACGCGAGCCGTCGTTTTCGTCGTCTCTCAGTGACTAGGACACGGAACCGGAGGCGGACCCCCAAGTTCTTCCTCAGTCAGAATGCTGCACCCCGCGTACTTCCGTACGACGGAGTACCCACCCCGTCCGGGTCCGGGAGTCCAAAGCTCGAGGATGCGGCCACCGTCGCCGTCCACGACGCGAAGGTAGTGCGGCCTCGGGTTGAGGGCGCCGATCATCTTCAGGAGGGAGTCGCGGAGAAACCGCGATCGTGACGACAGGAGTGAGGCGCGCACGGGCAGAGAGTTCAAAGACGCGGAGGGAGACGACTTCCGCACCCTGCGCCGTGGCGACGCTTCGAAGCCTTTCATGAGCTGCACTGCGGCGAGTCCATGCGCAACGGACGCTCGCGTCGGGGTCGTGTGAAACTTGGGCGGTATCGTCGCTCGGGTGCACCAGTGGCAAGGGAAAGAGATGGCGACGGCCTGGGACGTCGGTGGCGGGCACCAGCTTCCGACCCGTGCCGAGCAGCAGAGTGTTCTTCTCGCGTTGCTCGAGGCGTCAGAGATCGGCGACGGTGCAGTTCTCGACCTTGGGGTCGGCTCGGGCCTCGTCGCCGAGGTGGTCCTCGAGGCTCTGCCTCGAGCCGAGCTTATTGGGATCGACTTCTCGCCTCCGATGCTCGAACTCGCTCGCGAGCGACTCCGCCGCTTCGGCACGCGAGTCCTGCTCCGCGCGGGCGACCTCTCCGAACCCAATGCGATCGATTTGCCACTCCGTCGTTATAGGGCGGCGTTCTCGGTCCAGACCATCCATCACCTCAGTGACCACGAGAAGGCAGCGGCGTTTGCATGGGTAGCTGGGATTGTCGAACCGGGCGGTTTGGTCGTCATCATCGACCGCGTACGGGTCGAGGAGCCGCTGTTCAAAGATTGGCTG
>Ga0105854_1001323_pt1 | contig 10226 bp, 10 predicted proteins | sample OrgsoiDNA_201058_FD_89679 | JGI IMG/M metagenome (GOLD analysis project Ga0105854, IMG submission 89679) | Permafrost soil microbial communities from the Arctic, to analyse light accelerated degradation of dissolved organic matter (DOM) -... | ecosystem: Environmental > Terrestrial > Soil >... | reverse complement strand
GATTTATCGGGCAGGATGGTCGCCATCCGGGCGCAATTGTCGCGGATGCGCGGGAACAGTTGCTCCGCTATTCGACCGTCCGGTGGCGGACGAGTACGGTCGTCCAGGCTTCCGGTGAGAACGACAGTTTCAATCTCGTTGATCAAGACGGCACGACACATTCGGCTCGCCGCATCATTCTCGCGACGGGGGTAAGCGACGAACTTCCCAACATTAAGGGCGTGTCCGAACGCTGGGGCAAGAGCGTCTTCATTTGTCCCTACTGCGACGGTTACGAGTTGAATCAAGGCCGTATCGGCGTTCTCGGGGTCAATCCATTTTCCATCCATCAAGCCTTGCTGCTTGCAGATTGGGGCGACGTGACCCTGTTCACGAACGGATTGGTCACGCCCGATGCTGATGAACTCGACCATCTCAAGGCGCGCGGTGTGAAGGTCGAACCCGTGCGGATCCGAAGCGTTGAAGATCGCGCAACCGTGGTTCTCGAAGATGGACGCCGCATGCCGCAGGCGGGTCTCTTCACGGGCACGAGCATGCGGATGGCGAGTTCGACCGCGGAGCAATTGGGCTGCGATATCGACGATGGCCCCATGGGGCAGATGATCCGTACCGACTCGATCAAAGCCACCACCGTCAAGGGTGTCTTCGCTTGCGGCGACGCCACCGTCGGTGCCAAAAGCGTGCCTGTTGCCGTAGGCGATGGTTACCTCGCTGGCGCGTCCACGCATCGGTCCCTTGTCTTCGAATAAGCGGCTAGCGGACCGCGAATCGGCAAGCCCTTAGCCACTCAGTCGCCGTCGATGAGACGAACCGCCAGCTCCGGGCTGAACACCCCGGCTGGCGATGTGGGCGCGGATCCGCAGGGCCCGTCGGAATTTCCCGGGACCTTGATCCACATCGGCAACATGACGCCGTAGGCGCCACTCGTGCGCGCCCCGATCATTCTGCCGGGCGGATTGCACCACTGGCCGTCCGAACCTTTGCCGTTGCGACTGGTATCGACAACGAATGGTTTGCTATAGCCGAATTGCGACGCCAAGGCGGCGTTCACCGAGTTCGCATAAGCCGCCGATTCGTCGGTCGTGTAGAAATTGGATACGTTCAACGCGAAGCCTTTCGCCTCGCTCAAACCGGCAGCGTTGAGCCGGACCGCCATCGCGGCGGCGGGAACCCAATGTGCATTTCCACCGTCGAGATAGACGTCTGCGGCCGGGGCGTTGAGGTGAAAACGCGAGACCGCGTAACGCAGCAGGCCGAGGCGCTCGTCGCGCTCGCCATCGGTCTTGAAGCAGTCCAGTTGTGCAGTCGAATCCGGCTCGACAATGACAATCGCACGGTGATTGCCCAGGCCGCGCGAGAACGCGTCTATCCAGACCTGATAAGCCGAGGCGTCGCCCACGCCGCCCGCCGATGCCCCTCCGCAGTCGCGATGAGGGATGTTGTAGGCGACAAGGATGGGTTCGCGGCGAGCGGCATCCGCCTTGTCGACGAAGCGCTTGACCGCCTTGTGCACGTCGCCGCTCCAGTTGCCGAACCAGCGCGCCATGGGTACGTCGGCAATCGACTCTGCAATGCGTGGCGCACGCGGGTCCGCTTGATGCGCACGCACCCACAATGCCGGGCTAGAGTCGGGATCGACATAAAACCCGGCGTCCGCATGCGCTTGCGTAACACCCAGAAAAGCCAGCACCGCGATAACAAGAGCGTGTTTGATGAGCATGTTCAGTTCATTTACGAGGGAAGACGTAGCCCTGCAGTATCGATAAAGCGCAACGGCCCGATCAAGGCCATTTCCGCTAGCGGAACTTAATACGTGGCCGCGCAAAGCCTGTCTAAAACATCGCATAAAAACACCCGGTTCAAAATCGTTCGATCATGCCAAGTTGAACACCGCGTACCGGTGCGCCCGGGTAGGCGACCGGCAATCCCGTTACGTTGACGCCGCGCAGCGTGAACGTAGCGTTGCCGCGATTTTCCAGATCGGCAGCGGTGAAGTACAGCAGGAGGGAACGCGACAGCGTGTATTCGAACGCGACGCTGAACTGGTCTGCGTTGTTGCCTTCGCCGCTGCGATCACGCGCATGCGCGTAGCCCAGTGATGCGCGCGCCAGAGGCGAGATGGCCCAGGAGGCGGACAGCGAAACGCCGTCGTCGTGATAGCGCGGACTGCCGCCATCGCCGTTGAACAACGCGACGTAGGTGCGCACGGGACCGAACAAATAGGACGCGCCCGCCAGATTCGCGCGCAATCCGGTGTCGCCATGGGTTTGTTGCCGTGCATACGATAACTGCAGGGCATCGAGCGTGTAGTTGGCGGTCACGTAGTACCCGCTGATACCGTTGCCGTCGCCCGGGTCGCGCAGCGCGGCCATGCCGGTGAAGTCGAAGCCCGCCACTGACGGAGAGATCCAGGTCAACGCGTTATCTGTGTAGGGCGTGATCTTCGACAAGTTGTTCAGCCCCGATCCAATGGTGCCTGCGCCAAAGGCGTCGAGTCCGCCCTTGAACGGGATGTAGAGCGGCGAGTATTGCCGGCCGAAGCGGGTTTCGCCCCACGGTGCGTTGAGCCCGATCCATGCCTGCCGGTTGAACAGGGTGCCGGCCGTGTCAAGGGTGCCGTTTGCAGAGCCAAAGCCGTTCTCCAAATCGAAGATCACGCTGGTGTCATTGCCTAGGGGGTCGCTGCCGCGCAAGCCGACGCGCGAGCCGCGATACGCGCCGGAATCCATTCGCGCCGTCCAGCCATTGCCGGGATTGGTTACTTCGATACTGGTGTCGAGTGTGCCGTATAGCGTGACCGAGCCCTGCGCACGGACCGTGCCTGCGGTAGCGAGGAGCGGCAGCGCGCAGTACAGCGCGTGTTTGCAAGTGCGGCGGCAGAAGAGCGCCGCATAGTGCCGGGCGGGGGAATTCATCGCGGTCGAATCAGCTTCTTGGCAATTGAATTCCGCGACTGTAGCAAGTTGGTCTGCGGTTGCAATGAAATTCGCAATGAACTCCGCAACGAAATTCGAACGATGCCACATGGCGTGGCGGCTGTTCGAAGAGTCGTTGACACGCTAACTCGGAGGCCCCATTGTCATGACCCGGTTGTTTTCGCCGGTCTTGCAGGGGCGTATTGCGACTGGCGCTTAGCGACCAAAAGCTTATGCGGGCTCAACGGACTTGGCTTAACAGGCGCCTTGACCAGACGCTGCCTTAGCATGTCGTACGCCCAATAAAAACAGAATGTGTACGGTAGGAAAACGAGCAATAGTCCGAGATCCATTAGCAGTGCCTGAACAAACGACATTTGCAGCCACCACGCGGACAAGGGAACCGCTATCAGGACCAGACCCGTTTCGAAACCCAGGGCATGAATAACGCGCTTCCACTTCTGGACCTTGCTCGACGCATAAGAAATCAGGATGCCGAAGAAAGAATTGAATGCAAAACCCCACAGCATCGCGGTGATCGAAATTGCAACGGTCAAGGCCGTGGCGTCGCCCAGAGGTTTGTCGACGATCCATGACAGGACGGGAGAAAAAATACTGATGGCAAGTCCTTCGAAGAGAAGTACTTGAAATATGCGTTCGTACAGGCTGCGTTGCGTGGTCATGTCGACCTCATTTTTTGAATGGACGGTTGCCATTTTGAGGGGCCGCGCTTAATATCCCAAATTGCTTACTATCGGGAATTCAGATAGATCATGGTCGCTTCTATCGACGCATTGAGTGTGTTTTCGGAGGCCGCGGCAGCGGGTTCTTTCTCAGCCGCCGCGAGAAAGCTCGGGCGTAGTCAATCGACGGTCAGTACGATCATTGCGGATATGGAGATTGACCTGGCCGTCGCGCTCTTTGATCGAACCACCCGAAAGCCTCGTCTTACCGCGCATGGTGAAGCGCTGTTGGCCAATGCCCGCGAGACGCTCGAGGCGCACGATCGCTTGATACAGGCGGCCGCGCGGCTAAGTGCGGGGTTGGAGCCAAGCTTGAGTCTGGCCATATCGAACACGTACCAGCCCCCGCACTATGAGAAGTTGCTCGTGGCATTCGAAAAGCGTTTTCCCACGGTCGAGCTCGAGTGCTTCGTCAAGGAGGATGAAGACGTGGTGGCGCTGGTGCAGGAGCGCCGCGCAGCGCTTGGCGTAGTGGCGGCCCAAGGGAGCTATCCTCCCGATATCCGCTCCATCAGGCTGGCGGAGTCATCGGAGTTGGCACTGTTCGTTGCCACAGGACATCCCTTAAGCGGCGTTCCGGACCTGACAATGGAGAAGCTCGCCAAGCACCGTGAATTGCGCATCACCACGGGCGTGAAGCCGGGCGAGCATCAAAGAAGTGTGCGGGTCTGGTCTGCCGATAGCTATTTGCTCCTGCTTGAAATGGCGGAGTTGGGCTTCGGGTGGACCGAGTTGCCTCGCTGGGTTGCGGATCGTTTCGGTGCAAAAACGTTGAAGGAATTATCGGCGCGCGGGTGGCCCCGGTTGGTTGCTGTCGACACCCTGTGTTTAAAAGGCGCTACGCTGGGACTCGCGGGGAACTGGTTGCTGGATGCGTTGACAACGCTCGGCACAAAGGTCGAATTGAAGTAGCTCCAGCTCCTAACGACCCACTAAGCATTGCTGTCGCTCAATCGCTCGATCATGGCAATGCCTGCCGCCGGGTTGTGTGTCTTGAAGCCGCTGATCACGTATAAAAAGACGTCTCGGGGTGTAGTCGCCGCGGCTGATATGCCGAACGTTTCGAGTCCCTTCGGCGTGCCGCCGGATGCCCAGTCACGCGCCCGCTTAGTCCATAGATCCAGCGTTTTATCGTCATAGCCCTGCGCGAATTGCTCGGTCGTTCCCATGATGCGCGCATAGACGAACTTCGCCGTTACGTCTGCGATCTGCGGATATTTCGAATCTCCCGCCATGACGATGGCAACACCGTGTTTCCGCGCGAGGGCAACGAATGCTTCGTCGCGGAAACTCTCATGCCGCACTTCGAGCGCATGCCGGATCTCACGGCCATCGACTTTATGGGGCAGCAGGTTCAGGAAGGCTTCGAAGTCGTCTGCATCGAACTGTTTGGTCGGGGCGAATTGCCAATTGATCGGGCCGAGCTTGTTCTTCAATTCGAGCACGCCGCTCGCGAGGAAACGCTCGACGGATTCGCCGGCTTCCGCGAGCACTCGCCTGTTCGTTGCGAAGCGCGGCGCCTTTAGCGAGAAGACAAAATCATCCGGGGTTTCGTCGTGCCACTTCGCGAACGTGGAGGGCTTCTGCGAGCCGTAAAACGTCCCGTTGATCTCGATCGTGGTCAGCTTGCGGCTTGCGTATTCGAGCTCGCGCTTTTGCACGAGTCCTTCCGGATAGAACGTGCCGCGCCACGGCTCGAAGGTCCAGCCGCCGATGCCGATCCTGATCTGCCCAGCCTTCCCTGCCTTAGCCGCCGTCTTCCGGGTTGCCATGAATGAGATCCCTCCCAGTGCACTCGATGCGCTCAAGTGTAGCGAATTGGCGCCGGGCGTGCGGGGGGAGGGCTCGAGCGTCAGCTATCGGAAGACTGAAGGTCCGCTGTGTGTCCTTGCTGCGCCGCAGAAAATGGCTTCCTGTTAGCGCGGTCGCTAGCCAAGGCCGTTTGCCCGGTACGCGTGAACGCCACGAGCGCGAGCGAAATCAGCGCTGCGAAGACGACATAAAAGGCGGGCACATAGTGGCTGCCCGTGACTTCAGTCAGCGTCGAGACGGTCAGCGGTGCAAGGCCGCCGAACAAAGTTACCGCGAGGTTATACGACAGCGCCACGCCAGTCGAACGCGCCTTCGCCGGGAAGATGGTCGCCAGCATGCCGGGGTGCGGACCCGCTATCGCGACCTGGAAGAGGGACGCAATGATTTGCGCGATCAAAAGGCGCGTGAGCGATGGCGCAGAGACAATGAACCAGAATAACGGGAACGTGCACAGCAACCAACTGATGACCAGTGGATAGAAAAGCCGGTAGGCACCGAATTTATCGGCGAGTTTGCCGGAGACCGGAAACAGCAGGAAGTTGATGACACCGCCAATGAACGTTCCAAGCAAAGCCGACTTGAGCGGGAGATGCAGTTGGTGTTCCACATACACGGGCAGATACGCGTTCCACAAATAATTCGATGCCGTGCCAATGATCATCACGCCCATCGCACATAAAGCCGCATCGCCCTATTCGCGCACAAAGTCGCCCAGCCGGAAAGCGCGCGTAGCGCCTGCGCGGACCTGCTTGCGCAACGCCTCGAACTCCGGCGACTCGGCAATGTTATGACGGATGTAAAAACCAAGCGGCCCGATGAGCGCGCCAATCAGGAACGGCACGCGCCAGCCCCAGGCCACCAGCGAATGTGCAGAGAGATTATTGATGAGCAGATAGCTGCATCCGGAACACAGCAGCATGGCAAGCGCCTGCGACGACATGTTGAAGCTGCCGTAAAACATCTTCTTGCCGGGCGGCGCGCTTTCCACCACGACCACCGACGAGAGGCTGAACTGCCCGCCGATTGCAAGTCCCTGGATCAGCCGTGCCAACAGGACGAGAAGCGGAGCCGCGATGCCCAGGGTCGCATAACCTGGAGCCAGTCCGAGCATCAGCGTGCCGGCGCACATCAAGAGCATGACCAGCGAAAGTGCACGAGTACGCCCCACGCGATCCGCATAGATGCCCAGGAGGACCCCGCCAAGCGGCCGGACAAGGAATCCGAGGGCGAATGTCGCAAGCGCGAGCGACATCGACACCACGGGGCTTCCCACCGAGAAGAACACCTCTGCGATGACCTTCGAGAAGTAGACGTACGCGGTGAAGTCGAACCACTCGAAGCCGCTGCCGATCACCGAGGCAAGCAATGCGCGGCGGACTTGTCGGGGATCAGGTGCAGCGGCCGTTGATGTGCCTTCGTATTCTGCTGCATTCATACGTCATCTCCTCCTGCGCATCGCCGCTAAAGAGCAGGCAAATAACGCGCGATATGCACCGCAGGCCCGGGACGCGAATGCGCCCGGGCGAGAGAGCCTCGCAGATTCGCGAGCTTACGTTTTTGATGTCGTTTAATACCGCGGCACTAGCTGGACCGGCGCTCGCGCAGCACGCCTGCGAGGAAGTCCTGAACCGCGCTCACGGCCATCATGCCGTTGTGTGGAACGTTATCCAGTTCATCCAGTTCGACTTTCACACCCGCTGCTTCGAACGTCGCCTTGAGTGACCTGAGACGCTCTGGGCGGGTCGCGCCGGCGTCGTTTGCTCCCGGCATGTTGTGACGGCCACCTTCCCGATGCGTGATCTCCCACGTTTCCAGATCCGCCTTGCCGACCACCATATGAACGGGCACGCGACGCAACGCGTCGAGGTCGAATGCCTTGCCGAACTGCTGTTCGAAACCCCGCAAGCCGACCCACCAGTCGCGGTTGACATCGAGCAGGGTCACCGAGCCCGGTGCACCGATCGACACGGCCCATAATTTTTCCGGATGCAGGTAAGCGAAACGATTCGCAAACTGGCCGCCGCCTGAGAAGCCGAACAACGCGAACTGATCGAAAGGCTTGCCATAGCGCTCGCCGATCTCATCGACCATGTCGAGCAATACGCGGTCATAGCGGATGTCGCCTTCAATCAGATGTTTGAAGCCGTCCCGGTTGCCGTCACCGCGCACGCCGACCGGAAATAGCGGGCATAAAACGATGCAGTTGTTCCAGCGGCCAAACTCCGCGAACGCATCGCGATAGTGGGCGAACTGACGCCCTGTCCCGTGCATGACCACGACGAGTTCAACGTTATTGCCCGACTCGAGGATCGTTTCAGGCACATACAACGTGTAAGCGAAACGCGGGTCGTAACGCGACGCGAACACGGTTGTCGAACCCAGTTCGTAATACGCTTGTCCGCGATCGGCGGGTTTGTCCGTCGACGGGGAGGGGGTTGCCTGAGACATGTCTGCAGCCTTGTAGTGGAATGGTTCACCGTACAATTGTGCAGTCGGTCATTTAAAAAAACTAACGGATTTATATTTACCCAAACTAAACTAAACCTTTAGTCTCGCAACGTTGGAATGTCATTTCCATGAGCACGATCCGGTTTTTGCGCACCTTCCTGGCCGTCGAGAAATATGGTTCCTTTGCGGCCGCCGCCGGTCGCGTTTCTTTGACCCAGGCAGCAGTCGGGCAGCAGATGCGTGCGCTGGAGGACGAGTTCCGAAGGCCGCTGTTCTCCCGGTCAGGGCGGGTCATTACGCTAACCCCTGCTGCCCGGGCGCTTATTCCCCAGGCTCGCAAACTGGTGGCGGCGTACGAGGCAATGCTGGCAGACGCGGACACGGGGCACGAGATTGCCGGCAGCATTACCGTGGGCGCGATTGTCTCGGCGATGGGCTTTCTGTCGGAGAACCTGGTTAGTCTGAAGGCGCAGTATCCGGCGCTCGATGTCCGGCTCGTTCTCGGTCATTCCGGCGAGCTCGCGGAGCAGGTCACGGCATCCGAGATAGACGCCGCGCTGACCGTGCAAATACCTTACGAGATGCCTGTCAATCTGCAATGGACGCCGCTTTATGAAGAGCCCCTGATGCTGATTGCAAGCACGCGGGTTGCGACGGCACAGGCAGACGTTGCGTCCTTGCTCAAGAGCCAACCGTTCATTCGCTTCGACCGGACCTCACTAACGGGAACAAAAGTCGAGCAGACCTTGCGGCGCATGCGGATAAAACCCAAGGAGATTCTCGAGGTCAATTCAGTGGCCGCCATCATCGACCTGGTCCGGCAAAACGTGGGAATTTCCATCTTGCCCTTGCTAAAACATGTTGCATGGACACGCGACCGTTCGCTGATCGCACTACAACTTCCATACGGTCCGCTCAAGCGCGTAATCGGCATGCTTGAGAATGACCGCCAACTCGAGATTACGGCGGTAGTGCGGCAGAAGCTGCTGCAGGCATTGGCTTAAGGCCCCCTGAATTTCTACGATGCATCGCCGTGACCTTACCTATTCTTACCAACGCTAAAGATCTGCGCGCTTGAGTCGATAAGCTGAAGAGGCCGACCAAGAGGATGAGGGATTTGCTATGCAGATAGGCAATGTCGCGTCGTCGCCAACTTCGGAGCGGACGATATCGACTTCGAGTGCCGCGACTGACCAACGGTCGGTATCGGACGACAACGTCGACGCGGCTCAAACAACGCAAGCGGCGCAAACAGCACAAACAACAGCAACGCAAGCGACTCAACCGGCAGATGCCACGACACAGGATTCGGCCGTCACGATTTCGCCCGAAGGGGCTGCAATGGCAAGTCAGGATGCAAGCAGTGACGCTGGTTCAGCGTCGAACGTATCGGCGGTCAAGTTGCTTGCTTACGGGACGCTTGGCCTCGAACGACCCGACCAGCCGCAGGAAAATCGCAACGAGTTCTACACGGCTGGGAGATGGATCGCTGCGGGACTCACCATTGGAGGAATCATTTCGCTACTGGTTTAACGCTACCGTATAGAGGCGTCTACAAAGCAAAGCCAAGTTGCGACTTGCCTAGCGCGGTCAGGTCGCCGGCAGTGGCTCGTCCGGCGAAGTCGACCTCGAAATGATCCGCCGGGAAGTCCGGCGGGCTTTTGCCCTCCAGAAAACTCGGTAACTGGCGTTTCAGGTATTCGTCATTCTTGGCACATGCCGGCGCCGACGAGATGTACATCACGTTGCTATAGCCCTGACCCAGATGCGCGTCCTCGACTGCGTGAATTACATCGCTGTGCCAGAACACGGTGTCGCCGGCTTGCATCTGTGGGATTGAGGAAAGCGCATCGAATAAGGGTGCGTGATATTCCGGCTTGATCGATAACGCTCGCCCCGGCATGGCACCGCAGAGATCGTCGTCGGCTATGTCGTCCTGAAGCGCGCGCAACAGGATATACACCATTGAGTTTGCGATGGGCACGAGTTGCAGCGTGCCGTCGCCGGGGCCTTGAGGCGTGAGTGCCGTCCAGCCCTGGAACGTGCGGAACATCAAGCACACTGCCGGGGATGCAATCTCTTGAACGTCGGGTCTGAACGCAGCGTCGAACGGATCATACTGACGCCAGTTTCCATCGAAAACATGCCGGTACACCTTGCGGAAATTCCCTTCTATCCAGCGTTCAACCGAGCCCCCATCGCAATGAGCGGAAAGGCCGAGCTATTCGGACCCCGGTGGCCTGCGACGCAGACGGTCGGCGTAGGCAGGAACGCGTTCAGGATCGAAGTGCACGCGTCCTTCGCTCTC
>Ga0105854_1001321_pt1 | contig 10239 bp, 11 predicted proteins | sample OrgsoiDNA_201058_FD_89679 | JGI IMG/M metagenome (GOLD analysis project Ga0105854, IMG submission 89679) | Permafrost soil microbial communities from the Arctic, to analyse light accelerated degradation of dissolved organic matter (DOM) -... | ecosystem: Environmental > Terrestrial > Soil >... | reverse complement strand
GAGCGGAGACATGGACGCCGTCACGGCGGACTTTTCCGAGGAGCTTCGCCCGCAGCTGCCGCAACTCGCGAAGACCCTACCGCGTCCGGTGACAGCTGCCGAGGTGTTGAGCGTCGAGATCGGCGACCCGGTGAGCGTCGCGATGATCCGCTACTCCGGCCCCGACAGCGCCGTGACGATCCGCTCGAGCTGGCAAGAGGAGGGCGGACGCCCGGTGATCGTTCAGGCCGCGCCCGCCGACTGAACACCGCCAACGAGACCGATCCGTTCAACACGGACCGTGTTACTCGGGGGCCGGCGCGAGCCGCCGCAGGCGCAGCTGCTGCGAGCCCCACACGACGAGCGCGACGGCGCCGACGCCGATGCCGATCTCGATGATCGTCGTCGCGGCGGGCACCTCGAGGAGCTTGATGCCCGAGAGGACAAGGATGAACGCGAAGGCGATGCGAAGCGCGTTCTCGGGCACCTTGATCGACATCTGCGAGCCGAGCAGCACACCGGGGATCGAGCCGACAGTCAGCCAGGCCATCGCGTGCAGATTGACGTTGCCGTGGATCAGGTGCCCCGTGCCCGCGACCCAGAGCAGCATCGCCGCGTGGAGCATGTCGGTGCCGACGATCTTGCGGGCAGTCAGCGGGTAGACGAGCAGCATCGCCAGGCCGAAGAACGTGCCCGAGCCGACCGAGGTCAGACCTACGACCAGGCCGCACGTCGAGCCGATCGCGACCGCGATCACCTTGTCGCGCCGCCCGAGGTGGAACGGCGCGTCGCTCGCGTGCCCGTGCAGGAACGTCTTGACGGCGAAGCCGAGACCGCCCGCGACCAGAGCACCGCCGACGACCTGGCCCATCCTCGAGTTGGTCGCATCGGAGAACGAACTCCCGATCTCCACCCCCACGAGCGACATCGGAGCCGAGCCCGCAAGCATCCAAAACGCGAGCCGCGCGTGCACGTTCCCGAGCTGGCGGTGGCGGATCGCGCCGAACGACTTGAAGATCGCACCATGGAGGATGTCGGTGCCGACCGCCGTCTTCGGGCTGAACCCGAAGAGCAGGATGAGGATCGGCGTCATCAGGCTGCCGCCGCCCATCCCCGTCATCCCGACGAGGATCCCGACCGACGCACCCGCGAGCACGAACTGCCAGGTCATCGAACCGGCGGCGGCAGCGGGCAGGAGACGAATGGCCTGCCGCGGAGCAGGCACCCGAGCTTGTACGCCTCGCAGCCGGTGCAGAAGCCGGTCGTCGCGGCGAGCAGCGCGAGCGCCGCGACGAGCAGCCCGAGGCCGACGCCGAGACCCTGCACGCCCGCCGCGTAGGCGACCGAGGCAGCTGTGAGTACGACGAAGCCGACGATGTTCGCCGCACGCGGCGGGCGCGAGTCCTCGAGCGGCCCCTCGCCGAAGCGCGGCTGGATCAGCTCGAAGTAAAGGAAGCACGGCAGGCAGAAGCGCCGGCCGAAAGTCAGCCCGAGGGCGAGCTGAAGCGCGAGCAGCGCAAGCAGCCACCACCAGCCGGTCGCGACGGCGAGCACCGCCACGAGCCCGACGACAGCCTGGTTCGTCCGCGGCGCGCGCGCGTCGATCACCGCCAGGTCGTGGTACGGATCGGCGCGGCGGATCATGGAGTTGCGTCCACCACCATGCCGGCGCCGACTGTGTCGTTCGTCGACTCGTCGATCAGGATGAATGAGCCGGTCCAGCGGTTCTCTTTGTACGGATCGACGACGAGCGCCTCGGCGAGCCGGAAGCGAACGACGCCGAGGTCGTTCAGCTCCATGCGCCCGGGGGCCGGACGGTCCTCGAGCGTCTCGATGTCGACCACGGAGACGATCTCCTCGGCGCGTGCGGGGACCGTGCGCGTCGTCTGCTTGATCAGCAGGCGGGCGCGATCCTCCAGCGGCTTGTCGGCCATCCACGAGACACGGGCCACGAGCTCGCGTGCGACGATCGGCGGGCGCTCCGGGTCGGCCAGGAGGTCACCGCGCGAAACGTCGATGTCGTCCTCGAGCAGGATCGTCACCGACTCGTCGGGCAGCGCCTCTTCCCGGGCCACGCCTGCGATCTCGACGGAGGCGACGCGCGTGCGCCGGCCGGAGGGCAGCACGACGACCTCGTCGCCTGCGCGCCAGACACCGCTCGCGACCTGGCCCGCGTAGCCGCGGTAGTCGTGGTGCTCGTCCGCCATCGGACGGATCACCCACTGCACCGGGAAGCGGCGGTCGTCGAGGTTGCGGCCGGCGGACAGCTCGATGCTCTCCAGGTGCTCGAGGAGCGTCGGGCCCGCGTACCAGGGCATCGCATCCGTTTTGTCGACCACGTTGTCGCCCTTCAGGGCGGAGACTGGGATCGCAGTTGCGTCGCGCACGTTGAGCAGCGAGGTCAGCTCGGCGAGCTCGCGCGCGATCTCGTCGAAGCGCTCTTCGTCGAAGTCGACGAGATCCATCTTGTTGACGGCGTACACGACGTGCGGCAGCTCGAGCATCGCGGTGATGTAGGAGTGCCGGCGGGTCTGCTCGATCACACCCTTGCGCGCGTCGACGAGGATCACCGCGACGTCGGCGGTCGACGCGCCGGTGACCATGTTGCGCGTGTACTGCACGTGGCCGGGCGCATCGGCGAGCTGGAAGCGGCGGCGCGGCGTGACGAAGCCGCGGTAGGCGACGTCGATCGTGATCCCCTGCTCGCGCTCCGCGCGGAGGCCGTCGGTGAGGAGCGCCAGGTCGACGTAGTCGTGGCCGCGGCGGCGCGACGCATCCTCGATGTGCTCGAGCTGGTCGACGAGGATCTGCTTCGTGTCGAAGAGCAGCCGGCCGATCAACGTCGACTTGCCGTCGTCGACGGAGCCCGCCGTGACCAGGCGGAGAAGCTCGCTGTCGAGGAACTGCTTCGAGGTTGCCATCAGATGTGGCACTCCACGGCGTTCGGGCCGCCGCGCCCTCCGAGAGACTCATGAACCTGGTTCAAAGAGCGAACCAGGTTCCGAACGAGGGACGAACCAGGTTCGGGTTGTGAACCGAGGGACGAACCAGGTTCGGGTTGTGAACCTGGTTCCTGAGTTTCGACCTGCCTGCGGCCTCCGAGAGAACTAGAAATACCCAACGCGTTTCCTGTCTTCCATCGCGGCTTCCGAGACGCGGTCGTCCGCGCGCGTTTCGCCGCGTTCGGTGATGCGCGTTGCCGCGATCTCCGTGACGACCTCGTCGATCGACGCTGCGTCGCTGACGACACCGCCGGTGCACGTCATGTCGCCGACCGTGCGGAAGCGCACCGTGGCATTGAACGGCTCCTCGTCCGGGAAACGCTCGATGAAGTCAGAGGCGGCGTAGAGCATTCCGTCGCGCCTGAACACGTCCCGCTCGTGCGCGAAGTAGATCAGCGGCAGCTCGAGGTTCTCGCGCGCGATGTACTGCCACACGTCGAGCTCGGTCCAGTTCGAGATCGGGAACACGCGGATGTGCTCGCCCTTGCGGGTGCGGGCGTTGTAGAGATTCCAGAGCTCGGGCCGCTGGGCGCGCGGGTTCCACTGCCCGAAGTCGTCGCGGAAGCTGAAGATGCGCTCCTTCGCGCGAGCCCGCTCCTCGTCGCGACGGGCGCCGCCCATCGCAGCGTCGAACTGGTGCTCCTCGATCGCGTCGAGCAGCGTCGTCGTCTGGAGCTGGTTGCGCGAGGCGCGCGGGCCTGTCTGCTCGACGACGCGTCCCTTGTCGATCGACTCCTGCACGCTCGCGACGACGAGCCGCTCGCCGAGCTCGGCGACGCGGCGGTCGCGGTACTCGATCACCTCGGGGAAGTTGTGGCCCGTGTCGACGTGCATGACCGGGAACGGAAACTTGGCGGGACGGAACGCCTTCTCGGCGAGCCGCAGCATCACGATCGAGTCCTTGCCGCCCGAGAAGAGCAGCACCGGCCGCTCGCGCTCGGCGGCGACCTCTCGCATGATGTGGATCGCCTCGGCCTCGAGCTCGTCCAAGTGCGAGAGCGTGCGAAGGGTCGTCTGGGAGCTCACGCGACCTGCTTCGGAACGTGGAGCCCGCATTCGACCTTGCTCTGGCCGGCCCAGCGGCCCTCGCGGCCCTCGCCCGGCTCGGTGCAGTGCGTGCAGCCGATCGACGAGTAGCCGGAGTCGTGCAGCTGGTTGTAGGGAAGGTCGCGCTCGTTGATCGTCGCCCAGACCAGTTCGTCGGTCCAGTCGGCGAGCGGGTTTGCCTTCCAGAGCCCGTGCGCCTCGTCCCAGCCGAGCTTCGGGGCGTTTGCGCGCGCCGGCGACTGGTCGCGGCGCATGCCGGTGATCCAGCAGTCGAGCTCCGCGAGCGCCTCGTTCAGCGGACCGACCTTGCGGATCGCGCAGCAGAGATCCGGCTTCGACTTCCAGAGCTCGTCGCCGTGGATGGCGGCCTGGCGCCCTAGCGACGGGCCTTCGTAGACCTCGACCTTCGTGCCGTAGCGCTGTTCGACCGCGCGCCAGACGGCGTAGGTCTCCGGGAAGAGCACGTGCGTGTCGAGCGCGAAAACGCGCGCCTTGGGATCGAGGCTCAGCAGCAGGTCGAGCAACACCGCCTCCTCCTTCTGGAAGGAGCAGGCGAGCGAGACCTTGCCGGGAAACGCATTGAGGACGACCGCGAGGATCTCCTCGGCGGTCATCGCCTCGACGTCCGCCGCGTCAGGAAGCGTGAATGCGCCGCTCACCGAGCAGCACCTCCTTCAGCGTGTCGCCGCGCAGGCCGAGACGCAGCGTCTCGAGCGGGATCACTTCCTCCGGCGGGATGTTGCCGAGGTTGACCGACGGGCCGAACTGCTTCACAAACCACGCCTGCGACGCCTTCGTCGGAGCCTCGAAAACAATGTTCGCGGGGCCGACGACGTTCGCGATCTCGCCGATCAGCTCGGTGCGCATGCCGCCCGACGAGTCGAAGATGCCGGCCGTGCCGCCCTCGCGTGCCTCGGTGATCACCTTCCACGCGCCGACTGCGAGCTCCTCGTTCAGCCACGTCGTCCACTGCTCGACCGAGTACTCGATCGACGAGTCCTTGGAGCCGACCTCGGAGAGGACGGTGAAGTCGCGCGCGAAATCGGCGATCAGCTCGAGCTTGCGCTCGCGCGGGATGTCGATCGTCCCGTCGGAGATCTCGACGTGGGTGAGGCCGAGGTCTCCGAGCCACTGCTTGTACTCGTCGAGCATGTCCTTCGCGTAGACGACCTCGAAAAATGTGCCGCCGATGACGACCGGCTTCTCGCGCAGCACGTCGAGCTTGCGCTCGAGGTTCGCCGTCACGTAGGCGGTGCCCCACCCGAGCTTGACGATCGAGATGTGGTCGCCGGCGACTTCGAGCACGTCCTCCCACGCACGCGGGCCGAGGCCCTTGTCGATCACGTGCGTCAGGCCGACGTGCTTGCCGAGGTTCAGATCAAAGGCGCGCAAAGAGCTCCTCGAGCTTGGCCTGGGCGCGGGTCTGCACGTCGTGGTAGAGCGAGTTGCCGTGCGCGTCGATTCCGACCGTCAGGGGGCCGAAGTCCTTGACGCGGAAGCGCCAGAGGCACTCGGGCATCAGCTCCTCCCACATCACGTCTTCGATCTCCTCGATCTGCGTCGTCTCGAGCGCTGCGGCGCCGCCGACGATCGCGAAATAGACCATGCCGAGCTCGTGCATCGGTGCGATCGCTTCGTCGGGGAAGCCGCCCTTGCCGCAGATCGCCCGCACGCCGTACTGACGGCCGAGCGGCTCGGTGAAGCGAACCATCCGCGCGCTGGTGGTCGTGCCGATGCAGACCTTCTCGTACTTGCCGCTCTCGAGCTTTCGCACCCCGGGTGCCGTGTGGAGCAGGAAGGCGCCCTTGAGATCCATGGGCGGCTCGACCTTCTCGTCGAAGATCCGGATCTGCGTTCGGTCGCGGATGCCGATGATGTGGCCCTGCACGGTCACCTCGTCGCCTGCCTTCAGCTTGAGGATCTCCTGCGGGTCCGTGACCGGGAACGTGACTGTGTGGCTCGCCATCTCAGAACTCGCGATCGAAGTCGGTCTCGCCGGTGGGCGAGATGTGGGCGGAGGCGCGGCGCGCAGCCCAGCACTGGTAGTTGACCGCGACGGGGTTGAGCGTCATGTGCGTGTCGGCGTGCTCGATGTGGCACTGGAGCACGGTCACGTCGCCGCCGAGGCCCATCGGGCCGATGCCGGTCTCGTTCAGCAGGCCGTAGAGTTCGTCCTCGAGTTGCGCGACGAGCGGGTCGGGGTTGCGCGTGCCGACCGGGCGCGTGATCGCCTCCTTCGCGAGGTACATCGCGTAGTCGGCGGTGCCGCCGATGCCGACCCCGACGATCCCGGGCGGGCAGGGCTTGCCGCCCGCGCCGACGATCGACTCGAGCACGAAGCGCTTGATGCCGTTCACGCCGTCGGCGGGAATGCACATCTTCAGGAAGCTCATGTTTTCGGAGCCGGAGCCCTTCGGGATGCACTTCACGTCGAGCCCGTCCCAGTCCTCGATGAACTCCCAGTGCACGATCGGCAGGCGGTAGCCGATGTTCGGGCCGGTGTTCTCGCGTGTGATCGTGTGCACGGCGTTCGAGCGCAGCGGATGTTCGAGCGTCGCGCGCGCCGTGCCGTTGCGCAGCGACTCGTAGATGCGCGTCGGGTGCAGCGGGAAGTGCTCGCCGACGCGGCAGGTGTAGACGGCGATGCCGGTGTCCTGGCAGACGAGGTTGTTCTCGCTGTCGGCGATGTTGACGTTGCGGTGGATCGTCTCGAGAACGCGCTTCCCGGCGACCGAGGTCTCGCGCAGGCGCGCCGCGGCGAGCGCGTCACGGAGGTCCTGCGGAATGTCCTTCAGCGCCCAGACGTAGAGGTGTGCGGCCGCGTCTTCGACGACGCCCGCGAGATCGGTGACAGTGTCGATGCTCATTCAGCTCCTAGAGGCGGATGCAGCGTGGCCAGCCCGTTTCCCGAAGACGACGCACTCGAGCAGGCTGTTTCCCATCATGCGATTGCGGCCGTGTGTCCCACCGGCGATCTCGCCGCAGGCGTACACGCCCTCGATCGTGGTCGCGGCGTGCTCGTCGATCACGAGACCGCCGTTTTGGTAGTGGAGGACGGGGTAGGTGAGGATCTTCTCCTGCAGCGGGTCGATGCCCCCACCGCGGTAGCGGCGGAGCATGTACGGCAGTGACACCTCGGCGTCGGCCCTGGGGATGCGCGTAGTGTCGAGGTAGACGGCCGGGCGTCCGTCCGGCGTCTCGACGCCTTTGCCCTTGTCCACCTCGTCGAAGATCGCCTGCGCGACCACGTCGCGCGGCCCGAGCGAGTCGGTGAACTCCTCGCCGTCGGAGTTGAGGAGGACGGCGCCGTACGCGCGCGTCGTCTCGGGGATCGAGTAGCCCTGCATGTTCGCGGGCCAGGCGCCACCGTTCGGGTGGTACTGGAGCGCGTCGAGATCGCGCGCCTCCGCGCCGAGCTCGAGCGCGATCTTCGTCACCTCGCCGGTCGCGTTCGGATGGTTGGTCGAGAGCTCACCGCGCTCCTCCGCCTCGCGGAAGCAGCGGCCCCCCGCGGCCAGCACGACCGTACCGGCCTCGACAGTCAGGTCGCCGACGCGTGCGCGCCAGCCGCCCTCGAAACGGGTGAGCTCCTTGAGGGCGGCGTTCGTGAGGCTCGTGCCGGTGCCCGCCTCCCAGGCCTCGCGCAACTGCTTCGTGATCGCGTGGCCGGTGCGGTCGCCGACCTGGAGCAGGCGCTTGCGGGTCGCCCCGCCGCACCGGGCGAGCCGGTAGCCGCCGTTTTCCCGCGTGAACTCGACGCCGAGCTCCTCGAGCCAGTGGATCGCGCCGGGCGCCTCGGTCGTCAGCACCTCGACGAGCCGCCGGTCGGCGGTCTCGTGCGAGGAGCGCCAGACGTCCTCGGCGTGGATCTCGGGCGTGTCGTCGTCGGCGAAGGCGGCCTGGATACCGCCCTGCGCCTTGGAGGAGTTGTTCGCCTGGAGCGAGCCCTTGGTCGCAAGCGCAACCCGGGCGCCGGAGCGCTCGGCGGAGACGGCGGCGGCAAGACCGGAGGCGCCACTGCCGATCACGAGCACGTCGAAAGCTTGGGCCGCTGCGTCCACGATGCGCACAATACCTGAGATTAGAATTGCTTATGCTTGTTCACTGGATTGGTGAACAAGCGCGCTAAGACCTACGGCGCGTGGCTCTGCCGAATGCTCACCGGCTGCTCACCAGATCGAGCGGAAGAGCTCCAGGATCTCGCCGCGCGTCGCCGGCCGCGGATTCGCCTGGTTTCCGGCCCGCCCGGCGGCAGTCTCGGCGACCCGTGGCAGATCCTCCTCGGGCACGTCGAAGTCGCGCAGCCGCTCGAAGCCGCCGAGCCGCGCCAGCTCCCGCGATCGCTCGATGGCGTCGCCGCCGATCGCCACGCCGAAGCGTTCCACCTCGGCGGGGACGATCGCTCGGTTGAACGCGAGCGCGGGCGGCAGGCAGAGCGCGTTCATCGCGCCGTGCGGGATGCCGTAGGTGCCGCCGAGCGCCTGGGCCATCGCGTGTGCGAGGGCGAGGCCGGCGATGCCGAGCGCGTGGCCGCCGTGCATGGCGCCGCGCAGGAGGTCTTCGCGGGCGGCGCGATCCGAGCCGTCGGCGAGCACCCGGGGCAGCGCGCCGGAGATCAGGCGGGCACCCGCGAGCGCCTGCTCGTCGCCCTCCGGCGAGCCGCCGCGCACGTAGAGCGCCTCGGCGCAGTGCGCGAGCCCGTTCAGCGCCGTGCCGGCGGTCTCGGCGCGCGGCAGTCCGAGTGTCAGGTCGACGTCGTAGAGGATCCCGACCGGGTGGGCATCCGCGCCGCCGCCCCGGATCCGCCGGTCGGGGGTCCGGATGCCGTAGAAGGTCGTCCACTCGGCGCCGGAGTAGGTCGTCGGGACGTGCACGACGGGAAGGCCGCTCTGCGCCGAGGCGTACTTGCCCGTGTCGATCGCCGAGCCGCCGCCGACCGCGAGGATCCCGTCGGCGCCGGGCGGCACCTCGGCGCGCGCCGACGGAACCTCCGTCCAGAGCCCGGCCCCGGCCGGCAGGTCGAGGTCGCGCCAGCGCGGGCTTGCGATCACGAAGGGGCATTCGATCCCGGTCTCCGCGAGCAGGCCCGGCAGCTCGGCGAGTCCCCAGCGAACGATCATGGGAGGCGCTCCCGCGCGAACTCGACGAACGCGCGCGCCGCTCGCGTCTCCGAGCGGCCGGTCGCGCGCACGAGGTGGATCTCACGCTCGAGCTCGAGGCCGGCGACGCGCGCCTCGACGAGCGTCCCCGCGGCGAGGTCGTTCTCGACGGAAGAGCGCGAGATGAACGTCACGCCGTAGCCGCTGCGGACGGCGCTCGTGACCGACTCCTGGAGCCCGAGCTCGAGGCGCACGTCGAGGTCGCGCAGCCGCGTGCCGACGCGCCGCAGCTCGTCCTCGATCATCTGACGGACGCCCGCCCCGTCCTGCATCACGATCAGCGTCTCGCCGCGCAGCTCGTCGAGTGTGACCGTGCTGCCTGCGAAGGCGTGACCGGGCGGGCACGCGAGGATGACGGCGTCGCGGAAGAAGGGTTCGTACTCGACGCCGCGATGGCGGGGCGCCGCACCGACGACTCCGAGCTCGAGCGTCCGGTCGGCGACGCGCTCGACGACGGTCTGCGTGTCGAAGACGCTGAGCGCGACGTGGATCTCGGAGTGGATTTCCGCAAACTGACAGAGGAGCCGTGAGAGGACGACGCCGCCCGGGCCGGTCGAGGCGCCGATCTCGAAGGTGCCGGCGAGCTCACCGGTCGCCTCTTCGGCGAGGTCGTTCGTGATCTCCTCCTCGAGCGCAAGCAGGCGCTGGGCGCCGCGGTAGAGCCGCAGCCCCGCCTCTGTCGGCTCGACGCGACGGCCGGAGCGGTCGAGGAGCTGGATGCCGAGTCGCTTCTCGAGGGCGCGCACCTGGAGCGAAACGGCGGGCTGCGTCACCCCGAGCCGCTCGGCGGCGTGGGAGAACGACTTGTGCTCGACAACCTCGCAAAACGCCCGCAACTGCCGCGTATCCATAACGGTTACTTATACCAGCGCGGCGAACCCGACCTCTGTCCACCCACCGGAACACCGGGGGCAGCCACCATCACGGGAGTGAGACAGGAGTGCGCCGAAACAGGCGCGAACCGAGTCGTCGTGCGGCGGGCCGGCGCCAGACGCCGGTGGCAGCCACCGTCACGGGAGCGAGACCAGAGTGCGCCGAAAGTGTGGCCCGCG
>Ga0105854_1001320_pt1 | contig 10240 bp, 13 predicted proteins | sample OrgsoiDNA_201058_FD_89679 | JGI IMG/M metagenome (GOLD analysis project Ga0105854, IMG submission 89679) | Permafrost soil microbial communities from the Arctic, to analyse light accelerated degradation of dissolved organic matter (DOM) -... | ecosystem: Environmental > Terrestrial > Soil >... | reverse complement strand
GCGCCTGACGCGCTGGCTTATGCAACCAGAATTTACGCCGGCATATTGGAGCTTTAGCTTCGGCGTAACGGCGATCACTCTGGCATGCCTTCAGTCCACCGCAGCCAGTCCCCCCACGATGCTCAATAGCTTTGCACTGCCGTTGTTCGCTTTCGCGAACTTGTTCATTTCGGCTTTGATGCTTGGCACGCTACGACTCCTGCTGCATGGTCGGTTGTTCATGAAGTGATTCACGGGCCGGGACAAGAATGAGCCGCATGAGCATTGCGATGAGTCGATATCGCATTCTCCTTCGCGGGCGCTGCTTTTATGATTGGCCTGGCCTATCCTCGACGGGCGTCGTTTACAAGTTTGTTAAAGCGAATCTGCTCGGCCGCACGCTACTGGCGACGTCTCTTGCTGTCTATTGATGCTTCGCCACTAGTTCTAGTTCGCATGTCCGCGCTGAAACGCCACGCTTTCGACCTAATCAATCATACCTGTCACGACAATTGATCAGGCCTCGACGTCAATGAACGACGATCTGGCACGCTGCTTCATTACGCAATCTGCTTCCAACCAACTTGCCCTGCGGCACGCCGCGGTCAATCAACCGGACCCCTTTTGATGCGAGTTTTACTCCTTCCATTCGTATTCGCTAGCTTGTCGATCGGTTCAATTACTGCATATGCACAAACGCCGACTATGGTGCCTTTCGAGAGCCATGCACAATTTTTCTCGGACGAATTGGCACAGCCGCACGGGTTGGACCCACAAGTGTTCGTGATCGCCGCCGACGCGCCTGCGGCGCACGGCTTGCAGGGAATCGACCACGTAGCCGGTATCCGCAACGCGTGGATCGACGACCCCGCGGCGCAGCCGATTTACGATGCACGCGGCCGACCACTTTCGATGACGCTGGGTAAATGGCTGGGCGCACAAGGCATGGTCACATTGACGCCGCGTCAAGATGGCCGAGAAGACGTTTTCGTTTCGCTAACCGGGCTAAAGCCCGGCGCTCGGTTCAGCCTGTTTGAGAATCACTTCGATCAGCGCCCGATTGGCTTTACGCCGCTGGACGGCGCGGCGCGCACTAACTCGTTTCGCGCAGATGCGCTGGGAGATGCGACCGTGAGAGTCGTGGCGCCCGCATTACTAACGCACGAGAACGCCGTGCTGGTGGTGTATCACTCGGACGGTCGGGCGCATGGTGAGGAGCGCGGCGAAATCGGCGTGAACGCACATCATCAACTGATCGCACGCCCGCGTTAGGGCGGGCCAATGTCATGGACGCCTTCGATGGTGTCCGTGCGGCGGGACCAAGCGGCGGATTGCGCGGCTAATGTCACCACGCAATTGGGTCAACAAACGCGGACAGGTTCGGGTTGATCCGAATGAGCATCTTGATGAGCCGTTCAGCAGTTCACGGCGAAGGTACTGGCTTCTATAGTTCAGTTACCCCGTCACCGACGGTAACCACTCCAAGGAGCTTCATCATGAAACGCATTCATCAAGCCATCCTCTTTGCATCTGTCTTGAGCCTGCCGCTGCTGAGCAGTGCTGCAACCGTCGACGGGCCGATCACACGAACCCAGGTTCGGGCGGAACTCGTCGCTGCCGAACAAGCGGGCCGATACCCGCAAAGCTATGCGTACTATCCCGACGCGGCGCCTGATCACGCTCTGACTCATGTGGCTAATCGTGCGGCCGCTCGGGCTACCACTCAAGCCGCGAGAGATGCCTCCTACGGCCCTTCGACCGCGGGCAGCTTCGCGGTAGGTTTTCGTCACCTTCGTACGCGTATCGTCGCCAGTGAAAGGCCGGATGTGGACGATGTTTATCGGGGACAGTAACCCCCGCTTGCTGCAACGCTGAGCCCGATTTTCCCTCTGAAAAAACATGTCACGCAGCCTCCGGTCGCGGTTAGACACCCATCTTACTCATGCAGTAGTCAGCGTATGGTGATGTATATGACAACAGTAACGATCTACACAAAGCCGACTTGCCCTTCTTGTATTGCCGCGAAGTCTTTGCTGAATGGGAAGGGGGTTAGGTTCAACGAAATCAGTATCGATAGTGACGATGCCGCAGCGGTCTCTCTTGCGTGGAGGACGGGTCGCGCGACTGTGCCGCAGATCTTTATCGGCATGAAGCATATTGGCGGATACGACGATCTGGCAGCGCTTGAAAGTGCTGGGAACCTGGATGCGGAACTCGGTCTGCACCAGGAAATAGGCTGACGCGTGAGGCACCCTGAGTTGTCCGTCTGATGACTCAAGAGTTAGTCAGTACCGGGATGATCGGCTCTTTGCGTGTGAGACGATCGTGTTGATAACGCGCTAATCATGATCCAGCGTGACCCGCATGCAAGATGCATGTACGAGCCGCTCGAATTATTGCCGCAACGAAGGCTCCGCCCGCAGCTTGTCAATGACAAGGTCCAGAAATGCGCGAACTTTCTGATTCACGTGTTTCCCCTCCCGATGGACTACATGAACAGGTAGCGCCGAGGGTTCATATTCGGCAAGCACGATCGTCAACAGACCTTCTTCCATCTCTGGCGCTATCTGATACGACATCAGATTTGTGATCCCTAGCCCCGCAATGGCTGCGACGATGGCAGAATCATTCGTGGTGGTTATCAGGCGGGGCAGGGTTTGGACTGCAAACTGCCGTCCGGCATCATTAAAGCGCCATTCGGGCGAAGGCGACACGCTGCTCGCCAGGATTGTCGTATGGCGGGCCAGCGCCTCCGGGCTCTTCGGCATGCCGTGCTGCTCGATGTACGAGGGCGCTGCGCACATCACACGTCGGACGTTACCGACCCTGACTGCTTGCAGAGAGGAGCTTGGAAGTTCTCCGATGCGAATCGCCACGTCCGCGCCTTCGTCGACCAGATTCACGATGCGGTCCAGAAACCAGCAATTCACATTCACTTCCGGATAGTGCTTTAGATAGTCGAGCACGACTGCCGTGATAAACATTTTGCCGAAAAGAACGGGGGCAGTGATGGTCAACTGGCCACGCGGCGTCGTGCGTTCGCCGGCTGCGGACAATTCTGCCGCTTCTATCTCACCGAGTATGCGGCGACAATCTTCGAAGTATGCCGCGCCAGCTTCCGTCAAGCGCATGAAGCGCGTCGTGCGGGTTAATAACCTGACGCCAAGCAGCTCTTCAAGCTCGGTCACGACGCGGCTGATGACCGAGGGTGACACGGCGAGCTTGCGTGCCGCTGACGCGAAACCCTCGGTCTCGACCACAGTCACAAACGTCAGCATTGCTTGAAGTCGGTCCATATCGGTATTGTTAGCTAAGGAGCTGTTTCTCGTTGATCGTCTCTGGTTGGCTCTCACGCCCTCAACCGTTGTCAGCGGCGGCTCGGTCATTACGGTCGCCAACTCATCACTCGACCATCCGCCGCCGTTTGTGCCAGCACAACATCCGGGTATCCAACCGTGCCTTGCTTATATCTTTTCAGCGCGAGGTCGACGGCGCGTTGCGCAGCGTCGCTTGCATCGCGTTGGTCCTTTAGCGCCGTTCCAAGGTCTGCCAGCAGAGACAGGTCGTCCTCAATCTGCTGGAAAGCCGATAACACCGCACCGCGATGGCGGGCGCCGGCCTCATCGTTGGCGGCCTTCGCGGACTTCAACTGCGCTCGTCGCAAGCCACCGTCGAAGACATATTGGGCAAGTTGTTTGAAACGCCCGGCAGGGGTTTTTAGAGCACGAAGCAACGGAAAAATCTTTTCTAGTTCAGCGGAGATTTTTTTACCACCGCGGCTGTGGGCCTTTCGTCGTCGCGGACACTCCGCCAGATCATTGCAAGGACAGTCCATCGGATACGATGCAAGATGAGCAACGCCGTCCACCACAACGACATGCTGATTTGCGAAGTATGTGCCGTTGCGAAACAGCGAGTTTAAGTTCAGCACGGCGGCATTTCAGGAATCCACGGCGATGTACGACCGCCGCGCATCGGTAAGGTCAGAAACCGTATATGAGCAATGAAAAGGAGCAAGGAAAATGTCGAAAATCAATGCGGACCGGCTGCTGAACGATCTCAAGCAGCTTCGAACCTTCGGATCCACAAGTCCAGGCGTCGTGAGACTGGCGCTGTCGCCGATTGATATGGAGTCGCGTCGGTGGCTTGCCGATCGCATGAGCGACGCGGGACTCGATGCCGTCATTGATGGCGTCGGGACGGTCTTCGGCCGCTCCCGCAAAAGCGGGGCAGCCCTTCTGATCGGCTCTCACACCGACACGCAGCCGACAGGAGGCTGGCTCGATGGCGCCATGGGGGTCATTTATGGGCTGGAAATCGCCCGCGCGTTGGCCGAAAGCAAAGAGACGAGCCATCTGGCGGTCGATGTGGCGTCGTGGAGCGACGAAGAGGGTACCTTTGCCGGATTCCTCGGCAGCCGCAGCTTCATCGGAGACCCCGTGGACGAGACGATCGCTTGCGCGAGAAACCGGGAAGGGCAACGGCTCCAGGATGCGCTGGAAGCCGCTGGGCTTACGGGAGCGCCGCGCGTGCGTCTTGAGAAGGGGCGGCATGTGGCATATCTGGAGCCTCACATCGAGCAGGGCGGACGGTTAGAGGCCACAGGAAAATCGATTGGCGTGGTCACCACCATCGTCGGCATTCGCGAGCTGCGTGTGCGCTTCACGGGCCAGCGCAATCACGCCGGCACTACGCCCATGTCGATTAGACGCGACGCCGGCGCGGCTCTTGTGGGCTTCGTCGCAAGGATGAATGAAGCGTTCCAGCAACTGGTCGATTCGGACACGGTCTGGACGGTCGGCCGAATCGACCTCGACCCCGGCTCGCTAAGCGTCGTTCCGGGCCAGGCCGACATGTATCTTCAATTCCGCGATGCGAATGCAGCAAGACTTCGGGCGATGGAGGAAAAGCTTGCGGAGCTAGTCCGGGATTTCAATGTGGAAGGCGGCGTAAGCGCCCTGTTGATGACCTTGCATGAGCCCGAGGAACCGGTGACTATGGACGGGGCTCTGCAGGAACATCTGGCGAATTCATCCGAAGCCGTGGCGCCCGGGCGGTGGGTGCGCATGCCGAGTGGGGCCTCTCACGATGCGCAACTCATCGCCCGCCACATACCAGCCTGCATGCTTTTCGTACCCAGCATCGGCGGCGTCAGCCACGACTTCATCGAGGATACGGCCGAGGAGCATATCGTCCTCGGCTGCCAAGTCGCCGCGACGGCCGCGGTAGCTATCCTGCAAGAGATGAGTGCTAGGCGAACCTGACCGGGATGGCGACAGTCTAGGTGACATTAGCCTCGCGATTGCATTCCTTAAAACATTACCCGCGGCGAGCAGGTGTTTGGCCATGTTTCGGCGTCAGGCGAATTTTCCATGGCCTGGAACTTTGCGTGCCGTGGTCGTGACCATGGCGCGCCGGCAATCACGTTGGGCCGGTGACTGCCGGCATCGGACCTCCACGGACGGAAAGTCTGTAAGTGCCCGATTGAAAGGATCCATCTGAGCTGTATGAGCATGTACCTGAGTCGCTTTAGCATTAACGCAATGAGCTGTTAGGCATACATTTAGTATAACTATTGAAACTTGGTTCCGACCGCGTAACGGACGTGATGCCGTTTCAACACCTAGCCTTGACGTTCCTTCTTCTATGAGCAGGACTTTGGCACGCTCTTTGGCGAACTGGCCGGTCAACTACGATAAACCGCTCCAGCATCTACCTCTGGCTTTTACGGTTTGACGACGCCCAGTTGCTTGAGGAGCGTCAGGTTGTCTTCCAGATGCCAGTTTTCGATGATGCGGCCATCCTCAATCCGGTACAGATCGAATGCCTGAAAGTCGACGGTCTGGCCCTCGCCTTTGATGCTCTGGAACTGACCCGTGAAATGCCCGTGAAAGTGCAGGTGCACGGTGGCGCGGTCGCCCGACACGATGACATCGTCCATCTCGGCGCTCAGATCCGGCACGGCGATGCGGAAGCCGTTTGAGGCCGCCAGCGGACCGCTCGGACCCTGTGGGCGCCCCTCGGGCAAGGTCCGATCGATGAAGTCGGGCGAGAGTGCGAGGCGGGCATAGGCCTCGTCGCCGGTGTTCCAGAACGCGGCATAACGGCGTGCGGTCAGCAGCACCCTTGCAGCCGACGCCGAGGAGTCATCTGCCACATGATGGGGCACGGGCAGCGTGTCAGTAGTAGCGGCGTGCGCAGCACCCGCGCCTAAGACGGCGCTCATGGCGAGGCTGCCGGCCAGTACAAAGCGGAAAGCGAAAGAAAGCGCGTTAGACATGTAAGGCTCCGTAGAATGGGTGTCGGCTTTGACACTGGCTGCATTCTCATGGTCGACCGTGCTGTTTGAGAATGGGTCTAGCGGTTGAAGGAATGTCTTGCCTAGTTTGATAATTCGGCTGTGAGCTTGCGGACCGCGGCCGCGTTCGTCGGGGGAGGAGCAGCGGCTTACAGGGCAGAAGCCGCCGCTAAAACTGAAAGAGAGCCGGGCGATCCGGATTCGTCTGCAACTGGCCGCAAGCGCCCGCAATCTTGAGATGTTCGCGCCTCAGGGCTCTTATACGCCTGGATCAACAAGAAGCCGAGTCGCCAATCTCGCATCCGTACAATTGTTTCCGCGTCGCGGTTTTCCCGGTGCACTCATGGCTGTCGACGGAAATCGGCAATGCTGAACGAGATGCGGGACCTTTTCAACCGGCAAACCGCACGCTCGCGATGCCAGACACAGACCTAACTGGCGTGCTGCTGCCGAACGCCAGCTAGGTTCACCAATTCGACGAAAAGCAGGGTGTCGCCCGTTTGTACACGATATTTTCGTTTTGTTTGAAAGTGCTTCAAAGCGCACGCCAATTATCAAAACGACGTGAGATTAGCAGAATGAGTCCATTGCAATGAACACCCACTCTTACGCGCAGCGTGCGTCTGCTGACCGTGGCTACACAGACTATCCCAGCCGGTCGCTCACGGCCGATTGCGAAGAGACCCTAAGCATCGACAATCCGGTCTGAGCGTCCGCAATGCCGACGCCCGCTGTCGCGCTGCCGTTCGGCCTAGACGGTGTGCGTCGTTGACGAGTTACCACCCGTTCCGGAACCTCATGAAGCCGGAACCCAAAATCCAACCGGAGTTTAAATATGCACCAGTTCACATCAAAAAGAATTCTTGTCGTAGGTGGAAGCTCCGGAATCGGAGCAGCCACAGCACGTGCATTTGCTGATCTCGGCGCCGAAGTACTCATCGCTTCGCGCAACGCGGCAAAGCTGGCCGAGACAGCGACTGGAATCGGCAAATCGGTCAGCACAGCGGTATTGGACACGACGAACGCGGAAGCTGTGGAAGCGTTCTTCGCGAAGGCCGGCGATTTTGATCACGTCGTGATCTCGGCGGCACAGACGCCCGGCGGTCCCATTCGCACACTGGCGCTTGCCGACGCTTACGCCGCAATGGACAGCAAATTTTGGGGGGCATACCGCGTGGCCCGCGCAGTGCAAATCGCCGACGGTGGTTCGCTCACGCTTGTTTCCGGCTTTCTTAGCGTTCGTCCGAGCAAGACATCGGTGCTGCAAGGTGCCATTAACGCCGCGCTCGAGGCTCTGGCGCGCGGGCTCGCGCTGGAACTTTCGCCGGTACGGGTGAACACCGTATCGCCCGGGATGATCGCGACACCGTTGTGGTCGAAACTGAGTGAAGACGCCCGCCAAACCATGTATGAAGGAGCGGCAGCGCGCTTGCCCGCGCGCCGCGTCGGCCGGCCCGAAGATGTGGCGAATGCCATCGTCTACCTGGCGAGCACGCCCTATGCGACGGGTTCTACCGTACTAGTGGACGGGGGCGGTGCAATCGTCTGAGGACGGCGCATGTTGCGGATCCGCGTGCGCTATTCTGGGCCGGATCCCGAATGGCGCATCTGAGAAAGCTCGTGCCAGACATTCAGAGACGCAGTTTAAATGCCGAGCTTAACCACCCCGACAAATACTTCCATCTCTGCCAAACGGTCAATACCACAACGTGCCTTTGTGAAATCAGTTCATAGAACGACACTTTAAAATAGGCCCCAACATGGTTGAACGAGTTTCAAGGGCCTCAGACGATTTGAATTTGACGCGGGGGGTCAGGCTTACCGCATAGCTCGTACTCGTGTCATGTCACCCGGTGCGTTGTGACTTCTGCGGGAGTCGTGCATTCCGGCGGCAGGAACGCTGACCTCCACAACCGGCGGGGCGATTCGCTGCTTTGGTAACGCGCTCAGCGCTCAGGGTGTGGAATCAAGGTAGACCCCTAGTTCGCCGGATACGATGGAAAAACGCTCTACCAGAAAGTCAAGGAGCGCCCGTACGCGTGGCGCCACGTACCGGCTGCCTTGATAAAGAGCATGCACAGGCACATCTGGGGACCGCCAAGCCGGCATCAAAATCTGCAATCTCCCCTCGCGCAGATCAGCTGCTATGTCCCATACCGACTTCATTGCGATGCCGTAACCTGCCACCGCCCACTCGCGTGAAATCGCACCGTCGTTCGTCTCGCGGGAACTTGCAAGAGGTACCGTATATGTCTCGACCTCGTCTCCGCGCGTAAGCCGCCACTCGTTCGCTTGACCGGACATCGTCGTGAGGAAAATGCAATCGAACCTCTCCAGGTCCCGCGGGCGCTCGGGCTCACCGTGCGCCGCTACATACTTGGGTGAAGCACAAAGCACCCGTCGATTGGGCGCGAGACGTCGCGCGACGAGCGAACTATCCGGGAGCACGCCAAACCGAATGGCCAGGTCAATGTCGTCGAATAAAAGATTGGACAAAGAATCGGACAGCACCAAAGCGAACTTAACCTCCGAATATTGCGCGTTGAACTCGTCAAGCCAGCCCTTGAGAACGTGACGGCCGAAATCTGACGTCGCCGAAATCCGAATCTTTCCTCGAACAATGCTTCGGCCCGCCTGTAATGCGGCATGAGCATCGTCAAGAGACTGCAGCGCCTGCTGACAATGCAGCAAATACATCCGCCCTTCCTCCGTCAGCCTTAACTGGCGCGTTGTGCGCTCAAAGAGCCGGGTATGGAGGATCGCTTCCAGTTTCACGAGACGTGCACTTGCGGCCGCCGGAGACAATCCAAGCTTGCGCCCTGCTGCTGACAGGCTGCCTAAGTTCGCCGCTTCGACGAAGAGCCGTATGTCGCCGAGGTTGTCCACGAGATTTCCGTTTGCATTGAATATCATTCAAATCCTACGCCAATTATCAAACTGGCCAGCGCTCTGCACAATGCCGCATATCGGCAAACAGGAACGGCCCTCTTGAAACTCGACCACGCGACCATCGTTACCAGCGACCTCGAAAGTGCGAGGCGTTTCCTTTGCGCCATCGCCAGCCTGCGCGCCGGTCCGCGGCCGCCGTTCAGGATAGGCGGGTACTGGCTCTACGCCAACGACCGCCCGGTCATCCATTTGGTCCAATCGACTTTTCCCGCCGTTGAAGGAAGAACCTCACCTCGTATTGACCATATTGCGCTGCGTGTCGATGACGTCGCAGAGTGGGCGGCGCTGGTCGATCGGATCGGATCGAAACATATTCCCTTTACGCTGGCCGAGGTAACGCTTACGAACGAACTCCAGCTCTTCGTCTCGCTGGCACCAGGCGTTGCCATCGAATTCGTAACCAAGCTAAGCAATTCCCGCTCAACCCTCGTCAAGTAACTCGGAGATCCAAAAAATCATGTCGCCCGTTTCCTCGTCGTTGTTCACTCCCACCTTCGTCGCCGGAAAAACAGTCGCTCACCGCGTCGTCATGGCCCCCATGACGCGTGCGCGCAGCACACAACCCGGTGACGTACCCGGCGCAATGAATGCGTACTACTACGCACAGCGTGCCTCCGCCGCGTTGATCGTGACCGAAGCCTCGCAGATCTCTCCGCAGGGCAAGGGCTACTCCTTTACCCCAGGAATTTACAGTGCCGAGCAGGTCGCCGGTTGAAGACTCGTGACCGATGCGGTCACTCCGCCGGTGGCCGGATCTTCCTCCAACTTTGGCACGTGGGCCGCATGTCTCACCCCGATTTCCACAACGGCGAGTTACCGGTCGCGCCGTCTGCCGTCCCATTCGAGGCCCAGATCTGGAAGGTCCATCGGGGTACCAGCGTAGGCGCGATGTTCGATTGTCCGACCCCGCGCACACTGACGCGCGATGAAATCAAGGGCGTTGTGGCGGATTTCCGCCGGGCTGCACGTAACGCGATGTACGCAGGCTTCGATGGTGTCGAGATCCACGGCGCG
>Ga0105854_1001319_pt1 | contig 10242 bp, 12 predicted proteins | sample OrgsoiDNA_201058_FD_89679 | JGI IMG/M metagenome (GOLD analysis project Ga0105854, IMG submission 89679) | Permafrost soil microbial communities from the Arctic, to analyse light accelerated degradation of dissolved organic matter (DOM) -... | ecosystem: Environmental > Terrestrial > Soil >... | reverse complement strand
CTTCCTGGGCGTCGTACTGCTCATGCTCTTCGTGTTCGGCCGCGCGCTCTGGCACTTCTTTCGGGGCGACGAACAGATGGAAGCGGGTGGCTCGCACGGCAGCCAACTCTCCGGCAGTGACAAGCCGAACAAGCCTGAAGACTTCTAACGCCGACTTGTTCAGCCTCCGCCAGGGCCGCCGCCGATGATCGGACCTGACAGTTCCGTCTCGCGAGCTTCCTGAAGCGCGATGAGGATTGGCCGCCAGGCAAGATCCGGTCGAATCCCGGAGGCGAGCCGCACCCCTACGGGCGCGCCGCAGCGAAATGGCAGACGCTCTTCGTGATCGAGTGCGGCCCGCGGCTATCTGCCGTCTGCCGCCCTTCTGCGGTCACTGTCCCCCGGGAAAGTGCGCGGGATCCGTGCCGCCGTGGTTCATGGCCGGACGCGGTAGAGGCGTCGCCCGTCGAGGAAGTAAAGGGCACCTCGGAAGAATGTGAGCCCGGTTGGGTCGAGGACGAGACCGCCGCACATGTCGAGAACGGGGACGGTGGCGATTCGGGTTTCGCGTCCGGTCGAGGGGTCGATGCGGAGAACGTGTTCGTTCTTGCAGCCTGGGCGGTCGTCGCCGATTCCCCAAAGGCTTCCGTCGCCATAGGCTGCCGCGGTCGAGGTGAGGGTTGTGCGGAGGGAGAGGCGGCGCGCCAGGGCGGTGGTTCCGTCGAAGCGCCAGAGGGTGACAGTCTGTCGGCCGCTGATCAGGTCGACCCAGACCGTGTGTTGGTGCGCGGTGATCCAGAGCGCAGCACGGCCTTCGCGGTGGACGATCGCTGCTTGGGTTGATCCTGGTGCGACGTGGTAGAGCGCTGCCGGGTTCTGGCCTGAGACGCCACCGTTTACCGCGGCGACCAGCCAGAGCCCGTCCAGGTCGGCAGCGACGACGGGCCGGAAGAGCTTCGGCATCGCGACCTGCTGCTGCAACCGTCCGGTCGTGGCTGAGAAGCGCAAGAGTTCCGATCCTCTGGTGGTCGCGACGTCGTAGAGCCAGAGCGATCCGCCTCCGTAGGTCCAGATCGGTCGGGTGTCGGAGGAGTCCTGGTAGCGCAAGACGACCGGCCCGTAGCGAACCGTCGCGCCGATGTGAGCGAGGCGGACGATCTGCCATTGCGAGCGTGCGTTGTGGATCACCACCGGCACGTAGGGGAACGCAGAGCCGGGCGGCCGGGCGCAACTCGTCTTCGTCCGCTTCGCGGTCAGCGCGGCCGGATCGACCGTCAGCCAGACACAGCCGCTACCGACGTTCGCGTAGCCGGAAACGAGCAGCTTCGCTCGGTCGGGCTGAACCGTGGAATAGATGCCGGCCAACGGCAGATAGAGCGAGGAGACGATCGCAGCGAGTAGCCGCACGTCCGAATTGTGGCAGCCGGCCGACGGCGAGTCCACGTGCTGTCGATCGTCTCGCCGACGCCGAACGAAGCCCTTACACCTCGGTCATGAGCAGAACATGAGGTGGGTTGACGCCGACCGCTCGTAGAACGAAACGGTTAGAGACGAAACAACCGAGCGAGCAGCGACCGGCGAACCGGAGCGTTTTTGGCGGCCCGCTCACGTCGCAGATCGGCGTTCGCCCAGGCGCGCTCGCGCATTCGGCGAGTGGCATAGCGGGGCTTCCAGATAACCGGCTTGGGCATGATCCGAGACCATTTTAGTTCCCTCAGCAACCCGCTTTCGAGGAAGTCCCTAGAGATCGCGTCGGCTTGACTGCCGTGGGCTGTTATTTGCAGCCGCCGAGACCGACGCATCTGGTGTGGATCTTCCCGTCGGCTGCGACGACGCCGACTTTGGCGACCGGGTCGGAGGCAAAGCCTGCGAGGCCCGGCTGTGGCGTTGTTAGCTTTGCCGTGTGCTCCCGCTCGATGACCCGAGGTGGCGCGAGCTTTCTCACAGAAACTGGAGGGACGGATCTCTCGCCGGGGACCCCGATGCGCCGTTCGTGCCAGACGTTCTTGCGAGGCTCTACGAAGCACCTCAGGACACCGGTCTGTTCTCCGGGATGTGGCCCTACCTGTGCTCGGAGGGAACCACCTATGCCGCGGCGTACGCGGCGATCCCGCACATCGTGAGAATCGCCGCCACTCTCGATCGTGAAAGTCGCGCCGACTACCTCATCTTTGTCGGGTTTGCCGTCATCTACGCCACGCCGGAAGCTGGGGATGCCTATGCCATCAAGGAGTACCTGCGGGACGGCTTCATTCAGGCGAAGCGGGAAGCCCTGCCGTTGATCCTCGAAACGCTCGAGGTGGCCGAGGACGGAGCGATCGTTCGCTCTCTCTTGGCCGGGGCCGCTGCGCTCTCAGGACATCCTCGACTCGGAGCGGCTGTCGGATCCCTGGATCTCGACGAGTGACTGCAAGCGCCACCAGCCGATTTTGCAAGCTGGTTGGATCGGGCCAAGCTACCGCTTGGTCTGTGACGTGGCTGTGGCGTTGCAGTGCCGATTTGCGTGAAATCTCGCCTCCGACGTGGCCGCGGGGGACGAGTGAGGCTCAGAAGGCGTCCGCCAGGTGCTCGAGGCGGCCCGCCCGCACGGCGATCACGTCGAACCGGACGCCGAGGCCACGTGCCTCATGGTGGATCGCGAGCCACGCCTCCGCCGCATGACGCACTCGCCGCACCTTCTCGGCGGTCACCATCTCGAGCGGATCGCCGAAGCCGTCACCTGACTTCGACTTCACCTCGCAGAAGACGACCGTCGAGCCACGGCGCGCGACCACGTCGAGCTCGTTGCCGGCCACCCAGCAGTTCGTGTCGAGGATGCGGTAGCCATGCAGCCGGTACCAGCGAGCCGCGCGCCGCTCGGCAGCGTTCCTAGGAGGCGGCGAGGAGCGCGACCTCATCCTCGGTGCGATAGGCAAGCGCCTGGAACGAGCGGCGGTGGATCTCGCACGGGCCTCGCTCGCGCACGGCGCGCGTGTGCGCCGGCGTGATGTAGCCGACGTGCGAGGAGAACCCGTAGCCGGGATAGAGCGCGTCCGCGGCCCTCATGTACCGATCGCGGGTCACCTTCGCGACGATCGACGCGGCGGCGATCGCTGCACTCTTCGTGTCGCCGTCGACGAGCGCGCGGTGCGGAGGCGCCGAGGGCCCGAGCTTGAAACCGTCGACGAGCGAAACGTCCGCCGGCTGGCAGGCCCAGAGCGCCGCGCGCAGCCCGCGCAGATTGCACTTGTGCAGGCCGTCGCGGTCGATCACGCCCGGCGGGAAGACGTGGACGGACACACGTTCCGCGCGCGAGAGCACCGCGCGGTACAGATCCTCGCGCGTGACGGCGTCGACCTGCTTGGAGTCGTTCAGCAGCGCAAGCGGCCTGACGCGGTGATCGCGCAGGCAGTCGTAGTCGAGGAGGACGCCCGCCACGACGAGCGGCCCCGCGAGCGGCCCCCGCCCGGCCTCGTCGGTGCCCGCGACGAGCCGCACGCCCAGCCGGCGGTCGAACTGCAGGAGCTTCTGTCCGGTGGCGCGCCGCTTCGGAGGCATGAGCCGACAATAGCCCCCGCTGCGGCGCACATCGGCCGCAGAACGGCAGAGTTTGCGAAGAAGTTACGCCTCTATTGGCGCAGCTCGCGCACGCGAGCCTTCTTGCCGACCTTGCCGCGCAGGTAGTAGAGCTTCGCGCGATTCACATCGCCGATCGCCTGAACCTCGATCTTGTCGATCTTCGGCGAGTGCAGCGGGAATGTCCGCTCGACGCCGACGCCGAACGAGTTCTTGCGAACGGTGAACGTCTCGCGGGAGCCGGCACCCTGCCTCTTCAGCACCAGGCCCTCGAAGACCTGGATCCGCTCGCGCGTTCCCTCGATCACGCGGAAGTGCACGCGAACGGTGTCGCCCGCCTTGAAGCGCGGAACCTCGCGCAGCTGACGGCGCTCGATGTCCTGGATGATTGTGCTCATATGAAAAGGGAGGCCGAGGCCGGGCGGAATCGTAGCGCAGTCCTTCCCCTAACGGATGGAGATCCGGCTGGGCGGCCAGTAGGTCGCGAAGACCTTGCCGATCAGATTCGCACGCGGCACCGTGCCCCACGCCCGCGAATCGCAGGAGGAAGCCCGGTTGTCTCCCATCATGAAGTAGTGGTCGGGCGCGATCTTTTGCGGCGGCACCGTGCGCCCGTCGCGCCGAGCGGACTTGATGTAGCCCTCGTTGAGGCGCTTCCCGTTGATGTAGACGAAGCCGGCGCGCTCTTCCCAGATCTCACCGGGAAGCCCGATCAGGCGCTTCACGAACGTCCCGCCTTCGCCGCAGCGCACCGCGGCGAGGGGCGGCGTGTGGAAGACGACGATGTCGCCGCGCTTCGGAGACGAGAAGCGAAAGCAGAACCGGCAGGCGAGCACGCGGTCGGAGAACCGCGACTCGCACTCCGAGCCCGGCCGCGCGCAGTGCAGCGTCGGCTCCATCGAGCTCGACGGGATCCGGTAGGGGTTCACGACCCAGGCCTTGATCGCGAGCACGATCGCGATCGCTCCGACGATCGTCACCAGCCAGTCGATCGTCACACGCCAGCCGTGCGGCAGCCCTTCGGTCAGGTAGTCGATCGGGTTCCTCACCGCACGTGCTCCTTCCGCCAGCTCTCGATCCGCGCGTGGTCACCCGAGAGCAGCACGCCGGGCACCCGCCAGCCGTGGTACTCCGCCGGCCGTGTGTAGTGAGGGTACTCAAGTCTGCCACCGAGCTCGTCCGAGAACGACTCGAGCTCGCCCGACCCCTCGCTGAGTGCGCCCGGCAGGCGGCGCGCGATCGCGTCGACGAGCACCATCGCGGGGAGGTCGCCATTCGAGAGGACGTAGGGGCCGATCGAGATCGAATCCGTCGCGAGATGCTCCACGATGCGCTCGTCGAAGCCCTCGAAGCGCGCCGAGAGGAGGGTGACATGGTCATCGGTCGCGAGCTCCTCGACGATCGCCTGCGTCAGCTGCCGACCTTGTGGGGAGAGCGCGACGACACGGTGCACGGGCTCGGAGCCGTAGGCCGCCTCGAGCGCCGCCGCGACGACATCGACGCGCAGGACCATCCCCGCTCCACCGCCGTACGGCTCGTCGTCGACCTGCCCGTTTCTGAGCGGAGTCGTCTCACGGTAGGAGAAGAGACGCAGATCGAGCTCGCCGCCGAGCACCGTCGCGACGGGCCGCTGTTCGGTCAGCCACGCGAATGCGTGCGGCACGAGAGTGAAGACGTCGAGTTGCATCAGCCTCTAGGCTTCGACAGCCGCGACGAAGCCGGGGGCGACCGTGATGCGTCCCACCTCGAGGTCGACGCGCCGCACGCAGTCCTCGATCATCGGCAGCAGCACACCGCTGTCGAGCTCGAGCACGTCGTTGGCGATGCCCGGCGTCACGGCTTGCACGTTTCCGAGCTCCCGCCCGGTCTCCTCCACGACAGCCAGCCCGACGAGCTGGAACGCGTAGTACTCGTCCTCCTCGGTCGGCGGCAGGGCATCGCGCTCGACCTCGATCAGCGCCCCGCGCTCGACCGACCGGTCGAGCTTCACGACCGGGCGGCCCGACGAACGTCTGGCCGCCACGACCTCCGCCTCGCTGCCGCCGGCGAGGAAGCGCGCGCCGGGTATCCACCAGCGCTCGTCGGCGCTCGGCTCCTCGATGAAGAAGGAGCCGTCGATGCCGTGCGGCCGGCCGACCTTGCCGATCTGGACCCTCACCTCGGAAGCGACTCCATGTGGGCGATCGCCGCCTCGCGCGTCACCGCGACCTGCAGATTCTCGGCGATGAACTCTTCTCCCGTCGGCCATCCGGCGGCGCGGATCCCGGCGATGGCCCGCTCGATGTCGATCGGCGTCCGGCGGATCGCCGGCTCGCCGCCCTCGACGAGTGCCCAGAATGCGGCGACCTCGCCTTCGTACGGCATGCCGACCGAGCCGGCGTTCACGACGCGAAGGTCGCCGACGCGGCGGTCGAACTGATGATGGGTGTGGCCGATCACGACTGTGCCGGTCACACCCTCGAACATGCGCAGGATCTCGGCCTCTTCGGTCACTGCGGTCGTAGCGGGCAAGTCGCTCGTCGGCGTCGCGTGACAGTAGAGGACGCCGTCGAGCTCTGCCGTCACCGGCAACGACGCAAGCCATGCGACCTCCGCCGGCTCGAGCAGCGAGCTATCCCAGCCTCCGACTTCGCGCTCGACGTTGCCGCGAATCAGCGTCGCATCGAGGGAGCGCACGAGATCGAGCGTCTCGCGCGGGCACGGCCCGCCGAGAAAGTCGCCGCCGAACACGATCGTGTCCGCGTCAACCTCGGCGAGTACCGCCTCGAGCGCCCACGGCATCGCGTGGACGTCGTACAGCGCCGCGACGCGCATCTACTCCGGGTCGGCGATCTCGACGAGCACGCGCCGTCCATCGCGGACGGAGCTCGCACGCACGAGCGTTCGCAGAGCGCGCGCGATCCTGCCCTGCCGGCCGATCACCTTGCCGACATCGTCCGCGGCGACGTGCAGCACGAGCACGAGGGCGTCGTCGCGTTCCTCGACGTCCACGCGCACCGCGTCGGGGTCGTCGACGAGCTCGCGCGCGAGGTACGCGAGCAGCTCGGTCACTTCTCGATTCCGCGGATCTTGATCAGCTTCGCAACCGCCTCGGTGGGCTGAGCGCCCTTGCCGAGCCAATCCTTCACCTTCGCCTCGTCGAGCTCGATCGTCGACGGATCCGTCTGCGGGTTGTAGCGCCCGACGATCTCGAGGAACCTGCCGTCACGCGGCGCCCGCGAGTCTGCCGCGACAACGCGGTAGATCGGGTTCTTCTTGGAGCCCACCCGGGTGAGCCTCAGCTTCACAGCCATCTGATTCCTTTACCTCCGTCCGGCCTTCTTTTTCTTGCGCTTCGTCCCCGACTTCCGCGTTGCGGAAGGGGAGCCGGGCGCCTGCTGGTTCGGGAGGGCCGGCATCTTCCCCCGTCCCATCTGCTTCATCATCTTCTCCATCTGCTTGCGAGCCTCGAGCAGCTGATTCACTTGCTCGACGGACGTACCGGAGCCGTTCGCGATCCTGATTCTGCGCTTGCCGTCGATCAGGTGCGGCGTGCGCCGTTCGTTCGGGGTCATCGAGAGCACGATCCCCTCGACCCGCCCCATCTGCTGCTCGTCGACCTCAAGGTCTCCGAGCTGGGAGCCGAGCCCGGGGATCAGCTTGAGGATCCCCTGGAGCGGTCCCATCCTGCGCAGCATCTTGTACGCCTTGAGAAAGTCGTCGAAGGTGAACTGGCCGGCGCGCATGCGCTTCTCCATCTCGGCCTGGTCGTCGTCCCCCGCCGCTGCCTCCGCGCGCTCGATCAGCGTCAGCACGTCGCCCATGCCGAGGATCCGCGACGCCATCCGGTCGGGATGGAAGACCTCGAGCGCGTCGAGCTTCTCGCCCGTCGACGCGAACTTGATCGGCTTGCCCGTCACGGCCTTGACGCTGAGCGCAGCACCGCCGCGCGCGTCGCCGTCGAGCTTCGTGAGAATCACACCGTCGAACGCGATGCGCTCGTCGAAGGCGTGAGCGACGTTGACAGCTTCCTGGCCGGTCATCGCGTCGACGACGAGCAGCACGTTCTGCGGTTTCGCCGCGTCGCGGACGCGCTGGAGCTCGTCCATCAGCTCCTCGTCGATCTGGAGGCGGCCCGCCGTGTCGACGATCACCGTGTCGAGACCGGCCGAACGCGCCCGCTCGATCCCGCTGCGCGTCGCCTCGACCGCGTCCTTGGTATCGGTTCTGAAGACCGGCACGTCGATCTGCTTGCCGAGCTGTTCGAGCTGGTCGATCGCGGCCGGGCGCTGGAGGTCGGCTGCAACGAGGCCGGGCTTGCGACCCGCCTTGCGCAGGTGCAGCGCGAGCTTGGCTGCGGTGGTCGTCTTGCCCGAGCCCTGGAGGCCGGCGAGCAGGATGACCGTGAACTTGCCGAATGCGAGACTCGACTCGCCGGCGCCCATCAGCTCGGTCAACTCGTCGTGGACGACCTTCACGACCTGCTGGCCGGGAGTGAGGCTCTTCAGCACCCCCTCACCGAGCGCCCGCTCGCGCACCCGTGCGACGAAATCGCGGACGACGGTGAAATTGACGTCGGCTTCGAGCAGCGCGAGGCGGATCTCGCGCATGGCGCGCGAGATCGCGTCCTCGTCGAGCTTCCCTTTCTTGCGAAGGTCGCCGAGGGCGCTCTGGAGCTTGTCGGAAAGGCTGTCGAACACGACGGCGCATCGTAGCGGGGCCCTAGAGGCGCGCTCGAACTACCGATCGGCCAGCTGGGCGTCCTAGACTCGGAGGATGCCCGGTCTCAGCCGGAAAACGGTGACCGTCCTCTTCGCGGACATCGTCGATTCGACGCCGCTCGGGGAGGCTCTCGACCCCGAGCAGCTGCGGACGCTCATGAGCCGCTACTTCGCCGAGATGCGTGCGGTGATCGAGCGGCACGGCGGGAGCGTCGAGAAGTACATCGGCGACGCCGTCATGGCGGTCTTCGGCATCCCCAACGTGCACGAGGACGACGCGCTGCGCGCCGTGCGGTCGGCGCACGAAATGCGCGAGGCCTTGAGCCGGCTGAACGAAGAGCTCGCCGAGCCCCTGGCGACCCGCACCGGCCTCGCGACCGGCGAGGTCGTGACCGGCGCGGGCGACACGCTCGTCACCGGCGACACCGTCAACGTGGCTGCGCGCCTCGAACAGGCCGCGACTCCCGGCGAGATCCTGATCGCCGATACGACGCGGCAGCTCGTCCGCGACGCGGTCGTGGCCGAGCCCGTCGAACCGCTCTTGCTGAAAGGCAAGACGCTGCCGGTAGCTGCGTGGCGCGTGACCGCGGTGCTTGCCGACGTGCCGGGTCGCGCGCGGCGCTTCGACAGCTCGATCGTCGGGCGCGACGAAGAGCTCGCGCTGCTGAAGCAGGCGTACGTGCGTGCGCTCGCCCTGCGCGGCTGCCACCTCTTCACCGTGCTCGGGCCCGCCGGCGTCGGCAAGTCGCGGCTCGGGCGGGAGTTCCTCGCGCACGTGACCGACGAGGCGGCCGTGCTCGTCGGACGGTGCCTCCCATACGGGGAGGGCATCACCTATTGGCCGCTGCGAGAGGTTATCCACACGCTCGGCGACCCGCGACTCTACGTCGAGCCGGCCGATGCGGCGGTGATCGATACCGCCGTTGGTACGGGCGACACGCAGGCGGTGCCGGAGGAGACTGCACGGGCGGTGCGCCGCCTCTTTGAGACGGTCGCGCGCGATCGACCGCTCGTGCTCGTGTTCGAGGACATCCACTGGGGCGAGCCGGCGATGCTCGACCTCATCGACCACATTGCAGCAGCAGCCCGAGACACCCCGATCCTGCTCCTCTGTCTCGCACGACCTGAGCTGCTCGACGGCCGGCCGTCGTGGGGCGGCGGCAAGACGAATGCGACGACGATCCTGCTCGAGCCGCTCGACGCCGAGCATGCCGACGAACTGGTCACGAACCTCGCGGGCGACACGCTCGATCCACAGACGCGTCGAGCGATCACCGAGGTGGCCGAGGGCAACCCTCTGTACCTCGAGGAGATGGTCGCCATGGTCGTCGACGAGGGTGCGCCGGGCATCGTGCCGCCGACGATCAACGCGCTGCTCACGGCTCGCCTCGAACTCCTGCCCGCGGCGGAGCGGGAGACGCTCGCCGTCGCGGCGGTCGTCGGCCGCTTCTTCTCCGCGGACGCGGTCGTCGCACTTGCCGGCAAGAGCGCACGTGGGTTGCTTGCGGCGCTCGAGCAGAAGGATCTCATCCGCGCGCAGCGCGTCCCGTTCACCGATGGTGACGCCTATCGATTCCGGCACATCCTCATCCGCGACGCGGCGTACGAGGGCCTGTCCAAAGCGAGCCGAGCAGAACTGCACGAGCGACTGGTGGAGTGGTTCCAAGGCGTCGTGACCGAGCGGGAAGTCGACGAGCTCGTCGGCTGGCACCTCGAGCGGTCGTTCGCGCTGAAGCGTGACCTCGGCGTCACCGACCTCGAAGTGGCGCAGCGCGCCCACGACTCGTTCGTCCGTGTCGCGCGGCGGGCGCTCGGACGGGGCGAAGTGGCCGCCGCGGCGTCACTCCTCGAACGCGCCCTCTCACTCCCGGGAGCCGAGGACAGCGAGCGGGTCGAGGTACAGCTCGACCTGGTGGGTGTCCTGCTCGAGCGAGGCGATCTGGCCCGCGCCGACGAGCTCGTCTCCGGGGCAATCGACCGTGCGCGGGAGCTCGGTGAGGAGGCGCTG
>Ga0105854_1001317_pt1 | contig 10246 bp, 6 predicted proteins | sample OrgsoiDNA_201058_FD_89679 | JGI IMG/M metagenome (GOLD analysis project Ga0105854, IMG submission 89679) | Permafrost soil microbial communities from the Arctic, to analyse light accelerated degradation of dissolved organic matter (DOM) -... | ecosystem: Environmental > Terrestrial > Soil >... | reverse complement strand
GGCGTCAGCCAGCTGGACGGCGGTGTGTGGCACCTGCTGATCGGCGACAAGGCCGCGAACCTGACCGGGGCGCTGGCGGCGTTGGTGAGTCGTGGCGAGGTGAGTGCCAAGGTTTAGATCATCAGCGTCTGAGCCTGCTCGCGAAGAGGCCGGCAATGACAACGCAATAACTGAAGCCCGCTGACCATTACCGGTTCAACGGGCTTTTGTCTTTTCAGTTACTCCTGCGGGCCTCACATCTACCCGAATCAACAAACAAATCGCTACTGATTAATATTATTGCTTGAAGCCGGGTTTGCCATTGGCGGCACGCCAACTTTTCACCTCCGCGACTACTGCTTCCGGACCGTCCTTTCCCGGATCCGGAAAATACAACAAGTCAGATCCAGAAGGATGTTCAGACAGCCGCCTAAACTCCAGAACCGCATCAATCTGTTGCTCTTCAGTAACGTATTCAGATTGATATATTTTTCGTACAAATCCCAAGAACTCTTCTTCAGACATTTCACTGATCAACTGACTCATCAATGACTCCTATGAACTTCTATATGATTTTTTGGAGTTAGCAAACGGAGGTTATCCATATCATATAATTCCTCACCGTTTTCCAGCGCAGTGTTGTGATGCAGTTCAACTTTTAACCGCTTTCCTGAGGTATCAGCCATTTTTACAAACGGAGCCCGCTTTTTCCCCATTTCATTCAAACTCGCCTGATTGAAAGACTTGGCCAAGTCCATATCTTGAGAAACCGCTCTCCAAAACGCCCTTCTGAACGCCCTGAAACTGCTGTATCGCTTGCCCCTCATCTGAGCGGCAATCTGCGCTGGAACAGGTGCGCCATTACCTTGCGAAGCAGCGTCCAGCCACCTGTCGGCAACCGGTTCTCCATACCCGCTGACGACGCCGGCTCCCTCGCGAGGATCGCGGAACATCACGTACTGCGAGGGCAGGCCGGATTGCGCCGGGAAAACAATAATGTAATCGTCGAAGCCGGTTTCGCCTACCTCCGGATGGCTGTCGATTCGTCCTTCGTTCGGGATGAGGAAGCCACCCGTATACGGAGCAGGATTCGGCTCCTCGACCGGCAGTTCAGTCGAACTATTATCCGCCGTCGCCAGCGGCGTCCATATCAACGTCCTGGGAGGAACATCCGGAATGATGGCGTCGTAAGTTTTCGTCTGTGCGTTGTAGGCCGCAGCCACCACCGGCACGCCCGAAGGCAGATGGTTGCCTCCGACCGGAACCACCAGCAACTCCGACTGATCCTGCTCCGTGGCTCTGGAAGTGGAACGTACCGGTACGTCTAGCAGACCGCCGTTCCTTGCCAGTTGGTCAAGGTCGGCAAGGGACCGTTCGTGAGGTCCGCCAACGGATAACTGAACATGTACCGTTCAGGCAACTCGCCATTGGCCAGCTCGGGTGAATAGATCAACGCGCCAACGCCAACCATGAACCCCGTTGTTGTTCCTGCGACAAGGCCGGATAACGCAGCAATAGCGGAGCGAATCGCCGCTTGCAGGCCTGCCATCGCCCCTTCGGCAACGGCGACGGCGACGGCGCCATTTGCAGTCGTAAACACCAGCTGGGCGTGCGCAGTACCGCCTCGCATCAGGTAGGTATTGGCGGCTCTGAAAGCCTGGTCTCGACGCTGTCGTTGCTCTTCAAGCAAACGCTTCACTTGCTCGGCGGCCTCAAGCCGGGCATGTTCTTCGGCCCGTTGTTGTTCGAGCATCTGCGCGGCGATACGAGCCTGCTCTTGCGCCACTCGTCTGGCTTCGTTTTCAGCGGCAACGCGGGCCAACTCTTCGGCCAGTCTTCGGGCTTGCTCCTGTGCAATACGGGTCTGTTCCAGCGCGACCTGCCTGGCGTGCTCCGCCGCCAGTCGAGATTGCGCCAGTGCGATCCGATCGGCCTCCTGTGCCTGCATAATGGCAATCACGCCCCTGACCGTATCGGATTGGCTGTTCAACAGCCCAATACCTTCAACCAGCAACTTCGCGTTGAACAACGCCGTAAAGGCTTGACGCGTATTGACACCCGTCACACGACGATTGATCTGCGGCAAGCGGCCACTGTCAAAAAATCTTTCTACCTGTGTATGGCTAAACCTCTGAAAGGCGATATCCCTCGCCGATAGCAGGGAGCCGAACTTTCTGGCAATCAGCGATTCTCTGAAACGCATTTCGCGCGCCATTGTCTCCAAGGTGGGCAATACACTTGTATCCCCCTCAGCCCTGAGTTGCGCAAGTTCAACTTCCACGATATTGGCAATATTGATGGACAATTCCTTATAAACAATCTCCATTTCCAATATTTCATTCAGCGGAGCAAAATCCATGTCTGGCCCCGAACCATCGCCAGAACCCAGATAGTGTATATACTCATCCTGCTTATCTGGGCGCACCACCGTCGCCGCAAGCGTAATTCCGTTACCTGACATTAAAAACTCCCTAACCACATTATTTTTGCCTTGAAAGCAGAGCAACCTGGCAACCCCGTTAACGATAACAATTGCCTCTATTGCTCAGCCGATAGGGAAATGTATGGAAACAAGGAACAACCAGTACGATATATATGTATATGAATTAATTTTTTTTCAAATCAGCGCTAAATGCGTAAGCGCACATTTCATAGAGAGGCCTGCGCCTAAACCATACACGCCTAAAAACATCATCAGGCGATACTTATATACCGCCAAACTCCATCCCTCTCACTCCATGCTGCCGATTCTTTCCACCCGCATGGAGACTGTGCCGATGAGCACGCCCTCGACCAAACCGTCTTTTGACGAGATAAAAAACTATCTCAATCAGATTGGCCATCATCTGTTCAACACCGATACCGCACTGGTGCCGGAGCAAAAGCCCTCCACCGAACAGCTCTACCTGAAACGCTTGAACGGCCTGTTGAAGAACGACCGCGAGCAGTTCCTGCGCAAGAGCCGAACGCACTATCAGGCACTGCAAAACAACGACCTGCGAAGCCCGGCAGGCAAGAGCCTGCTGGCGACGCTGAGGACCACGCTGAATACGCAACTGCTGGACATGGACCTGCGCGAGCAGATCGACGGCAAGGGCCGCAAAGCCTTCATGACTTATGACGCCGGCTTCACCGCCATCGGCCACGAAGGCAGGCTCGGTGTTCAGGATCGCCTGTTACATCCGCAAGAAGGCACGATGCTCGACAATCTGACGCTGGGCCCGACGCTGCGTCCGGGCCTGTACGCCTTGCAGTTCAGTTATCAGGACAAGACTGTCGAACTGGCCGGCGCCTTTGTTGCCACGGAAAAAAACAACCCGGTTGTCACGGACTTGATGGCCAGCGGCAATATCGGTCAGGTCTTGCTGTTCACGCCGTCGCGTGGCATCGAATCCTTCGATTCCCTGGCCGCGCTGAATACTCATTTGTTGCAAAACATGGACCACGCCACAGGACGCAACGAGTTCATGGCGATGCTGCCCACCTGTTATCACGCCTTGAGTGTCGCGGGGATATGGCCTCTGGAGCTGTCGCCCATCGACGCCGAGCCATTGTTTGAACACACCCATGACGCACTGATCGAAAAACGTACGCAGGATATCGCCCAGGCCTTGAGCCTCACGGACAACCCGCAACAAAATCCCGCCCGCTTGATCGACGCCCTGGACCGCGCCATCGGCGGCGCCCTGCCCGACCTCGGCGCTCGCCTCGAACTGCGTACCCAGGCACTGCTCGAACGGTGTCTGCGCAACAGCGCACCGGATTGGTATCGCAGCGCCAGCGAAACGCAGCGGGCCACGCTGGCCGAACACCTGGGCCACTATAACCAGGCACGCCAGAGCTTGTTGAACCTGTTGGGCCCTGCCACCGCCCCACAAGACCTGGCCCGTTATCAATGGCTGGAACGGCTGAGCGACGAACTGCAGATTGATGACCTGGACCCGCTGCACCTGCAAGTCAGCACGCGTCGCTCTGTCGCCGGCTTCGGTGTCTATGAGCAACAGCGCACCCTGATCGACCTGACGTTGCGTGGTCTGCATACCGGCGACGAATTGCCCGGCTCGGACTTTCTCGTGAACACCACGCTCACCCACAACAACGCTCCCCTGCACGCGTCCTACAAAGACCTGACACCCACATGGCTCGCGCAACAGTTGACCACCCTGCAACCGCGGATCGATTTTGCCGAGGTGCAAAAGCAGGCGCACGCCCAGGTTGAAGTCAGGCAAGCCATCGAAGACATGCTCGATCGGCGAATCAACGCATTGGCCTACGCAGCGGTACTGCAGAATCACCTGCGCGAAGACGACTTTCAGTTGATCCAGCGTCTGCGCGCGGGCAGCGATACACAACTGAGTGCCGCCGCCTTGGGTGCCGGCACACAATCACTGCATGGCGCGCAACTCAAGGATCTGTGGGTGCTGCGCCAGACGGATGCCAGCGGAACGATCAAGCGGGTGTTGCTTTGTACCCCCGAAGCCCCACGAGACCAGCAGTTTCAAGCGTTCGACAGCGAGCACGACTGCCAGCAACACATCCTTGGCTGGGCTCAGGGTAACGGCACTCAGGCCACCTCTGGCAGCATGACCGATTACTTGATTACCCGGCTGCCCCTGCGTTTTCGCAACAGCATGAAACAGGTCCTGACCGGCCTGAGCTTCACGCCCGACGCGCGCAATGAAGACAAGCTCATATTCAACGTTGCCGGCAGCCATCGCCAATGCCTGACGTCAATGGCAGAGCATGTGTTGGCAACACGAATTGACGACTACGAATTCAGCACGCCAATCTGGTATCGCTCGACCACCGCCCAGACCCGAAAGAAACTCACGACATTGGCCGAGGAGACCGACGGCCTTCTGCGAACCTACAACGATCACCCTTCGTCCGACACCCGTTTTCCCGGCTTTGAAAGTTACGTGCATGAACAGGCCAGACTGCGCTTGAACGGGTTGCTGGGCCGCCCCCGCAACGATGTTGACCCGGACACCGTATGGGCCTACTCGCCGCCCGACCTCATCGGTATCTGGACCATGCCGCCGGTAACTTATACCCAGCTGTTTCGTGACGGGTACGACCATAGCCTGGGCTTTATCGATGACAACTTCTCGCGCATGGCACGGTTCAAGGGCCCGCCAGGTATCGACATCAGCGCCCTGACTGCAGAAAACGTCACACGCTCTGTCACAGGGGTCTGGATTGGCCAACGTTATATCGACAAACTCAAGGCCGAACTGCTGAGTGCTGACAGTCGGGGCTATCACTTCAGACGCTTTGCAGTACTGACCATCACCCAGCGGCAGATGCAAAGCGCCGCGCTTGAGTGTCACCTCCAGGGGCATATCGCAGGAGCCGATCTGCAATGGCTTGAACGAAGCATCGCCAGCATGGGCGACACCCAGGCAAAAACACGCAACGAGTACGCCATCCATCGTCTGCTGATCGATGGCGACTGGGTCATCGGCACCTGCCTGTTCAGCCACGGCGACAATCCTGTTCTGCTCTATACCCCTCAAGCGCCTGACGGCATCAGCTTTCGCCAAGCGCGGCTGTTCAACTACCTGCTGAAAAAACAACCCGGCATGATCGCCTACCTCACCGAGCGCGTCGGCGTTCAATCCCGAACCAGAGTCCGCACCTTTCTCGAAGAGGCGAAAAGAGGCTTGCCGGAACAATTGAACACAACCACTCCCAGCCCTGCGCGTTACGACTCCACCCACAGGGTGGCTCCGGTGTCAGATCTGCATGTGGCGCTGTACAACATGAAGTTGCAACGCAAGATCGACGACGTTGTCGCCACCACCGTCAACCGCACGCAGATGATCACCGGCATTCTCTGGACCTGTGTGGAATGGGTGGCCGCCATCGCCACGGCGCCTTTCCCTGTCCTGAGCCTGAGCGTCGGCCTGCTGCTGGCCTTCAAGGACGCCATGCTCGCGTTGCACGCCTACAACCAGGGCGACACTTCTGCGGCGCTTGAGCACTTCATCGGTTATCTGCTCAACAGTGCCGGCGCCGTGTTTACCGACCTGCGTCCAGCCTTGCGTGCGCTCACCCCCGTCAGCAGATCGTTGCGCCCGGCCATTGCCGGCGCGGAACAGATCAAGGCCATGGAACTGATCCGCCAACTGGAGCCCATCACGCCCTCCCCGCAAGACATGCAGCCAGTGTTCTTCGGCGGACAAACGCTGTGGGCCCCCAAGACCCCGGATGCCATCGGTCGATACTTGTTGTATCGCCTGGACCCGAACAGCGGCAATCTGATCTCGACGTCGCGCCTGGCCGCCCCGAACGCCGAAGGGCTCTGGGTTCGCAGTGGTGTTACCGGTGGGGCGCCGAAGTACGAGTTGGTGCCTGAAACACCCGGCCCGCATAAAGACTACGGGATGCCGCAAAAACACTGGAGCAAGCTTGAATCGGTCATGGACCCGGGCTATCGGGCGCACGTGATGAGCTACAGCGAAGACCTGTTCAACAACCCCACCGTCGTCCTGGACACCGGGGCCATGGAACTGCGCAAAGTCCGGACTGTTTACCTGCAACAGAGCCAGCGCCTGAGCAAGGACGCAGAGAAGTTTTTCAACGAGCTTGCGCCGGTGCCCGCCCGTGCTGATGCCCCTCCCGTCGAGACCAACACTTCATTCGCGCAACTGATCGCCGGTGACGCCTTTGCCGGCAACAAGAACCTGATCATCGGTGCCGTACCGGGCTCGATTGCCAGTAAACAGGCGCTGATCAATAACCTGGACGCCCTGATCGAAAAAGGCTTCAAACGCCTGTACCTGGAGTACCTGCCAGGTGATGTGTTCAGAGTGAGACTTGAGAAGCTCAACAATGGCCAAACATGGCGAAACATCGAGAAGCATTTGAAGGGCATCGACAAGGCCTTCGGCTTCACCGAGAACGCTGAATACTCCTACCTCGGCCTGGTGCGCAAGGCTCAGGAAAAGGGTTTGAAAATCATGGCGCTGGACGCCTCGACGTCTTATCAACTGGACGATGCGCTGCTCCTGGGCGAAACCCCGCCGACGACACCACAGGCCAACAGCCTGAGAAACTTCTACTCCCACAAAGTCATCGAGGCCGATACGGCAGACGCACCGGGAGAACGCTGGATTGCCCTGGTCGATCAGTCGCGCATGTCCACGTTCAATCAGACGCCAGGTATGGCAGACCTGCAAAAAAGCCGTCGCGTTACGCATCGAAGACGTCGGTCTGGCACAGCCCCTGGGTCTATCGACGGACATCCCTGGCGCGATACCGGGTGACGCACTGGCCAAGGGCGACTACCGCCTTGCAGTACAAACGTCATACAAGGCGCCCGAGACGGCTGGAGCGGCAGCCGCTGCCCCTGATGTTCTCCATTTCAACGAGTTCGATATTCCACCGTCGCTCACAGACGACATTGTCCGCCTGTCCGATGAGCCAAGGGGAATGGACACCCACTATGGACTGGCCAATCCGGCTTATAAGGAAGCGTTCGATAAGTTTGCCGAGCTGCGTGCAACCCTGAGGGACAGGGCCGAAAGCTTCTTTGCCGACTATGTACCGCCCGCTCGGCCGAGGCTCCCGATGACAACGTCCAGTACCACGCCGGAGTCATTCCTGAAACAGATTGGCAGTGACAGCCAACTGTCGGGGCTGATAATCGGTGAGGGCCACATACAAAGGTCGAGCAAGGCCCTGCTTAGAAAACAGATGAAACATATCAAGGAGTCAGGATTCAAGACGCTCTATGTCGAACACCTGCTCACGGACCTGCATCAGGCCGAACTGGATCTATTGCATCGCACCCACCCCCTTCCCCGCCGGCTCAAGTCCTATCTGAAGAGACAGGACAGCGGTCACATGCCCTTCCACACCGGGCCCGATACTTATACCGAAGTGGTCCAGGTCGCCGCCAAATATGGCCTGCGCGTCAGAGCACTCGACTGCACCGCCAGCTATCACCTCAAAGGCTTGCATCGCAAGACAGACAAAACGCGCAACCAGATATTCAGTTACTTTGCCGCCCAGGTCATTCGGGCCGATCAGGCGGCACAGGGCCCGCATAAATGGATCGCCTTCGTCGGCAGTGCACACACCAACAACAACCTCGCAGTGCCGGGGCTGGCGGAAATGCTGGGGGCGGTCAGCCTGCATGTCCGGGATACTGCACCGACACTGTCCAGAAGCATTCACCCCGGTTCCTGGGAAGCGATCAACTCGGGCGACTCGTGGAGGGCACTGCGTAGCGACTTCAAGCTGGAGGTCGGTGTTGCCGGAATGCCAGCACCTAAGCCTTTTCTACCGGTTGAACGGTCAAGGTTGATCCGCTCGGGGTACTTCCTGATCGAGCGCCCCTCCGCCGCCGAAACGCTTCTTGTGCACCGTTCCGGCACTGGAGAGATTGTCGCCACGCCCATTCAGGTGGACGATAACGGGCTGTTTTTTATTGATCGCTGGGGCAAGAAGGAACAGCGTTTCAAGTATCAGGACACGCTGATCCAGATGCTGATCGTCGAGGTGAACCTGACGCCCGTTCCCTGAATAGCAGGCGGAAAATCTGCTCCAGTGTCAGAGACGTCAATAACACACCCAACAAAAAACCCGCTGGCCGTGATGGCCCAGCGGGTTTCTTTTACAGCGGTTGGCGGATCAGAAATCCTCCAGCCGCCACACTTCATAAGCCGGCGTTTCATAGGGGTGGCTCTGCTTCAGCGCCGCCACTACCGCCCGAATCAACTCATCGCTGACCACAAGCTCGACTTTCCATTCCTCAACCTGCTCGACCTGACCCGCTTCGCCAATAAACGGCTGACTGCCGTCCAAAGGCCGAAACTGCCCCAGACCCAACACTTGCCAGGCGCAGTGGTCATAAGCGCCGATCCGGCCGCCGCCGGCAGCGAATACAGCGCTTTTGACCACTTCGACATGACTGGCCGGAACAAAAAAACTGAGCTTATACACAGCTATCAGTTAACCCAGACGCGTGCATTACGGAACATACGCATCCACGGAGCGTCTTCGTTCCAGTCTTCCGAACGCCATGAGTTCTGCACGGCGCGGAACACACGCTCCGGGTGCGGCATCATGATCATCACGCGACCGTCGCGGCTGGTCAAACCGGTGATCCCGCGCGGCGAGCCGTTCGGGTTGGCCGGGTATTTCTCGGTGACCTTGCCGTGGTTATCAACGAAACGCATCGCCACGCAACCCGACAGATCGGCTTCCAGCAGCGCTTCTTCGCTTTCGAACTCGGCATAACCTTCGCCGTGAGCGATGGCGATCGGCATGCGCGAACCGGCCATGCCTTGCAGGAAGATCGAGTTCGACTCCTGGACCTGAACCATCGCCACACGGGCTTCAAACTGCTCGGAGCGGTTACGCACGAAGTGCGGCCAGAACTCGCTGCCCGGAATCAGCTCGTGCAGGTTGGACATCATCTGGCAACCGTTGCACACGCCGAGGGTGAAGCTGTCGGTGCGCTCGAAGAAGCCCTGGAACGCATCGCGAGCGCGGCTGTTGAACAGCGCGGACTTGGCCCAGCCTTCGCCGGCACCCAGCACGTCACCGTAGGAGAAACCGCCGCAAGCGACCATCCCCTTGAAGTCGTTCAGGTCGACACGGCCGGCCAGAATGTCGCTCATGTGCACGTCGATCGCGTTGAAACCGGCGCGGTCGAATGCTGCCGCCATTTCCACCTGACCGTTGACGCCCTGCTCACGCAGTACGGCAACCTGTGGGCGGATGTTTTTCTTGATGTAAGGCGCGGCGACGTCCTGGTTGACGTCGAAGCTCAGTTTGACACTCAGGCCAGGGTTGTCTTCTTCCAGCAGCACGTCGAACTCTTGCTCGGCGCAGTCGGCGTTGTCGCGCAGACGCTGGATCTGGTAGCTGGTTTCAGCCCACTGACGTTGCAGCAGACGACGCTGACCTTCGAACACGGTTTCGCCGTTGAAGGTGATGTTGATCTGGCCGTTGTTCATCGGCTGACCGATCACCGACACGCAGTCGCCCAGGCCGGCAGCGCTGAACTGCGCGAGGATGTCCGGGGTGGCGTCCTGGCGAACCTGGATCACCGCGCCCAGTTCTTCGTTGAACAGGATCGCGGCGATGTCGGCGGAGGTTTCTGCCAGGCCGTCGAGGTTCAGGCTCAGACCGCAGTGGCCGGCGAAGGCCATTTCCACCACGCTGGTCAGCAAACCACCGTCGGAACGGTCGTGGTAAGCCAGCAGGTGACCGTCGGCGTTGAGGCCCTGGATCACCGCGAAGAAAGCCTTCAGGT
>Ga0105854_1001316_pt1 | contig 10253 bp, 7 predicted proteins | sample OrgsoiDNA_201058_FD_89679 | JGI IMG/M metagenome (GOLD analysis project Ga0105854, IMG submission 89679) | Permafrost soil microbial communities from the Arctic, to analyse light accelerated degradation of dissolved organic matter (DOM) -... | ecosystem: Environmental > Terrestrial > Soil >... | reverse complement strand
GCCTTCGACACGGCGGGTTGGCCAACGTCGTAGTGCCGGGCGGTTGCCGAGAACGAGCCGGTATCGACCACGCGTATAAATATCTCGATCGCGGCGAGACGGTCCATCGTGATTCCCCCTTGGAATAAACGCTATGCGATTTTGCACCTTCCGCGCGCCCGGCAGGATAGTTAAATTGATTCCTTCGAGGTCATTGTTTGCCTTAGGGGATTGGTATGTCAGTCGCACAGATTCAAGAAAGCGCATCCAACGATCAAGCGAACGCGGATGCCGAACTGGCCGTTGCCGCGTCATTGGGGGCGGCGTCCAGAGCGCTGCGCGCGGGAGCGCGCGCGCCGTTATTTACGCTGGCAGACGCCAGCGGGCGCAAGGTGGTTCTCGAGCACCTGCTCGATGCGGGTCCAGTCGTGCTGCACTTTTTTAGAGGCCCGTGGTGTTCGTTCGGAGAGAAAAGTCTCGCCGAATTTGCGGCTATCTATCAGAAGGTGGTTGAACTGGGCGCGAGCGCCGTGGGTATCTCACCATCCGCACCGCCCTGCGAGGCTCCCGCGAAGAGCGTCCAGAAGCCTATGCGCGAATTGCAGGATATCGACATGAAGGTCGGGCGCGCGTATGGACTCGCGTTTGAACTTCCGGCCCGGTTGCGGCCCGGTTACGAGGCGCTGGGTTACACGCCGCCGCACACGGGCCGCGCCGGTACCTGGTTGGTTCCGTTGCCCGCTACGTATCTGGTGGATCGCGATGGGATCGTCGCCCTCGCTTTCATCGACGTGGACTACCGGCGGCACGTTGAACCAAGTTCACTGCTGACTGCGCTGACGGCCTTGCAAGCCAGACACGAGTCGCCTCGTCGCGCGTCGCGCCTTTGAGCCTCAGCTCATAAATGCGATATCCGAATGGGCATTGGGCCGGTTCATACACCCTCGCACCGCCAGGCCGGCAATCCGCCGCCCCTGTCGCGCCAACGCGCGCAAGGCTAATTCAAGGGTGACGCGATTCCTAGAAGACGATCTCTGGCACGCCGTCAGCCGGCGAACGTTGAGAAGGAACCTGCGATCATTCGCACGACACGGTAGGTGCTGGATAGATTTCGCTCGTATGCGTCAATTTTCGTTGCTTGGCGGCCCCTTGGGCGACCATAAAGCAACGCGATATGGAAAAAGTTCAGCCACCATAATGCCTCTTCTCACAGCTGGATCGTTTTGCATGAGTTCGACGGTCTCCTGGTTCGAGCTTGCCACGAAGACCATGATTCCAAACGTCCGCTCATCGGTTCTGATGTGATGGACGACTCCCTTCCTTCGGGATAGGCATACCCTGCTTCACCCTCTCTTGCGTTAGAAGGTTAAGACGACCCAGTTGATCGTCAACACCAAAATCACCCCAATTGGATCCCTCGGGGCGTCCCTTCAATCGTGGATTAGACATGGCTAATCTCGAATTAGCTGTTAGCACTGTCTGCGGATGATCGCGCCCTGCTATCCATCGACGCGCCCCAGACAGGTTCCGTCACACTGCGAACGCTGGCATTGGCGTAACCCTGCTCATACGTAATTTTCAACTCCTCGGCGAGCAAACGCACCAAGGACATGTCTTGCTCTCCAAAGCAACGACGACACCAGTCCTCACTAAGGGATAGATGTCCTGCGGGCTGCACCACCTCGATTTAGCGTCGCTGACTTGTACCCCCTCAAGGCGATACTACCCACAACAGATGCGGTTATACGCCTGCCATACCCCGGCTGATATCGCCAAACAGTTGCTTTGCATATTTGCGACCGTCAACTTCCAGTGTGTATCGTGCAAATCCAACATAACGTCGCATGATCTGTTCGCGGTGCGCGTGCACCTCTGATTCCATCTGAGCTCGCTGCGGTAGCTTCGTATGATCTGCAAGCACCGAAGCGAGCCACTTGGCTTGCACTTCGACGAGCGGAATCGTGGGTCCCACCGGCTGGATCAGTCCAAGCATGAACAGACCGGGACGCTTCGGGGAAACCATCCGGCGATAAATTGATGCTTCCCCGTCCTTCACTTCAAAGATATTCGGTGCAAGGAACGGGAACGTCGTTTTGTATCCAGTCGCGTAAATGATGGCATCAATGGCTTCCTTCGTTCCGTCTTCAAAGTCGACGAATCCACCATCGAGCTCCTTGATGTTAGGTTTCACGCGAATCCAGCCGTGTCCGCAGTACGGAATTAACTCCCGACTGAGAGTGGCATGCTCTCGCCAGATGGGATGCTTTGGACGTGGGATACCGAATCAACCATCTGCAGTCAGCGGACGAAATGCGCGAGCGCGCATCGGAGCGATTGCGCCAAGCGTCTGCCCATTGGCTGCGGCACACGACGGGCTCTCGCATGATGGACAGTCAGGTTGACCTGAGATACGTGCGTGACAACCTGGGGCACGAATCGATCTCGACCACTAGCCAATACTTGCATGCGGACGACGACGATCGGCATCGTGCAACGGAGGCCGGACTGAGACTCAACTGGTAGCAAGATGACTATCGATTCAAGGGTCTGCACTTAGCAAGTCAGTGACCATCCACTGTGCGGCCGCTATTGCGCACAGCAAACGTTTCTAGTCTGACCCTGTACGTACAGTGGTAAATGTCTGCAGCAGCCATCTGTTTGGTGGCAAGACTTCCGGTAACCGGAGGGTTGTGACACTTGTCTCTAAGAATAGTCTTCATGAAGGCTCGTATGCCATTGCAGTGGCCCAGTGTGCTGACCGGCTTCGATTGCCGCCGAAAATCTGCGTTCCGGAAAGCGGCAGCTACTGGCGCTGCATCGGTGCGTTCAGGCCATCACTGCCGCGTCCCCTTATTGCGATGGAACCATGCCTGTTGGTGATGCAAGTCAAGCGCTCTTTAAGCGCGCTGGCCAATGTAATAACGGCATCCCAAATCCGCACACACTAGTCAGCAACTAAAGCAACAGTAGGCCGATGAAGTCAGGGCTGCCGGTGCTGCTGCTGAGAAAGGGATCTCCACTCTGAGAGCCGGCTATCAACCCTAGCCCACATGCATATTTCGCGTCGGCGCATGGGTGCGTTGCCGTGTTTCCCATCCCTCGGCCAGGCCCACGTCTGCATCGGACGCGGGCAGCATGGAAACAGCCCGGACCAGATCGGACGCACGTTCGGCAAGCATGATCGTCGGCGCGTTAAGGTTGCCATTGGGCTCGGTCGGGAATACCGACGAATCGATCACGCGTAGGCTCTCGATGCCGCGAACCCGCAACTCGGAGTCGACCACAGCCATGTCGTCTTCCCCCATGCGACACGAACCGCACGGATGCATCGTGCTTTCCAGGTTCGCCCTGACGAAGGCGTCGATCTGTTCATCCGTTTGCACGTCAGGTCCAGGAGCGAGTTCGGCATCGCGGAAACGGTCCATGGCCGGCTGTCCGATGATCTCTCTCGTCAACCGCACGCAGCGTCGAAAGCCTTCGCGGTCCTCTTCGCGATCCAGGTAGTTGAAGCGGAGCTCCGGGTGTGTATAGGGATCGGCCGACATCGATCGCACGTAACCTCGGCTCTTCGGCTTGTTCGGTCCGGTCAGCACCATGAACCCGTGGCCCTTGAACGGCTTGTCGCCGTCATAGCGCATGGCTGCCGGCAGGAAATGGAATTGAATGTCCGGCCAGCGCAATCCCGCTTCTGAGCGAATGAATCCACCCGCCTCGAAATGGTTGCTGGCACCGAGACCATCCTTGAACAAAAGCCAGCGCAGCCCGATCATGAATTTGCTGAACGCGTCCATTTTTGAGTTGAGCGTGACGGGTTCCTTGCACGCGTACTGGATATAGATCTCCGCGTGATCCTGCAGGTTCTCGCCCACGCCTGGCAGGTGATGTTTGACCGCGATCCCTGCTCGGCGCAGTACGTCAGAAGGCCCGATGCCGGAGCGTTGCAGCAAGTGGGGCGAACCGATCGGGCCAGAGGCGATTAATACTTCAGCACGGCATCGCGCGGTATGCGTGACCCCGCCTTGATCGTACGCGACGCCGACAGCGCGCTTGCCCTCGAGAATCACGTGACGTGTCATCGCATTGGTGACCACGGTCAGATTGAGCCGCTTCATCGCAGGGCGCAAATATGCGTTTGCTGTGGACCAGCGTACACCATCCTTGACGGTCATATGCATTGCGCCGAAGCCTTCCTGCATATGGCCATTACAGTCCTCCGTCTTGATGTATCCAGCCTCTGCCCCCGCCTCGATCCACGCACCATACAGCGGATTCGCCATGTTATTGCCGTTGTTGGTGGCTAGCGGCCCCTCCGCGCCCCGGTACTCGTCGCCACCAAACTTGTAGCTCTCCGCGCGCCGGAAATAGGGCAAACAGTTGCGATAGCCCCAGCCTCGCGCGCCGAGCTCCTCCCATTGATCGAAGTCGCACGCGTGGCCGCGAATATAGACAAGGCCGTTGATGGACGATGATCCTCCCAGCACCTTGCCGCGCGGGCAGTGCAACTGGCGACCATTCAGATGCGTTTCGGGGGCGGTCCGATAACGCCAGTTGTACTTGGACGTATTCATCGGCATCGAAAACGCGCTCGGCATCTGAATGATGACGCTGCGATCGCTGCCGCCGTATTCCAGTACCAGAACGCGGACCGCCGGGTCTTCGGTAAGTCGGTTGGCCAATACACATCCGGCCGATCCGGCGCCCACAATGATGTAATCGAATTGCTCGGTGATCATGATATTTGCCTGCTTCCTGGATCTTGACGGGTTTGTCTGCGGGTCAGTAGCGACGCTTGTCGCCGGTGGTGTATTGCGGTGATGTCTTCTCGATCTGGGCGATGACCGATTCTTCGTATTTGAGATCGAGTGAGCGCGACAACGCGTAATAGGCAATGCCCGAGACGAACAGACCGACCAGCCAGGCCAGATCGACGCTGCCCATCGCACGGGCAAACGGACCGACATACACTTCATTTGAGCCGTCGAGAACGCAGAAGAATGGAATCATCGCGACAAAGCCGATCACATAGGCGAGCAAACCGCGCGCGCCCCATTTTCCGTATAGATTGTTGCGAGGCATGAAGAAGTGCGGAATCGCATAACGCCCCTTGCGGACGAAGAAGTAATCCGTCAGATTGACCGCGGTCCAGGGCACCAGGAAATACAGCATGACGACAAGGTAAATATTCAGGACGGAGAGACCTTTACCCGAGGTATAGATGCTTAGCGCCACGCCGAGCTGGAGGATCACTACGAAGAGAATCGCCAGAATGCGAGTCTTGAGAGTCGGCTGGACTTTCCGGAACGAATCAACTGCCGTGATAGCCGTCAATTTGGCGCTGTAGATGTTCATCGCGATCACCGGCAGAAACGCCAGGATCGTGACGGCAACCACAACGCTTCCCAACCCCGGCGCCAGGTCGTTACCCACCTGATTCAACGCGACCAGCACATCGGTTGCATGCAGATGGTCCGCGAGCCAGCCCCCAACCGCGATCATACACGCTCCCGACAGCGATGCGCCCAAGAACACCGCCGCAATCAGCTTGCCGCTCGGCGTGTTTTTCGGCAGGTAGCGCGAATAGTCGGATACATAGGGTGCGTAAGCGATGTTGTAGCTGGCAGCGGCTGCGAATTGCGCAATGAATGCAATCCAGTTGAAGCCTAACGGTAGCGTCGGTGCCGCGCCTGGTGCGACGGAGGCGAGTGGCAGGTCAGGCACCCAGTGCATCAGGACGGCCACTGTTACCAGGCCGTACAGGGGAAGCGACAGATACAACGCCCATTTGAAACTGCGGTGCATCCAGTCGTGGCCGAGAATTGCCAGAATCGATGCCGGCAAGGTCACTGCCAGCGCGACCTTGACTGGGTCCCAGTTGAACAAGGCTTTGAGACCCTGCATCATCAGCACCAGATTGACGATGTTGAATCCGGCAAACACGAACAACGTCGCCAGCAAGACGACGATGACTCCGCGATAACCGAATTGCGCTCTCGACTGAATCATCTGCGGCAAGCCAAGATGAGGGCCTTGCGATCCGTGAAAGGCCATGAACAAGGTGCCGAACATGATGCCCAGCGTGCCGGCTATCGTCGTCCACAGCGCGCTCAGGCCAATGCTGGGACCGACAAAGCCGATGGTCATGGTGAAGAATGTAAAGTTACCTAAAAACCAGAATGGCCCCTGCCTCGATAGCTTGTCAGTTCTTTCGGTATCCGGAATAAAGTCGATTGAATGACCTTCGATGGCCCCGCGCTCGACCCCAACCGCGGGGCCTTTAACTGTTTCGTCTGTTACTTGCATCATGTACCCCTGGCTGTAATGAGAGGTTGATGGAATAGAGATTGATCCGGCATTCATGCTGGCCGAGACACCTGCTCATCACGTGGCACCCGGGTCACGTTTGTTCGAGGCGTCGTCAGCCCATTTGCGCTTCAGTGCAGCGTGATCCAGACCGCTTTGCTCTCCATCAGATGATCAAGTTGTTCGGGGCCGAGGTCCTTGCCGAAGCCGGATTCTTTGAACCCGCCGAATGGCATTGAAGGATCAATGGTGCTATGGGCATTGACATAGACCGTTCCGGCGCGCAATTGCGGGATCAGCTTGTGCACGCGGTTCAGATCATTGGAGTAGATTGCCGCGGCGAGACCGTACGGCGAGTCATTAGCAAGCGATAACGCGTCGCCCAGGTCGTCAAAGGGAGCGGTTACCAGCACCGGCCCAAAGATCTCTTCGCAGACTATCTTCATGTCGCTGCGGCAATGCGCGAAGATGGTGGGCTCGACGAAATAGCCGGGCCGATCCGGTATGTGGCCACCATGCACCACCTCCGCTCCCTCGCGCCGGCCTGCTTCAATATAGGAAGCAACGCGATCCTTCTGAAGCGCGGAAACGAGCGGGCTGATGAAGCAATCCCGATCGAGCCCGGGCGCCATCTTCAGTTTGCGCGTGTGTTCAATCAGCGCGCCAATAAACTTGTCGTGAATACTGCGCTGGATATAAACCCGTGCACCCGCATCGCAAACTTGTCCGGAATTGAAGAAGATGCCATTTGCGACGGCCTGGGCCGCCGCCTCGATGTCGGCGTCCTCCAGCACCAGCACCGGAGACTTCCCGCCCAGTTCGAGCGTGAGGCGTTTGATGCCGCCCACGCCCGCGTGGCCGACCGTGCGGCCCACCTCAGTGGAACCGGTGAACGTGATCTTGTCGATACCTGGATGGGTGGCCATGGCTGCGCCAATTTCGCGCCCTCGCCCCGTTATGACGTTGACCACGCCGTCGGGGATCCCTGCCTCGTACACTAACTCCGCGAAGCGAAGGGTCGACAGCGAAGTCAGTTCGGCGGGCTTGATCACGGTGGTGCAACCGGCGGCAAGCGCTGCCGCCACTTTCCACGCCATGGTTTGCAGCGGGAAGTTCCACGGCACAATCACGCCGATCACACCGATGGGTTCCTTGCGCGTATAGGCAACGTATTCACCAGGCAGAGAGGGTTCAACCGTGCGGCCATGAAGCTTTGACGCCCAACCGGCAAAATAGCGGAAGGTGTCGATCGTTCCCTGAACGTCGACGTCACGCGCATTGGCGACGGACTTGCCTACGTCGATCGATTCGATCTCGGCCAACTCAGTCGCGTTCGCCTCGATCAGATCAGCGAGCCGATGAAGCAGCCGTTCGCGCTCAAGAGGCTTGAGCTTTCGCCACGGTCCACCGTCAAATTGTTTGCGGGCTGCTTTTACCGCGCGATCCAGATCGGCGGTCGTCCCCAAGGGAATGTGTGTGATGACGCCCGTGGTGGACGGCTCGATCACCGCGCAGGATTCCCGGTCGCCTTGCGGCACCCAGGCACCGCCAATAAACATTCTCTGCGGCTTGGTGAGAAAACGTTGTGTCTCCTCCCGGACGCCGAACTTCTCCAGGTACTTTTGTACGACGGTATCCATCATTGTCTCCTGTCTTATAGATTGAGTGCTACTCGGCCTCTAATGGGTCAGTTTCATGCACGTGGTTCAGCCTGCTCTTGCAACGCCTGGCGAAGACCCTCCGGGTTCTCCGGGGGGCAACCGCTCACAAATGATCGGGTCCATCGATATAAACGTGGCTTGTGGCAACGCGGCGTTTGGATAGACTATGGACGACATGTCCGGAGGTAAAAATCACGTGAATCAGATGTTCATATCGGGAATATCGAAGCAAACGGTGCGAGAGGAGCAACGACGGTGATCCAGTTGCAGGACGTGGACCTCAAACTACTAAGGGTCTTCATGACGGTGGTACGGTGCGGTGGTTTTTCCGCCGCCCAGGCGACTCTGAACGTCAGTCAGTCGACGATCAGCGAGCAGATGACGACGCTCGAAACGCGATTGGGACTCAAGCTTTGCGAGCGCGGGCGGAGCGGATTTCGCCTCACCGAACATGGTGTGGCGACATACGAGGCGGCGCAGCGGCTGCAGGTGGCGGTAGAAAATTTCTGCGTGGATACCGGTGCGCTGAAAAAGAACATCTCGGGAAAGTTGTATCTCGGCATCATCGACAACACGGTAACCGACTCGGCCTCGCCGCTGCCACAGGCACTTCAAGCGTTCGTGTCGAGGGGGCACGACGTGCACCTGGATGTTTATGTGGGTACGCCCGCCGAATTGGAGGAGCGTGTGCTGGATGGCCGGCTGCACATCGCTGTCGGGCATTTCCCGCTTCATGTGCCGGGGCTGATCTACACGGATCTCTATTGCGAACCGGACGGCCTATATTGCGGGAAGAGTCATCCGCTCACCGGCAACTCGCAAGCCAATATCGAGCTCGAGCAGGCCGTAGCATCCAGCCGGGTTGTAGCGCGAGGCTATCTGCAACAGCACGACCTTCAAATGCTCAAGGTCAGCAAAGCCGCAGCAACCGTCGACAATATCGAGGCGCAGGCTATCCTCATTCTATCGGGGGCGTATATCGGATTCCTGCCGATTCACTACGCGGCCCGATGGATCGCGCGAGGTGAGATGCATCAGATATGCCCGGACCAATTCGGCACGCAGTGGCCATTTTGCGCAATCATACGGCGGACCGCGATACCCCCCACCATCCTGCAGGTATTCATGATCGACCTGATGGAAAGCTACCGTATGGTCGCGCAAGCAGCGCGAATGCCAAACGCCTAAGGTTGTGCAGACGCAATGGGCGTCGGCTCGCCATTTCGATAGTTATAAATGGTGATAGGCGAATCGGTGAGATCGCGATTCTTGTCGAACTGGTAGTGGCCGGAAACACCGCGAGTATCGATGTTCGCCAGCGCAACGCGGAATTGGGCCGGTTCGATCGAATTGGCCTTCGTCATCGCTTGCGCGACGATGTTCACGCCATCGTACAAGGCAGCGCTGTACGTCAGTGGATCGGTATCAAAGCGTTGCTTGTAGTCCGCCTTGAACTGCCGCCCTCCCGGTGTTTGATCGAGAACAGGGCCGCCTTGCGGGCAATACACGCGCGTGTCGACCGCGTCGCCGCCAAGTTTCGCCAGTTCGGCATTGCACATTGCGTCGCCGCCCAGCAGGTAGCCGTTCATCGCGAGGCGCTTCATTTGCTTGCGCAGCGCGCCAGCCTGAGCGTAGTAACCACCGTAGAAAATCCCTTCGGCGTTCGAGCCCTTGACATGCGTAAGGATCGACACGAAGTCGGTCGCCTTGTCGGTCGTATATTCCCGATCGACGATCTCAATGCCGTTGGCTTTAGCCGCGGTGATGAACTCGTCGGCGACGCCCTGGCCGTACGCAGTACGATCGTCGATCACGGCAATACGTTTTACCTTCAGCATCCTTGCTGCAAATTTCCCCATCCGGCTGCCAAGTTGCGTATCGCTGGCGGAGATGCGAAACACGAATGGATAACCGTGTTGCGTGATCGACGGGTTCGACGCGACGGTCGCCATCACAATGCCCGACACGTTCACGAGGTTCGAAATCGGAATCGCGACGCCGGAATTGAACGGCCCGAAAATAACCTTGACGTTCGCGTCCACCAGGCTTTGTGCGACCGTCATGCCGGTACGAGGGTCGGCGGCGTCATCCTGTGAGACCAGTTCAAAGCGCGTCTTCTGGCCGCCGATCACGAGACCCTCTGCATTCAGGCGATCGATCGCCATTCTCACGCCGTTTTCGTCGTCCTTGCCGATGGCAGCCTGCGCGCCGGTCAATGGCCCCGTCAAACCGATCTTGACGACCTGATCACCGGCCGTCGCGCTCAGGGAGATCATGCTCAAAGCGACTGCTGTCAACCAGTTTGCACCTGCG
>Ga0105854_1001315_pt1 | contig 10255 bp, 10 predicted proteins | sample OrgsoiDNA_201058_FD_89679 | JGI IMG/M metagenome (GOLD analysis project Ga0105854, IMG submission 89679) | Permafrost soil microbial communities from the Arctic, to analyse light accelerated degradation of dissolved organic matter (DOM) -... | ecosystem: Environmental > Terrestrial > Soil >... | reverse complement strand
TACCGCGAAGATGGAGAAGATGGGAGAGCAGGAGGCCCGCAGGACCCGCACCAATGATGCCGACTTGTGTACGCATGAATGTCTCCGTAATGCGTGTTGATTTTGTGGACACAGTCTTGCGCACTGGCGGGGTATCGCGCAACGCGATACCGTGGATAGGCTATATCTTGAATGTGGATAAAGGTCGCCAGGCGGTTTTGTGAGGGAACGACTAGAAATTCGGGTCCATGCTGGCCTGATGGCGTATTCCACAACGAAACGCGCCATCCAGAATTTTACGGGTGGCTTTGCGCAGTTGCTGGCGCAGAAAGGCATTCGCGCAAACGGCGTGACGGGGGCCGATCTGGACGCGGCTGATTCCATCGCCTATGAAGCCGGAGCAGGTTAAGAACTTTGGCTCGCAAGTGCCGATGAAACGCCCGGGGCAGCCGGCCGAAGTGGCGGCGTATGTGATGCCGGCATCGGATGCAAGCGAGTTATTTCTCCCGCGCGACGATCGTGGTGACAGGCGGCAAGCCGTTCATCTAGACGGGAGGCTTGGGCAATCCGGCTTGGAGCGGACACGCCGCGCGTGCGAAACTCGTGCTCTCACGCTAGCAATGACGACACGTCGCTCAAGGTACCCACGCTCATGCCCATGCCATTCACCATCCGCCGTCTGACTGCCGCCGACGCCGGTGCGTATCGCGATGTCAGGCTCGAAGGTCTCGCCCGACACCCCGATGGTTTCGGGTCGGCGTGGGAAGACGAAGCTGAACAGCCTCTCGCGTTGTTCGAGCAAAGGATCGTTAATGCCGCGGTATTCGGCGGGTTTTTAGGCAACGAAAACGAGTTGGCCGGCGTCGCTGGCCTGATAGTGCCGCAAGGCGCGAAGCTGCGCCACAAGGGCGTGCTGATGGGCATGTACGTACGCCCGGCCGCTCGCGGGACCGGAATGGCGCTTGCCCTTGTGCAAGCGGTTCTCAGCCACGCACGCACCGTGGTCGAAGAGGTTCAACTGACGGTTGCGCCGCATAACGAAGCGGCGCAACGCCTGTATCGCTCGGTGGGATTTGTTGAGTACGCGCGTGAACCGCGTTCGCTGAAAATAGACGGCAAGTATCAGGAGGCCGTGCTCATGACCTTACCGTTCGAACGTGTCGCTAATTAATCAACCGACTAGCCGCCGCTCGATTCTTGCAGTTGTTTCAATCGATACTCACCCTGCCGCGCGAACATCCAGCCCGGATATTCTTGAGCGAGCTGGCTGACTTCATCGAGTGCGGCGAGTTCGTCGCCGTTCAGCTTCACTTGTGTCGCCGCGATGTTGTCGTCGAGTTGCCCGACCCGCTTCGCGCCGACAATCACGCTCGTCACCACCTTCTGGTGCAGCAGCCACGCCAGCGCGATTTGCGCCACGGTCACGCCTTTGGCTTCGGCCATCTGGGTCATGGCGTCGATGCAGTCAAACGCGCGATCCATGTCCACCGGCGGAAACGAGAAGTTCGTGCGCCGGCCCGGTTCCGTCGAACTGCCGTCGCGCTTGTATTTGCCGCTCAGCAAACCGCCCGCGAGTGGACTCCAGACCATCAGGCCTAGGTTTTCGCTCTTGAGCATCGGCACGATTTCACGTTCGAGGTCGCGCCCGGCAATCGTGTAATACGCCTGTAGCGACTCGAATCGCGCGAGGCCGAGCCGCTCCGAAATACCGAGCGCCTTGGTGATCTGCCACGCCGCCCAGTTCGATACGCCGATATACCGGACATGGCCGTGCTGCACGAGGGTGTCGAGTGCCCGCAACGCTTCTTCTATTGGCGTAGCGGTATCGAAGCCATGTAGCTGATACAAATCGATGTGATCGAGTTGCAGGCGTTTCAAGCTCGCCTTGACGCCGTCAATGATGTGATACCGCGACGCACCGCGCGAATTGATGCCTTTCGTGCCGGTTTCGCCGTGGATCTTGCTGGCGACCACCACGTTTTCGCGGGGCACTTTCAGGTTCTTGAGCGCCTGGCCGGTCATGATCTCCGACGTGCCGTCGGCGTAGACGTCGGCGGTGTCGATGAAGTTGATGCCCGCATCCAGTGCGCGGCCGACGAGTTTGTCCGCGTCCGCCTGTTGCAGGCCGCCAATGTTGGTCCAGATGCCGCCCTCGCCGAAAGTCATGGTGCCGAGGCACAATTCCGAAACGAACAAGCCGGTATTGCCGAATTTTCTGTTACGCATGCTGGGTCCCTTAGATTTCATCCTGAACTAGCGGCCTGTAGACTTCACCGTCGACCGCTTCACGACGGAACAACCGAACGCCCGTTCGGTGTTTCAGCAACGCCGCGATCAAGCAGTATCGGCCTGTGCCGCTTCGCCCGGCTAGCCTGATCCTGTCGGATCCTTGCCCGATCCTGCAAAGGCCGCGCGTAGCGCTGGGCGAAAACGCGCAGGCGCGAGTAAGCTGGGTGCCATTCGCGGACAGTGCGCGATTGATCGCGATTCGAATCTGATTAGCATCTGACTGACGGCAACCCTTCTCCATCCTTGCAAGACTGTGGCCGTTTTCGGGCAGCAGCCGCGCAAACTCACTATCTGCGAATCATGGCCCTGAATGAGACGGCGGATTCCGCCATCGACCCAACGAACCACGCTGTCAACGGCGGCGCCTATGCATCAGCGCCGCTGGATCCGGGCCTCGATCACGCCCGGCTGGATCTTGTCGCGTTACTGGACCGCTTCACGGCAGGCACCACTGGCACGTGCCAGACAGCGGTGCACGGTTTGTTCCTGCACCGCGTCGTGCATTGCGGCGGCCCAAGCCATGGTATCCAGACTCCGGCGCTTGGCGTGATCGCGCAAGGATCGAAGCGGATCATGGTGGGCGACGAACTGTATGTGTATGACCCCATGCACTATCTGGTCTCATCGGTGGATCTGCCGGTGATGGGGCAGGTGACGGGCGCGACCGAGGACACACCGTATCTGGGCATGCGGCTTGACCTTGATGTCGAGGAAATCACCAAATTGATTCGCGATGAAAGCCTGCCGCCGTCGACGCCGGCGGACGCCTCGCGCGGCCTATATGTCAACCGGCTCGGCACGTCGATGCTGGATGCCGTATTGCGCCTGCTGCGCCTGCTCGATACACCCGAGGACATTCCGATTCTCGCGCCGCTGGTCAAGCGAGAGATCCTGTATCGGTTGTTGATGAACGGTCCCGGCGCGCGCTTGCGCCAGATCGCGCTGCAGGACAGCCAGACACAGCGCATTGCGAAGGCGATCATGATGCTGCGCCAGCACTTCGATCAGCCGTTACGCGTGGAGTCGATCGCCCGCGACGTGCATATGAGCGTCTCGTCGCTGCACCATCATTTCAAGGCGGTCACGGCAATGAGCCCGTTGCAATACCAGAAGCAGTTGCGGCTACAGGAAGCGCGCCGCCTGATGCTGATCGACATGACGGATGCAGCGACAGCGGCGCACCGCGTAGGGTACGAGAGCGCATCGCAATTCAGCCGCGAGTACAGCCGCCTGTTTGGTGCGCCGCCGTTACGAGACACCCGCAAGTGGCGCGAGACTGCCAGCGCGTGATCGAGGTTCGAAGCGCCGCATTGTCGCGGCCGAAAACGAAAAGCCAGGGATGTCCCTGGCTTTTTCGTTTTTAACGCCTGTTTTTAAGGCCTGTGCTACCGATCAATAGTAACGATGCGGAGGGCCGTAATAACGCGGTGCGTGATGACGTTCCCACTCGCGCCGTTCCCAGTAGCGATGCCCGTCGTAGTACCGGTCGCCGTGCCAGCCGCGGCTGTCGACATGAACGTAGCCGGGGTGGAAGTGGTCATCGGCGGACGCGGTATTCGTGAAGCCGAGACTCATTGCTGCCGCCACCGCAAGCGATGCGGCGGCCAAGCCTTTTTTGACTGTCAACATGTTGGTTTCCTTCGCGCTGTTATTCGGGTTCGTCGCTTTATCCAGCTAAGCCAAGCTCAATAGCGGCCGTAGTAGTCGTGATGGTGATATCCGCCGCCATCCGGTACGACGATGCAACCGCCCAGGGTGCTGCCGAGGAGTACTGCGAGCGTGGCTAGAATCGCTAATCGTTTCATCGGTTTCTCCAAGTGAAATCCGTGAAATCAATTTAGCGATTAGCTAAATGACAAGCCGTTTGCGTTTGTAAGGAAAAGTGTGTGTTGAAATATTCGGGAAAGGCTACGAAGGCGTGTCCGTCAGGCGCTGTTACCGAACGATCGTGGGCCTTACATTTGGGGTGAGCGAAACACCGACCACGCGGCCGTCACGCACTCCGCAGCGGCTGTCAACGCGCGTCCATTGGGACCTCCCGCGGACTTTGGCGAAGGCGCGCATGGCGATCACTTCGTCCACGGGGATTGGATTGCCCGCGCTGAAGATAGTGGTGTCACTGTCGATCTTTGCACCCAGTACACGCCGGTCGGGGACGATGAACGTGTCGTACTTGGGCGTGAGCGCCACCCATCGATCGAATGCTGCCACGCAGCGGATCACCGGTTCAGGGACGTGCATGCGGGTCAGGTAGGCGTAGTCTTCCTGCGAGGGTGCAGGCGATCCCTGAGCGTGACCGGGTTGACTGAATTGACATAGCGACGCGCAGAAGATCAAGCCGAAAACAAGAGGTAAAGATTTCATGCGGTAAAGGTACGGGGCACAGGGCGGTTGATGGGTAACGTTGAATGACGGCATCGGACCGTGACGCGAAGTGTACCGCGCGAGCGCTCGCATGACGCCTTTCAATATCGACGCGGACTACGCGCCGTGGTCACCAGGATTGCGTGGTGAGATCGCGATTGCCACGTCCGGACGCGACAACCACCATAATATCGGTCATACGCAACCTTGCCGGATAACCGCGAATGACTGACATCAAGCTGAATACATCCCCGTCGCCCCGACTGACCAGCCTGTCCCACGGTGGCGGCTGTGGCTGCAAGATCGCGCCGGGCGTGCTCGCCGACCTGTTGAAGCGCAGCGTGCCCATGCCTTTCTTCCCCGACTTGCTGGTCGGCAACGACACCGCCGACGACGCGGCGGTTTATCGTTTGAACGACGAGCAGGCGATTGTTGCAACCACCGACTTCTTCATGCCGATCGTCGATGACCCGTTCGATTTCGGTCGTATCGCCGCGACCAACGCACTCTCCGATGTCTACGCCATGGGCGGCAAACCGATCCTCGCGCTCGCGCTCGTCGGCATGCCGATCAACGTGTTGTCGCATGAGGTGATCGCGGCCGTGCTGAAGGGTGGCGAGTCGATCTGCGCCGAAGCGGGCATCCCTGTCGCGGGTGGTCATTCCATTGATTCCGTCGAGCCTATCTATGGCCTGGCGGCAATCGGGATCGTGCATCCGAAGCGCGTAAAACGTAACGCCTCGGCTCGCCCAGGCGACGTGCTGATCCTCGGCAAGCCGCTCGGCGTAGGCGTGTTGTCGGCGGCGCTGAAGAAGGATCAACTCGATGCCGTCGGCTACGCCGCGATGATCGCCGCCACGACCAAGCTGAATCGCCCGGGCGCGGATCTGGCCGCACTCGACGCCGTGCACGCGCTCACCGACGTCACCGGCTTCGGCCTGTTGGGCCACACGCTGGAGCTCAGCCGCGGTGCCGGGCTGACTGCACGCCTGCGATACGCCGACTTGCCATGGCTGCCCGGCGTAGAGGCGTTCGCGAAAGCGGGCGTGGTCACGGGGGCATCAGGCCGTAACTGGACCGCATACGGGCACGAGATCACGCTAGCGTCGTCATTGCACGATGTGGCACGAAGCCTGCTCACCGATCCGCAGACTTCGGGCGGCTTGCTGGTGTCGTGCGCGCCCGAGGCGGTTGACGAAGTGCTCGCCATCTTCCGCGCGGACGGCTTCGATCAGGCGGCCGTGATCGGAGAAATGATCGACGGCGAAGGCCGCGTGGAAGTCGTTTAGCGCGTTGGTCGTTTGTTCGTTGCTGATGTCCTGAGAGCGTCCCTGACCCACTTCCGCCAGGAGCACGATGAAAGAAGAATCGCCGAAAGCTATTTTCTACGCGCTGGCCGCCAACTTTGGCATCGCCGTCTGCAAGTTTGGGGCAGCTGCGTTTACCGGCTCCGGCTCCATGTTTGCCGAAGCCATCCACTCCACCGCCGATTGCGGCAATCAACTGTTGTTGCTGTTCGGACTCAAGCGTTCACAGGCCCCCGCCGACGTGTTGCATCCGCTCGGCTCGGGCCGCGAGATCTACTTCTATTCCATGCTCGTCGCGCTGCTGCTGTTCTTTGTCGGCGGCGCGTTTTCAGTGTACGAAGGCGTGCATCGGATCGCCCGGCATGAAGTGGTCAGTAACCCGATTGTCGCGCTTGTCGTGCTGGGGATATCGGTCGTGCTCGAGGCTTTTTCCTTGGCCGGCGCGTTGCGCGAGATCCGCAAGACGTCGGGGAACAAGTCCCTCTGGAGATGGTTTCGCGAGACGCGCGAGTCTGAATTGATCGTGGTGACAGGCGAAGATGTTGCCGCGCTGGCGGGCCTTGCCATTGCGTTTTGCGCCGTGCTCATGACCATGATCACCGGCAATCCGGTCTACGATGCTGCCGGGTCAATTGGTGTCGGCGTGCTGCTCATGGTGATTGCGTACCTGGTCGCCCGCGAGGTGAAGTCGATGATCGTCGGGGAATCGGCGAGTCCGGAAGTGCGCCGTGCTATCGATGCGCACTTGCAGGCACGCCCGGAAATTGTCCGCGTGATCAACCTGATTACGCTGCAGTGGGGCAAGCAGATCGTGGTGGCCGTGCAAGCGGAGATGGTGGACTACGACAGCGGCCGTGCGATGGTCGATGCAATCAATGTGATCGAAGCGGACCTGCAGCGCGCGTTTCCCGAAGCACGCTGGGTCTTCTTCGAGCCGGATATCCCTCGCGTAGCCGAGGCGCGTGCTTGAGCGCGCGAGATAAGCCGTCCAACCAGGGTTCCACTAGACTGCACGACGTCGCGGAGAAACTGGCGCGGCGAATCCTGCATCACGGCAAATGAGCCGGTGGCCGATCATAGTGCGGTCGTGGGGTATCGGGCGTTGCGGGAAGCTGGGTGTCGCCGCTGGCGGGAAGTAGCGTGGTGCCTTCGTCCGGCGGTGCAACGCTGTCTACGTGCTTGGAAACGCCCGCAGCCGAGGGCGGGACAGGTTTCGCGGCCCGCTCAAGGTTGGCGCGTTCGGTGGCGGATACCCGCCCGGGCGCAAGAAGTGCTACCAGCAGTCCGGTCGCCGACAGCAACATGGCCGCGCCAGAAAGGGCCATTCGCCGCGATCGCGTGGATCGCATCGTTCGCATAATTTGGACATGCATACCCGAATCCGGTAGTTTTGATCAGACGTTTGATGCACGAAACATTCCAGCTTCTCCAGTTTGTCCAGCTTGAGAGTGATCACCGCAAGTTCAATCGCGCTGCAGCCCGGGCGCATCCGTGGCGGTTTTCCCTAACCGAGTTCCTCATCCTCGCCCATGCGCAAAATTGTTCTCGTCGTCTTTCTTCTTGTCGCAAGCGTCCTGAGCGTCCTGAGCAGCACGCTTGCATCTGCCGCGAACACGGCCGCCAGCGCAGCCAGGTCCGCCCCCGCTTCATCTACTGTCACGCTGACCCCCGAACAGGCGCGCGCCGCGCTGGCGGTCCTCAACGACCCCTCACGCCGTAGCCAGATCGAGGACACACTGCGCGCCGTCGCGGCGGCTGGAGCGCTCTCTACGCCCGTCCAGGCAGCCTCAGGCAGCGCTGCCCCGGCCGCGACCGCCTCGGCTGCAAGCGGCGCATCGGGCGCGGCGGGCGTGCTGGCCAAGTCCCTCACGAGCAACGGGCTGGCATCGCAGATTTCGCATGAGGCGGGTTACTGGCTCGTGGACCTCAGCGGCGGGTTGCGCCGTTCCGTTAATGCGCTGCTCGACTACGGCTCGGTAATGCAGTGGTGGCACCAGCGCACTGCAACTGCCAGCGGCCGCGATCTGATAGGCCAGGTGATCTGGTCAATCTTGATCTCGTTGTTGCCCGCCCTGTTGCTGGAATACCTGAGCTCGCGATGGCTGCGCCGGACGCGCGCGCGGATCGCTGCTCGCGGGATTGTGGATGTCGATGCAACCCAGCCGGAACTTGCGAAGCAAGAGCAGGCGGCGGTACACGCTGAAGCGGTAGCCGATCGTTCGGGCAACGAGGCGGCTATCGAGGTTGCGGAACGCAAGACCGATACCGCCCGCGGCGTGCGCCATGCGGCGCGGCACTGGACGCTGCTGCAGCGGCTGCCAAGCGCCATTCTTCACAGCCTGCTCGCGTTATTGCCGTTGATCGTGTTCATGGTCGTCACGGCTGTGCTGATGTCGATTTTCATCGACGAAAGCACGCCGCAGGGCCGTTCCGTCGCCGCGTTGATCGACGTGTACCTGGTGTGCCGCGGCCTTGTGATCGCGAGCGGTTTCTTCATCGCGCCCCGCGCGCCCGGCCTGCGCTTGATCCAGATTAGCGATGACTCCGCGCGCTTTGCGCACGACTGGCTGGTGCGGATCGTGTGCGTAGCGGGAGCGGGCTCGGCATTCGCTGAAGCTGCGGAGCCGCTGGGCATGACCGACACTGCTCACGACGCGATCCTCAAGGCGGTCGCGCTGGTCGTGCACGTGCTGATCGCCATCGTGATCCTCAAGTGCCGCGTGCCGGTTGCCGCCTGGATTCGCGAGAGCGTCAAGGGACGCCGGTCATTCGTACTGCTAGGTAATTGGATCGCCGATGTCTGGGCCGGGCTCTCGGTGTTTTTCGTGCTGGCGCTGTGGTTCGTCTGGGCGCTCGATGTACGCAACGGGTATCGCACGCTGTTTCATCTGTTCGGTATCTCGGTGCTCGTGCTGGTGGCGGCGCGCGTGGTCGCCATTGTCGCGTTCGGCGCGCTCGGCCGGCTCTTTCATACGGCGGGCGGCGAAGACGACTTGTCGAACAAGTCGATCGCGCATCGGCACGCCTACCGTTACTACCCGCTGCTGCGGCGCACCGTGCAGACGGTGATCATCGTGATTACCTTGCTCACGCTGCTGCAGGTCTGGGGACTTCACGTCATGACACTGTTCTCGTCGGGCGGCGTGGGTCACCGGCTTGCGTCCGCGCTCATCACCATTGGGGTTGCCGCCGCGTTCGCCGTGATCGTGTGGGAAGGCGCGAATGTGATGGTCGAGCAGCGGCTGGAAACATGGACCACGAGTGGCGACCGTTTGCGGGCCGCGCGCCTCACGACCCTGCTGCCAATGATGCGCAGCGCGCTTTTTATCGTGATCGCGATGGTCGTCGTGTTGACGGGGCTAAGCGAGATCGGTGTCAATACCGCGCCGCTGCTGGCGAGCGCGAGCATCTTCGGCGTGGCGCTGGGTTTCGGCTCGCAAAAGCTCGTGCAGGATTTGATCACCGGCATCTTCCTGTTAATGGAAAACGCGATGCAAGTGGGTGACTCGGTCACGCTGGCGGGGGTGTCGGGGACGGTCGAATATCTGTCGATCCGCACGGTACGTTTGCGGGGCAGCGATGGCTCGCTGTTCACCGTGCCATTCAGTTCGGTATCGACGGTGAACAACACGAATCGCGGCATTGGCAATGCCGCGGTACGCGTGAGCATTGCGCTTGGACAGGACGTGAACCTGGCGGCGGATACGCTCAAGGAGATCGGGGCGTCGCTGCGTGAAGACGACGCGTTCAAGGACGGCATCCTCTCCGACTTCAGCCTGTGGGGCGTGGACGCGGTGGATGGGTCGAGCGTCACGCTCGCCGGTCAGATCCAGTGCCGCGATAGCGCGCGCTGGGGCGTGCAGCGTGAATTCAACCGGCGCATTGTGGACCGCTTCACGGAACGTGGTATCGAGATAGCGAATCCGCAGCGCAATTTCGTGATCGTGAAGGGCGGCGATGCGGGTGAGTTGGCTGCAGCCTTCGAAGGGGATCAGCGTAGCGATTCCTCAACCGATGCGAATGTGAACGTGAATGCCAGCGCCAATGCCATTGCCGATGCCAATGTCGATCAACGCGGCGAGCGCACCATCACCGGCGAGCCTTCGAACTTGCCGCCCGAACGTTCGAACCCGAGCCGGCCATAAAACGCTTCGAGCGCGGCGCTGTCGGGTGCGGCGTGATCGATGGAAGGCGCGGCGGGGCCTTCTCCTTTGTGCGTGAGCGGCCGGGGCACGAGTGAAAGCATGACCCCGTGCCTGTCCGCTAGCGCGACCAGCCGGTCCATGGCCGCGCGTGCATGTCCCCGATGATGTTCC
>Ga0105854_1001314_pt1 | contig 10265 bp, 13 predicted proteins | sample OrgsoiDNA_201058_FD_89679 | JGI IMG/M metagenome (GOLD analysis project Ga0105854, IMG submission 89679) | Permafrost soil microbial communities from the Arctic, to analyse light accelerated degradation of dissolved organic matter (DOM) -... | ecosystem: Environmental > Terrestrial > Soil >... | reverse complement strand
GTGCACCCGTCGGGCAAGGCGGTGGTCAGCATCAGCTGCCAGCCGCAGGGACAGGGCCACGAGACGACGTTCGCGCAGATCGTCGCCGAGGAGCTCGGCATCCCGCCCGAGGACGTCGAGGTCCGCCACGGCGACACGGACAAGTCGCCCTACGGGCTCGGCACCTACGGCAGCCGCTCGACGCCTGTGTCCGGTGCCGCGGTGGCGGTCGTCTCGCGCAAGGTGCGCGACAAGGCGCGTCTGATCGCGGCGACGATGCTCGAGACCAGGCCGGAAGATCTCGCCTGGGAGAAGGGCCGCTGGTACGTCAAGGGTGACCCCGAGAAGGGCGCGATGATCGAGGAGATCGCGGTGCAGGCATACAGCGGCGAGCCGATGCCTGCCGGCATGGAGGGCGGGCTCGACGCGCAGGTGATCTACGACCCCCCGAACCTGACCTATCCCTACGGCGCGTACATCGCCGTCGTCGACATCGACCCCGACACCGGCCACGTCACTGTCAGGCGCTTCATCGCAGTCGACGACTGCGGCGTGCGCATCAACCCGATGATCGTCGAGGGCCAGATCCACGGCGGCCTCGCCGAGGGCGTCGGCATCGCGCTGATGGAGGTGATCACGTTCGACGAGGAAGGCAACTGCCTCAACTCGTCGTTCATGGATTACCTCATTCCGACCGCACTCGAGTGTCCCGACTTCGAGCTCGGCGAGACGGTCACGCCGTGCCCGCACCATCCGCTCGGGGCCAAGGGCGTCGGCGAGTCCCCGAACGTCGGGTCGCCGCCTGCGATCGTGAACGCGATCATCGACGCGCTGTACGAGACGCACGGCGTCGACCAACTCGACATGCCCTGCACCCCCGCCCGTGTCTGGGCAGCGATGCAGGGGCGGCCCGAGCCGCCGCAATGATCAGTAGCGCCTTGTCGCGGCGAGCGCAGGAGCTCGCGGCCCAGGGCACACCGTTCGTGACCGCGACGGTCGTGCGCGCACAGCGACCGACGAGCGTGCAGGCGGGAGACGTCGCACTCGTGCTCGGAGACGGCACGATCGAGGGATTCGTGGGCGGTGTGTGTGCGCAGCAGAGCGTGCGCGTGTACTCGTTGAAGGCGATCGAGACCGAGGAGGCAGTGCTGTTGCGAATCGTTCCCGAAGGGCCAGTTGGCGAAGACCCCGGAACCGGTCGGGAAGTCTCGATCGAAGACGGAGCCGTGACGGCCCAGAACACATGCCTGTCCGGCGGCGCAATCGAGATCTTCCTCGAGCCGGTGCTTCCGGCTCCGCGCGTCCTGGTGGTCGGCGACTCGCCGATCGGGGGCGCGATCCTCTCGCTCGGTGCGCAGCTCGGGCTCGACCTCGTCGCGGTCGACGGCGGTGCCCCCGAGCCGTCGCCGCGCGACCTCGCGCTCGTCGTCGCGGCGCACGGACGAGACGAGCTCCACACGCTGCGCCGCGCGCTCGAGGCGGGCGTGCCGTATGTCGGCCTCGTGGCCAGCCGAAAGCGCGGCGCCGGCGTGCTCGCCGAACTGCGTGCCGACGGAGTGTCCGACGGGCACCTCGCGCTGATCGACGTGCCCGCCGGGATCGACATCGGCGCCCGCACCTCCGCCGAGATCGCGCTGTCGATCCTCACGGCAATCGTCGCCGTACGCCGCGGAGAACGCGCCGCCGCGCCCGAACGCGCCGGCGCCCTCGTTGCGGCGAGCGACCCAAGCTCCACCCCGCCGACGATCGCGGTCGACCCGATCTGCGGGATGACCGTCGCTGCAATCACGGGCACGCCTTCGGTGCAGTTCGACGGCGAGACGGTCTACTTCTGCTGCGAGGGCTGCAAGGCCAAGTTCGAGGCGCAACACGAACATGCAAGCGCGGCCGGGTGAGCCCTTCATGAGCGGGCTCGCGCTCGACGCATGAGCCCTCTCGAAGTCACGGGCGAGGCGGCCGGCGAGATCCGCCGGCTCGTGCCCGACATCGAGACGCTCGCCCAACGTCTTGCCGACGTCGACTACCTCGTCGACGAAGGCTTGGCGACATCGATGTTTCTCAGCGTGCGCCTGCCACAGCCCCTGCTGCTCGAGGGCGAGGCGGGTGTCGGCAAGACCGAGGCCGCCAAGTCGCTGGCGCTCGTACTGGACACGCCGCTCGTCCGGCTGCAGTGCTACGACGGGATCGACGCGGCGGAGGCCCTGTACGAGTGGAACTATCCGCGCCAGCTCCTGAGCATCCGACTCGCCGACTCCACCGGCTCGACGCTCAGCGAGGAGGAGCTGTTCGGCCCGGACTACCTCATCCGCCGCCCGCTCCTCCGCGCGCTCGAGCATCCGGGACCGCGGCCGGCGGTGCTGCTGATCGACGAGATCGACCGGGCCGACGACGACTTCGAGGCGTTCCTGCTCGAGTTGCTCGCGGAGGCCAGCGTGACGATCCCGGAGATCGGCACGATCCGTGCCACGCATCCGCCGATCATCGTGCTGACCTCCAACCGGACGCGCGACCTGCACGACGCGGTCAAGCGCCGCTGTCTCTACCACTGGATCGCGTACCCGACCCCGCAGCGCGAGGTCGAGATCGTGCGCCGCCGAGTCAAGGGCGCGTCGGAGACGCTCGCGGTACAGGTTGCGAGCGCCGTCTCGCGCATGCGCGCGAGCGACGTCCAGAAGCCGCCGGGCATCGCCGAGGCGATCGACTGGCTTGCAGCTCTGAGCCTGCTCGGCGTCGAGCGCCTGGACGCACAAGCTGTCGACCGCACCCTCGGGTCGGTGTTGAAGTACAGCGAGGACCAGGAGGTGATCCGCGCGGCCGGCCTCGACCACCTCGTGCGCACCGGTGACTGACGTGCATCCGTCCGCCATGGCGTTCGGAGTCGAGACGATCGACCTCGACCTCCCGCCGCTCGTGGGGGCATTGAGCCGGCGTCTGCACGATGCCGGCCTGCCCATCACGCCGGGGCGCTCGGCCGGTTTCGCACGGGCACTCACGCTCGTCCGTCCGATCTCGCGCCGTCGGCTCTACTGGACCGCGCGCGCCGTGTTCGTCTCCGACCCGCTTCAGGTCAGTGCCTTCGACGCGGTGTTCTTCTCCGTTTTCGGCGAGCGAACGCAGGGCGAGGACTTCGATCCCGAAGACGCGCGCACCGTCGTCGCGCCCCCGGATGAGCGGCCGAAGTCGGAGCACACTGCCTCGCCCAGCGACCCGGGGGGGCACGATCCGGCAACGAACGTGTCGTCGTCGCCGCCCAGCGAGCGCGGCGACGACGAGGATTCGGCCGAGGTCGAGGTGCCGTTGGCGATGGCGAGCGACGAGGAGCTGCTGGGAAGCAAGAGCTTCGACGCGCTCGAGCCGCGCGAGCTCGCACAGCTCTACCGGCTGATGTCGCACCTCGAGCTTGCAACTCCCCTCAGGCGCACGCGCCGCTACGAGAAGGGGCGTCACGGGGAGCACATCGACCTGCGGCGGACGCTTCGCGGAAGCCTTCGCACTGGAGGCGATCCCATCCGCCTCGCGCGCCGTCGCCGGCGCATGGCTCGCCGGAGGCTCGTCATGCTGTGCGACATCTCCGGCTCGATGGAGCCCTACGCGCGCGCCTACCTGCAGTTCCTGACCTGTGCCGCCGGCACCGGTCCGAATGCCGAGGCGTTCGTCTTTGCCACGCGGCTGACTCGCGTGACCCGCGCCCTCGCCTCTCGCAACCCGGAACGTGCGATCCAGCGGGCTGCCGCCGCCGCGCCCGACTGGTCGAGCGGGACCCGGATCGGCGACGCCCTGAGGGAGTTCAACGACCGGCACGGACGTCGCGGCATGGCCCGCGGTGCCGTAATCGTGATTCTCTCCGACGGCTGGGAGCGCGGCGACCCGATGCTCGTCGGGCGCGAACTGGAGCGCCTTGCGCGGCTGGCTCACCGCATCGTGTGGGTCAACCCGCGGGTCAACGCCGGCGCCTTCTCCGTGCAGGCCGGCGGCATGGTGGCCGCGCTGCCGTACTGCGACGCGCTCGTGAGCGGCCACAGCTTCCAGGCTCTCGGCGAGGTCGTCGACGCGATCGGGGCCGAGTCTTTCAGCCGGCGGGGCTCGCCGGCAGCGGGCTGGAAACCACGGTCGCCCGCAGAGGGTGAGGAGGAGGGCGGCGAGCCGTGGGCGAGCGCCACCCCGGTCCCGGGCAGCTCGGTCGGGATGCCGAGCGGGCACGGCCCGAGCAGAGGAAACACCACCCCGGGGTGGGTGACCGATGAGTGAGGCCGCGCCGAAGACGTGCATCTACCCGGGCTGTGAGCGGCCCGCGGTGCCTGCGAACCCGCATGGTGGGCCGCAGCCCGCTTTCTGCGACCTGGAAGGGCACAACGCGCTGACCGCCCATCAGGAACGACAGCGCGTTGCGAACGAGGGGGAGAAATGATCACGCAACGAACGAGGAGGCGATGAAGCTGTGGCTGACGAGGCGTACCGAGCAGTCTTTCTGCGCGTGCACCCGACCGGCAAGATGGTGCTCAGCCTGACCACCGAGTCCGACGGGAAGGAGGCCCAGTACGCTCAGCTCGTGGGCGACGAGCTCGGCGTTCCGGCGCTGGATGTCAAGGTCGTTCCCGTGGACACCGACCGGTTCGGCGTCGGTCACGGTTACAACACGACTCCCTCCGAAGGCACCACGGCGGCGATCGTCAGCGCCACCGAAAAGATCCGCGCGAAGGGGCAGCTGCTCGCGGGCATGGCGCTTCAAACCTCAGCGGAGACGCTCACGTGGCGCAACGGGGCGTGGGCAATGGCCGACGGCAGTGACCCAGGTCACAAAAAGACGCTCGAGGACATCGCCCTCTATGCGCACGGCACGGGCGCCCTGCCCCCGGGGGTCGAGGGCGGCCTCGATGCGCAGACCGTCTACCGCGAGTGATCAGGCGAGGACGACCTCGACCTCGTCGGCGACTTTCAAGGCTCCGAAGAGCGCCGAGTAGGGCGCGATGCCCCAGTCGGTCTGCTTGACGACGGCACTGCCGCTGAGCTTGCCGTCGTCGGCGACCGCGAGGTCGAACGCGATCGGACGGGCTTTGCCAACGAGCGTCAGTTCGCCCTGCACGCTGATCCGGTTTCCGTCGGCGGAGGCCTGCACGGCCGTCGAGCGGAACTCGATTGCCTGCCGCTTCAGGACATCGTCGTCGATCGTCTGCTGGATGCTCGCTTTGTCGTCGTCGCCGAGCGCCTGCAGCCCCCCGGTGCCCTCGCGCACGCGAAGAGAGGTGGCGTCTGCGTCGAGCACGATGCTCGCCTGCGTCGGATCCTCGCCGACCTCGAGCGTCGCCTGCCAGGCGGTGACGTCGATCCGGAGATCGTGCCCGGCCTTCGCGGCGGCGCCGGTGCGCTTCGTCTTCACCGAGAGGGTGCCGTTCTCGGGGCCGAGCTTGTGCACACCTGCCTGGAGTGACATGCGCGGAGCCTACGCAACATCAAGCCTCTAGGATGCTTCGTCATGGCCGTCGAGCTCGACCATTCCTTCTCCACCACGAAGCCGATCGACGAGAGCTTCGCGGCGATCCTCGACCTCGAGCGCGTGGTGCCGTGCGTCGAGGGAGGCAGCGTGCTCGAGACGACCGCGCCGAACGCCGTCAAGGCGCAGATCAAGGTCAAGATGGGAGCGATGTCGATGACGTTCACCGGCACCGTGGAGATCGTCGAGCAGGACGCCGCAGCCCACCGCGTGGTAATGAGCGTCAAGTCCAAGGAGGCGGGCGGCCAGGGGCACGCGAACGCCAACGTCGCGTTCGCGCTCTCGGACGGCGGGGGGACGATCCACACGAACGCGCAGATCACGGGCAAGGCCGCGTCGATGGGCGAGGGAATCGTCGGGAGCGTGCTGGACGCGTTGATCACGGACTTCGCCGGCAAGCTGGGCGACCTCTAGAGGCCGGCGCGCCGATGGCGACGATCACGATGCGACACACACGCGAAGGCGAAGTGCCGCGCGACGGCGGGACCGCACTCCAGGACGACGCCGACAGACCCGTCTTCCATGGCAACGGCCCCGACGACTACGTCTGCGTCGAGTGCGGCAACGTCCTTGCGCGGGCGATGCACCCGGTGCAGATGACGAAGAAGGTCAGGGTGCGCTGCGGACGGTGCTCGACGGTCAACGTTTCCGTGATCGACGGCTACGAAGCGCCCGCCAAACCGTCGTAGGGCGAGGTATCGAACCAGGTTCGGTTTGTGAACCTGGTTCATGAGTTTTCGAGCCGCCGCGGCCTCCGAGAGACTCAAGAACCAGGTTCAAACAGCGAACCAGGTTCCGTTGCCATCACGAAAGGCCGGGGCCTGACGGCCCCGGCCGCGTGCGGGGGACTGGACTACTTGTGGTTGGGGCCGTCGTCGGCGCCGCCACCACGGACGTGGTTGATGCCGTCGTCGGCGCCAGGGACGTTGTTGACACCGTCGTCGGCGCCACGGACATGCTTGATGCCGTCGTCGGCGCCACGGACATGGTTGATGCCGTCGTCGGCACCGTTGCCACGGACGTCGCCGGCCGGGTCGTCTGAGGCGTGCCTCGCGAGAGCGGCGGCCGGGGTTGCGGCCACGACGAGAGCGAGCACGGCGCCTACGAGTGCGAACTTGCGTGTGAAGAGCTTGGTCATGGTGCCTCCTTGAAGAGATCGACTGGGACATCAAGTGCGTGTCCTGACGGTGCCAGTCGCAAGGTCTGAGCCACAAGTGGACCTTGGTCGCATACATGCTCGAGAGGCCGTGCCGGTCGAGGATCGATCGGGAGGTGCGATCGAGACGTGGTTCTACGAAGCGCCCTGCGGCGGGCCGCTCGCGACGAAGTCCTGCCGCCGCACGAGCAGCAGAGCGAGCACGGCGCCGATCGCCGCCACCACCGCGCTCACCTGGAGGATCGCGTTCAGGCCGGAGACGAACGCCACCTTCGCACCCTCCGACAAGTCGCCGGACGTCCCGAACGCGCTCGGGCCGACCTTGCTCTGGAAGATCGCCCCGAGGGCGGCGATGCCCGTTGCGATCCCGAGCTGCCGAAAGGTGTTGTTCAGGCCCGAGGCCATCCCGGCGCGCTCCTGGCGCACCGTCGAGACTGCGGTCGACGCGAGCGGAGCGTTCACGAGGCCGATCCCGACACCGCCGACGATGAAGCCCGGGAGGAGCGTCGTCCAACTCGAGCTGATCGAGATGCCACTCATCAGCCAGAGCGAGACGGCGACGAGCGCGAGCCCCGCGCCGAGGAGCAGCCGGATCGGCACACGCGCAGAGAGGCGCCCGGCCACCGGCGCCGCGACGAACGAGATGAGACTCAACGGCAGGAAGCGCACGCCCGTCTGGAGCGGCGACAGTCGCAGGACGTCCTGGAGGTAGAGCGTGAGGTAGAGGAACATCGCGAAGATCGTCGACGAGATCGCGAACGCGGTGATCTGCGCGCCGACGAAAGCGGGCCGGCGGAAGAGGGTGAGGTCGACCATCGACGTCGTCTGCACCGCCTGCGAGATCACGAACGCCGTCATGAGCACGGCGCTCGCAATGAGCAGTCCGATGATCAGGCCACTCGACCAGCCGTGCTGGTTCCCTTCGATCAGCGCGAGGATCAGGCAGAAGAGGCCGCCCGTCAAGCTCACCAGTCCAACCGGGTCGAGGCGGCTGTGCTCCGGGTCCCTCGACTCGCGCAGCTTCGACATCGCGAGCACGACGGCCGCGGCACCGATCGGGATGTTGACGAGGAAGATCCAGCGCCACGAGAGCCACGAGGTCAGCATCCCGCCGGCGAGTGGCCCGATGGCGACTGCAAGGCCGATCGTCGCGCCCCAGATACCGAACGCCGTGCCGCGCTCCTTCCCGTGGAACTCCTGCGAGATGAGCGCCAGGGCCGTGGCGAACATCGTCGCCCCGCCGATCCCCTGGAGTCCGCGGGCGATGATCAGGAAGAGCGGGTCGCCGGCGATGCCGCAGGCCGCCGACGCGATCGTAAAGAGGACGATTCCGATCATGAACAGCCGCTTCCGGCCGAAGAGGTCGGCCAGCGCGCCGGCGGTCAGAACGCACGTCGCGAGGGCGAGCGCGTAGGCGTCGACGACCCACTGCAGGTCGGAAAACGAGGCTCGGAGCGCTTTCTCGATCGCCGGCAGCGCCACATTCACGATCGTGATGTCGAGGAGGAGCATGAACGTGGCCACGCAGACCGTCAAAAGCGTCCACCACTTCCCCCCCATGGAGGCAACCTACACTGCACCCGTGCAGGAAACGTTCGACGTCTCGAATGCGGTTGCCGCCGAGCTCGCCGGGATCTCCGACGGCGTGCTCGTCGCCATGCGCGAGCGCATGCATTGCACGATCCGGCTGCGTGGGAACAAGCTGACCCTCGACGGCGAAGAGCAGCACGTCGCCGAGGCCCGCGCGCTCGTCGACGAACTCGTCGAGCTCGTCGAGGGCGGCCATCAGATCGGCGCGCACACCGTCGATGCCGTGCTCGGCGCTGTCGAGGCGGGGCAGGACGTCCGCGAGGTCTTCGACGCGGTCGTCTGGCGGCACCGTGGCAAGAAGACCGCGCCGAAGACGGTCGGCCAGAAGGCGTACATCGACGCGATCCGCAGCTCCACCGTCACCTTCGGGATCGGCCCGGCGGGCACCGGCAAGACCTACCTCGCGATGGCGTGCGCGGTCGCAGCGCTGCACGAGCGTGAGGTCGCGCGGATCATTCTCACGCGCCCCGCCGTCGAAGCCGGCGAGCGCCTCGGCTTCCTGCCGGGCGACATGCTGGCGAAGGTCGACCCGTACCTGCGACCGCTGTTCGACGCGCTCTACGACATGCTCGAGCCAGACAAGGCGATGAACTTGATGGAGCGCGGGACAATCGAGGTCGCGCCGCTCGCGTTCATGCGCGGGCGTACGTTGAACGACAGCTTCATCATCCTCGACGAGGCGCAGAACACCTCGCCCGAGCAGATGCAGATGTTCCTGACGCGACTCGGTTTCGGCTCGAAGGTCGTCGTGACCGGCGATGTGACGCAGATCGACCTGCCGCGCGAGCAGCGCTCCGGACTCGTGCACGTGCAGGACGTGCTCCAGGAGATCGAAGGCATCTCGTTCACGCAGTTCGACCACAACGACGTGGTCCGCCACAAGCTCGTGCAGCGCATCGTCGAGGCGTACAAGGAGCACACCGAAGAGCGCAATCGATGATTTCCGTCGAGGTGGACAACCGAAGCGGTGTGGAGGTCGATGAGCCGGCCGCGGTCGAGCTCGCGAGCAAGGTGCTACGCGCAGAGGGCGTCGAGGACGGCGAGCTCGGGCTCGCGTTCGTGGCCCCGGACGAGATGCGCGACCTGAAGCGCACCCACCTCGGCATCGACGAGTCGACGGACGTGCTCTCGTTTCCGATCGACGGCCGCGACGAGCTCCCGGCCGGCGTGCCGCGCGCGCTCGGCGATGTCGTGCTCTGCCCGGAGGTGGTCGGCGACGAGTGGCGCGGGCCGCTGACGCACGGTCTCCTGCACCTGCTCGGCTATGACCACGGCGACGAGATGGACGCGCGGGAGGAGCAGCTGCTCGCGTGAGCTCCCGCCGCCCGCCCACGGTCTTCGACTCCTTCAACAACGCGTTCGAGGGGATCATCCACACGCTCCGCACGCAGCGGAACATGCGCATCCACCTCGGCGTCGCGGTCGTCGTCATCGTCACCGCGCTGATCGTGAACGTGACCAAGCTCGAGTTGATCGCGCTGCTGATCTCGATCACGTTCGTCCTGATTGCCGAGATGATCAACACCGCCGTCGAGGCGGCAATCGACATCGCGACGACCTCGTTCGACCCGATGGCGAAGCTCGCGAAGGACATCGCCGCCGGGTCGGTGCTGATCGCGTCGGTGAACGCGATCGCCGTCGGCTATCTCGTGTTCGCCGGGCAGGTTGCCGACCGGTCGGCGCACCTGCTCGAGCGACTTCGCCAGGCGCCGGCCGAACTGACCCTCGTCGCGCTCGTCCTGACCGTGATCGCCGTGATCGCGACGAAGGCCTACACGGGACGCGGCACGCCGCTTCGCGGCGGGATCCCGTCCGGGCACGCTGCGGTCGCGTTCGCCGGCTGGATGGCCGCCACGTACGTCGCCGGGTCCGGCCACCGGTTCCTGATCTCCTCGATTGCGCTGATCATGGCGTTCCTCGTCGCGCAGACGCGTGTGGAGTCGGGCGTCCACTCGGCGCTCGAGGTGACCTACGGCGCGCTCGTCGGCGCGCTCGCGACGCTCGTCGTCTTCCAGGTGTTCTCGTGACGGGCGTAGGCTCGACGGAGCC
>Ga0105854_1001313_pt1 | contig 10268 bp, 11 predicted proteins | sample OrgsoiDNA_201058_FD_89679 | JGI IMG/M metagenome (GOLD analysis project Ga0105854, IMG submission 89679) | Permafrost soil microbial communities from the Arctic, to analyse light accelerated degradation of dissolved organic matter (DOM) -... | ecosystem: Environmental > Terrestrial > Soil >... | reverse complement strand
TCCTTACATTTTTCTCAAACCTTGATCAACTCGCAAAGGCGGAAGACGACGGCCGCCGCATTCCCGGCGAGCGAAAGCGCTGCTTGCTCGTGTACGTACGGCGTGGGAGCGTACGATCCCGGCTCCGATGTTTTCCCGAATGTGGCCCAGGCGGACAACCTTGTACTTGACCAGCGCCGAGAGCGCCACTGATCGTCGAGTCATGCGACCATGGATTGATGAGGCTTGAAGACGTGAGTCGCCTCGCCGCCGAACTCGGAGGGGTCACCGAGCGTTCCCGAGGAGGCCTGCTCGACTGGCGGTACCGCGGCCGTCTAGTGGCTCGAGAACTCGACGACGGTCACGTCGTCATCCGTGCGTCTTTCGGTTTCAGAGACTTCCTACACCAATCGTTTCCCGAGACATTCTCTGTTCCAAGACGCTTTGCCAAACACATGATGATCGTCGCCGACCTCGAGAACGGCAACGCCGACGCCATCGAAGACGCGGTCATCGGCGCTTGGGAACTCCAGTCGGGCGGGCAGCCCGGTCGACCATAGAGCTCAGTCGGCTGCGGGTGACCCCGAACTCTGAAGCGTCGCCCGTCAGGTGTCTTTAGGAACACTGGCGCAGCCCAGCGCGTACTCTCGGCTCCGTGGTACCAAAGCGCACGTTCGTTGGGCTGGCCGTCCTCATTCTGGTCGGTGCGGGATGCGGAACTCACGAGACACATCGTGGCGTGACCGCTGTCCGAGAGGCACCACCCTTTGTCGATGTCCTGCACGCGGCCGGCCGGTACTTCCGTGCGCGTGCTCCCGCGGTGTCCTCGGGGATCACTTGTACCGGCCCGGGCTTGGGGCGTCGCTACTACTGCACGCTCGTTACTCGTTCGCGTTGCTTCGCGGCCACTGTCGCTTCTCGCGGCACAGCATTGGTGGTTCGGCCCGGGACACCGCTGGGCTGCGACGCGCCCGCGAACTCGCTCCTGCCGCTCAGGGGGTCATTCGTGAACGCTCGCGCACGGGATCGTCTTTGCTCTCGATCTAGGATCCAAGCGCGATGCCACGGGCAAAGCCCAGGTTCAGACTGAGGATGCCCCCCGGGACGAACGATGCTCACGCGAGCACTTGTTTAGCACGCTAAGCGAAGCAATTCGTCGACCACCTCGTCAAGAGGCTGGGTAGCGTCGACATCTATGGCTCCGGCCGGTTTCTCGTCGCTCCGATTTAGCCTGAGCATGAGTTCGACTCCCTCTTGGCCAAGCGGCCAGTCGTCATCGGTGCGCTCTTGGAGGCGGCGACGCATGGTGTGATCGTCGATGCGGAGGTTGAATATCATGGTGAAATAGGGCAGAAAGCGGTCGCGATTACGGCTGCTTCCACAGACGAATAACAATTCTGGTTCCGGGCTTTCGAGTTCGCTGACAGCTTTTTGCTGGTCCCACATAAAGCTGCCGTGATGAGTGGGCCCACCTGGGAGACCGGTGTCAGGGTCGGCATGGTAGGCCCAAGCACGGTCGGTACTGATGGCCTTGTAGCCGCGTCGGATCAGCTCCTCGTAGACCGAGGATTTACCGGCACCAGATAAGCCCTCCACTAAATAGTTCCGGTTAGCCATGCTCGTCGGCGGGCGCTGTCGCCGGAAGACGAAGTACGCCGTCAGGATCGGGTGTCGCCTCGACGGGGCGGTAGACCACGACACGCTCATCGTGCAGTTCGGCATAGATCGTCTGCGTGTTGGTCATCCCCGCAACCTATCCAGATCGTTCACGGGACGGTAAGAGGGCGCTGGCGAGTGAGCTGACGGAACCCGGCGCTCGTGTGGTCGGGTCTCGTTCGCCGGGCGCGGTACCCCCTTCAGGGTCGAGGAGCACGTCCTCAACGCGTCTCGAGCCGCGACAGGGGCGGGCGGTAGCTGACGGTGGGTTCGGGCTTGCCGTTCAGCGATGGGCGCACGTGGGATCGAACCACGGACCTCTCGCGTGTGAAGCGAGCGCTCTCCCGCTGAGCTATGCGCCCGGGAAAGACCGCGGCACCGGTGAGGGATCCTTAGGGCTGCTTCCTTCCGGATCTGACCCGGTTCGAAATCTCACCGCGCCGCGGGCGAAGCAAGTGTACCGCCGGATCCAGCTTCGGCTCTAACCCTTGTTCGCGGTGTTGATGCAGCTCTTGATCGCGGCCAGCTCGACCTTCGAGATCTTCGCCGGTGGTGCGCCCTTGTACGGCGAGACGTTGCCCCTGAAGTCGACGACGCCGTTCTCGACGAGCGCAGTCGTCTTCGGGTTCTTCTTGGCGATGACTGCCTTGGCCGCAGCGGCGTCCTTATAGAACGTCAGCGTGAAGCTCACGCCCGCCGGCGACTGGCCGTCGACCGATGTCTCGTTGGGTTGCACGAGGAAGTCTGCGTCGTTCAGGCAATTGCCGACCGAGATGCCGTTTGCGCCCTTTCCAGCAACGGGCACGGTGGCGCTGCTGCTCCCACCACCACCACCACCGCCACAGCCGGAGAGGATCACCGCGAATGCGGCCAGGGCGAGAAGCGGAACGGTGAGCTTGGTCATTCTGGTCGGGGCCCTTTCGAATCGGAACCTGAAAGCGCGAGGGTAGCGCGTCGGCGGGCTTGCGCAAAGTGCGACCTGCCAGCACAATGAGGGTTCCCAATCGACGAGGAGGTGGTGCACCGATGAAACGAGTCGTTTTCTGCTGCAGGTCCTGCGCCGCCGACCGTCGCGCCCGCTCCTAGCTAGCCGGCGTCCGACGGGCCGCGCGCCCGTTCATCGCTGTCGCATGCAAAGGAGCTTTGGTTGACTCTTCCGGTTACGAACTCGCTTCTCCACCGGCTCGGGTGGGACGACGGCTGGGAAGCCGCGTTCGCAGAGCACCGCGCCGCCGGCCTCGTGCCGGCACGCGTCGCAATCCAGCACAGGGGCGCCTACGACCTCCTCACCGAGGAGGGTGAGCTGCGCGCGAGCGCGGCGAATCGCCTCGTGCGCGAGGACGAGCTGCCCGCCGTCGGCGACTGGGTCGGGGTCGACCCGGAGACCGGCCTGGTCGAAGCCGTGCTGCCGCGGCACACGAGGATCTCCCGCAAGGAGGTGTGGCAGGCGACCCGCGAGCAGGTGCTCGCGGCCAACATCGACGTCGCGTTCCTCGTCCAGGCGCTGCCGCTCGACTTCAACGTCCGCCGGCTCGAGCGGTACCTCGCCATGGCGTGGGAGAGCGGAGCTCAGCCGGTGGTGCTGCTGACGAAGACCGACCTCGTCGACGACGTCCAGCCGTTTCTCACCGAGGTCGAGGCGGTCACGCTCGGCTCGTGCCCTGTCCTCGCCGTCTCCGCCCGCACGGGCGCGGGCCTCGACGGGATGCTCACGTGGTTCGAGGGCAACCGCACCGCCGTGCTGCTCGGTTCGTCCGGCGTCGGCAAGTCGACGATCGTCAATGCCCTCGCCGGCGAGGAGCTCCTCGCGACGCAGGAGGTGCGAGAGGACGACCAGCGCGGTCGCCACACCACCTCGCACCGCGAGCTGATCCTGCTCCCGACCGGCGGTGTCATCCTCGACACGCCCGGGATCCGCGAGCTTCAACTCTGGGATGCCGACCTCGAGCAAACCTTCGGGGACGTCGACGAGCTCGCACGCCGCTGCCGCTTCTCCGACTGCGCCCACGACCAGGAGCCCGGCTGTGCGATCCGCGAGGCGCTCGCCGACGGCACGCTTCCGGCCGAGCGGTGGGCGAGCTACCGCAAGCTCCAGCGCGAGATGGAGGCGATCGAGGCGCGCCGAAACGTCCAACTGCGACAGGAACGCGTCCGTGAATACAAAATCCGCGCACGAGCGCAGAGGCCCAAGAAGAAGAAGCCCTGACCCCACCCCGCGTCCGGAAGGACGCGGTCGAGTTCACGCTGCCCGATCCCGAGCACCGTTTCGACAAGGTGGTGCTCGGGCAGGAGGTCACGCGCCCGCGGCCCGGGCCGCCCTTCCGGTGGGCCGACGGTGCGTGGCGGCTCGAGTTCCCGCGGCCGGACGCCGACCGGCTCGAGTACCTCGTCGGCGTCGACGGCGAGTTCGCGCCCGACCCGTCGAACCGGCTGCGTGTGCCCGGGGCCTTCGGCGACAAGTCCGTGGTCGAGTGGGCGGAGTACGAGCCGCCGGCCTGGGTCGCATCGATCGCCGACCCCGGTGATGTGCACTCCGTCGAGCTGCGCTGCCATCGCCTCGTCGCGCGCGTCAAGGTCATCCTTTACGCGACTCCGGAGCCGCCGGCCCCCGACGCGCCACTGCTCGTGGCACACGACGGGCCCGAGTACGCGGCGTACTCCGGCCTGACGCGGTTCCTCGACGCGATGAGCTGGGAGGAGCGCATCCCGCCGCTTCGCGCGGCGCTGATCCAGCCGGTCGACCGGAACGAGACGTACTCGGCGTCGGCCCTCTATGCCGGTGCGCTCGTGCGGGAGCTCCTGCCCGAGATCACGAGGCTCGCGCCGCACGGCAAGCGGATCGGAATGGGCGCGAGCCTGGGCGCGCTCGCGATGCTGCACGCCCACCGGCGCCATCCGAGGTCGTTCGACGCTCTGCTGCTCCAGTCGGGCAGCTTCTTCCGCCAGCGCTCCGACAAGCAGGAGTCGCGGTTCGGCCGCTACCACCGCATCACGCGGTTCACCGGGACCGTGCTGCGCGGCATGGATGTCGAGCGGACGATTCCGGTCGCCGTCACCTGCGGCGCGGCGGAGGAGAACAACTCGAACAACCGCGCGCTCGCGGACGCCCTCCTCGATCAGGGCTACCCGGCGTGGTTCGCCGAGATCCGCGACGGCCACACCTGGACGTGCTGGCGCGACGCGTTCGATCCCCACCTGCCGGCACTGATCGAGGCGGTCGCATGAACCGCCGGACGATCGAGGTCGACGGCGGGCATGTGCTCGCCTATGGCCACTACGGCCGGCCGGTCGTCGCATTCCCGTCCGAGAACGGTCAGGTGCAGGACTGGGAGGACCGCGGGATGGTCGAGTCGCTCGCAGGCCCGCTCGACAGCGGGAAGCTCAAGCTCTACTGCGTTCCTTCGTTCGACAGCGAGAGCTGGACACGCCGCGACCTGCCGCTCGAGGAGCGCGCGCGACGGCATGGCCACTACGAGTCGTGGATCCTCACCCGGCTGGTGCCGTTCGTGCAGGCCGACTCTCAGACGCCCGAGCTGATCGCGACCGGCAGCTCGTTCGGGGCCTACCACGCCGCGAACTTCTGCCTGAAGCGCGCGGACATCTTCCCCGTCGCGATCTGCATGAGCGGCGTCTACGACGTTGCCGTACAAGGTGGGGGAGAGCGCGGCGAAGCCGTCTACTTCAACAACCCGATCGACTACGTCGCCAATCTCCACGGCGATCACCTCGAGTGGCTCCGGGCGCAGGCGTCACTGATTCTCGTCTGCGGTCAGGGCCAGTGGGAGGACACGACCGGTGCGCTCGAGTCGACGAGGCGGTTCGGGTCGATCCTCGGCGATAAAGGCATCCGGCACGAGGTCGACCTGTGGGGCCACGACGTGCCGCACGACTGGTCGTCGTGGCGGCGTCAGATCTCTCATCATCTCCCTCGATTCCTGTGATGCGCGGTGGCTGAGCACACGATCGGTCTGCTCCTCGGCACCGAGGAGGACTGGCCGGCCTCGTTCGAGGCGCTGGTCTCCGGGCTCGGGGTGGTGGACGGCGACACCCTGAAGACGGAACGGATCCGCAACGAGCCGTTCGACCTGCGCTACCGGCCTCGATATGCGTTGGTGATCGACCGCCTTGCCTGGTGGTACGACCTGCCGCGAGCGTGGCTGAAGAAGGTCTCGCTGATGGACGACGTGTATCTGATGAACAACCCCTTCACGTTCCAGGCGATGGAGAAGCACTCCGCGTACTGCGCGCTGATGCGGCTCGGGATCCGCGTGCCCGAGACGTGGTTGATCCCGCACAAGAATCCACCTGTGAACCCGCGCTTCCAGCCCACCGCCGAGCTGTACAACGCGCCGTTCGACCTCGAGGTGATCGGCGAGCACATCGGCTTTCCGCTCTTCATGAAGCCCTTCGACGGGGGGCAGTGGGTCGGCGTGTCGCGCGTCGGTTCGCCCGAGGAGCTGCGCACCCACTACGACGAGTCGGGCGAGCGGATGATGCACCTGCAGGCCGGGCTCGAGGGGTTCGACGTGTTCGTTCGCTCGCTGTCGATCGGCGCCGAGACGATGTCGATGTGGTTCGACCCGTCGCAACCGCTGCACGCGCGCTACGAGGTCAAGCACGACTTCCTCTCACCGGAGCTGGGGGAGGAGATCATCTCGATCTCTCGTCTCGTGAACGCATTCTTCCGCTGGGAGTTCAACTCGTGCGAGACGATCGTGAAGGACGGCATCGCGTATCCGATCGACTACGCGAACGCATCTCCGGACGTCGCGCTCACCTCGCTCCACTACTACTTCCCCTGGGCGATCACGGCGCTGGTGCGCTGGTCGGCGTTCTGCGTGGTCACGCGCCGCGAGATGCGCATCAACCAGAACTCGCGCGACTACTTCGACTGGGGCGACCGTGCCGACCTCTCTTACGAAGAAAAGCTCGCGAAGTACCGCGAGCTCGCAGACGACTACTTCCAGGTCGCCGCCTACGAGGAGTTCTGCGCGACACATCTGAGGCACCTCGACGAAGTCGCCCACGCGTGGTTCACGTCGGCGGCCTTCGACAACCTGCTCGTCGCGACGGTGCGAACGACGTTCCCCGTGTACGAGCATGAGCACTTCGTCGCCCACTACCGCGGACTGCTCGCGGCCTGGGCCGGCGACAACGCCTGAAACCCCGCAGCCCGGTTCGATCGGCGATTCCGGGCTGCGACGCGTTACGACTGCCCGCCCGCTGTCAGGTCAGCGATCGCGTCCGTGCGGGTGATCAGGACGGTGCCGACGAGCGCGACCAGGACACCGACCACGATCGGCGCGCCGTCGTAGTCGGCTGAGCCCCACCGCTCGTTCAGGAAGAGCGGCTCGAGCAGCAGCGGCAGGTAGGTCTGCACGGCGGTTGTGAACGGGACGACGATCGTCGCCCGCCGGCGTTGGAACGCGCTCATTCCGGTCACCGTCGCGGCGACACCCAGCCCGAGCCCGAACACCGCCCAGAATGCTGCGGGTCGGGTGTGGCCCTGATCGAGGTCGTCGCTCAAGAGCTTCGTCGCTACGTTCGTCCCTGCGAAGCCGCAGCCGGCCGCGATCATCAGGACCATTGCGCTGTCCCACCGCGTTCGCTTGAGTGCGAATGGAAGGAGCGCGCAGACGGCCAGGAACGCTGCGACGCCGAGGACGGCGACGCTGCCGCGGTGGGTCTCTCGGTGCGCCGGGGCGCCCCAGGCCACGAGGGCGACGCCGGCGATGATCGCCAGCACGCCCGCAAACCCAAGCGCGCCGACGGGCTCGTCGAACACGCGCGAGCCGATTGCGAGGAGCAACAGGAGCCCGACCGCGAGGAGCGGCTGCACGACCACGAACGGCGCCAGCGAGAGCGCGTAGATCTGCGGCCCGACTCCAACGGTGCCGAGCACCTGTCCGAGCAGCCACCGCGGTCGGCGCAGGAGCCGCCAGACCAGCGAGAGGCGCAGGCCGAGCGACCGCGGCGCTTTACGGGCCTCCAGCGCCTGCAGTGCGAGGCCGACATTGAACATCGCGGAAGCGAGGAGCGCCGCGGCCGCGCCGAGAAAGAACACCGTCTCTTTCCTACCACGCTTGACTCGTCCTACGACTGCGTAACCTGGGCAGTGTGGCGGACGCTGCGATCCTGGTCGTCGACGACGACGCACCGATCCTGCGCATGCTCGGCCGCACGTTTACGGCCGAGGGGTACACGGTCGAGACGGCGGCCGACGGCGGCGCGGCGCTCGTCGCGGTCGAACGCTCGACGCCCGACCTCGTCGTGCTCGACGTCGGCCTTCCGGGCCTCGACGGCCTGGCCGTGTGCCGCCGGCTGCGGGAAAAGGGACTCGCCACGCCGGTGCTGCTGCTGACGGCGCGCGACGCGATCTCCGAGCGCGTCGCCGGGCTCGACGCGGGCGCCGACGACTACCTTGTGAAGCCGTTCGCGACGGACGAGCTGCTCGCACGTGTCCGCGCGCTGCTTCGGCGCGGCAAGGAGCCCGAGGAGCTCCTCGCCTTCGGCGACGTGACGCTCGAGGCGGGGACGCGCACCGCCCACCGCGCGGGCCGGCCGGTTGCGCTGAGCGCGCGCGAGGCCGACCTGCTGGCGCTGCTGCTCCGCCATTCCCGCCGCGTCGTCAGCCGGGATCAGGCAGTAGCAGAGCTGTGGCAAGGCGCGGCGACTGCGAACGTGGTCGACCGCTACGTGTCGAACCTGCGCCGCAAACTCGGCGATCCGCCCGTGATCGAGACGGTGCGCGGCGTCGGGTTCGTGCTCGTCCGATGAGCGTCCGCGCTCGCTCGATTCTCGCGGCCGCACTTGCGACCATGATCGCAGTCGTCGTGCTCGGCTCGGTCGTCGACCTCGTCGTCGCCCGCCACCTGCGCAACAGCCTCGACCGCACGCTGCGCTCGCGGGCCGTCGCCGTCGCACAGCTGTCGGCTTCCGCTCCGGCTCTCTTGACGACGCCGGGAGCGCTCGACTCGCCGGTCGGCGCCACGCAGGCGATGGTCGAGGTCGTCGATCGCCGCGGACGCATCGTCGCTCGATCGCTCTCGCTCGGTGGTCGCGTGCTGCCGAGCTCGCTCGCGCAGCAGACGATCGCGGGCGAGTCGGGCGGCTACCGCACGATCCGATTCGGCGGCGACGAGCTGCGCGTCTACGCGGCGCCGCTCGCCGACGTCGCCGGGCCGGCCGCCGGCGGGGCCGCGCTCATCGCGGCCTCGACCGCGGACAACTCGGACACGCTTGGCGCACTGCACGCGGCGACGGTGCTCGCTGCGCTCGGCGCCGCAGCGATCGGCGCGCTGGCCGTCGCCCTGCTGATGCGCAGCGCACTCGGCCCGCTCGCCCGGCTCGCACGCGCCGCCCGCGAGATCGAGCGCACAGGCGACTCGAAGCGGCGCCTCCCCGATCCGCACAGAGCCGACGAGGTGGGTGCCCTCGCGTCGACGCTGAACGCGATGCTCGACAGCCTCGACCGTTCACGCGAGGCGGAGCGCCGCTTCCTCGCCGACGCCTCGCACGAGCTGCGAACGCCACTCACTGCTCTGCGTGGAAACGTCGCGCACCTCGCGCGCCACGGGTCGACGCCGGAGCTCGTCTCGGATCTCGAAGCGGATGCCGAGCGCCTCGCACGCCTCGCCGACGACCTGCTCGCGCTCTCACGCGAGGAAGCCGATGTCGCGCCCGGCGAAGACGTGGAGCTCGCCGAGCTCGCTGACGCGGCCGCGGCGCCTGATGTCGATGTCTCGGCGGCACCGGCCAGGGTGCGCGGCGACCGTGCCGCGCTCGAGCGGGCGCTTTCGAACCTCATCGAGAACGCGCGCCGCCACGGTCCGCCCGGCGGGCGAGTCGCGGTGACGGTGGCCGAGCGCGACGGTCGGGCGCTGCTCGCGGTCGAGGACGAGGGTCCCGGGGTGAGCCCGCTCGACGGCGAGCATGCGTTCGAGCGCTTCTGGCGCGCCCGGCCCGACGGCCGCGGCTCGGGCCTCGGCCTCTCGATCGTGCGGGCGACGGCTGAACGGCATGGGGGACGGGCCTTCGTCGAGGGCTCCCGGTTCACGATCGACCTGCCGGCCGTCAGGAAAGCTTCAGAGACCGTCGGGTAGACCTACCGTCGAGGATCTCGAGAAAGGACACCCGTGAAGCTCTTCCGCACGCTCCCAACCAGTCGTCTCGTCGCCATCGTCGCCGCAGCAGGCATCGCGCTCGTGGGCGGTACCGCGATCGCCGTCGCAGCGAGTGGCGGGAGTGGGCCTACGCCGTCGCCAAAACCGCTCGCTCAGGCGCTGCACGACGCGCTGAGCGCCGCCGAGCCCTCAGGCATCACCGCGCGGGTCACCTTCACGAACAACCTCTTCCCTTCCGGCGCCCTGGTCGGCGCGACCGGCTCGGCGCTGATGTCGGGCGCGACCGGCCGCCTCTGGCTGAACGCGAACGGCGGCCGCCTCGAGCTTCAGGCCGACGCCGGCGACGTGCAGGTCGTCTGGAGCGACGCGAAGGTGACCGTCTACGACGCCTCGTCGAACACGGCCTACACGTTCGACCTGCCGAAGCGAGCCGACAGTTCGCCGACGTCCCACAAGACGCCGTCGCTCGACGAGATCTCGAAGTTCCTCGCGGACGTCGCGAAGCACTGG
>Ga0105854_1001310_pt1 | contig 10274 bp, 10 predicted proteins | sample OrgsoiDNA_201058_FD_89679 | JGI IMG/M metagenome (GOLD analysis project Ga0105854, IMG submission 89679) | Permafrost soil microbial communities from the Arctic, to analyse light accelerated degradation of dissolved organic matter (DOM) -... | ecosystem: Environmental > Terrestrial > Soil >... | reverse complement strand
GTCCGGAGTGGGGTTTCATGGTGGCGTCGGGACGGGGCCTGCTGCTCGACGCGTGGTGGGTCGCGACCATTCCCGGCATCGCCATCCTGCTCGTGAGTCTTGCGTTCAACCTGCTCGGCGATGGTCTGCGCGATGTCTTCGATCCCCGTCAAGGTAGCTGACATGCAAGCCGATACCCTCTGTGAGATCGATAACCTGCGCATTGCGTTCGAGGCCCACGACGGCACGCTGACCGAAGCGGTGCGCGGCATTTCCCTGACGCTTGCGAGGGGCGAGCGGCTGGGTATCGTCGGCGAATCAGGGTCTGGGAAATCGCTGACCGGACGCGCATTGCTCGGGCTGCTGCCAGCATCGGCACACTGGTCGGCCGACGCCATGCGCCTCGATAACCACAACCTTCTCGCCATGCGCCCGAAGGAGCGGCGGCGCCTTTGCGGCACGCAGATGAGCATGATCCTGCAGGACCCGAAGTATTCACTGAACCCGGTGATGACAGTCGCGCAGCAGATGCGCGAGGCGTTCGGGAGGCAGTCGCCGAAGCTGAATGCGAAAGCCATGCGGGAACGGATTGTTGCTGCGCTGGAGGCAGTGCATATTCGCGATCCGCAACGAGTCGCCGACGCCTATCCGCACGAGTTGTCGGGCGGCATGGGCCAGCGCGTGATGATTGCCATGATGGTGTCGTCGGGTCCCCGGTTGCTGATCGCCGACGAACCGACCAGCGCGCTCGATGTGCTCGTCTCCATGCAGGTGTTGTCGGTGCTCGATGAAATGATCGCGAAGCACAACACGGGTCTGATCTTCATCAGCCACGACTTGCCGCTGGTGATGTCGTTTTGTGACCGCGTGCTGGTGATGGTTGGCGGACGCGTAGTCGAGACGTGCGCGGCACGCGATCTTGCTCACGCGCAGCATCCGTACACGCGCGGTTTGCTGGCCGCGAGTCCGCCGCTGCGCAATCCGCCGGACGAACTGCCGGTTCTGCAACGCGATCCCGCATGGTTCGCCGAGGTCGCGCCATGATCGAAGCAAACGAGGTACAGGTACGCTTCAAAACGAAAACCGGTTTCGCCGATGCAGTTCGCTCGGCGACGTTTCATGTCGGCGAAGGGGAGGTGTTTGGGCTCGTCGGCGAATCGGGTTCCGGCAAATCCACCGTGCTTCGCGCACTGACCGGGCTCGTGCCCATCGCCAACGGGTCGATGCGGATTGGTCGCCATACGCTCGGCAAACACATCGATCGTGCGTTCAGGCGCGAAGTGCAGATGGTGTTCCAGGACCCGTACGGATCGCTGTATCCGCGCTTCACCGTGGACCAGACGCTGCGGGAGCCGCTCACCATTAACGGCATGGACCGCCACGATGCCCGCATTCTCGACGCATTGCGGGAAGTCGGCCTTGGGCCCGCGTTCCGGTTCCGGTATGCGCATCAACTATCGGGCGGGCAACGCCAGCGCGTGGCGATTGCACGGGCGTTGATCGTGGAGCCGCGCGTGCTGCTGCTCGACGAGCCGACTTCCGCGCTCGACGTATCCGTGCAGGCTGAGATCCTGAACCTGCTGCGTCGTTTGCATCGTGAACGCCATCTGACAATGATCCTCGTCAGTCACAACATGGCGGTAGTCGGATTTTTATGCCAGCGGGTCGCGGTGATGCGCGATGGCGAGATTGTGGAGCAGCTTCCCATCGAGGCCATCCGCGAGCAAAACGTGGCGCATGAATACACGCGAAGCTTGTTGCTTGCCACAGAAGGGTATCGACGCAAGGCTATCGATCCGGCCTAGCCCAGCTTCGTAATGTGCGCGGCCGAGCGCGAACCGCCCCTGCGCAGGCCGCCTGATAGAATACCAATTTGGTAGTAGGCATCCCCGAAGCGCGTTGCGCCGGGATCGCTCACCCGGCTTCCCACGCAGCCGGCGGCTCATTGAGCGTGAATGAAGCCGCGAAGCGCAACCCTCAAAACGTGACAGTCCGGCTTGATCCTGCTGCTCGATAACGTTCGTCGTCAAACGTTCGACACGCCGGTTGCCGGCACCTAAAAACGCCGATGAAACTGCTAGATGCCCTGGTCGAACAGCGAATTTCGGCCGCCGCCGCGCGCGGCGAGTTCGACAATCTGCCCGGCGCGGGCGAGCCTCTCGCGCTCGACGACGACGCCCTGGTCCCCGAAGAAGTCCGCGTTGCCAACCGCATTATGAAAAATGCCGGTTTCGTGCCGCCTGCTGTCGAACATTTGCGCGCGCTTCGGGATCTGCAGAACGAAAGCGGCAGCAGCGAAGATCCGGCAACCCGCCGCAAGCTGCAAGCGAAGATGCTGGCTCTCGACATGGCGCTGGAATCCTTGCGCGGCAGCAGCACCGTCGTGCCACTTGAATATCGGCGGCGCATTGCTGAACGTTTGTCCGAGCGTCTCTCGGAGAACGACAGGAATGCACGGGCCGAGGCAACCGAAAAGTGACCGCCACACCCATAACCGATCTCGCCTTGACGGCAGCCGCAGAACGCGACCGCCGTTTCATGGCGCTCGCGCAAGCCGCCGCGGAGCAGGCGCGTGCGTTGGGCGAAGTGCCGGTCGGCGCGGTTCTGGTTCGCGGCGATGAAGTCATTGCGACCGGCTTCAATCATCCGATCGGCGCTCATGACCCGTCCGCGCACGCCGAAATGGCCGCATTGCGCGCGGGGTCGCTGGCGCTTGAAAACTACCGCTTACCGGGTTGCGAACTCTACGTCACGCTCGAACCCTGCATCATGTGCGCCGGCGCGATCATGCACGCGAGGATTGCGCGCGTGGTGTTCGGCGCGCACGACCCGAAGACGGGCGCGTGCGGGAGCGTTGTCGATGCATTCGCCATCGGCCACCTGAACCACCACACAAGCGTGACGGGCGGGGTGCTCGGCGACGAATGCGCCAACGCGCTGCGCAGCTTTTTTGCCGAACGCCGGCGCGCGGTGCGTGAGGCGCGCGACGCCCGCAACGCCGTACTACCCGATTCCATCGATCCACTTTCCATTCGCTCATGACCCATCCGGCACGTACCATCGATCTCGTCGCACCTTCGGGTTACCCCGACTCTGAAGTGGTTGGGCGCGCGATGGAACGCCTGCGCGCGCAAGGGCATCGGCTGGAAAATGTGTCGGCGGCGCACCGTCGGCATCAACGCTTCGGCGGCACCGATGGCGAACGTGCCGCGGACCTGAACCGCCTTGCCGATTCGGCGCGTCCTCTGCCTGACATCGTTTTGGCGGTGCGCGGCGGTTACGGCGCTACACGCATTCTTCATGGCCTGGACTACGAGGGCTTGCAGCGCCGCTTGCAAGACCAGCCGGTCGCGATTGTCGGCCATAGCGACTTCACCGCGATCCAGTTGGCGCTGTACGCACTGGCCGGCGTGAAGAGCTTTGGTGGTCCGATGCTCGCTGCTGATTTCGGCGCGGAAGAACCGAGCGCGTTCACGATGGAGCATTTCTGGAATGCGATCACACATCCGTCGTTCAAGGTGACGAGCCATGTGCCGCAGGCCCAGTCCGTCGATGTTACCGGCATGTTATGGGGTGGCAATCTGGCGATTCTTGCGTCGCTGATCGGCACGCGGTACATGCCGCCGGTGGAGGGCGGAATTCTGTTCATCGAAGATGTGAATGAGCATCCTTATCGCGTTGAACGCATGATTTACCAGTTGCATCAGTCGGGAATTCTCGCGCGGCAGCAGGCATTGGTGCTGGGCGAATTCACGGGTGGGAAGCTGTCAGAGTACGACAACGGCTACACGTTCGAGACGATGCTCGAACAAGTCAGGTCGGTGATCCGGATTCCCGTTGTGACGGGGTTGCAATTTGGGCACGTGCCCGAATTACTGACGCTGCCGTTCGGCGCGACTGCGCATCTGGTGGCGCGGTCCCATGGATTTGAAATGAAGCTTTCTGACTATCCCTACTTGGCATAGCAGGTTTCATACAGTTCGAACGGACGCCCGCAAGGGCGTTTTTTTTATTCAACGCACCGCTTTTGAGCACATGCGCACGAATAACGTGCACTAGATTGTCAACAAAAACAGCGGTCAATTTCGTTTTATTCGCTTAGATAATTCGCCGAAACCCTTACTGCAACGGGCCTAAGTGGATTGATCGAGAAAAATTTATGTCGATAGCACAAATTTTTTACTGAAATTGTTGACAGTTTTTATGTCCGCCATAAGATGTATCACATAGAGCGAACACGACCATGTCCGAATCGAAATTGAAAGATTTGTCGAAGGTAAGCGTCATCGGCACTGCGGCTTCGGTCGCGGCCGCTACGGCGGAATCGATTGCGGCGAATATTCGCGACGCCATTCTCGAACACCGTCTCGCTCCAGGCGCGAAGCTGACAGAAGCACAGTTATGCGAAGTATTCGACGTCAAGCGTGGCACTGTGCGCCTGGCGCTGGCGCAACTCGCGAGTGAGCGGCTGGTTGACCTCGAACCGAATCGTGGCGCGTTCGTCGCAAGCCCTTCGGTGCAGGAGGTGCACGAGGTGTTCGAGATGCGGCGCATCGTCGAAATGGCGGTTGTCGAGCGGATCTGTACCGGGCATGGCACGCGCCGGCTCAAGTCGATCAGCGCGACGATCGGACGTGAACGCAAGGCCTATGAGAGCCGCGATTTCTCGTCGTGGATACGGCTGTCCGGCGAGTTCCATAAAGAGCTTGCGCAGCTCACCGGCAATACTGTGTTGTGCGAATGCTTGTCGGGGCTGGTGGCGCGCTCCACGCTGATATCGGCGCTGTACGAGTCGCTTGGCAAGAGTTCGTGCAGCTTTGAAGATCATGAACATATCCTGGCCGCGCTCGATGCTGGCGACGGTCCGAAGGCCGCCGAACTGATGGCGCGCCATTTGCAGGAAGTCGAACTGAAAATGCTGGACCGGCCCGCACGCGGCGCTGTCGATTTGCGTGAAGTCTTTTCGAAGCCGAAGGGAAGTGAGCGCGATAAAAGCGCCTGATTGTCGGCCCGATTGTAAGGCTGATTTTTAGCATCACCGTCAGCAACACCGCGCGACCATTCTCCGGGCGCGACGCAATACCCGTAACGCCAACACTACCAACATCTGAAAGCCGAACGAATTTAAAAGCCCGCATTCAATGGAATGCGTGGACTTTCACCATGCCTTTTCCGTGGACGCATGCGCGTAATTGCACGTGCCGAGTGGATGAATTGCGTCTGGTCGCGGGTTCACCCGCGGCTGCAGGACGGTTAGCCCATACCGACAAGAAAGCGCTGCGCGTTGACCACGCGACGGTGCGTATTGCTATACGAAAGCTATACGAAGTCGACCATTTGCGGCTTGATTGCCGAGCTCATTCAAGGAGAAGTCATGGTTCAGTTAAGTGCGACACCAGGCAGTGCGGCGATACCTTCTTATGGCGAAGATTCCGGCAGCGATTCAGGTAGGGATCCTGATCATCCGCTCGGATATAGCGACCGGCTCTATAACGATGACCTTGCGCCGCTCAAACATCAGACGTGGAGTGCATACAACATCTTTGCGTTCTGGATGTCAGACGTGCATAGCGTGGGCGGTTACGTATTCGCGGGGAGCTTGTTCGCATTAGGGCTGACGAGCTGGCAGGTGCTGATCTCATTGCTCGTCGGAATCGGCATTGTGAACCTGCTGTGCAACCTCATCGCTAGACCGAGCCAGCAGGCGGGCGTTCCGTATCCGGTTGCGTGCCGCGTGACCTTTGGCGTGTTGGGGGCGAACCTTCCTGCTGTGATTCGTGGCTTGATCGCAGTGGCATGGTATGGAATCCAGACCTTTCTGGCATCGAGCGCGCTGGTGATCGTGGTGCTGAAATTCATGCCTCAATGGATGCCTTATGCCGATGTCCACAAATACGGTTTCGCCGGATTGTCGGCAGTGGGCTGGGCGGGGTTCATGCTGTTGTGGGTGTTGCAGGCCGTGGTGTTCTGGCGCGGGATGGAGATGATCAAGAAGTTCATCGACTTCGCGGGTCCAGCAGTCTATGTGGTGATGTTCATTTTGGCCGGTTACATGGTGTGGCGTGCGGGCTGGCGTAACATCGGCTTGAACCTGGGCGGTGTGAAGTACCACGGAATGGAGGTGGTGCCGGTCATGATCACTGCCATATCCCTGGTGGTCTCGTACTTCTCCGGTCCGATGTTGAATTTCGGCGACTTCTCGCGTTACTGCAAGAGTTTCAAGAGCGTGAAGCGGGGCAACTTCTGGGGCTTGCCGGTCAACTTCCTCGCCTTCTCGCTGGTGACGGTTGTGACGACCGCCGCGACCTTGCCGGTCTTTGGCCAGTTGATCACGGACCCGGTAGAAACGGTAGGGCGTATCGATCAGCCGACGGCGGTGATCCTGGGCGCGTTGACTTTCACAATTGCGACTATTGGTATCAACATTGTGGCAAATTTCGTCTCACCGGCTTTTGATTTCTCGAACGTCGCGCCGCGGCTGATCAGTTGGCGGATGGGCGGCATGATGGCTGCGGTGGCATCGATCTTCATCACGCCGTGGAACCTCTTCAACAACCCTGCGGTGATTCACTACACGCTCGATGTGCTCGGCAGTTTCATCGGTCCGTTGTATGGCGTGCTGATCGTGGATTTCTACCTGTTGAAGCGTGGCAAGTTCAAGGTGGAGGAGTTGTACACGACGTCGGCGACGGGACGTTACTGGTATAGCAATGGCGTGAACTGGCGCGCAGTGGCCGCATTACTGCCGGCAGCGGCTATAGCGGTGGCCTGCGTGATGATTCCCTCGCTGGAAGGTGCCGGTAATTTCTCGTGGTTCATCGGAGCGGGGTTGGGCGCGGTGTTCTACAGGATCATTGCGGACAGGAGCTCAGTATCGAATTTCGCTTAAGAACACGAGTGCGGCGATAGGCGGTCCATCGCATCGCAGATTCCGGGATGCGATGGCGACTGCGAGTGACAATGCAAGCAAGGGTTTATAGGAATACTATGTAATCCGCATCAAACGGCGTTTGCAGGAACTAAAGGAAGAACCAAATGCGCATCAAGCTGATCAACCCGAACACAACGGAACGCATGACGTTGGCGATGGACCGTTGTGCCCGGGAAGTAGCGTCCACAGGAACAGAAATAATCTCAGTAAGCGCTTCGATGGGCCCGCCCTCTATCGAGGGTTATTACGACGAAGCGCTCGCGTCGCTAGCCTTATTGCAGGAGATTGAAAGGGGTGAGAAAGAGGGCATGGACGGGTATGTCATAGCGTGCTTCGGCGACCCCGCGTTATATGCCGCCAGGGAGTTGTCCAGAGGCCCGGTCATCGGCATAGCGGAAGCAGCCATGCATGCGGCAAGCGTCATAGCGCCGAGTTTCAGCGTAGTGACAACCTTGAAGCGCACCTGCACGATGTCGTGGCATCTGGCGGAACGCTACGGTATGAAGCGTTTCTGCAAGAACGTCCGTGCAACCGACGTAGCAGTGCTGGACCTGGATATCCCCGGGTCCAGGGCGCGCTCGATCATCATAGAAGAGTGTCGAAAGGCCTTGGCGGAAGATGATGCGGAGTCGATCGTCCTGGGCTGCGCAGGCATGGCCGAGTTTTGCCACGAGATTGAAGATGCGATCGGCGCGCCGGTCATCGAGGGCGTGACGACCGCGGTGAAATGGGCGGAAGCGTTGATTGCGCTAAAGCTGCGAACGTCGAAACGCGGCGACTATGCCCGCCCGCTAACGAAGCAGTATGACGGTGCGTTAGCGCCTTATAGTCCAGGCAAACCCCAATAAAGCGCCTGGACCATACACCCCGCCTGACCTGCAATATCTGCGTATGAATATGGGCGTGACGATGTGTTTTCGCTAAACTGACCCATCGTCGCGCGGGTCTTTAACCGTGTGCGGCTCCATCGACTTCCACGCACTCATCCAGCCATGTCGAATGAATCGAAGTATCCACGCGACCTGATCGGCTACGGCCGGTACCCCGTGCAGCCGAATTGGCCCGGGGACGCACGCATTGCGGTGCAATTCGTGCTGAATTACGAGGAAGGCGGGGAAAATTGCGTACTTCATGGCGATCCGGCATCCGAACAGTTCCTATCGGAAATCGTGGGCGCGGCGGCGTATCCGTCTCGTCACATGAGCATGGAATCCATCTACGAGTACGGTTCACGTGCCGGCGTCTGGCGCATCCTTCGCGAGTTTGAAAAACGGGACTTGCCGCTTACCGTGTTCGGCGTTGGCATGGCAATCGAGCGTCATCCGGATCTCGGCCGCGCGTTCGTCGAATTGGGGCATGAGATCGCGTGCCATGGTTATCGGTGGATTCACTATCAGGACATGTCGCCGGAGAAGGAAGCGGAGCACATGCGGCTCGGCATGGAGGCCGTTGAACGCGTGACGGGCGTGCGGCCGCTTGGCTGGTACACAGGGCGCGACAGTCCGAACACGCACCGGCTGGTCGCGGAGCATGGCGGTTTTCTGTACGACTCGGATTATTACGGCGACGACCTGCCATTCTGGATGGACGTGGAGGTCAGCGGTGGCGCGAAGGTGCCGCAACTGATCGTGCCTTACACGCTCGACACCAATGACATGCGTTTCGCCACGCCGCAAGGTTTCAACACGGCCGAGCAGTTTTTCACTTACTTGCGCGACGCGTTCGACGTACTTTACGAAGAAGGCAGCGAAGCGCCGAAAATGTTGTCCATCGGCATGCATTGCCGGTTGCTGGGCCGCCCGGGACGCTTCCGTGCGCTGCAGCGTTTCCTCGATCACATCGAGCAATATGATCGTGTATGGGTGACGCGGCGGGTTGATATCGCGCGGCACTGGCGCGAGCATCATCCGTATGAAGGCACGGCGGGAGTGACCAAGTCATGAGTATCGTGCGGATCACTTTGGACCAGCTCAATGCGCTGCCTGCCGGCGCGTTTATCAGCACGCTTTCCGGTGTCTTCGAGCACTCTCCGTGGGTGGCGGAAGCGTCGCTTTGGAAGCGGCCGTTCACGAGTATCGATCAGCTTCACGACGTCATGACGACGATCGTCGACCAGGCGGGCGTCAAGCAGCAACTTGCTTTGATCAACGCCCACCCCGAGCTTGCGGGCAAAGCTGCGGTGCGGGGCGAACTCACGGACGAATCAACGCGCGAACAAAGTGGCGCCGGCCTCAATCTGTGCACGCAGGAAGAGTTCGACAGATTGCAGGCGCTGAATGCCGCGTACCGCGAGAAGTTCGGATTTCCCTTCATTCTGGCTGTGCGCGGGTTTGATCGCCACGGCATTATCGCGAACTTCGAGGCGCGCCTGCATCACGGACGCGACATCGAGTTACGCGAAAGTCTTCAACAGATTTACCGGATAGCGCGCTTCAGGCTCGACGATTTGCTAGGCGTCTGAACGCTTGAATGCAGCGCGTCACCTTCAAAACCTTATAAGGAAACATCATGGCTGCACCCATACTCGATGCTAACGCGCCCGAATTCACGCGTCGTTATGTGAACCTCGCGGACCCGCGGTTGGGCGCGCAAGCGCTCGAGGCCAGCGACGAATTTTTTGCACCGAAAGAGCGGATGCTCAATCCGGAGCCGGCGGTGTTTATCGTGGGTAAATACGACGATAACGGCAAGTGGATGGACGGCTGGGAAACGCGTCGCAAGCGGGTGAGCGGGTTTGACTGGTGCGTGGTGAAGCTGGCGCGTCCGGGCGTGATCAAGGGCATTGATATCGATACGAGTCACTTCACGGGCAACTTTCCGCCGGCCGCGTCGATCGAGGGTGCGCACGTGGTGAACGGCGCGCCGACGCAGGCGACTCAATGGACGGAAGTCGTGCCGTCCATGACGTTGCAAGGGAACACGCATCATTACGTGGACATTGCCAGCGAACAGCCGTTCACGCATCTGCGCGTGAACATTTATCCGGATGGCGGTATAGCGCGGTTGCGTGTGTATGGACAGCCGCAGCTTGATTGGAGCAGCGCCAGCCGCACCGAGCTATTCGATCTCGCCGCGATGGAAAATGGCGCGTACGTCGTTGGTGCGAACAACCAGCATTTCGGGCCGGCTTCGACTTTGCTGATGCCAGGACGCGGCGCAAATATGGGCGATGGCTGGGAGACGCGCCGTCGTCGTGAGCCGGGGAACGACTGGTGTATCGTGGCGTTGGCTCAGCCGGGCGTGATCAAGAAGATCGAAGTGGATACGGCGCATTTCAAGGGTAATTACCCTGACCGGTGTTCGTTGCAGGCGGCTTATGTGAAGGGTGGAACGGACAGTTCGCTTGTCACCCAGGCGATGTTCT
>Ga0105854_1001309_pt1 | contig 10280 bp, 10 predicted proteins | sample OrgsoiDNA_201058_FD_89679 | JGI IMG/M metagenome (GOLD analysis project Ga0105854, IMG submission 89679) | Permafrost soil microbial communities from the Arctic, to analyse light accelerated degradation of dissolved organic matter (DOM) -... | ecosystem: Environmental > Terrestrial > Soil >... | reverse complement strand
GAGAACCCGATCGGCAAGCGCGTCTGGTTCGGCACGACGACGGGACCGTTTGCCGATCCGGCGCATGCGGTGGAGATCGTCGGCGTCGCCGGCGACGTGAAGTACGAAGGCGTCGATCAACCCGATCGGCTGGATCGCGCGGACTTCTACACGTCGTACCTGCAGTTCTCGTTTCCCGACACCATGATCATCGTCAAGACGCGCGGCGCGGCGACGTCGCTGCTGCCGGCAATGCGCGCCGCCGTCGCGTCGGTCGATCCGTCGCTGCCGATCTACGACGCGCTGACGCTCGACGATCGCATCAGCGCGGCGGTCGCGCGGCCGCGGTTCAACGCGACGCTGCTGACCGCGTTCGCCGGCGCTGCCCTGCTGCTCGCGGCCATCGGCGTGTACGGCGTGCTGTCGTATTCGGTGTCGTCACGGATGCGCGAGATCGGCGTCCGCATCGCGCTTGGCGCGGGCGTGGCGCGGGTGATGCGGCTCGTGCTGGGCGAGGGACTGCGGCTCGCGGCCGCGGGCGCGGCCATCGGGATTGCGGCGTCGATCGCGATGGCACAACTCGCCCGGGGCCTGCTGGCGGATGTGACCGCATGGGATCCGCGTCTGCCCGCCGTCGCCGGTGTCGTCATGATCGCCGTCGCGGCCGCCGCCGCGTTCGTGCCCGCCTGCCGCGCGAGCGCGGTCGATCCGATCGCCGCGCTGAGAACCGACTGACAAAACGTTTCTTCTTCGTGTGTTCTTCGTGCCCTTCGTGGCTTCGTGGTTAGGGCACCGTCCGCTACAATGCCCGCATGAACGCTCAGCGCGTTGTCGCCGATCTGCGGGAGCTCGCGGCACGGACGTCCACGCCTGACGGCGCGCAGCGCCTGGCGTGGGGACCGGTCTGGCGCGACGCGCGCGAGTGGTTCAAAGGCAAGGTCGCCGAGCTCGGGCTGCGCGTCGACACCGATTCGGCGGGCAACAACTGGGTGACACTGCCGGGCGCCTCGCCGAAAACCGTCATCGTCGGCAGCCATCTCGACTCCGTGCCGAACGGCGGCTGGCTCGACGGCTGTCTTGGCGTCGTCGCCGCGCTCGAAGCGCTGCGGATGCACGCCGGCTCGACGCCGCCGGTCACGCTGAAACTGGTGGACTGGGCCGACGAGGAGGGCGCGCGATTCGGACGCAGCCTGCTCGGATCGGCCGCGGCCGCCGGCGCGCTCAAGATCGACGATGTCCGCGAGCTGAAGGATCGGCAGGGCACGCGCCTCGTGGACGCGCTGGCGGAGAACGGCGTCACGCTCGATCGAATGCTCGACGCGCACGGCGAGCTGAAGCGGATCGACGCGCGCGCGTATCTCGAGCTCCACATCGAACAGGGACCGGTGCTCGAGTCGATGCAGAAGGCGACCGGCGTCGTACTCGGGACGTTCGGCGTCGAGCGGCACATGATCCGGTTCACGGGGCAGGCGGCGCACTCCGGATCGACGCCGATCCCGATGCGGCGCGACGCGTTTCTCGCCGCGGCGCAGACGGCGCTTGCGTGCCGCGAGATCGCGATCCGGCATTCCCGACCGACGCCGGGCGACGGCGTCGTGTGCACCGTCGGGGTCGTCAACGTCGAGCCGAAGATCGTGACGGCGGTGCCGGGCGTCTGCGAAATCTCGCTCGATCAGCGGGCGCTGCGGGCGGACGTTCTCGCGGCGATGCTGCGCGACGCGCGCGAGGCGTCGGAGGACGCGGCGAAGGAGAACCACGTCACGGTCGAATGGCGCGAGCTGTGGCGGATCAACCCGCGCCCGTTCGATCCCGCGCTGCTGACGCTCTGCGAGGACGCGGTGCGCGAAGAGACCGGCGACGCGCCGCGCCTTCCGTCGGGACCGCTGCACGACGCGGCCGAGATGGTCCCGCACATGCCGGTCGTGATGATGTTCGCGTACTCCTCGAACGGCCTGTCGCACTGCAAGGAAGAGGACACGCCCGGGCCGCATCTGGAAGCCACGATCCGCGCATACCTCCGGCTCGTGCAGAAAACGATCGACCACGTCGCAAAGGGTGTCTGAACTCTGAACTCTGAACTCTGAAGGTGAGGGCGTGATGCGTGCTGTCTGCTGGTTGTTGATTGGTCTTGCGGCGCTCGCGTTCTGCGTGGGAACCGGGACCGCGTTCACGCATCAGACGATGATGCTCGAGCCGGTCGGATTCTGGCGCGGCGCTGTCGGGTTTCTGCTGTTCGCGATCGCGCTCCGGATGATGGACAACCGCGCGTGACGGCGGTCCTGCTGGCGCTGGCGATTCTTGCGCCGCAGCGCCACATCCTGATCGACAACGCGACGACGACCGTGACGCGCGTGCGGTTCGGGCGGGACGCGCGCGAGGCGGTTCACTCGAACCCATTTCCGCTGGTGATCCTGCAGCTCACGCCGGGCGACGTCGATTTCGCGATCGCCGACACGCGCGCGAGCGGACCGCGCGAGGCGGGCCTGGTGACATTCGTCGCCGCCAACACGCCCTACGCCGTGGCGAACGCCGGCACGGCGCCGTTCAACCTGATCACGATCGCGCTCAAGCCGGCGCGCGCACCCGCGCCGGCCTCGCCGCCGGCCGACGCGCCGCCCGGGATCACGCGCACCACCCTCGTCGACAATGCCGACGTGCGCGTGGTCCGCGTGGAGTTCGCGCCCGGCGGACGCGAGCCGGTCCACACCCACCCGAACGATCTCCTGACGATCCAGCTCACGCCGGGCAAGGTCGAGATCCTGAAGGACTCGCGGAAGACGACCGGGCTCAGAACGGCCGGTTTCGCCCAGTTCCTGCCACGTGACGCCGATCATGCCTTCGCCAGCGCAGACACAAAGATGTTCGAGATACTGAGCGTGTCTATTAAGTAAACACGTGCAGCACGTATTTGCGTGCTAATATCACGAGGCGTGGCCACCCAGAATCTGACCCTCAAGCTTCCCGTGGAGACTGTCCGGAAAGCCAAGGTCGTCGCCGCCGAGCGCGGGACCTCGATCAGCGCCCTGATCGCCGAAAAAATCGAAGAACTGGTCGGCGAGGACGCCGAATACCAGGCCGCAAAACGGCGCGCCTTCGAGTGGCTGAAACAGGGATGGCACCTTGGCGGCCGCTGAGAAAATCTTCGTCGACGCGACCGTGCTAGTCCACGCGCACGACCTCGACAGCGGACTCAAGCGCGCGATCGCGGAGCAGGTGCTGAAGCAGCTGTGGCAGGACGAGACGGGCGTGCTCAGCGCGCAGGTGCTGCAGGAGTTCTACGCGGCGCTGACGAGCGGGATCGCGTCGCCGGTGCCGCGCCGCGCCGCGCGCGATCTGATTCACGCGTACAGCGTCTGGCCGATCGTGACGCTCGACGCGGCCGATGTCCTGGCCGCGTCCGATTTCGAGGAGCGTTACCGCCTCGGTTTTCGCGACGCGCTGGTCCTCGTCTCTGCGCGAAAGTCGGGGGCCGCGCTCGTCCTCTCCGAAACGCTGCAGCCGTACCGGCCGATCACAGGGCTCGAGCTGCGGAATCCGTTCGCCTGATCCCTGATCCCTGATCCCTACTTCTGATCACTGCTCTTCTTGTAAAACCCTGAAACGTCGCGCTTCCCTTTATCGAGATACGGCACGCCGTGCTCCATCCAGTCGGGCTTCGGCGCGTCCTTGAAGAAGTAGTCGAAGTACTCGGCCATGTGCACGGTCCAGTGCTTCTGATTTTCGCGCTGGCGCAGCCCGTGCTTCTCGCCGTTGTACGAGAACATGTACGCCTCTTTGCCGAGCCGGCGCATCGCCGTGAAGAACTCGATGCCCTGCTGCCACGGCACCGCGTCGTCTTCGTCGTTGGCCATGGTCAGGTACGGCGTGTGGATGTTCTCGATCCAGAAGAGCGGCGAGTTCTCCATGTAGATCAGCGGGTTCTTCCACGGCGGCACGCCGATGCGGCTCTGCGTTTTCTCGTACTGGAACGCGCGCGACATGCCGGTGCCCCAGCGGATGCCGCCGTAGCCGCCGAACATGTCGCCGACCGACGCGCCCGCCTCGACGGCGCGGAAGATGTTCGTCTTCGTGATCATGTAGGAGATCTGGTACCCGCCCCAGCTGTGTCCCTGGATTCCGACGCGCGCCGGATCGACGAACCCCATCGTCAGCACCTTCTGCACGGCCGGGAGCACGCACTTCAGCGCGCTCTGACCCGGATACCCCAGGTCGTAGACGATGTCGGGCTGGAGAATGATGTAGCCGTTGCTCGCGTAGCGCGTGACGTTGATGCTGCTGCAGCCCGGCGCCGGCGCGACGTAGCGATGCAGGTTATTGGTGAGCTGCTCGTAGATGTAGACGAGCATCGGGTACTTCTTCGACGGATCGAAGTTCTCCGGCTTCGTCAGGATCGCCTGGAGGTGCTTGCCGTCGGCGTTGACGTAGTCGACGAGCTCCGACGTGCCCCAGTTGTATTGCGACTGCTGCGGGTTCGCGTCGCTCACCTTCGTCATGTCGGTGAAGGCGCCGCTCGACGTCCAGAGGTTGCCGAACTCCTCGAAGCGCGACAGCGTGAAGACGTAGACGTCGGCATTGCGAGCTTTGAGCGGCACGCCGAACGCCTTGTCCATCATCACGACCTTCGTCGGGCCGTCGGCGCTGGCGAACAACACGCGGTACAGCCCGCTCGCCTTCGTCCGGTCGTCCACCGCGGAGAGCAGCAGCGGCCGTGTCGTCGCGATCACCGGCTCGTCGGTCTGACGGCGCGGACCCACTTCCTCCTCTGACGGCTCCTGTGTCGGGGCGATCGGCTCGGTGCGGCGATAGCGAAACACGAGCTGCTCTTTGCGGCCGACGCCGGCGGTCAGCATCCGCGGGTTGCGGCCGTTCGGCTGCACCTCCCAGATGTCGTAGCGGTCGTACAGCAGGATCGTGTTGTCGTCCGTCGTCCAGCCGGCGCTGCCGTACGGCGTCGCATGCTCGGGGCGATCGTCGGTTTCGCTCTGAAACATCACGCCGAGCCCCTTGGTGATGTTCGTCTTCGCGCCGTCGCTGACGCGGACGGTGTACCAGCAGTCGTCGTCTTCGTCGAAGTAGAGGATGTAGCGCCCGCCAGGCGAGACGGTCGCGCCGAAGTGTTCCTTGTCGAGGATCTTCTTCCGCGAGCCGTCGGCGAGATTCACGAGGTAGTAGTCGTCGTAGTTGCCGTCCCACGACACGAGCTGGCGGTACGGCACGTTGCTGACGCCGAGCGCCTGCGACGCGCCGTCGCTGATCCGCACGTCCGGCATGTCCTTCGTCGCGAGCTGCGCGAAGCGCTTGTCGGCGAGATGGAAGGCGGCGCGATACGTCCGCTTGAGCTCCTGCTCCGCGCGGACTTTCTGCATCGGCTGCAGCTCCGCGTCCTTGTAGTTCCAGATGTCGACCTTGATCAGATCCGCTGGTTCGTCGGGCTCGGGCGCGCGCGGCGGCGCGGTGCCGAAGAACAGATACTCGCCGCTTTTCGAGAACTCGAGGCGGCCGTTGTCGCTGACCGGCATCTCCGCGTTCGCGGGCAACGGAAGCTCGCTCGCGGCGTCGGCCGTCGTGGACCATTGATAGAGTTTGTAAATTGGTTTGTCGCCGCGATCGCTCACGAACGCCGCCTGCGTGCCGGCGTTGTTGAACGCGAACCCCTTGTAGTTGCCCGGACCGGTCAGCAGCGTCTTGCGAACACCGTTGGCGATCCCGCGCGCGAAGGCGCCTTCGTTGGCCGGCGTCTTCGACGACACGCCGTACGCGAGCCACGCGCCGTTCCTGTTGACCGCGTACTCGCTGACTTCCGGGATCGTGGTCTGCGCGCCGGTGTACAAGTCGCGAATGATCAGATCGGTGCCGGCGGTCTTCTTCTCACGCGTCCTCGGCGACGCCGCCGTGCCGTTGCCGCCGGCGGGCGCGTCTGCCGCGGTCAGATACACCACGATCTGCGGCGTCACATCGTCCGGCACGCGAAAGCTCTTCACGTGCTCGGCGACGACCGTCGCCTGCCCCGTCGAGAGATTCACGATCCCGACGCCGGCCTTCGGCATGTCCTCCGGCTTCTTCTTCGCCTTCCGCGCCTGGTCGACGTCTTTTTTCAGCGGCGCCACCGCAAACACGACGCCGCGGCTGTCGGTCGTGAACTGCGGCTCGCGCCCGCGCGCCGCGCGAATCTCGGCGTTCGTTTTCAGGTTGCGGACGACGAGCTCGCCGTCGCCGTCCTGCGGCGTGAGCGCGTAGGCGAGCCAGACGCCGTCGGCGGACAGCTTCGTCCCCTGAATCGACTTCCACGAGTCGTACGCGTCGTGCGTGATCGGCTTCTTGGCCGGCGCGGTCTGCGCATGTAGGGCGGCGCTCCCCACACCATGTAGGGCGGGTCTTTCAGACCCGCCGAAAAAAATGAACGCGAGGATGGCGAGGAAAACTGTGGGTTTCATGTCGTCACCTTTGGCGGGCCTGAAAGGCCCGCCCTACGCGTTGCCGAATGCACCGCCCGATGTGTTGTCCGGTTCGGGATCGTTCAGTGCGCCGCGGCGGACGCCTGCGCGTGCGGCTGCGGATCGCCGACGTGCTGGCCGTTGATCGTCTGGTACTGGTACGTCATCTTGAACGTCGAGCGCCCCGCGATCAGGACGTGGGCGACCGATTCGATCGAGACGGGCACGCGGACGCCGCCCTTGCGCTCGTACCGGCGCACGACGTCGACGCGCCGCGTCCAGATTGACGGCGCCTTCGACAGCTTGCCTTCGATGCGTGACAGCTCGCCGTCGCTCGGCTGGACGAAGATCGCGCCCTCGACGAGCAGGACGTCCTTCCGCCGCGGCTTCACGCCGACCGACGCGAGGCCGTCGGGTGCGGCTTCGCTGGCGTCGAACTCGTAGTTCTCGTGCGTGAACGACGCCTTCTGCGGCTCGCGATTGGCCCAGATTTTCTGCTCGCCCTCGAGCGCCGCGCGCAGCACTTTCGATCGAATGTAGGAGGAGCCGCCCTCGTCCACGATCTGGAACCGGAATCCGTTCACGTGGTCGTACTCGGTCCACGCCACCATCCAGGCGCTCTGCTTGAACTTCGGATTCTGCGCCTCGAGGCGGCGGAGGGCGCGGTACTCGACCGGCGGCTCTTCGCCGCGCGCCAGGAATCGCCGCAGCACGTCGGGATGACCCTGCGTCATGGCGCCCGCGAGCGGATGCGCGGTCGCCACGGCGCACGCCACGGCCAGACCGGTGACGAACCGAGCCAGGTACTTCATGCGCGAATTATACAGGCCGCGGGAGAGAGGCGTCGTCTCGCCTCCAGCACCCGATCGCGTGCCTCGGCGGGCGTCGGGGCGAGGACGGTCAGGTGGCCCATTTTCCGTCCCGGCCGCGGCGACGACTTACCGTAGAGGTGCAGCTTGACGTCGGGCATCGCGAGCGCGGCCGCCCAGTTGGGCTCGCCACCCTCCCACACATCGCCGAGCAGGTTCGCCATCGCCGCCGCCGGCTGCAGCATCTCCGGCGATCCGAGGGGAAGACCGCAGACCGCGCGGAGCTGCTGCTCGAACTGGCTCGTGCGGCAGGCGTCGAACGTCAGGTGACCGGAGTTGTGGGGCCGCGGCGCGAGCTCGTTGACGAGCAGTTCACCGTCGCGCGTGACGAAAAACTCGACGCAGAGGATCCCGACGAAATCGAGCGCGTCCATCACGCGCCGCGTGACGTCCACCGCCTGCGTCGCGATCTCCGCCGGCACGTCCGCCGGCGCCACCGACACGTCGAGGATGTGCCGCGCGTGCACGTTCTCGATCGGCCCGAAGTGCGACCACTCGCCGTCGACGCCGCGCGCGCCGATCACCGAGATCTCGCGCTCGAGATCGAGAAACCCTTCGAGCACCGCCTCGCGGCGGCCCAGCGCCACCCACGCCGCGTCGATCTCGTCGGCGTGCGCGATCACGATCTGCCCCTTGCCGTCGTAGCCGGATGTCGCGGTCTTGAGCACGGCCGGGCAGCCGATCGTCTCGATCGCGGCCGCCAGATCGCCGTCGAAATGGATCGCCGCGAACGGCGCGACGGGCAAGCCGTGCTCGGCGAGGAACGTCTTCTCCTTGATGCGATGCTGCGCGATCGCCAGTGAACGCCCGTTCGGCCGCACGATCGCGTGACGCTCCGCTTCCGCCACGGCTTCGGCCGACACGTTCTCGAACTCGAACGTGACGACGTCGACGGCTTGCGCGAAGGCGCGGACGGCGTGCATGTCGTCGTACGACGCGTTGATCTCGACGTCGGCGATCTGTCCGGTCTGTGTGTCGTGATCGGGCGCGAGCGTGTGCACGCGATAGCCAAGACGCCGCGCCGCCATCGCAAACATGCGGCCGAGTTGCCCGCCGCCGAGCACGCCGATGGTGGATCCCGGAGGAATCACAGCTTCTGCGCGCGGACGTCGGCGGTGTTTTTGTCGCGGTAGGCCTTCAATTTCGCGCGCAGTTCGGGACGCGACGTCGCGAGGATCGCGACGGCGAGCAGGCCGGCGTTGGCGGCGCCCGACGGCCCGATCGCGACCGTCGCCACCGGCACGCCTTTCGGCATCTGCACGATCGACAGCAGCGAGTCGAGGCCGTTGAGCGCGGCGCTCTGCACGGGGACGCCGATCACCGGCAGCACCGTCTGCGACGCCACCATGCCTGGCAGGTGCGCCGCGCCGCCCGCGCCCGCGATGATCACCTGCAGCCCGCGGTCCACGGCGGTCGACGCGTATTCGGCCATCCACGCCGGCGTCCGGTGCGCGGACACGACCTGGCATTCATGAGGAATCCCGAATTCGGTCAGGATCGCGTCGGCCTGGCTCATCGTCTCCCAGTCCGACTTGCTGCCCATGATCACGCCCACAAGACAGGGCTCAGGGCTCAGGGCTGCGGGCTTCGTAGACACGGGCGCATTTTAACCCGCGGGGGTAGAATCGCGATATGACACGCGCCGCTGTTCTCTTTGTCCTCGCGCTCGCGGCGCCGGCCGCCGCGCAGACGCCCGCGGCTCCGCCGAAAATCGAGCTCCCGTACTCGCAGTTCACCCTGCCGAACGGACTGCGCGTGATCCTCCACGAGGATCACAAGGTGCCGATGGTCAGCGTCAACATGTGGTACCACGTCGGCTCCGCCCGCGAGCTGCCCAAGCGCACCGGGTTCGCGCATCTGTTCGAGCACCTGATGTTCATGGGCTCGGGCCACGTGAAGCCGGGCGAGTTCGACGAGTGGCTCGAAGCCGCCGGCGGCGACAACAACGGCTCGACCGAGAACGACCGCACGAACTACTGGATCAACGTGCCGGCCAACTCGCTCGAGCTCGCGCTGTTCCTCGAGTCGGATCGCATGGGCTTCCTGCTCGACTCGATGACGCCCAAATCCGTCGACCTCCAGCGCGACGTCGTCAAGAACGAACGGCGCCAGTCGTACGAGAACCAGCCGTACGGGCTCGCGCAGCCGACCCTCGGCGAGATGCTGTACCCGGAAGGCCATCCGTACCACTGGCCCGTCATCGGCTACATGGAGGATCTCTCCGCCGCGAGCTACGACGATGTGGTGGCGTTCTTCAAGCGGTACTACGCGCCGTCGAACGCGAGCCTGGTCGTCGCGGGTGATCTCGACAGCGGCGCGGCGAAGACACTGATCGAGAAGTGGTTCAGCGACGTGAAGCCGGGCCCGGCGCCCGATCCGATCGCCATTCCCGGCGTCGCGCTCAAGGGCGTGCAGAAGAAAACGATCGCCGATCAGGTGCAGCTGCCGCGCCTCTTCCTAGCGTGGCTGACGCCGCGGCATTTCGAGCCCGGCGATGCCGCGCTCGACATGGTGGCCGACATCCTGGCCGGCGGCAAGAATTCGCGGCTGTTCAAGCGGCTGGTCTACGACATGCAGATCGCGCAGGACGTCAGCGCGTTCCAGGCGTCGGCGGCGCTCTCCTCGTCGTTTCAGATCATCGCGACGCCGCGGCCCGGGCATACGGTGGCGGAGCTGCAGAAGGTGATCGACGAGGAGATTCAGAAGCTGCAGCGTCAGGCGCCTGACGCGCACGAGCTCGAGCGCTCGGTGAACCAGATCGAGTCGTCGTTCTACAACCGCATGGAACGGGTCGGCGGCTTCGGCGGCAAGGCGGATCAGCTGAACGCCTACTACACGTACACGGGCGACCCCGACTGGTTCAACGAGGATCTCGCGCGGTATCGCGCGCTGTCGGTCGGCGATATCAGCGCGGCCGCGTCCCAGTTCCTGCCACTCGACGCGCGGGTGGAGCTGATCGTCGAACCTGAGAAAGAGAAAAAGCCGTGACCCTGCATCG
>Ga0105854_1001305_pt1 | contig 10288 bp, 12 predicted proteins | sample OrgsoiDNA_201058_FD_89679 | JGI IMG/M metagenome (GOLD analysis project Ga0105854, IMG submission 89679) | Permafrost soil microbial communities from the Arctic, to analyse light accelerated degradation of dissolved organic matter (DOM) -... | ecosystem: Environmental > Terrestrial > Soil >... | reverse complement strand
TTTATTGGCGATTCTGGAAAAGCCATTTGACGAACAGCCTGAACACCAGCACTATGCGGCCCTGCCGCCCGACTGGGCCAGCCATCTTGAAGTTAGTTGCTCATCCTGAGGTATTACCATGACCATCGAAAAAGTCAAAAAAACCGACGCCGAATGGCGCGCCATGCTCGACTCCATGCAATATCAAGTCACCCGCCACGCCGCCACCGAACGCGCCTTCACGGGCAAGTTCTGGGACCACCATGAACACGGCATCTACACCTGCGTCTGCTGCAATACGCCGCTGTTTGCGTCCGACACCAAGTTCGATTCCGGCTGCGGCTGGCCCAGCTATTTCAAGGCGCTGGACCCGGCCAACGTCACGGAAATCGTCGACCGCAGCCACGGCATGGTGCGCACGGAAATCGTCTGCGCCGTCTGCGACGCCCACCTGGGCCATGTATTCCCGGACGGCCCACCGCCAACCGGCTTGCGTTATTGCATCAATTCGGCATCCCTGCGTTTCGATCCACAGCCCTAAGCCCGTTCTAAGGCGATTTTTATACGACCATAGTAAAGTGTCACCATGAAATTTTTATTCGACCTCTTCCCGCTGATCGCCTTCTTTGCCGCCTTTAAACTGGGCGGCATGTATGAAGCCTCCACGCATGCCTTCGTTCAGCAATATCTTGGCGGCATCGTCTCGGGCGGTCTTATCAAGGCCGAACAAGCACCATGGGTACTGGCTACCCTGGTCGGCATCATCGCCACCGCCTGCCAGGTCAGCTATCTGCTGCTGCGCGGGCGCAAGGTCGACGGCATGCTGTGGCTATCGCTGTTCATCTTCGTGGTGTTTGGCGGCGCCAGCATCTATCTGCATGACGATTTCTTCCTGAAATGGAAACCGACCCTGATCTACTGGCTGTCGGGCCTCGGCCTGTTGATCGCGCATTTTGGCTTCAAGAAAAACATGATACGCAAGACCATGGAAGCGCAGGTGCAATTGCCTGAAGCGGTGTGGAATCAATTGCTGGCAGGCTGGATCATTTTCTTTGGCGCCATGGGTGCATTGAATCTGTTTGTCGCTTTCGTACTCTACAAAGGTGACATGGCGGCCTGGGTCAGCTTCAAGGCGTTTGGCGCGACCGGCATTTTCTTTGTCTTTATCGTCGTCCAGACCTTGTTCCTGGCTAAACATATCAAGGAAGAAGCGCAATGACGAGCACCAGCGTAAATAACTCCCCGGAAACGCGCATGGAACGCATCCGTGGCCGCCTGGAAACGGCATTATCTCCATTGGAATGCGTGCTGGAAGACGATTCGGCACGCCACCGCGGCCATGCGGGCGCCGCCTCTGGCGGTGGCCATTACAATCTGCGGATTATTTCTAGCCAATTTGAGGGCCTCAGGCTCGTCATGCGTCATCGTCTGGTGTATGATTCCGTGCACGATATGATGCATAATGAGATACATGCATTAGCTATTGTTGCATTGGCGCCGTCCGAAGTATGATATGGATGGCGTTTTTGGCGTAGCAAGAGTATTTTGGCTGACGCAACAACAAATGCTGTATACAAGATTTCTTTCATGCGTTTTTTACGAAACTTTCCCTAACAGGATTTAATAATGACTTTTAAGCCAGCCCGCTTGCTGATCGCACTTCTCGCCGTAGTCGCGGTACCTGTTTTTGCGCAAAATATTGCAGTTGTGAATGGCAAGCCTATCCCGTCGTCGCGCGTTGATGCAGTCGTCAAGCAAGTCGTCGCCCAAGGCCAGCAACCGGATTCGCCGCAGCTGCGCGAAGCCATCAAGAAAGATTTGATTGGCCGCGAAGTGCTGATGCAAGAAGCGGAAAGCAAAGGTTTCGGTAAAGATGCAGCAGTAAAACTCCAAATCGAAAACGCACGTCAAGCCATCGTCATCAATGCACTGGTCGGCGACTACCTGAAAAAGAATCCGGTCAGCGACGCCGACATCAAGGCTGAGTACGACCGCTTCGTCGCCCAAACCGGCGACAAGGAATACCATGTACGCCACATCCTGGTGGGCACGGAAGCCGAAGCGAAAGACATCATCGCCAAGCTGAAAGGCGGCGCCAAGTTTGAAGACCTGGCCAAGCAATCGAAAGATACCGGCTCGGCTGACAATGGCGGCGACCTGGATTGGGCAGCACCATCGTCCTACCCGAAAGTTTTCTCCGACGCTTTCGTGAAACTGCAAAAAGGCCAGGTTACCGATACCCCGGTACAAACGCCTAACGGCTTCCACGTGATCAAGCTGGACGACACCCGCGCGGCAAAACTGCCGACCCTGGAAGAAGTCAAGCCACAGATCGCTGAAGCGCTGCAACAGAAAAAATTGCAAGCGTATCAAGAAGAAATGATTAAAAAAGCGAAAATTCAGTAAGAATTGACCTCACCCGGCGCCCTTTGTGGCGCCGGTCGTGTATTCTGCATTTGAATGCGCACTGCCAGCAGGCGCAAACCTTTGTACCGAACCAATAATAGGAATGAACATGATTTTGAAGCCAGCCCGCCTGATCTTAGCCTTGGTAGCCGTAGCGGCGATCCCTGCTTTCGCACAAAACGTTGCCACCGTGAATGGCAAGGCGATCCCTGCATCGCGCGTTGACCAGGTCGTCAAACAAGTTGTTGCGCAAGGCCAGCAAGCCGATTCGCCGCAACTGCGCGAAGCCATCAAGAAAGACCTGATCGGCCGTGAAGTGCTGATCCAGGAAGCCGACAAACAAGGCTATGGCACCCGCCCGGAAGTCAAGGCGCAACTGGATAATGCCCGTCAAAGCATCATCATCAATGCCCTGCTGGCTGACTACATCAAGAAAAATCCGGTGAAAGATGCCGACATCAAGGCCGAGTACGACAAGGTCAAGGCGCAAGCCATGCAAGCTGGCGGCCAGGAATACCATGCACGTCACATCCTGGTGGCGACCGAAGCCGAAGCCAAGGACATCATCACCAAGCTGAAAGGCGGCGCCAAGTTTGAAGACTTGGCCAAGGTATCGAAAGACGGTTCCGCAGCCAATGGCGGCGATCTGGGCTGGGCTAACCCAAGTTCCTACGTAAAACCATTCGCCGATGCGCTGGTCGCCCTGAAACCAGGCCAGATCACGCAAACGCCAGTACAGTCGCAATTCGGTTTCCACGTGATCAAACTGGAAGAGACCCGTCCGATCAAACTGCCTACGCTGGAAGAAGTCAAAGACCGCGTGGCTGAATCGCTGCAACAGAAGAAACTGGCCGCTTACCGCGACGAGTTGATGAAGAAAGCAAAGATTCAATAATTTTTGAATCCCTCGTAAAAAGCGCTCCCCGGAGCGCTTTTTTTATGCCTGCAGGTTTCCTACCCAGCAAGCTTCAGGCAAAACTGAACCAGGCACGCGCGATGCGGCCATCGACCACCTCATAGGTCGCCACCAGCTCTTGCTTGCCCGTGCCTTCCGGCGTCACGCTGGTGACGATTTCATGGTCGATCACCAGCTTGCCGCAAGCGATGCGGTTCAGCAACTGCGCCTGCGGCTTGCTGGCCGCAAAACGGGCCGTGAAGCGCGGGCCGATCTGTGCACTGCCTTGCGCCAATAAGGTATCGGGATGCTGGAATTGCTGCGCATCGTCGGCGTAGATGGCCAGTAAAGCGGGCACATCATGGGCGTTGTAGGCGTCCAGTTGAGCCTGGACCACCGAGGTGGGGGAAATAAACGTGTCGTGTGTGGTCGTCATGCAGTGATACCATGGTGAGAGTGGAAAGTTTTAAAGGGTAACATCATGTACCCTGCTGCGCTGCACTTTGTTGGCAACGCTACTGGTAAAATCCGCGCCCATCATCAATGCAACAGGAGTTAACACCATGAAATGGGAAGGCAATCGCGAAAGCGACAACGTGGAAGACCGCCGCGGCGAAAATGACGGCGGTGGCAATGGCGGCGGCGGCTTCGGCTTTGGCGGACGCTCGATCGGCATCGGCACCATCGTCGTCGCCCTGCTGGGCTCCTACGTGCTGGGGGTCAATCCCCTTACCCTGCTCAATGTCCTCAGTGGCGGCGGCGGGCAGCTCAGCACGCAGCATACCCAGCAGACACCCCACCCTCCTGCAGACGACCGCACGACCAGCTTCGTCCAAACCGTGCTGGGCGATACGGAAGATACCTGGGGCGCCCTGTTCAAGGCAGAAGGCGGCAGCTATGTGAAACCCACACTGGTGCTGTACACAGGTAGCACGGAGACCGCCTGCGGCCGGGGCCAGAGCGCCAGTGGCCCCTTCTATTGCCCGGCCGATCAGAAAGTGTATCTCGACCTCGATTTCTTCCAGCTGATGCAGGACCGCTTCAAGGTCTCCAGCGAATTTGCGGAAGCGTATGTGATCGCGCATGAGGTGGGCCACCACGTGCAAAACCTGCTGGGCTTGTCTGAAAAAGTCGACCAGGCGCGCCGCACGCAATCCGAACGCCAGGCCAACGCCATGTCCGTGCGGCTGGAACTGCAAGCCGACTGCTTTGCCGGCGTGTGGGCCTATCACGCCAACCTGGACCGCAATATCCTGGAAAAAGGCGACGTGGAAGCAGCGCTCAAGGCCGCCAGCGCCATCGGCGACGACGCCCTGCAACGCCAGGCGCAAGGCCACGTCGTGCCCGACTCCTTTACACACGGCACGTCGGAACAGCGCGTGCGCTGGTTCGGCCGTGGCATAGCCAGTGGCGAGATTGCGCAATGCAACACCTTCGAAGCGCGCCAGCTGTAGGCGACAAGTCAAAAGCGACTACTTCAGGTCGATACGCCCGTAGCGCCCGTGAGCCTCATCGTTCGGCCCGGCCGTATAGAACAGCGTGTTGAGCGGCTGGCTATTGAGGCCATTGCCAAAGGCGATACCCCACAGCCCATCGATCACCAGCGGCGTACCGTCCGCCGTGGCGAGAGCGCCGATGATGGCGCCGGTATCGGGATCGTAGGCGTTGATCTTGCCGTCGCCAAAATTGCCGATCAACAGCGTATTGCTGGCGCCGCCGAAATTGGCCGGCGCCATCGCCATGCCCCATGGCGCATTCAGGGCGCCACCGCTCACCAGCCGCTTGAGGAATCTTCCACCGCTGTCGTACACATTCACGATGCCCAATCCGGGTCCGGCTTGCTCATCGTCGCCGCTGGCGGCCCGTTTGGCGTAGGCCACATAGATACGCTCGCCGATCGCCTGGATGCCGAACGGCGCATAAGCGGCTGGCAGGCCCGGATCGTTGAACGCGCCAGGCAAGACGGCCCTGGCAAAGCCGGCATCGAAAACATCGATGCGATTATTGTGGAAATCCGTCGCGTACAGATAGTTGGCGCCGGCGTAGCTGCTGATCGCCAGGCCCTTGTAGACGCTGCCGCCAGCGCTGCCATCGAACACCGTCACGGCAGTGGCCGGGCTGACCGAGGGGGACCAGGCTGAAATGCTGCCGCTTTCGCTGGCAAAAATAAACGGGCTGGCCGCGCTCACGCCGTTCTGGCTGAGCTTGAAATCCTGCATGCCGTTAAAAACGATACCGGTCGGCCCGGCAGGCGTGGTGACCACCAGCGATTGCGGGACACCATTGCCGTCGTACAAGGTGGATTTCGCCGTGCCGTTGTCCGCCACCCAAACGAAACCCCGCGGATTGAAGGCCAGGCCCCAGGTGTTGACCAGGTTAGGATCGGTATGCGCGGCGCTCACCTGAACCACGTCGGACACCAGGCTGGTATCGGCGTAGGCGCTGATGACGGACGGCTGGTGGTGGTGATGATGGCCGCCGCAAGAGAATAGCATTCCCGCCAGCACGGCGACGAGGCAGACACTGGCGATCCTGGAGGCATGGTGCGTATTCATGGCGCTTCCTTTCGGGGTAGTGAACACTGTCTGTCCCACCTTACGGCGAGTTTCCCCCTCAAACGATGACGCCGCTCAAAAGCAGGTGGAAGTCCGCCTTGCTCCGCTCCCGGTCATTGGCCGTACTTGAATAAACGTGCGAACAATTGCTGCTGACTATGCTGTAACATGCAAACTGCAAGTAACATCTTGGTATTATCCATCACAACAAGATGTCTTGCTAACAGGAAGCTCCATGAACGCACTCAAAAAATCGCCTGCCTTATTCACCGCTGCAGTCTTGATCGCCTCGGCCTTGACTCTGGCGGTACCGGCCGCAGCCCGCGCCGATGAATTGTCGTCGGCCATCGATGCCGGGCCGGCGGCGGTCAAACAATATCGCGACAAGCTGGAACAGAACAAGAAAACCGTCATTGCCTTTTATAACAAGGCCCTGAACGACAAGGATGCCGAAGCTGCGCTGCAATTTGTCGGCCTGACCTTCCGGCAGCATAACCCGGCCGCTGACGATGGCCGCGATGGCTTCCGCAAGTTCATCAAATGGGTGCATGACGATCACCCCAACTCGCATGCCGAGATACGCCAGGCGTTTGCCGATGGCGATTATGTGATCCTCAATACCTATATCAAACGCTTTCCGGACGAGCGTGGCCTGGCTGTCGGCGAAATTTTCCGCCTGGAAAATGGCAAGATCGTCGAACACTGGGACCGTATCCAGGCATTGCCGGAAACGTCGAAAAATACCAATACCATGTTTTGATCCATGCATGCCGGCTTGTCTGTTTCCAATGACGCCGTTTCTCCCGCCCCAATGGGCGAAAGGATCAATGGCGCATGGCAAGAAGCACCGGGCTTGATGTTTGCCGACCGCCAGCGCCTTGGCCCGGGCGACTGGGTGGCGGAACATGCCGAAGCGACTGGCAGTTATCAATTTTATGTGCAGGCCCAGGCACATCGGCAGTGCGGCGAATTCAATGGTCTGCCGCAACATGGCTGGTGCCCGGCTGGCGCTTTGCAATTACTGCGGCCCGATGAATTGGTGTTTCCGGCTGGCGCCGGTCCGGCCCGCTTTCTTCACATCACGATCTCGCCCGGCTTCCTGGCGCAGCAGTTGGCGGAACATTTTCCCGGATTTGAAGGCGGCGAGTTCAAGCGCGGCTATCGCAGCGACCTGGCCCTGCACCGGCTGGCGCGCGCCCACGAAGCCGGCATCGACCATGGCCTATCCGGCCAACAACTGTACTTTGATCAGTTACGCGCGGCCATCTTGAGCCGGCTGCTGCTGGCGTTGAGCACGCTGGCCGGCCATGCCTCAACAATTGAAAAAGAAGGTCTGGCGCCATTCAGGGCACGCCGCGTGGTCGATTTTATCGAAGAGAACCTGGCACAAGACTTGCGGCTGGACACGCTGGCGGACATCGCCGGCACCAGTAAATTCCATTTTTCACGGGCCTTCCGCAATACCATGGGCACCACGCCGCATGCCTTCGTGATGCAGCGCCGCTTGCTGCGGGCGCTGGGATTGTTGCGCAGCAAACAGCCGGTGGGCGAAGTGGCGCGCCTGTGTGGCTTCGCCGATCACGCCCATTTGACGCGCCTGTTCAAGCGCAGCTTCGGTATGCCTCCCAGCAATGTCGCTGCTGGCGATGGACTCACGGCACGGTCACATCAAAGCGCCTGGCCAGCCTTTTCAATTCGCCGCTATTGATCAGGCTATTGAATTCCTGGTCGAATTGCAGGCGCAGCTTGTCCGATTCAGTGGAGCGGGGAAAAGCAAAATAGCCGTTCTGTACGTCGATCACCTTGGGCAGCGCCTTGATTTGCCCCTGCAGCCCGAGGCGCGCAATCACCGGATCGGTATTGCGGCGGTTGCTGATGAACACGTCGACATGGTTATGGACCAGCATATTGAGGCCATTTTCCACGCTGTTGGCCACGCTCACTTGCAGGCCAGGACGGATACGCTCCCAGTCCGCGCCATAGGCCCAGCCATTGAGTAGCACCACGCGGCGCGTCTTCAGCGCAGCGTAATCGCCATCCCAGGCAAAACCGCCTTTCTGGCGCGTGTAGAAAATGATCTGGTCTTGATAAAACGACTGGGCGGAAAAAACCATGTGAACCATGCGCTCAGGCGATTTATAAGGGCCGATCAGGATATCGGCCTGTCCCTGCGCCAGCATGGCTTGCGCGCGCGCCCACGGCACCACGCGAAAGCGCACCGTATTGCCCGTGCGCGCCGCCATCAGCCGCAACAGCTCTGCACCCAGGCCCGTATAGTCACTGTTGTTCTTGTATTCAAACACGCGTTCAAACTGGGCGCCGACGGCCAGCAATTCGCGCGCCTGCACTGGCAATGCGAAGGCAGGCAACAGCAGCGCCAAGGCCAATAGCCCCTGGCGAAAGCCGTGCTGCCCAGGCCGTTTCATCAGCCGACGATGCGCAGTGAATAATCGGTGGCCCGGATATCCTTGGTCAGGCTGCCGATCGAGATGCGGTCCACGCCCGTCTCGGCAATCGCCCGCACGGTATCGAAGTTGATGCCGCCGGACGCTTCGAGCAAGGCACGGCCAGCCGTCAGGGACACGGCGTCGCGCATCATGTCGTTGCTGAAGTTGTCTAACAACACCGACACAGCGCCCGCCTCCAGCGCTTGCTGCAATTGTTCCAGGCTTTCCACTTCGATCTGCACGGGCACACCTGCATCTAGCGTGCGCGCATTGTCCAGCGCCTGGCGTATGCCGCCCGCCGCCGCGATATGGTTTTCCTTGATCAAAATGCCGTCATACAGGGCCAGGCGCTGGTTCTTGCCGCCGCCCACTCTTACCGCATACTTTTGCGCCAGGCGCAGCCCAGGCAAGGTTTTGCGCGTATCGAGAATCGAGGCCCTGGTGCCGGCGATCACCTCCACGTACTGGCGCGTGGCCGTGGCCACGGCCGACAGCAATTGCAGGAAATTGAGCGCGCTGCGTTCAGCCGTCAACAAGGCGCGTGCCGGCGCTTCGATGGTGCACACGGCGCTGTCGGCCGTCATCATGTCGCCTTCGGCGTAATGCCAGCTGATATCGATGCTGCGGTCCAGGCTTTTCATGATGCCTTCAAACCACGGTGCGCCGCACAGCACGGCTGCTTCGCGCACGATCACGCGGGCCGTGACGATGTTGTCTGGTGGCACCAGCTCGCCCGTCAGGTCGCACTGGCCCACGTCTTCCAGCAAGGCTGCCAGCAAGTTCGCTTCAAAGGCGCGCGCCAGGGCAGGATCGAAAGGGGCGAAAGAATTAACGAGGGTACTCATCATGCGGGACCGATTCCTTGGAACAATTGGGTTTCTTTTGCCAGGTCAGGACCTGGCTGCACGCCGGCCTTCTTGGCGGCGGCAAAGTCGAGCATGCGATTGATGGAGCGCACAGCCAGCTCACCGACGGCGGGATCGACATGGATTTCATTGTGCATGTTTTCCAGAGTCTCTGCCAGGTTCAGCAAGCCATTCATGGCCATCCACGGGCAATGCGCGCAGCTCTTGCAGGTGGCGCTATTGCCAGCAGTCGGCGCTTCGATGAACCGTTTGCCCGGTGCGGCGGCGCGCATCTTGTGCAAGATGCCGTTGTCGGTAGCAACGATAAAGGTATCCGCATCCATATTTTGTGCGGCAGCAATCATTTGCGAGGTGGAACCGACCATATCGGCTTGCGCCACCACATTGGCCGGCGACTCGGGATGGACCAGCACCTTGGCGTTCGGGTATTCTTCCTTCAGCAAGTCCAGTTCGATACCCTTGAACTCGTCATGCACCAGGCAACTACCCTGCCACAGCAGCATGTCGGCGCCCGTTTCTTTCTGGATATACGAACCCAGGTGTTTATCAGGTGCCCACAGGATTTTTTTACCCTGCGCATGCAAATGGGCCACGATATCGAGGCCGATCGAGGACGTCACCATCCAGTCGGCGCGCGCCTTCACGGCGGCGCTGGTGTTGGCATAGACCACTACTGTGCGGTCCGGGTGGGCATCGCAAAAAGCCGTGAATTCATCGACCGGGCAACCGAGGTCGAGCGAACAGGTCGCGTCGAGGTCGGGCATCAGCACGGTTTTTTCAGGACTGAGGATCTTCGCCGTTTCGCCCATGAAGCGCACACCGGCCACGACCAGCGTCTTGGCGGGATGGTCGCGCCCGAAACGGGCCATTTCCAGCGAGTCGGAGACGCAGCCGCCCGTGGCTTCCGCCAGGTCTTGCAGGTCAGCATCAACGTAGTAGTGGGCGACCAGCACGGCTTCGCGCTCTTGCAGCAGGCGCTTGATGCGCGTGATCAGTTCGGCTTTTTCGGCCGGGGATGGCGTGGCTGGCGTGCGTGCCCAGGCATGGGCTGTGCAGCTGGCACCGTCTTGTGGATGTTCATACTCGACGGGTTTGATCGATAAGGTTTGCATGGATGTGTCAAACAAAAACGGGATAGAC
>Ga0105854_1001303_pt1 | contig 10320 bp, 9 predicted proteins | sample OrgsoiDNA_201058_FD_89679 | JGI IMG/M metagenome (GOLD analysis project Ga0105854, IMG submission 89679) | Permafrost soil microbial communities from the Arctic, to analyse light accelerated degradation of dissolved organic matter (DOM) -... | ecosystem: Environmental > Terrestrial > Soil >... | reverse complement strand
GTCGCTCGACCGGGTACGGTCCCGGCATGTCTCATCCCTCGGCCTCGTTCAGCGCGACCGTCCGGGTGCGGCTCGCCGACCAGCCCGGTTCGTTCGCACGCCTCGCGGCTGCGATTGCCGCGGCCGGCGGGTCGCTCGGAGCAATCGACCTCGTCCGCGTCGAGCGATCGACCAAGATCAGGGACATCGCCGTTCTTGCGACGGACGCCGCGCAGCTCGATCTGATCGTCGCGGCGATCCGAGCGGTGACGGGCGTCGAGATCGTCCACGTCTCGGACCGGACTTTCCTGATGCACCTCGGCGGCAAGATCGCCGTCGTCCCCAAGGTTCCGGTGAAAACGCGAGACGACCTCTCGATGGCGTACACGCCGGGGGTGGCGCGCGTCTGCCAGGCGATCGTCGAGGACCCCGAGAAGGTCTGGACGCTGACCACGAAGCAGCACATGGTCGCGGTGGTCACCGACGGCTCCGCCGTGCTCGGCCTCGGCGACATCGGACCGGCTGCCGCCCTGCCGGTGATGGAAGGCAAGGCGATGCTGTTCAAGGAGTTCGGCGGTGTCGACGCGTTTCCGATTTGCCTTTCCACGCAGAACGTCGACGCGATCGTTGCGACCGTTTGTGCAATCGCTCCGGGGTTCGGAGGAATCAACCTCGAGGACATCTCGGCCCCGCGCTGCTTCGAGATCGAAGAGCGCCTGCGCCGCGAACTGGACATCCCGGTGTTCCACGACGACCAGCACGGCACTGCGATCGTCGTGCTCGCCGCGCTGCTGAACGCCCTCAAGGTTGTCGGCAAGAAGCTCGAGGACGTCAGAATCGTGACCACGGGCTGCGGCGCGGCGGGCACAGCCGTCACGAAGATCCTGCTCGGCGCCGGCGCGCAGCAAATCATCGGCTGCGACGAGAACGGAGCGATCTACCGCGGGCGGCCGGGTCTTGCTCCGGCCAAGCACGAATACGCGGCGCTGACGAACCCGGAGAACGAGCAAGGGACCGCCGACGAAATGCTCGCCGACGCGGATGTGTTCATCGGGCTGTCGGTTCCCGGCGCGATCACTCAGGCCGGCGTCCGGCGAATGGCTGCCCGCCCGATCATCTTCACGTTGGCGAATCCCCGGTCCGAGATCGATCCGGAAGAGATCGAGGACGTTGCCGCGGTGATCGCAACCGGGCGCTCGGACTACCCGAACCAGATCAACAACCTGCTCGCGTTCCCCGGCGTCTTCCGCGGAGCACTCGACGTCCGAGCGCACGAGATCACCGGAGGGATGGAGATCGCCGCGGCACACGCCCTGGCCGGAGTCATCGAGCCCAAAGAGCTCAGCGCCGACTACATCGTTCCGAGTGTCTTCGACCGCTCGGTGGCAGCCAAGGTTGCCGAAGCAGTCGCTACCGCTGCGCGCGCCGCCGGCGTCGCCCGCACATCCCCGTAGACCGTCGACCTACCAGGTCTTCAGGAGCTGTCCACCGCTCGCCGTGCGCACGCGGACTCGGGCATCGACCGCCACGCAGCCGGACGCGCTCGCGATGATCGGGTTCAGGTCCAACTCGCTGATTTCCGGATGATCTTCGGCGAGCCGCCCGAGCCGATGCAGGACGTCGATCAGAGCAGCCTTGTCGGGGGGCGCAGCTCCGCGCCAGCCCGCGACGAGGCGGCCGGCTTTGCCGCTCGAGACGAGCTCCTCGGCGTCGACGTCGCTCAGGGGAGCGAGGGCCAGGCGCGCCGAGCCGAAGAGCTCGGCGAACACACCGCCCGGCCCGAAGGCGACGAGCGGCCCGAAGACCGGATCTTGAATCGCCCCGGCGAGCAGCTCGACGCCGCCGTTGACATGCGGCTGGACGAGCACCGGGCCGCCGATTCGCTCGACGGCCGCGCTGACGCTTGCCTCGTCACGTAGATCGACGTGAACTCCGCCGGTCTCTGTCTTGTGTGCGCCACCGGCCGCGGCGGTCTTGACGACCACCGGATATCCGAGCTCACCTGCCGCAAAGAGGGCCTCGTCTCGATTTGTGGCGTACCGCTCCTGAACGAGCGGCAGGCCGTAGGTGCTCAAGAGCTCGCGCACCTGCGCCGGCTCGAGCCAACGATCGTCCTCTGTGGCGAGCGCGGCGTCGATGATGCTCTTCGCGGCTCCTCGATCGATCCTGTCGAGGGTCGGAACCTCGCCGGCAGGCCGCCGCAGCCACGCCGCTCTCCGCGCCGCGAGCCCCAACGCGCGAGCCGCCGACTCCGGATAGGCGTAGCCACCGGCCGAAGTCCTTCCGGCGCTCATCACGACGGGCAGCACCGGCTTCTCCGAACCGGCCGAGCCGCGGCCGATCGCGGCGACGACGTCCTCGGCCGTCGCGACGATCGGCGGCACGAAGAGCGCGATCACGGCATCGATGCCGGCATCTGCGAGAAGGACCGGCAGCGCGAGCTCGTACGATTCGGCGGTTGCCGAGCCGAGAAGATCAACCGGGTTGGAGAGGCTGGCTTCAACCGGGGCGAGTCTGCGCAGCACCAGTCGCGTTGCCTCCGAGAGCGCGGGCAACTCGAGCCCTGCACCATCACAGGCATCGGCACAGAGAATCCCGAGACCTCCGGCGTTCGTGAGCACAGCGACCCGGTTGCCGCGCGGCAGCGGTTGCGACGAGAAGAACACAGCGGCGTCCAGCAGCTCTTCGAGCGTACGAGCCCGCAAGACACCGGCCTCCCAGAAGAGCGCTTCGACGGCTGCGTCCGACTCGGCGAGGGCTGCGGTGTGGGAGCTCGCCGCGCGGGCACCCGCACGGCTGGTCCCGCTACGCATCGCGAGAATCGGTTTCGACCTGGCGACCCGTCCCGCGACACGGGCGAACTTGCGTGGATTCCCAAAGGACTCGAGGTACAGGAGGATCAGGTCGGTGTCCTTGTCATCTTCCCAGTACTCGAGGAGGTCGTTCGAGGAGACATCCGCCTTGTTCCCGATCGAGACGAAGGAAGAGAGCCCGAGCCCGCGGGCATCCGCTTCTTCGAGGACCGCCAGCCCGAGCGCTCCGCTCTGGGATGAGAACGCCACACGACCGGCGGGCAGCGCGCGGCGGGCGAACGTCGCGTTCAACCGCGCGCTCGTTGCGGCGATCCCCAGGCAGTTCGGCCCGACCAGTCGCGCGCCGTGCGCGCGCACCAGCGCAAGCAGCTCGTCTTGCAACGTCGCGCCCTCGGCCCCGGTCTCTGCGAAGCCCGCCGAGATGACGCAGATTGCCTTGACACCGGTCTCGAGCGCCTCGCGGGCAGCGTCGACGACCCGGTGGGCCGGCACACAGATCACGGCGAGATCGACGGGCGCCGGCAGGTCGGCGATCGACGTGTAACCACCGACCCCACCGACCGGCTCGCCGTTTCGATTCACCGGATAGGCAGCACCTGTGAAGTCCGCGTGAAGAACGTTGCGGAAGAGCTCGCCGCCGACCGTGCCTCGCCGGGGGGAGGCTCCGATCACCGCGAGCGATTTCGCCGCGAAGAAGGGGAGGAGCGAAGCCGTGACACCCACGTGGTCGCGACGGTCCCGCTGCTGTTCGTAGTCTCGCTCTTCACCGAGCTCGAGCAGAACCTCGATCACGCCTCCCTCGAGTGTCCTCGATGTCTTGAACCCTGCGTCGGCGAGGACGCGCAGCATCGCGACGTTCTGAGGCAGCACCTCGGCGACGAACTGGTCGATGCCGGACGCCGACGCATGGGCGGCGAGCCGTTCGAGGAGCCGGGTCCCAATCCCGCGGCCGTGCATTTCGTCGGCGACGGCGAACGCGACCTCTGCGCGAGCTGGATCATGCAGGCGCACATAGGTCGCGAGCGCGACCGGGCGCAGGCCGCCGACGGCACCGGCGAGCTCCGCGACCAGCGAGCCTCTCGAACGCCAGTCCGTCTCCAGCGCACCGGCGACTGTGCCCTGATCGATGAGCGTCGCCCCGTGGAAGCGGAGGTATCGGCTATCCGGGGAGAGCGCCTCGAAGAACGAGATGAGGGCGGCCACGTCGCCTGCGTGCGGCGGGCGCAGCCGCAAGGTCGAGCCGTCCCTCAGAAGCACGTCCTCGGGGTGGACGGCCGGGAGCGGGGCGCTTGTCGGCGTCTTCGACTCCATGTTCGCGGCCATCCTGCCAACAGAATCGGCCGGCGTGCCGCCGCGACGGTGCGGGAAACTACGAATCGCGCTCCCGCGCCGCCCCGGATTCGACCCGACTCGCTCAGACGGAAACTTGTCTTTGTCCAGGAAAGGAGCGAGCTGTGAGATCAATCCAAGGAGAGAACATGAGACCAATCCTGCTGGCAACGGACGGTTCACCTTCTTCGGAAGGCGCGACCCTCGAAGCGATCGAGCTTGCGCGCGCCTTTGCAGCTCCGCTTCTCGTCGTTTCGGTGTCACACATCGTCCTGCCCGCCTACAGCGGCTACTACGGCTACGGCGAGATCTCTGCCGACCTCCACAAGGCGGAGACCGAGCGGGTCGGCATTGTGCTCGCAGCAACAAAAGTGCGCATCGAGGAGGCCGGTGTCTCGTGCGAGACGATCGCACTCGACGGCCCAGCCTCGGAAGAGATCTGCTGCGTCGCGCGCGAGCGCAACGCACGGCTGGTGGTTGTCGGAGCCCACGGGTGGGGCCGCCTCGGCCGCATGATCCACGGGAGCGTCTCGACCGCCGTGCTCCACGATGCCCCGTGCCCGGTCCTCGTCGTCCACGGAGCCGCCGAGCTGCTCGCCGAAGCCGTCTCGGCCCCGGAAGCAGTCGCCGCGCTCTGATCGCGGCGACAGCGGCCGTCAGCATCGCCGGCCTCCGCGCCCAGCGCGGGGGCCGGCTCGTCTTCTGATCACCGATCATCTAGCCTCCTCTCGTGAGCTCGGCACAGAACGAGAGCCGCTTCCACGCACTCTTCGCCGCGAGCCTCGCACTCAACGCCGAGCTTTCACTCGATGCGCTCCTCCAGAAGCTCGTCGACACCTCCGCAGAGCTCACAGGAGCACAGTACGCCGCGCTCGGCGTGATCGACGAAACCGGACTGGCGCTCGAGCGGTTCATCACGATGGGCATGGACGAGGCCCAGGAAGCGGCGATCGGCACCCTGCCGCACGGGCGAGGCATCCTCGGTGTGCTGATCCGCAACGCGACGGCACTTCGGCTCGACAAACTCGGCGACGATCCCCGTGCGGTCGGGTTCCCGCCGAACCATCCGGCGATGTCGACCTTTCTCGGCGTCCCGGTGATGCTGCGTGGGATTGCCTACGGGAACCTCTATCTCACCGAAAAGGCCGACGGTGCGCCGTTCACGAACGACGACGAGGAGATCGTGCAGCTCCTCGCTGCACAGGCCGCGGTGGCGATCGAGAACGCGCGCCTGTACGAGTACTCCAAGCGTTGGTCGCGGCAACTCGAGTCGCTGCACGACGTCATGCGAACGCTCGTCGAGGAGATCGACTTGGAGAAGCTGCTCGAGCTCGTCTGCGCCCGGCTGCGCGAGCTGATCGGAGCACGTGTGGCGCTGATCGCGCTCCCGCTCGCACCCGGCGGGGATCTCCGCATCGCAGCGGTCGACACAGAGGACGGCCGGCGCGTGGAGCTCGGCGGCTACCCGCTGAGCAGGACGCATTCGAAGAGTGGACGCGTGTTTGAGCGCCGCCAGAGCGCCCGAGTGGATTCGGTCCTCGAGGATCCGGAGATCGACCAGGAAGAGGCAAGGCGGATCGGCGCGCGCACCGGCATCTACGTGCCCCTGGTCGCCCGGGGCCAGGCAATCGGGGTGATCGCGGTGCACGACAAGCTTGGCGCGGACGCCCGGTTCTCCAACGAAGACCTGCGACTCGCCGAGATCTTCGCCGCGCGCGCAGCCGTTGCCGTTTCGCTTTCCGAGCGCGTCGCCCGTGACACGCTTCGCCGGGTCGTCGAAGCGCAGGAGCTGGAACGACGGCGGCTGGCGCGCGAACTGCACGACGAGACCGGCCAAGCGTTAACCTCGATCCTCCTCGGTGTGAAGGCCATCCGCGCGTCGGGCGATCCAGCCGAAGCCGAGCGCGCCGAAGCGGATGTTCGTGCTCAGGTCGTCCAGGCGCTTCAGGACGTGCGCGCTCTCGCGGTCGAGCTGCGGCCCTCGGCCCTGGATGATTTCGGCCTCGTGCCGGCGCTCGAGCGCCTCGCAGAGACGTTCCAGGCTCGCAGCGGCCTGGAGACGCTCGTCCAGGCCAACCTCGACGGCCGACTGCCTCCGGAGATCGAAACCGTGCTCTATCGAGTCGTTCAGGAGGCGTTGACGAACATCGTCAAGCACGCGGGTGCAGAGCATGTGAGCATCGTCGTCAGGAGCCGTGACAAGAGCGTCGCAGCGACGATCGACGACGACGGACGTGGCTTTGCGTCGGAGGACGTGCGCACGGAGGCGCTCGGTCTCCTCGGAATGCGAGAGCGCCTGGCGCTCGTCGGCGGGACGCTGGAGGTCGAATCGTCCCGAGAATCCGGAACGACGATCGCTGCGCTGGTCCCGCTCTAAAGCGCTTCGGCGGGGACCGGGCCGGCGAGCACGCCCGCCAGGTCGTTCAGGACGGTGACGCTCTCGAGACTCGCGATCCGGGCGACGGTGCCGTCCGCCAGATCCAGCCTGAGCACCGGCAACCCGCGAATCCGCGCGCCCGGGTCCCGGTCGATCGAGCACCGAACGACCGAGCCGATCGGGATCGAGAGCGTACGGCCGCGCGCGCGCAACTCGAGGCGATCGTGCAGGACCTCGAGTCGGCCTGTGTGGAGCTCGGCCCGGAGCGACCAGAGTACGGCGAAGGTTCCTTTCATACGCTCACCGTAGGACGCCGTCAGGAACTCCGCATCAGCGGGGGGCCGCCAGACATTTGCGGGTTTCCACCTAATGCCGACGGGAAAGGGTTGAAGCTATGGTCACGCAGGTGGAGACCGATGTTCGCGTACTGATTGTCGACGACCATGCAGTCGTGAGATCCGGCCTCCGGCTGCTGCTCGTCCAAGAGGAGGGCATTGAGCCGGTCGGCGAAGCTGCATCCGGCCGCGAAGCCATCTTCCAGGCACGGAGCCTCCAGCCCGACGTGATCCTGATGGACGTCGTCATGCCGGACGGCAGCGGGCTGGACGTGATCCCCACTCTGCTCAGGGAGCGGCCCGAGACGAAGGTGCTCGTCCTTTCGATGCAAGACGACCCCCGCTACGTCCGCGAGGCTTTTGCCGCCGGCGCGACCGGGTACGTGCTGAAGGAAGCAGCGGATGTCGAGGTCGTCGCCGCTGTTCGGGAGGTCGCTCGCGGGGGACGCTACGTGCACCCCGAGCTGGGCGCGAGGCTCATCGCAGCCGACGCGAACGCAGCTCGGAAGGCAAGCGAAGATCCCCTCTCCGAGCGGGAGCGCGAAGTGTTGCGTCTGCTGGCGCTCGGTCACACGAACTCGGAGATCGCCAAGCAGCTCTTCATCTCCGTCCGCACGGCGGAAACCCATCGCGCGCACATCATGGCGAAGCTGCACCTCTCGAGCCGGGCCGCACTCGTCCGTTACGCGATCGCCGAGGGCCTGCTGGAGGAGTAACGCGAGAGGGCCGCTTGCGCGGCCCTCTCACTTATCCCTGGGGAATGCGACGTGCTACGCCGGTTGGGCGCTGCCGTGGACCTTGGGCTTCTTCGCAAAGACGGTCACAGCCGTCTCGCGCTTCGCCAGTGCTCCGCCGATCGCGAGGATCGAGAAGCCGATGCCGGTGATCAGCAGTGCGAACCCGACCACGATGCTGAAGAGCGAGAGCTGCGCGGCCATGAAGCTCGTGTTCAGCGCGGTCGTCAGTGCGGTCTCGGTGACCCACAACTGCCGTGCGGCGTTGTCGAGCGGCTGTCCGGTTGCGCTCTTCTGCGCAGCGGCGGCGTCGTTCGTCCCCTTGCCATCCGCGGATGCGAAGCGGGGCATCTGCGAATAGGTGAGGTTGCCGGTTGCCTCGAGCGTGTGGATCCGCATGTACTCGGCGAACACACGGGCGCGAGCACCCGAGTTGATCGCCTTGTTGGCGATATCGACGGTCGGGAGACTGACCGAAGCCGGCAGGCCGGCCTTCTTCGCCTCGGCAGCGATCGCGGAGGGGGTCATGTCGGCACTTCCCGTGATCTGCTCCAGCTTGAGGCTGTCGCTGACGGTGCTCCGGCCACTGACGCCCATCGCGATTGTGACGACGCCGAAGGCAATGAGAACGACGGCAGCGACGAGACCACCGATTTCAAAGAACTTGCGCATCTTCCTATCTCCTTCTTTTCATGGCCGAACCGTTTACGCGCCTTCGACCTTTCGGGCAGTGTCGGTGCAGAAAGAGGATTCGCCATCGTGGCGACTGCGGAATCGCATTTCGGGTTTCCCGCAGCTCGCGCTAGCGGAGAAGGCCGCGCTGGAGCGCCCAGCTGACGAGCTCGGCGCGGCGTTGGATGCCCAGCTTCCGCATGATCCGAGCGCGCTCGGACTCCACGGTGCGCACCGAGAGGTGCAACTCACGCGCAACGTCTCGATTGGTGTGACCGTAGGCAAGCAGGACGGCAGCCACCCGCTCGCGCTCGGTCAGCGATTGCTCCTCAAGCATGCGCTCAGCGTCGCGGCGGACCGAGCCGAGCGCATCCGAGGTCTCCCCGACGGGCCGCCGCAGTTTCTACGGGTTCGAGCGGAGCTGCGGCGAACTACTGTCGCCATTTCAGCGAATGCGCCCATTCGGCGGGCAGCCTGCACGGGCAGCCTGAGAGTGAACTTGCTCACTCTCGACGAAATGGAGCCTCATGAAAACGTTCGTTGCACTCCTCGCCGTCCTCGCACTCGGAACGCTCGTTGCGACGTCCGCGGTCGCCGCTTCTCCGCGTCACGCGTCGATCAACATTCGCCACCAGCTGAAGGGCTGTCATTCCTGGTCGATCGACAACAAGCCGTTCGCGGCCCATGTCAATGCCAAGCTCGCAACCGGCGGATCGATCACGTTCACAAACCACGACGTGATGCCGCATCAGTTGATCAAGACGAGTGGACCGGCCGCGGCCTTCACCGGCAAGCGTTTGATGTCGCACATGGCAGCGACCGTCAAGGTGACGTTCAAGCACGCCGGCACCTATCGCTTCACCACCAAAGGTGGCGAGGACTACATGACGGGAGTGAAGACGATCGGTGAGGACAACGTCCTGACTCTCACGGTCACCGTTTCCTAGAACGGCGCAGACCCGTACCGATCGGAGGCTGCGCGCCGCAGCAAGACCGAAGGATGTGCAAGACCAAGATGAGGCCGCCGAACGGGGCGGCCTCATACTCGTCTCACGATCTCCCGCCAGAATGGCTGCAATGCGCGTTCTCCTTGTTGAGGATGAGGTGAAGCTCGCCGAGCTCGTGGCCCGGGGCCTTCGCGAGGAGGGACACGCCGCCGACATCGCCACTCAGGGAACGGAGGCCCTCATGCTCGCGGAGGTCGATCTCTACGACGTGATCGTCCTCGACCTCATGCTGCCCGGCGGCCTCGACGGCTTCGAGGTCTGCCGACGCCTGCGCGGCAAGGGCGTCTGGAGCCCGGTCCTGATGCTGACTGCGCGCGAGGCGGTTGAGGATCGGGTCACCGGGCTCGACGCGGGCGCGGACGACTACCTCACGAAGCCCTTCGCCTTCGACGAGCTCCTCGCTCGGCTGCGCGCGCTGGCGCGGCGGGTGCCGCGCGAGCGACCCGCGGTGCTCGAGGTCGGCGATCTATCGCTCGATCCGGCTTCGCACCGCGCCTGGCGCGACGGCGCGCTCCTTGACCTCTCGGCCAAGGAATTCGCACTCCTGGAGCTCTTCATGCGAAACCCTGGCGCCGTTCTCTCTCGGGAGCAGCTTCTGGCCGGAGCGTGGGACATGGCGTTCGAGCGGCGCTCGAACATCGTCGATGTCTATATCCGCTATCTGCGCGAAAAGGTCGATCGTCCCTTCTCGCGCAACTCGATCGAGACAGTGCGCGGGATCGGCTACCGACTGCGCGTCGACGCATGAGCCGGCTGCCGATTCGGATCCGGCTGACTCTCGCGTTCGCCGTCGCGATGGCAGCTGTGATCGCGGCGATGGGATTGTTCGTGTACCTGCGCGTAGGCAGTGCCCTCCTCAGTTCGATCGATCAGTCACTGCGAGCGCAGGCGCGAGAGACCGCTCTCAACACCCACGACGAGCGCGGCCTGGTCGATCCCGACCTCGCCGCCGGGCGAACGCTGGTGCAGCTGCTCGACGCAAACGGGGCTCCCGTGCGCTCGAGCCCGGCATCGCTGCCGCCGCTGCTACCGGCAACCGATGCCGTGCGCAGCGCGCTTGGCGGGCAGATCCTC
>Ga0105854_1001300_pt1 | contig 10336 bp, 7 predicted proteins | sample OrgsoiDNA_201058_FD_89679 | JGI IMG/M metagenome (GOLD analysis project Ga0105854, IMG submission 89679) | Permafrost soil microbial communities from the Arctic, to analyse light accelerated degradation of dissolved organic matter (DOM) -... | ecosystem: Environmental > Terrestrial > Soil >... | reverse complement strand
TGGCATACGCTCTCGGAATCACGGAAGGGACGGTCAAGGTCTACCTCTCCCGGGTTTTTAAGAAACTTGGCGTCAACGATCGATTCGACCTGGCGCTATATGCCATCAGGAATGTGGTCACAGGTCAAAATGCCGGCGCCGAACTGGCGCATGAGCCGCACACGCAAAGCGATGCGCAGCCGGACATCCTTCGCCTCCATTCGTTCCTCCTGCCCGCGCCGCGCAGCGGAACAGCTTACCTGCCGGCTTGACCCGCGCCATACCCCCTGATTTCTACTGCCCGGTGGTGGAGCGGACCCCTGGTCCGCGGGCGAACCCCCGGTCGCCCATCCCGCGCTCGCGACCGATACTCCCTCGATTCTTTCACCAAAGTTCCAGATCCCGTGAACAGCCGACCGGGGGGTCGGCTGCGGACCAGGGGGGTCCGCCCCACTCCGGACCGAAAGTGGTTTTTTGACGCACCGCCGGGGTACGTTTGCCCTCATCGGACGCTGGGCCAAGGTAACCCTGCGCCAAGCGGCGCAAAACCTGCGCCAAATCCCTCACTACGCCAGCCGAAGCCTCTCATAATAAGGGGCTTCGGGATGGCGGATGGATTGCACTCCAGTGCCATATGAACTTTGATCGGGAACCACTCATCGTCATCTGGGAAACCACGCAGGCCTGCGACCTGGCCTGCGCGCATTGCCGGGCTTGCGCGTCGCCACAGCGCAACCGGTCGGAGCTTAGTACGGACGATGCATATCGCCTGCTCGATCAAATATGCGAATTCGGCTCGCCGCTTATGGTTTTCACCGGCGGCGACCCGTTAAAGCGGCCGGACCTCTCCCTCCTTCTGCGCCGCAGCGTGGCCCTGGGGCTGCGCACCAATGTCAGCCCCAGCGCCACGCCTCTTCTCACGCGCCAGGCCATACAGGAATTCAAGGACTGCGGGGTTACCCGTATGGCGCTCAGCCTGGATGGACCGAACGCGTCATCGCATGATGGATTCCGCGGCGTGCCGGGCACGTATGACCGGGCCGTCGAAGCTCTGGAAGACGCGCGTCTCGTTGGCCTGGAGACGCAACTGATGTCCACGGTCACCCGCCGCAACATGCATTCACTCGACCAGATCGCGGAGATCGCGGCGGCTGTTGGTGTGAAGATGTGGAGCGTATTTTTTCTGGTCGTGACCGGCCGCGCGCTGATGAACGACGACCTGATGGCCGAAGAATACGAACAGGTTTTTGAGAAGCTGTACCAGATCTCGAAATGGGCGCCGTTCGACGTCAAGACTACCGAAGCCATGCATTACCGCCGTTATCTGGCGCGGCGCAACAAAGAGGAAGCCGTACCGGCCGCCGGGGCACAGAAGACCGTGTGGCGCACCGCCGGAGTGAGCGACGGCCGCGGGTTCGTGTTCGTATCGCACACCGGCGAAATCTATCCCAGCGGATTCCTGCCGATTTCCGCCGGCAATGTGAGGCAGGATTCCCTGGTCGACGTCTACCGGAATTCCAGCCTGTTCCGCAGCCTCCGCGACCCCGCCGGCCATGAGGGCAAGTGCGGAGTCTGCGAGTATACCAAGCTGTGCGGCGGCTCCCGCGCACGCGCTTACGCGTCGACGGGAAATTATCTGGCCGAAGATCCGCGCTGCGTCTACCAACCTTCCGCGTTCGAAAAAGGCGAGAAATCCAAAATTATTGCGATGTGAGCAACATTGAACAGCCAGTCAACTCGAAACATGGCACCATTTTGTCTGTAAAGACGAATCTCTCCTCAAGTGAGGCGCGCTGGGAGTAGCCCTGCGCTCCCGCCGCGTTTTTCAATCGTGCTCCTAACGCGTTCTTCCAGCCGCGGGACTTAGCGGTTGAAAGGAGTCAGTTGTGAGCCGTGTTACTTCACGAGCAGGACTGGCGATGCTGTTCGCCCTGGCGCTTGGCATGACCGGCGCTCCCAACAAAAATTTCTCTCCGCGGGACAAGGCGTTTTTCGCGGATGCGGCAACTGTCGCCTTCGTCCGCCCGGGTTTGGTGTTCACCATCACAGGCGCCCAGATTGCCTCGGACGGCACAATCACGGTGGCGTTCCAAATCACCGATCCGCAGGGCCTGCCGCTCGACCGTGCCGGTGTCACCACACCTGGCGTAGTTGCCGTCAGCTTCATAGCCGCGTTTCTTCCCAGGAATCAGGAGCAGTATGTGGCATACACCACGCGGACATCGACAGGCGCCGCGCTTGCCTCCACGATACAGGCCGGCGTCGACAGCGGCGGTGTCCTCACTCCGGTCGGATCCGCGTATCAGTATGTCTTCAAGACCAAAGCTCCGGCGGGGTTTGACGCCAGCGCCACGCATACTATCGGCATCTATGGCAACCGCAATCTGACCGAATTCAATTTGGGAACCAATCGCGCCAGCGCCACATTCAACTTTGTGCCCAACGGGGCGGCGGTAACGCAGGTTCGCGACCTGCTTGAGGACGCCAGTTGTGACCGGTGCCACGACCAGTTGTCGCACCATGGCGGCAATCGCCGGGGCATGGCGATGTGCGTATTGTGCCATACCCCCCAGACGACGGACGCCGAAAGCGGCAACACCGTTGACATGAAAGTCATGATCCACAAGATTCACATGGGGGAAAATTTGCCCAGTGTGCTGGCGGGCAAGCCGTACAAGGTATCGGGCAGCGATTTTTCCACGGTGGCTTTTCCGGCGGATCCGGGCGATCCGCGCCGTTGCGAGGTCTGCCACTCGCAGACGACCGGGGCCAAACAGGCCACCGCCTATCTGACCAATCCCTCGCGCGCGGCTTGCGGCGCCTGTCATGACGATGTGGATTTCGCCACCGGCGTGAATCACCCCGGCGGCCCGCAGTTTGACGACAACCAGTGCTCAGGCTGCCATATCTTTCAGGGCGAGAACGACTTTGACGCCTCAATCAAGGGCGCACATATCGCGCCCACGGCATCCAGCCTCTTGACCGGCCTGGCGGTCTCTCTCGCCAATGTCGCCAATGGCGGGGCGGGCGGCAACCCCACGGTGACATTCACTGTCAAAGACGGCAGCGGAAACGCGCTCCCCTTGTCTAAGCTGAGTTCGATTTCGCTGACCATGGCCGGCCCCACCACTCAGTACGGATACACCAGCTTCGGCAGCGACGTGACTACGCCGGGTTTCGTCACGGAGAGCGTTGCCGGCGCCAGTTGCACCAGTGACGGAACCTGCACCTACACGTTCAAGCACCCCGTTCCCGCCAACGCCAACGGCACTTACGCCATCGGCGTTGAGGCACGGCGGACTGAAGTTGTCCTGCCGGGCACTACCTCGCAGCAGAGCATCACCTATGGGGCGCACAACAAGGTGACTTACTTCTCCGTGGATGGCTCCGCCGTAACACCGCGCCGGCAAGTAGTAGCGACTGACAGTTGCAACCAGTGCCATGTTTCGCTTCAAGTGCACGGTACGCTGCGCAACGATACCGAATATTGTGTGATGTGCCACAATCCGTCGAATACCGATGCTTCCACGCGGGCTAACGCGGTGGTAGCCTCGGATAGGACAGTTCCTCCGCAGGGCATCAACTTCAACCTCATGATTCATCGCATCCATGACGGTATTAACATGCAGGCTTCCGATCGGACCTTTGTCGTCGTCGGTTTTGGCGGCAGCCATAACGATTTCAGCGATACGCTTTTCCCGGCGCTCTCGCCGGCCGGTAACCCCCTGGATTTGGCCAACTGCTCGATGTGTCACGTGAATGGCAGCGAACAGATTCTTCCATTCGGCCTGGGTCTGGTTAACGATCCGCAGGGTCCCGTCAATCCGAACCAGCCCATTGCGTCGGCCTGCACGGGTTGCCATGTGGATCTTCCGGCCGCATCTCACATGCTGGCGATGACTACGGCGCTTGGGGAAAGCTGCAATGTCTGTCACGCCATCGGCGCCGCCTTCTCGGTTGCCGAGATGCATGCGGGGTTCTGAGTTCCGCCATCTTATGTTGCGCCTTCCCGTTCTGCTGGCATTGGTTGCGCTACTGGCCCGAAGCGGCGTGGCACAGGAGGCGGCGGCGCCTCCTCCTGCCCCCGCGGCGGCCCCTCCTTCCGGGCCTTATGCCGGATCGGAGGCATGCGCCACCTGTCACGAAGACATCTCTAATGGCTTCGCGAAGAATCCTCATCATCAGGTGGATGCGGATAAGAAGCGCGGGTGGGAGGGACGGGCCTGCGAAGCGTGCCACGGGCCCGCGCAGAAGCACACCGAATCGGCGTCGGCTGACGATATTCGCAATCCCGCAAAGCTTGCCGCCGCGGCCACCGATAAGATCTGCCTTACCTGTCACCTGAACCAGCCTACGCACGCCGGGCGCTTGCAAAGCAGCCACGCGCGGAATCAGGTCGCTTGCACTACCTGCCACAAAGTCCACGCCAACGGCCCGTTCGGTCTGGTGGCCCGCAAGCCCGCGGCGGTGAACGCGCTGTGCGCCACCTGCCACACCAACGTAATGGCGCAATTTCAGAAACCGTTTCATCATCGGGTGGTGGAAGGCGCGATGACCTGCGTCGATTGCCACAACCCGCACGGAAGCACACGCCACGCCATGGCTCAGACTTTCGCCGCCAACGAACCGGGCTGTTTCAAGTGCCATGGAGACAAGCGCGGTCCATTCACGTTTGAGCACGCGCCGGTGCGCTTTGAAGGCTGTGCCACGTGCCACGAACCGCACGGGTCGTCCAATCCACGCATGTTGACGCGGCCGGTGGTGCAGCAGGTCTGTCTGGAGTGTCATGCCAATTTGCCGGCCGCGGTCAGCACCAGGGCGGCTCTCGGAGTAGTGCCGCCGGCTTTCCATAACCTCCTGTTGCCGCGCTATCAGAACTGCACGGTGTGCCATCAAAAAATCCACGGCAGCCATGTGGACAGGAATCTACTGCGATGAGGCCACTCATACTCTTCGGGATCGCGATGCGGCTGGCAGCCCAGGACACGCCTGCGCCCGTGGCGCCCGTTGACCCACAGACCAAGGCCGCTCCACCGGCCGATGCCGCTCAGAAGCCCGATGCCGCCAAGCCGGCCGATGCCGCGCAAAAGACCGAAGCCGCCGCCTCGCCCGTCCCCCTTGCCGAATCCTGGCTCACCGGATCCATCGATTTGGGGTATCGCTGGAGAACCGGCGTGGCGGGCAGTTTCGATACCTACCGCAGCATTGTGAATCTGGGTTCGGGGCCCAAGCTGTTGGGCGCGGATTTCACCATCACCGATCCTAAACGCAGGGCGTTCGACCGCATCGACGTGCGCGCTTCCAGTTGGGGCGATGACCCGTACTCCACCCTCCATCTGCACGCGACCAAAGCCAAACTCTACGATTTCAACGCCGACTACCGCGACATCACCTACTTCAATTTTCTGCCATCGTATGCCGACCCGCTTCTGGCGCGCGGCATCGCTCTCGATCAGCAATCCTTCGATGTCCGCCGCCGCTTTGGAGGCTTTCAGCTGGAAATGCTGCCGGGACATTGGTTCATTCCATACATCGCCTTCGATCGCGATTCGGGATCGGGCACCGGCGCAACCACCTTCGTGAGCGACGCCAACGAATACGCCGTGCCAAACCAGTTGCGCGATCAGACGAATCTCTACCGGGGCGGAGTGCACCTGGAATTGCGGCGGTTTCACGCCACCATCGAAGAAGGCGGCACCACGTTCAAAGACGATCAGAGCCTCTTCCAAAACAGCGGCCCGAATTTCGGCAGCCTTACCGCGCCGGTGCTGGGCCAGAGGCTCAGCCTCAACAACCTGTTGGCGGCGTATGGAGTTCGCGGCAACAGCGTCTACACTAAGGTTCTGCTAACCGCCAGCGCGGCAAGCTGGCTGGACCTGTACGGCCAGTTTCTTTACAGCCGGCCGGATAGCACCGTGAATTATCAGGAGACCGCGGCAGGCACTCTGATTCAACAAAGCCAACTGATTTTCTACAACAGTGAGCAGTTTTTGCTTTCGGCGGAGGCTAGAATGCCGCATACGTCGGGAAGCGCGGGGGCCGAAATCCGGCTGCCCCACAACGTGCGGATTCTTGAGTCGTGGCTGACCGACCGGTTGGACAATGCGGGCACGGCCGCATCCAGCCAGATCCTGTCCAGCCCGGGGCTCTCGCAACAGATCGCCGCCCAGATCGCGTCTTCGTTTGTGACCAACTACAACCAGGTGGAGACCACTGTCATTTGGGACGCCCTTTCGCGCTTGACCGTGCGCGGCGGCTACCGTCGCGTGTGGGGCGACGCCAACGAGGCCATCCTGCCGCCCGAGGGATTGGCCCCCACGGATTCAGGCAAGCTGCGGCAGAATGTCGTGATCGGTGGATTCACATTGCGTCCGCTGTCGAAATTGTCAGTCACGGGTGAGGCTGAAGGCGCGTCCGACAATAGCTCGTATTTCCGCACCAGCCTGCACGATTACCAAAAAGCCCGAGGGCAGGTGCGCTATCAGGCCGTGGCTGGGCTCAGCTTTTCGGCCGATTTCAATGTGTTGAACAACCAGAACCCGGCAACCGGCGTTAAATACGATTACCAGGCGCGTCAGGAATCGCTATCGTTCCTCTGGCAGCCCGCCGCGGGAAAACTCTTTGACGTGCAGGGGTCTTACAGCCGGTCCAGCCTGAGCTCGGATATTGGATTTCTAACGCCGCAGAATCTGCAGCCGCAGCAGTCCACCTATCGCGACAATGCAAATACCGCCACCGCGCTCTTGAACCTCAACGTGCCGCGCGCGGGCGGCTTGGCCGCGAAGATTACCGCCGGAGGATCGTTCTTCATTTCATCCGGCAGCCGGCCTACCTCTTACTACCAGCCGATTGCCAAGCTGTGGCTGCCCATGGGCAAGAAACTGAGTTGGTTCGCCGAGTGGCGCTATTTCGGATACGGCGAGTCACTCTTCCTGTTTGAAGGCTTTCGTGCGCACACGGTAACTGCCGGTGTGAGGATCATGCGATGAAGTGGCGCCTCTCAATCTTTCTGGCTTCCTTTCTGGCTTCGGCGCCAGGCGCGCACGCGGCTGTGGTTGCGGCCGATTCCGCACGGGGCGCCGCACTGTTCGAATCCCTCGCCTGCGTGCAGTGTCACGCCATCAATGGAAAGGGCGCGCGCATCGGCCCCGATCTGGGCCGCGTGGTGGCCCGAAACTTTACGCCGGCGGCGCTCGCCGCCACCATGTGGAACCACGCGCCGGCCATGTGGGCAGCCATGCGCGACCGCACCATTCGGGCGGGGGACCTGGATGAGCAGGCCGCCGCGGACCTGTTCGCTTATTTTTACTCCGTGCGGTTTTTCGAAAGGGCGGGCGACGCCGCGCGCGGAAAGCGCGTGTTCACCGAGTACGCCTGCGCGCAGTGCCACGGGCTGACGGACGCCATCAAGCCCGGCATCAAACCCGTGAGCCAGTGGGAGGCGCTGGCGGATCCGGTTGCTCTGACGGAGGCCATGTGGAGCCACGCGCCGACTATGTGGGTGGAGCTCAAGCTCAAACAGATTCCCTGGCCGCAGTTGAGCGGGCCGGACCTGACGGATCTGCTGGTCTATTTGCGTAACCTTCCGTCCACGCGTGCCATGCCCCCTGCGTTTCGAACCGGCACGGGCTCAGCCGGAGAAGCCATATTCAAAGCCAAGGGATGCCAGGGATGCCATACAGCCTACTCTGTGTTGGCCGATCGCATCCGGGGCCAGACGCTGACGGAAATCGCGGCGGAAATGTGGACTCACGGTCCCAGGATGAAGGGGCCTCCGGCACGTTTCGAACCCGGCGAAATGCGCGAGCTATTAAGCTATCTTTGGGCACGGCAATTCTTCATTGACTCGGGCAGCGAAGGCGGCGGCAGGCGTGTCTTCAGGATCAAGCGTTGCACGGCTTGCCATAACGACCCATCGAGCGGCGCGCCCAAACTCACCGGGCCCGGCCATTCGTACACTGGCGCCACCATGGTCTCGGCGCTCTGGCATCACGGCCCGAAAATGCTGGAAATGATGAAGGGCAAAGCCATTCCGTGGCCCCGCTTCGACGCCCCGGAGATGTCCGATTTGATCGCATATTTAAATTCGGGAGACTCCGCGAAATAGTATGCCGCAGGAACGTCGCACCCTGATCCGGTGGCTCTTGGGAGGCGGTTTCACGGCCTCGATCGCTTCGTTTATTTACCCCGCCGTCCGGTTCATGAATCCGCCCGATATCCCCGAGGCCTCCGTGAACGAGGTTTCGGCCGGAAAAGTTCAGGATCTGAAACCGAATGCCGGAAAAATTGTGCGGTTCGGCAGCCGTCCCGCCCTCCTGGTGCGGGTCGCCGACGACCAATGGCGCGCGTTCTCCGCCGTCTGCACGCATCTGAACTGCACGGTTCAGTACCGCGATTCCACCCACCAGATCTGGTGCGCCTGCCATAACGGAACCTACGACCTGAACGGACACGTTGTGTCGGGGCCGCCCCCGGCCGCACTGGAGGAGTATGCCGTCCGGGTGCGCGGCGACGAGGTCGTGATTTCCCGCAAGGCCTGAGGAACATCGATGCCCGGCACCGGAAATCCACAAAGCGTCAAGGGCTGGTTCGAAGAAAGACTCGGCCTCGCGTCCGCGCGTGAGCTCCTGGCGCACAAGACCGTGCCCGTTCACTCGGCCACGATGTGGTATTACTTCGGCGGCATCACGCTTTTTCTCTTCGTCATCCAGGTGCTGACGGGAATGCTTTTGCTGCTCTACTACCGCCCCAGTCCCACCGAGGCATACGAGAGCGTCCAGTTCATCATGACGCGAGTTCAATTCGGGTGGTTGGTGCGCTCCATCCACAGTTGGTCGGCGAACCTCATGATTCTGGCTGCGTTCATCCACATGTTCAGCGTGGTGTTCCTGCATGCCTATCGCCGGCCGCGGGAGCTCACCTGGCTGAGCGGCATAGCCCTGCTGGGCCTGGCGTTGGCATTCGGATTCAGCGGTTATCTGCTGCCCTGGAACACAATTTCGTACTTTGCCACGAAGGTGGGAACGGACATGGCCGCGGCAGTCCCGGTGGTAGGGCAATCTCTGGCCCGCTTCCTGCGCGGCGGAAATGACGTGGGCGGCGCCACGTTGACGCGGTTTTTCGGGTTCCACGTGGCTGTGCTTCCAGGAATCACTACGCTGATGTTGCTGGTGCATTTAGCCATGGTGCAGAAACACGGCATGAGCTCGCCGCCTTGGATTCGCGGCTCCAACCGGCCGCAGATGAAGTTCTTTCCGAACTTTTTTCTCCGCGAGCTGATGGCCTGGTATGCGGCCTTGGGCGTGCTTGGATCGCTGGCGGCGATATTCCCGTGGGAGCTGGGTGAAAAGGCCGATCCCTTTATTTCGGCGCCGGCCGGCATCCGTCCCGAGTGGTATTTCCTGGCGCCGTTTTATACCCTCAAACTGATTCCGAGCCATGTCTGGAAGATCGAAGGCGAGCTGCTCGGACTCTTCGGGTTTGGACTGCTGGCATTGTGGTGGGTGGCTTTGCCATTCTGGGCGTCGGACCGGGCGGGCATGGCGCGAACCAAACTGGTGACCGGCGCGGGAGTGGCCCTGCTGGCTTACCTGGCCACATTTTCCGCATTGGGGTACTGGCGATGAGCAGAACGGGCACGTCCCTGCTGCTGCTTTTGCCCTGGCTGTTACTCGCGCATGGATTCGCAGCCGATTCCTGTCTCACGTGCCACGCCGGCCTCGATGCCGGACTCAAGGCGCCGGCCGAGAAGTACCCGAACGACATTCATGCCCAGGCGGGATTGGGATGCGCGGACTGCCACGGCGGCGATCGCAACTCGGACGATTATGAAGTTTCCATGAGCCCCAAGAAGGGCTTTAAGGGCCACATCGCGCGCACCGCAATTCCCAAGCTCTGCGCCACCTGCCACAGCGACGCCAACGCGATGCGCAAGTTCCGGCCGCAACAGCGGATCGATCAGTTCGCCGAGTATCAGACCAGCGTGCACGGCAAACGCCTGGCTGCGGGCGACGACGCCGTGGCCACCTGCATCGATTGCCACAGCGTGCATGACATCCGCGCGGTGAAGGACGCCCAGTCTCCGGTATACCCGCTGCACCTTCCGGAAACCTGCGCGCGGTGCCATGCCAGCGCGGAGCACATGGCCAAGTATAAGATCGAAACCAATCAGTTCGCCCAATACCGGACCAGCGTACACTGGGCGGCGCTGGCCGCGGGCGACCTTTCCGCTCCGACCTGCGCTTCCTGCCATGGAAACCACGGCGCTACGCCGCCGCAGGTCAGTTCGGTGGCCAACGTCTGCGGCACCTGCCACGCGCTATTCGCGGAGTTGTACAACAAGAGCCCGCACCAGCCC
>Ga0105854_1001299_pt1 | contig 10344 bp, 9 predicted proteins | sample OrgsoiDNA_201058_FD_89679 | JGI IMG/M metagenome (GOLD analysis project Ga0105854, IMG submission 89679) | Permafrost soil microbial communities from the Arctic, to analyse light accelerated degradation of dissolved organic matter (DOM) -... | ecosystem: Environmental > Terrestrial > Soil >... | reverse complement strand
CCGCGGCGTGCGCGTGCTGGGTCAACTGGGGTTCCTGCAGGCCACCCAGGTGAGCGGCCTCGTCGGACTGCAGTTCGACCTGGGACACCTGGGTGCCACCTATGCGGCTCGCGTCCAGCCCGGCAACCCCGGCAACCCCGAGCAGCTCTGGCGGCTGCGGCTTTCGTCTCAGCAGTGGGAGGGCGCGGACCTGAACGCCGCCCACGCGGTCGAGATCGACCTCAAGACAGCGCTCGAGCGCCCGCGCCTTGCCCCTCTGGAGATCGTCGTCGGCGCCACCGTCAAGGACCCTTTCGCGCAGCTCTTGGCGACCCTCGACCGCATCGCCCGGAACGGCTCGATCAAGGCCGTCGTCTTCCGCACCGGCGGGCTTTCTTTGGGCATGGGCCGGGCCGACGAACTGCGCTCAGCAATTGAAAATTTGCGCGCCAAGGGCAAGAAGGTGCTTTTCTACCTGGAATCCGCGGGCGACCTCGAATATAGTGTCGCTTCTGCGGCTGACAGGATCTACGCTGCTCCTCAAGCGGTCCTGTTGGTCAATGGTTTCTCCGCGACGGCACTCTTCGCCGCCGCGGGCCTCGACAAGGTTGGAGTGAAGGCGGAGTTTTTCCGCGTCGGCGCATACAAGAACGCGCCGGACTTCTTCACCCGAACCGGAATGTCGGGCGAGCAGCGAGAGGTGACTTCCTCGCTCCTCGACGATGCGTTCGCACGGTACGTGACCCGCGTCTCCAAATCGCGGGGGCTGACCGAAGGTAGCTTCAAAGCGCTCCTCGACCAGGGCATCTTGAGCCCGCGAGACGCGCAGAAAGCGGGACTGCTGGACGGGCTCCTCTATCCCGACCAGCTCGAGGAGGAGGCGGGCAAGTTGCTGGGGCGGAAGGTCGCCCTGAGGAAGATCTCGGTCGAGCCTCCGGCGGTGCGCGACACGCGCTGGGGAGCTGGCCGGCGCATCGCGGTGGTGCGCGTCGAAGGCGACATCGTGCGCGGCGACAACGCGCGTGATCCGTTCGGCGTGGTCAACGCGGTGGGGTCGGATCCGATCGTGCGGGCCATCCGCCGCGCGGCCGACGACCCGGAAGTGGCAGCCATCGTGGTGCGCATCGATTCGCCGGGAGGCGACGGCACCGCATCGGACTTGATCTGGCGCGAGCTCTACCGCGCCCGGAAGGAGAAGAAGAAACCAGTGGTGGCAAGCATGGGCGACGTGGCCGCATCGGGCGGCTATTACGTAGCGGCGGGCGCGGACGAGATCCTCGCCGAGCCTTCGACCGTCACCGGTTCGATCGGCGTCTTCATCGGCCACTTCGACGCCACCGAGCTGTTCGGCAAGCTGGGCATCAGCCTCGTCACCACCAAGCGCGGCGAGAGCGCCGACCTCTTCGAGCCCAACCGCAGCCTCACCGATCTGGAGCGCAAGACCATGCAGGCCTGGGTCGACGACTTCTACAAGTCCTTCGTCGAGCGGGTCTCGGAAGCAAGAAACTTGAACTTCGCGCAGGTCGATAAAATCGCTCGCGGCCGCGTCTGGACCGGAGCGCAAGCCCTGGAGAACCATCTGATCGACAAGCTCGGCAGCATGCAGGACGCCATCGCGGAGGCCAAGTTGCGCGCGGGCCTTGCCGCCGATGAGCCCATCGAAGTGGACGACGAGAGCCTCGCCACCTTCTCGCTGTCGGAGTTCGCCGGCGTCTCGGCCGCGCTGCCGATGCAACTGCCGTTCGCTCGTGCTCTCAAGGCGGTGCATCTGTTGGGCGAGCCGGGAACCATCCGCGCCGCCCTGCCCTTCGATCTGGAGGTCCGCTGAATGGCGCTGACGGTGCTCATCGTCGAAGACGAACAGAGCGCCTCGCGGCTGCTCGCGGGCATCGCCCAGGAGGTGGGCCTGTCCGCGCGCACGACGGCGTCAGGGCTGGAAGCCCAGCAGCTTTGTGCGCAGGCCGCGACGGCGGGCGCGCCTTTTTCGGCGGTGGTGCTCGACCTGGTTCTCGCCGAGCTGGACGGTTTTCAATTCGCCACCGCCGCCCGCGCCGCGCCTTGGGGAACGACGCTACCGCTGATCGTCGTCAGCGGCGTCTACAAACAGCTGCCGCCTGACTTTGTCGCCAAGATCAAGCCGGCCGCGTTCTTCGCCAAACCGTTCGAACCGGCTGCCCTGCGCGCGACGCTCCGCAAGCTCACCGGAGCCGTTGGCGGAGCGGCCGCTGTAGAAGGGCAGCTTGCGCAGAAGCCTGCCGCGGCGCTCTTCGTCGAGCTCCAGCGCGGAAGGCAGAACGGCGTGCTCACTTGCTCGCACGATGGTCTGCGCCGACTCATCACCTTCCAGCAGGGCATGGTCCGCTTCGCCCAGTCGAACCTGAAGGCCGAGACGGTGGGCGCTCCACAAGTTGCTTCCGGCCTCATCAAGCAGACCTCTTTCGACCGGGCGGTGGCGCTCGCCAGGCAGCAGGGCATCGCGCTGCACGAGGCCCTCGCTGCCGCCCGCGTGCTCACGCCCGATCAGCTCAAGATCGCCCTCAAGCAGCAGACCATCGACGTCTGCACCGGAGCGTTGGCCTTGCGCGAAGGCGACTACCGCTTCGAGCCCAAACAGGCCGAGGCGGTGAGCACCGTGCCCGATCTGCGGCAGAGCCCGGTGCCGCTCATCCTGGAAGCAGCCAAGCGCGGCGATGTCGCTCTCGCGCGCAAGTGGCTGGAAGAGCGCTCGCAGGAGCGGCTCAACCGCAGCCCCGAGCTGGAGCGGGAGATGTTCGCGCTCAAGGCCTCCTGGCCAGGTGAAGGCGTGACGGCCGGCGCCACCGGCGGCCGCACCGTCGGTGACGTGCTCGCGCGCGCCAAGGAAGCCGAGCTGCCACTCTTGCAGTATCTCTGCTCCAGCGGCCTGCTCGCGCTCTCGGGCGGACCCAAGGCGACGCCGAAGCCGGATCCCGCCGCCAGCGCCTCGGCGGCGGAGGAAGATCGCGGCAAGGTCTTCACCCCACCGGAGATGAACGCGCGCCGGATGCTCTTCGGCGAGGCGGATCACCTGCGCGAAGCCTCGCACTACGAGCTGCTCACCGTCGACGAGACCGCCACAGTGGAAGACGTGAAGCGGGCCTACTTCGTGGCGGCCAAGCGCTACCATTCAGACTCCTTCAGCGGGCTCAATCTTGGCTCCGCCCAGAAGATTGCCGAGGATCTCTTCGCCCGGGTGAGCGAGGCCTACTCGGAGCTCACCGACAAAGAGAAGAAGGCCGAGTACGACGTCTTCCTGGACCGCAAGAAGAAGGGCCTGCCCACCGACGTCGCCGCCATCTTGCGCGCCGAAGGGCTGTTCCAGAAGGGCGAAGCGTTCTTCAAGATGGGCCGCTACGAAGACGCCGAAGTGCAGTTCCGCGAGGCCATCGCGCTCAACAACAGCGAGGCGGAGTTCCACGCCTACCTGGGAATGGCCATCTATAAGCGCACGGGCAAGCCGTTCGACGGCCTGCCGCACGTGGATAAGGCGCTCGAGCTCGACGCTCGCCTGCACTCGGGGAACCTCTTCTGCGCTCAGATGCTCGACGCCGGCGGCAACCCGGCCGGCGCCCGCAATCTCTTGCGCAAGGCAGTGGAGAAAGACCCGAGCTTCGTGCAGGGCAAAGACGAACTGAAGCGGATGCGCAGCAAAACCGAAGACAGTAAAGGCGGCTTTTTGAGCCGCCTCTTGAAGAAGTAATTCATGGAGCGATCGATGAACGGAGAAGGACAGCGTCCCCCCGCACCCACAGAGCACGCGCAGCATAGCGAGGCTCCGGAGCCGGGAAACGCGCGGTACCCGCAAGCCAACTCGGGCGGGGGTGGCAACAGCGGCGGAGGCAGTGGAAACGTCAATGGCAACAACAGCGGCGGCGGCGGTGGCGGAGGTAGCCACGCCGGCGGCCAGCAGGCCAATGGACAGCAGCCGCAGGGTGAAGGGCGGCGGCGCTTCCGCCGCAACCGTAGGGGCGGCCGCGGACGGCGCAGCAAGGGCGCTCAGGGCGAGAAGAACCAGACGCCCGCGCCGCTCGATGCCCACGGACGCATCGTCGACGTCGAGAACGACAGCGCCGGCAACGGCCCGGGCGACGACGAAGGCGACGATGATGGGAATGAGCAGCTGCCAGGCCAGCCTGCCGAGGGCGCTCCTCAGGCAGCCGCGGCTACCGAGGGCCAGCCAGCAGCCACCGCTTCCGAGTCCGCGCAGCCTTCTGAGGCGCAGGTTTCCTTGCCGCTGCAGACGCCGGCGGAAGGAACCCCGGCTCCGCAGCAGCAGCCCCACCAGCAGCCGCAGCAAAAGCCGCAGCAGAATCAGCAGCGGCACCAGAACCAGCAGCGGCACCAGCAGCAGCCGCGACAGGAACAGACCAATCCCTGCGACGGCATCCTGGAAGTCGATCACCGCGGCAACGGCAAGCTGCGCCTCGGCAAGTACAACTTCCTGCCGCAGCAGGACGACGTCGAAGTTCCGCGCCACCTCATCGACCGCGACCGCCTGCGGCCCGGCGTGATGATCACCGGCCAGGCAGCACGCCGCAACGGCCGCCCGCAGCTGGTGCGCACCGATACGGTCGAAGGCTTGCCTCCGCAGGAAGCAGCCAAGCGGACCGCGTTCCAGAACCTGACCGTCATCGACCCCGACGACCGGCTGATCATGGAGACGACGCCGAAGGAGATCCTCACCCTCGTCATCTACATCGTCTCGCCCATCGGCCTGGGGCAGCGCATGCTCATCGTCGCGCCGCCCAAGACCGGCAAGACGATCATGCTGCAGAAGATCTGCGCGGCCATCACCATCAACCGGCCCGACGTCATCCAGATGGTGCTTTTAGTTGATGAGCGGCCCGAGGAGGTCACCGACTTCCGCCGCACGGTCAAAGCAGACGTCTATGCGTCGTCTGCCGACCGGCCCACCGACGAGCACCTGCACGTGGCCGAAATGGCCTTGGAGCGCGCCAAGCGATTGGTCGAAGCCGGCAAGGACGTGGTGATCCTGCTCGACTCGATCACCCGCCTGTCCCGCGCCTACAACAAGGAGGTCGAATCGTCGGGCCGGACCCTGTCTGGCGGCGTCGATTCACGCGCGCTGGAGCGGCCGAAGCGCCTCTTCGGCGCCGCCCGCAACGCTGAAGAAGGCGGCTCCTTGACCATCATCGCCACCGCGCTCATCGACACCGGCTCGCGCATGGACGAGGTGATCTTCGAGGAGTTCAAGGGCACGGGAAACAGCGAAATCAACCTCGACCGCCAGCTGGCCGAGAAGCGCATCTTCCCGGCCATCAACATCCAGACCTCCGGCACCCGCAAGGAAGAGAAGCTCTTCAGCCAGCACGAATACGAGAAGGTAAAGAAGCTGCGCGGAGCCCTCTTCGCCTTGAAACCAATCGAGGCAATGGAGCGGCTGATGAAATCCATCGCCGAATACGACTCCAACGCCGAATTCCTCGAAGAAGTCTGACGCACGCGCCTCGGTGCGCTCCGTGGTTGATCCGAATCAGGGTTCGTTCAAGTGAATCAGGGGCCAGCGGTGGTGGAGAATCTTGAAGTCGTGGCCCTCGGCAACGATGGCACCGCGGTAAGGCTCGTCGACCTCGATTGGATATACTGAATACCTAGAGGCATCGGTACCTTCGGCCCAGAGCAGGCGCGCGCTGCCTTCGCGGAGCTCGATTTCGTAAGAGCGGGTGGAGCGCGAGAGGCCTTCACCGGTGCACTTGAGGAAGGCTTCTTTGCAGCACCAGAGGCGGAAGAAGGCGTCGGTGCGGGCTGGCGTGTCGAGCGCGAAGAGGCGCGCGTTTTCGCCGGGGGTATAGAAGCGCCGGGCGATGTCGTCGCTGCGGCGGACTCGCGGTAGATCGACGTCGGCGCCCACTTCGACGCGGCCCAAGACGATCAAAGCGAGGCCGTCGGAGTGGCTCAGGTTGAAGCGCAGCGGCGAGCCGGCGATGCCCGGTTTGCCGTGACCGCCATATGAAAACGAGACCTCCGCTGGTCTGACCCCCAGCGCGCTGCCCAAGACCTCGCGCAGCGTTCCGCGCGCCGTGCCCCAGCGGAAGCGGTGTTCGTCGTGGCGGAAGCTCATGTACCGTTCGAGCTCGCGCGGGGCGAAGGCGGCGAGCAGCTGCGCGCGTCGCGCCTCCTAGACGTCCAGGTTCGCGAGCAGCACCGTAAGCTCACCTTCGTGAGGCGCTCGGAACGCGTCGGGAACGTGCATTCCCCGATGTTATCGAAGCACGACGATAGATTCGACCGGATATGGATGCACCCGGGCGAGCGCGCCATCGACTGAAAGCGATCCAGGGCCAACGATGCAGAAAAAGAGGCAGGTCGCGATCTGCGCATATTCGGAGCGGATCTCGTGCAGCACGGCCCAGATGCCCACTTGCGGCGGCACTGGCGGCAGCGCCAGGGGCGAGGTGCCGAGGAAGAGCGCTACCTTGGTGGTCAGCACCGCGACGATCATCTGGAAGACGAAGGGTACGCTGACGAAGCGCGTGAGCAGGCCTGCCATCAGGAGCGCCCCGCCCGCGATCTCGAAGCTGCCGACGAAATGAGCCGAAGCCAGGGGAAAGGGAATGCCGATCTTGGCGAAGCGGCCCACCCCCTGGTTCGGGTAGACGAACTTGAGGATGCCCTCCCAGAAAAAGACCCCGCCGGTCATGAGGCGGAGGAGCAGAATTGCGGCCGGACCCTCGGCAGGCGGGTTCGCCAGCCATTGCCAGATGCGTTGCATGCGTTCTCCCATCGGTTGGAATACTCCTGGGAGATACGGCGGGGCTCAACCCTATTCCGACAACCTTTTTGGACTAAATTGTCCGCTCGCGCAGTCTCGGTTGCAGAAAGCGGAGAATGGGAGAAGACCACAGCGGGCGATTCCAGCGGGACGTGCTCCCGCACCTGGACGCCGCCTACAACCTCGCGCGCTGGCTCACCGGCGACGACGCCGATGCCGACGACGTGGTGCAAGAGGCGCTGCTCCGGGCGCACCGCTTCTTGCCGGGCCTCCGCGCGGAGTCGGCGCGCCCGTGGCTGCTGCAGATCGTCCGCAACACGGCCTTCGGGCTCTTGCGGCACAAGCGCGGCTGGGAAGAGCTGCCGGACGAAGACGAACCTGACCCGAGCGCCGATGCCTCCGAACGGCTCGCGACGGCGACGGATCTCTTGCAGCTGCGCACAGCCATCGCCTCCTTGAAGGAGCAGTTTCGCGAGGTGCTGGTCCTGCGCGAGCTGGAAGGGCTCTCCTACGAGGAGATTGCAACCATCGCCCAGATTCCCTTGGGCACGGTCATGTCGCGGCTCAATCGCGCGCGCCGTATGCTGAAGACAAAGCTGCTGAAGCTTACGAGGAGTGCAGATGGATGATGATCTCAGTCAGATCTTGCGGCAGCACCGGGACGAGCTTCGCCATCCGCTGCCCGAATCGCTTCGCCGGAAGCTGAACCGGCAGTACGCCCCGCGCAGGCCGTGGGCGCTTCGCTCTGCCGCGATGCTGGCTTGCGCCTGCGTCGCGCTGGCGGTGTCCTTCACGCTCGGACGGAGCTCGAGTCAGACTCTCAGCGGCGATCTGCTCGCGCAGGAGCTCGTCGGAAGCCACGTGCGCTCACTGATGGCAAACCACCTCGCTGACGTTCCTTCGACCGATAAGCACACCGTGAAGCCGTGGTTCGAAGGCCGGCTCGACTTCGGACCTGACGTGCGCGACTTTCCGCAAGAAGGCTTCGTCCTCACCGGTGGCCGGCTGGACTACGTCGACAGCCGCAACGTCGCCGCGCTCGTCTACCGGCGCGGGCAGCACGTCATCAACCTCTTCGAATGGCCCACCTCGAGCGTCAGCACGGAAGCCCCGCGGCTCCTGACCCGGCGCGGCTTCCAGCTCTTCGTCTGGCAGAAGAGCGGCCTCGCTTACTGGGCCGTCTCCGACTTGAACGCCGCCGAGCTGCAGCAGTTCGCCGGCCTCTGGCAACAGTAGCCGCTATTCGCCGTCTTCGCGGCCGACCAGGTCGTGGGAGCCGGCGACGAGCACGCGCAGGAGCTTCAAGGTGCCGATGCCGTCGCTCTCGGCCACGGCAAGAACGCGCGCATCCGGATCGACGAGCCTCACCTTCCGTCCGCGCGGAAACGGCGGCGCCCGCAGCCGCGACAAGTCCGCCGGTCCCGGCGCATGTCCATGCGCCACCCGGCGCGAGATGGCCAGGTCCAGCTGCAGTTCGGCCAGATCGTCGAGCGCTCGTGAGAGCGGGAGGAGCCAGCGATCCAGCGCAGGACGGCCGCCTTCCTTGGCCGCCGCCATCAGCGTGTCGAGCCCCACCGAATCTTCGATGGCAAACGGCCCTACCCGCACCCGCTTCAGCTCGCGCAAGTGGGCGCCGCAGCCCAGCCGCTGGCCCAGGTCGTGGGCCAGCGTCCGCAAATACGTTCCCTTGGAGCAGCGCACGAAGATGCCCACGTCGGGCGGCCGGAAGAACGTCATCCGCGCCTCGTCGATGTGGATCTGCCGCGCCTCGCGCTCGACCTCTTCGCCGGCTCGGGCAAGCTCGTAGAGCCGCTTGCCATCGACATTGCGGGCCGAATACATGGGCGGCGTCTGTTCGATAAGACCCACGAAGGTCTCGAGCTCTTTGAGAACCCGCGCCTCGGTCAGATCGCCGAGCTCGCGCGTCTCCAGAGTCCGGCCCGCCGCGTCCTGCGTGTCGGTGATGGCGCCGAAACGAACGGTGGCGGCGTACTCCTTCTCGCCTTCCGAAACGAAGGTGGCCACCTTGGTCGCATCGCCGATGCAGATGGGCAGCACGCCCGTCGCGGTCGGATCGAGCGTGCCGGTGTGGCCGCAGCGCTTGGTCTTGAAGAGGCCCTTCACGCGCCGGACCACGTCGAAGCTGGTCGGCCCTGAAGGTTTGTCCACCACCACCACGCCCGACAGCTCAGACATTCAATGCTCTCTCGATCTCTTCGGCGATGCGCGCGCGAACCACGCCCTCCTCGCCTTCGATGCTGCAACCGGCCGCGTTGTGATGCCCTCCGCCGCCGAACGCCTGGGCGATGGCAGCGACGTTCACCCTGCCGCGCGAGCGGAAGCTGATGTGCCACGGCCCGCCGTTGTCGGGCTCGCGAAAGCTCGCCGCCACTTCGATGCCGTCGACCGAGCGCGCGTAGTTGATGAAACCGTCGGTCAGGTCGAGCTCGCTCTGGTTGCGCGCGAGCATCTCGTTGGTGATGGTGATGGTCGCGAGCTTGCCCTTGACTTCCAGCGTCGAGAGAACCTCCGCGAGCAGCTTCATGCGCGCGAGCGGCTGCATCTCGTAGACCCGCACCGTCATCTCCCAAGGCTCGACGCCGGCCTCGATGAGCTCGGCAGCGATGCGCAGGCACTCCGGGTCGGTGCTCGAGTACCGGAAGCAGCCGGTGTCGGCGAGGATGCTCGCATAGATGCACTCGGCGCTGTCCCTGCTCAAGGAATGGCCGAGCCCGCGGATGATCTTGTAGACGAGCACACCCACCGCGGCCGCTCCGGGGTCGACGTAGTTCAAGTCGCCGAACGGCTCTGTGGTCATGTGATGGTCGAGGTTCAAGAGCAGGCCGCGCGCAGGAGCCTTGGGCACGCCGTCCGGGAGCCGCGCAAACGAGCCCGCGTCGGTTGCGACCGTGACGTCGAACGCGGCGCCTTCCGGCAGCGACTTGACCACCTCGTCCGCGCCGGCCAGGAAGCGAAAATTGTAGGGCAGCTCGTCCGGATTGTAGACGGTGACTTCGCGGCCCATCTCGCGCAAGGCATTGGCGAGCGCGAGCGCCGAGCCCAGCGCGTCGCCGTCCGGCCCGCGATGCATGGTGAGCAGCACCCGCTTCGCGGCTCGCAGCGCTTCGATGATGTGCGGGAGATTCTCCTCCGGCTGCCAGTCGACCTTGGCCGCGAGCTTGTTGAGCGCCTTCACGAACCGCGCTCCTTGTCCGCGTCCTTTACCTGCTTGAGCAGTTGCTCGATGCGATCGCCGCGGTCGATGGCTTCGTCGTAGGTGAACTGCACGTCCGGCACCACCCGCAGCTTCAAGGCCGAACCAATCTCGTGCCGGAGAAAGCCGCGCGCGCTGTCCAGGCCCTTGGCGGTGTGCTTGTACACCTCTGCATCGCCGTGGACGGTCCAGTAGACGCGCGCCTCGCGCAGATCGGGCGACATCTTCACGCCGGTGATGGTCACGAAGCCGATGCGCGGATCGCGCATGCCGCGGGCGAAGATTTCGCCGAGCAGCTGCTGGAGCTGCTGCCCCACGCGCTCGGGCCGGTTGTGCGTGGTCATTCGAAATCCTCCTCGGTCAAGAAACCTTCCAACTCGGGTCCGGGTGGGTCTTCGGG
>Ga0105854_1001298_pt1 | contig 10346 bp, 14 predicted proteins | sample OrgsoiDNA_201058_FD_89679 | JGI IMG/M metagenome (GOLD analysis project Ga0105854, IMG submission 89679) | Permafrost soil microbial communities from the Arctic, to analyse light accelerated degradation of dissolved organic matter (DOM) -... | ecosystem: Environmental > Terrestrial > Soil >... | reverse complement strand
ACAACAGAGCTTTTGCTGGATCTGCTTCTGGCACGAAGGAGAGCTGCTGAAGGCTCGTTAGGTCTGCCATGAGCGAACAGCGAACGTTACGGCTAGACAGCATTGGTTTGGATCAGTAGGAATCGAGGTTATGGTTGCTCAGTATCGCGCACTTAATGAGGTTGCTGGGATGATCGATGCCAGCAAGTTAGGTTCAACGCCAATTGCGTGATGCTGCCACCTGCGTGAGGCGTATCTACGGGTAAGAAGCGGTGGAATGACAGGCAAGGTTGTCAGGATTGACTAAAATCCTAGAGTCAACATAGGGTTGCTGCTATAAATTCATCGTAACAGTGTCTCGCTGGCAAGGTAAAACCCACCTATTTAGGAGATTATTGAGTGTTTCTTAACGAAAAATATCTACCCGTCTATCAGTTCAATGAGAAACATTCGTTGAACATTTTGGCCCCGCCAGCAGATATAATGGCAGCAGTATTGAATTTTTGCCCTCAGAATGATTGGCTCATCCGATACGCCACGGCTGTCCGTGAGTTGCCAATTCGACTCCTGGACCTGATACAGAGCCGACCTGCTTCGTCCCGCCAAGCGTTTGGCATGGAAAATTTCACATTACTGGAGAAAAAAGGCGATCGGGAACTGGCATTCGGCCTGGCTGGAAAATTTTGGAAAACAGATTATGGTCAAACAACGATAAAAGATGCCGCCGAGTTTCTCGCATTCAGTGAGTCTGGTACTGCCAAGCTCGTTCTCAGCTTCACCATTGAGAAGCTAAATGAAACGCACACCCAATTGACCACAGAAACTAGGGTGTTTTGTCTGGATAGAAATGCACAACGCAGCTTTACACCTTACTGGTATCTTATCAGACCGGTAAGCGGCTTGATAAGATTAAGAATACTCAAAGCAATCAGCCAAAGCGCCAAAATGCAAAACTTCCAACCACATTAGTTTAATCCCCATGCGGTTACCCAATCTACCGTATGAGTACTTAAACAGCCGGAGTGAGTCGAAGCTGTAATGTCCACTTTTGGCACTCTAAGACCCTTCGAAAGACCTCCGGCAGCTTTGAGCGAGGAGCGGACGCGCCCCATTCAAACTGTGGCCTTATAAAAAATGAAACTCTACCAAGAAAAGTGCGTTATTGACATGCTATCGGTACAGGCAAATCTGGAGAAAATTATGGCAAAGGACACAATAGTTACACTGTTGAAGTACAAGCGTTGGATTGATTCCGAAACTCTAAAAACAATTAATGTTATCAACGAATCCGCTTATGCAGAAAAACGTCACCTGATGCTAAGGCTGATGAATCATATTCATGTAGTAGACATGATTTTCAGAGCAAATATTTCGGGTCAGCAGCACGGTTACACGGCTTTAAATACCCCAGAAACACCGTCTGTAGATGAGCTTGAAGTTAAAATGGCTGGCGGTGCAGATTGGTATATCCAGCATATTAACTCAATGACTTCAGCTGATCTCGGAGAAACCATTAAGTTCAGTTTTGTCGACGGAGGTGACGGAGAGATGACAGCCGTGGACATGCTAAATCATATGCTTTTTCATGGAACCTACCATCGAGGAGCCGTAGGCTGGTTAATTTCAGAATGTGGAGGTGTTCCTCCGAAGGATGTGCTGACAGTCTTCCTAAGGGACCATAATCACTGACAGTGAGCGTTCTTCTACTACTCATATATCCAGCGGCTTCGACAGCCGCTTTGAGCGATGAGCAGACCAAGCATTGTTTGTGTCGAGCAATGGGTAGCAGGCCACCAGGTATTGCTCAGAGAAAACCTTCTGAACTTAGGATGCAGATCAGTTCTAATCAGTAACTATTATTTACTAACTAATCTCTTTAACTCGAGAAGTGTCATACACCTCCTGGGCCAGCTCCATTTCTGCTCCATGCTCCAGAGCCCATTCGTACATTGCAATAAACGGTTCCTGTAGCGTCTGTGCCAAAGGAGTAAGACTGTATTCCACACTCACCGGCGAAGTAGGAAGTACCTTGCGATATACCAACCCATTACGTTCGAGACGCTTAAGCGCATCGGACAATGCTTTGTGAGTGATCCCCTCTAATCGGCGGCGGAGTTCATTAAAGCGGGTTGGTTTAGTGCAAAGCACCGTGAGAATTAAAATCGACCATTTGTTAGTGATGTTCTCAAGAATAGGACGGGTTTTTCCTACATCTCTTAAGTCACTGCTATCGATCTGTGTCATAGCGATATACTCCAGGCTACTTAGTTTACGTAAAGTGCGTAATTGTTATTAAGTATAAAAATTATATCATCTCTTTTCCATTCAAACAGGAGTAAGCAGATGAGAAGATTAGACAACAAAGTGGCCCTGATACTGGGCGGAGCAAAAGGCATTGGTCTTGCAATTAGTCAAAGATTTGCCCGTGAGGGTGCGACAACCTGGTTCACCTCGCGCCGGGATGAAGAGTTAGAAGCCGCCAGCCACACTATAAAGGGCAATGCTAGGTCGTTACGTGCTGATGTCAGCCAGATAAACGAACTGATCCGCATAATAGAGACAATTAAGTCGGAGTCTGACCAGATTGACGTGCTTGTAATTAATGCTGGAATGTCGGAGTACTCTACGCTCGATGAGATAACCCCAGCGCATTTTGATCAAATTTTCGGCCTGAATGTTCGCTCACCGCTTTTTGGCCTTCAGGCCGCACTTCCACTAATGAAAACGGGCGCAAGCGTGGTGTTAATAGGTTCGATTGCAGATGTCATAGGAACTCAGGGATATGGAGTCTACAGCGCCAGCAAGGCGGCACTTCGTTCTTTTGCACGTACATGGACACGCGAACTCTCTACACGAGGCATTCGAATTAATGTGGTCGCCCCTGGCCCTATCGATACAGACATGATGCTGGCTGCCTCCGAGGAGGTGCGCAGTGAATTAACCCGCGCAATACCGTTAGCAAGAATGGGCAAACCTGAAGAAGTTGCAAACGCTGTACTCTTCCTAGCGAGTGATGAAAGCAGTTATATAGCGGGAGCAGAAATCTGTGTGGACGGTGGGCTGACACAGGTTTAGTTGTATGGCACTAAACTGCCCATAAAAAGGATTTCATTGGGCAGCTATGAGCGAAAAGCAGCCCCTAAAAAGCGTCATAAATATCCGCTGATCTCGGTATTTCATCAATTAAGAGATGAGAAATAGTGTGTTGGCGATTTACCCAGCGCCTTCCTGAACATCGTGATAAACGCGCTGACCGAATCATATCCCAGCGTACCGGCTACGCTTTGCACGGATTTACCTTCAGCCAGATGGTTCAGGGCAATCATCAAATGCAGTTGCTGACGCCAGCGGCCAAAGCTCATTCCTGTTGCATTTTTTACCAGTCTGGCCAGAGAACGTTCGCTGATTGCAAGACGGAGAGCCCACTGCTTTAAAGTCCTCCGATCGCCGGGATTCTTAAAGAGCGCATCAGCCATCTGACGGATTTTAGGATGCCCGGATAGCCGATCTGTTATGCAGAAGAATTCATCTCTCCTGCGCCATCCCTGAAAAGCCCGGCGATCCATTCCGCAAAAGCGCGCACGGCGGGAGAAAGAAAGCGCTGATGCGGATAGAGCATCGTTACCGGCACTGATGGCGGCTGCCAGTCCGCCAGAACCTCGATCAGCTTTCCGTGCTGAAGATTCTCAGAGATAATATTCTCCGCAAGCTGTGCCAGCCCAAAACCTTCAAGGCACATTTTTATATAGAGCCCCGTTTCGTTCACGGCGGCATCTCCCTTCACCGGGACGGAGATCGTCTCCGTGCCTCGCAGAAAACGCAGTTCATTGGTCCGTCTGGCCGAGCCGGAAAAGTAATGGATCGCCCGATGGTGCGACAACGCTTCAGGCGTCTCAGGGACACCGTACTCTCTGAGATAGTCCGGAGAGGCGCAGGTCACCCAGCGAAACCGGCCAAGCGGACGGGCAACCAGCGTGGAGTCTGTTAATTCCCCGGTTCTGATGACGCAATCCACGCCCTCCTGAACGAGATCGACCTGCCGGTCGCTGACGCCAATCATCAGGTAAATATCCGGATAGAGCCGGTAAAAATCTTTCAGGTTTGGCATGACGATGAAATGGGCGATCCCACCGGGCATATCAACCCGCAGCCGCCCCTGGGGTCGCCTGACGGAATCCGTCAGGCTGGATTCAGTGTGTTCAATTAACGACAGGATTTCCCGGCATTGCGCAAGATACTGCAGGCCTTCAGGGGTGAGGCTGACCCGCCTCGTCGTCCGGTTAAGCAGACGCACCTGCAGGTATTTCTCCAGATTTTTAATCGTGCTGGTGACGGTGGAAGAGGGCAGTGACAGTGTCTCTGCCGCGCGCACAAAACTTCCGGCTTCAGCGACCCGTGTAAAAACCTGCATAGCCTGAATCCGATCCATTGTCCTTCTCCCGGGCAAAGAGTGAGTCTGATTATTCGTAAATTATGAATTATGAAAACGTTTTAAGCATCTTTTTCAGATTAATAAGATGACGTATTGTTTCTTCATTAATCAGGAAAGAGGCAACTTTAATGATGGGTTATATCCGAAATATTGTTAACAATCAAACTGTAACGCCACTGGCAATATTGATTCGTGGCGCGACGATACTGAGCATGGATGAGCGCGTCGGTAACATTGAACGTGGTGATATTCTCATCAACGGTTCAACTATTACCGCCGTGGGCCAGAACCTGGAAGCGCCAGGCGCCCATGTCATCGATGCCACCAACATGATCGCTATGCCGGGGATGGTTGATTCTCATCGTCACGCATGGGAAGGACAGCTGCGCCGCATTAACCCTAATGCCACCTGTCTGGACGACTACAGCAACGCCACGCACTTCTCGTTCGCTAAATATTACCGGCCTGCCGATATCTATGTCGGCAACCTGCTGACGGCGCTGGGCGCTATTGACGCGGGTATCACCACCATGATTGATAATTCGCACAACAGCCGCACCGCAGCGCATTCGGATGCCGCCGTCGAGGCCCTGCTTGATAGCGGCATTCGCGCCATCCATGCTTCCGGCGCACCGGTAGCAGGCGAATGGGATAAAGCGCACTGGCCGGGTAACTGGCAGCGCCTGCAGGAAAAGTATTTCACGAACAACCCTGAAAGCCTGGTGTCTCTTGCCGTCATGGCCCAGCTGGAGCCAGATCTGTGGGCCGAGGCCCGCAGGCTGGGACTGTCGATCGTGACTGAGTTCTTTGGTGCTGAGATGGGGTCTGAACTTGAGTCACTGCATCAGCAGGGGCTGCTGGGTCCGGACAATATTTTCAATCACTGCACAGCGTTGCCTGACGAGGGATGGGAAATTCTGCGGGAAGCCGGTGTCCGGGTGAACGTTTGCCCGCGCTCAGATTCGCACTATGGCATCGAAAGCGGGATGTTCGCCATTGAGGCCGCGCAGCGTCATGGCATCAACCCCGGCCTGAGCGTTGACAATGAAACCTCATACAGCACCGACATGTTTATGGAGATGCGCGTGGCCTTTTACCTGCAGCGGGTGATGGGCATGCATCAGCAGCAGTGCTGCGATTCCGAATATGCGCTGAAAACGCTCCCGGCGGCGCAACTCCTTAAAGCAGCGACTCTCGATGGCGCGGCCTGTGCAGGGCTGCAGGACAAAGTGGGTAGTCTGACGCCGGGCAAACAGGCTGACCTGGTGCTGATCAACGCCAGTGATATCAACCTTTACCCGTCAGGAAATGCCTTTGGCACGGTGGTACATGCCGCAGAGCGCAGCAACATCGACACCGTCATGATCGGCGGACGCATCGTTAAACAGAACGGCAAGGTACTGGGCGTAGACAGCGCACGACTGCATGCAGCGATTGATGAGTCGCGTGAGCACCTGTTTGCCGCCTCTGGCTACCAGCCTGACATGTTTGCTGACACCTTCCTGCCGCTGGAGCAGGCAGACTGACCGGGATGAAAAACATGAGCATGATCTATTACGTAATCGCTTTTGCCGCAGGTCTCGGTATCACCCTGCAGACGACCCTGAACAGCCAGCTGGCGCGAGGACTGGGCGGCGACCCGGTCACCGCTGCCCTGTTTTCCTTTACGGCCGGTGCGTTCAGTCTGGGGATTTACTCGCTGCTGCGGGGTGGATTGATGACATCGTTAGCGGCTATACCGTCGCAACCACTTTGGAGTCTGGCGGGCGGTCTCATAGGCGCATGTGCCCTGTTCAGCTATGTGGTGCTCGCGCCTAAAATCGGGTTTTCAGCCCTGCTGGGGCTGGCCATTGTCGGACAATTACTCTCGTCACAGATGATTGACCATTTTGGCTTGCTGGGGGCCGTGCGACGGCCGGTTTCGTTACTCAGACTGGGGGGAATGCTGGTCATGCTGATCGGACTTGCCGTCATGCTTTTCGGCGATCGGCTTTCTGCACGTTTTCTGCAGTAACTGCGTTTACCCACGTTTACCACAGCGCAGACGCGGGTGAGCCACGCTCAATGTGCAGTACGACCTTTATTTATCCGGAGGATTAACATGTTTTCAATTGCAGCTGATGTCAGGAATACGCTGGGAGAGTGCCCCCTGTGGTGTGAAAGAACACGCAGACTCTATTGGACTGACATTGAATGCAGTGAACTACTCGCCTTAGAAGAAGGCGATGACGCTGTGATGCGCTGGTCGCTGCCAGAACGCCTTGGATCCTTTGCCCTGACCGAAAAGAGTCACATTCTGCTGATGGGACTCGCGTCCAGGCTGGCTTTCTATGATCTCAACACCGGTATTCTTACAACGGTGGCAGCCTCACCGGGAGAAACAGGCACCCGCACAGGTGACGGACGGTGCGACCGTGCCGGTAATTTTGTCTTTGGGACTATGGATGAAGGTTATCCCGTAAAAGTCATCGGTAAGTTTCACCGACTAAATGCTGCAACGCTGACTGTTGAAACGCTTGCGCTGCCCGAGGTCGCCATCCCGAACAGCATCTGTTTCAGCCCCGATGGCTGCACGATCTATTACAGCGACTCGATGCAGGGCAAAATATTCTGCTGCGATTATCCATCTCTGGACAAGCCGCGCGTGTTCACCGAAACAGCAGGCAATGGTGCACCTGACGGCTCCTGCGTGGATGCGATGGGCTATTTATGGAATGCTGAATGGGGAGGGAATCGTATTGTTCGTTACAGTCCGGATGGGACCACAGACACTATCCTGCCATCCCCTGGTATCCAGAGCACCTGTCCGATACTGGCCGGTGAGGGCTTCACCAACCTCTACTGCACCACTGCTTCTGTGGGGCTTTCTGCGCCATCAATTTATGACGGTGCTTTACTGAAGGCCGAATCTGCAGTCTTTGCCGGTTTACCAGAAAGCCGGTTTGCAGCATAAACAATGTGAGAGCTCTAATTGCCGCATGCGGGCAGGACTTTATCTGCTTCAGTCTGCCAGTAATGTCCGCTCATGGCACGAGGCGGACAGTCCAGAGAGCAGCACGTCTGCTATGAGTGAGGCCTGAAGTCCACTGGCAAACGCGATGAGGAATACTATTCTGGCTCTTCGCAAGAAGCCTATGGGAACAAAAACGTGCTGAGGTTAGTGATGTGATTTTCTTTAGCAGAGAGCGATACTGAGGCACGCTGCCAGCCGACACTACTGCTATGAAGCTTAAGGAATTCAAATCGGACTCTACTGTGCCTCTGGCCATATGATGGCTTGTGCGACAATAACATCTTGACCATTAAACGTCGCGGCTGGGGAACCATATAGTTGATAACCAAGTGACAGTGCTTCTGACACACGATGACAAAATTTAGCATCATCCTTGCCTGTCAGTAGGCGATAACGAGGGAGCCCATCTGGAGGTAAATGTAGGCCATCATTTTTTATTTCCGAATTTATCATCATCAGCAACCCTATCTCAGGAAGTGTTTTTTGTCATTGTCGCAATTCTTATCTTCTGAAAGCCATTAAACCATACAATCCTCCTAATCAGCTCACAATTGAGAGATAAAACGATGTCCACTTTTGGCACCAAGCCGCCTGCTGAGAAACGTCGTCGGCTAAGAGCGAAATGCAGACCTGCAATTACTGTCTGCGTTTCCACTCATCGACTACATCACCTAAAGTTTTTGGAACATCATTACGTATCCAGGCCATAAATTCTCGATTAAATCGAAAGTCGTCCCCACATTCCTTAATCATGAAACGACGGACGTTTTGAGTGTTTTTGTAGTTTTTATCAACATTCGTAGCGCGTATATCGCTGCGTGCGCCGTAGCCGTTAAGGTCAGGAGCAATAACTGGCCGATCGCCCAGAGGTCTGTGAAATTTCGGATCATTCAAAGTACCGATTAAACCGTTGATAAATATGACAGGCGCGTTGGACGAATTGTTCATTTAGCTTTCCGTAACAAGTGTGGCGGGAATTTTTTGTGTTTAGGGAGCCTTTAAGTGGATTTATTTATATCCGGAGGCGCTCATGGACATGGCAATAAGCTCTTTTAACCATGCTCGTCCCTGAGGCCAGTCACCGAGTCCGCTGGCTGCGTTGATATGCCCTCGCTCACCGATATTGACCAGACTACTGCCCCAGGCATCAGCACAGCGCTGGCTGTAATGGATATCGGCATAAGGGTCATTGGAACTGGCAATCATCATGCTCGGAAATGCGAAACGTTTTTCACTACGGGGAACACTAAACCCCTTAGCCTCTTCTGGAAACACATCGCGTGTGGGATCGGGTACCGCGACCAGCAAAGCGCCTCTCACAACCGTGCGGCTATATTGTGCCCAGTTCGCAACCTGCAGGCAGCCAAGACTATGGGCGACCAAAATGACGTCTGGCCCGGTCTTTCTGACTGCAGTTTCTAAATGTTCGACCCACTCTTCGCAAATCGGGTGATCCCAGTCTTGTCCCGAAATGAGGGTCATTGACGCGTCAGTTTGTGTCCATAGCGTTTGCCAGTGTCCAGAGCCCGAGTTGCCAATTCCCGGAAGAAGCAATATTGGAGATGTCATGTCTTGATTCCCAAATAGGTGTTCACATAATGTAGGCGAATGACACATCGTGCCTGAATGGCAAGTCATCGAAATACAGCCCGATTAACCGATGATTCATCTACATTTTGAGCAAAGGATTAGCATGGAGCTTGACAACAAAGATCGGCAAATTTTGGAAGCACTTCAAATGAACGCACGTCAGAGCCTGGCCTCTCTGGGCAAATGCATTGGCCTTTCGCAGCCGGCGATGAGCGAACGGGTCAAAAAACTCGAAAATGCAGGCGTCATTGAAGGATACGGCGCACGCGTCAATTTGCGAGAGATAGGACTGGGATTACAGGCGATCCTGCGAGTACGCACAACCCACCAATACATCAAACAATATCTGGCGTTATTTAACGATATCCCTGAGGTGATAGAGGCTGACAGGATCACAGGAGAGGACTGCTTCATCGTACGTTGTGTTTTTTCTCAACCGACTGATTTGGAAGCCATCGTCGATGCCTTGGCGGTTCATGGTTCAGTGACCACATCGTTAGTTCTGTCTAACGCAGTGCGTAAACAGGTGCCTGTGCGCCCGAGGTGACCGGCTCACCGTCGGTCGACATGGCTGGATGCTAGTGGTGCCCGCTTCAGGCTCGGAGCAGCCCAAGGCAACGACGTAAGGCAACTATGAGCGAGGAGTGGACATTGGCTTTTCGTGCCGGTAAGAGATACCCACCGGGCTGGTAGGTTTTTTTACCGTGCCATTGCCAAACTTATACCGCACCCGCCTCTGGTGTTCCCTGATGGAAAGCCAGCTCCCATTGCTCCCTGTCAGAATACACCCAGCAGGAAGAACGTAGGGATGCTCGGCTGCCGTCCGAATTAAACGTCTTGTAGTGCAGAATGGCGCAGTACTCTCCCATGCTGATCAGCCGGAAATCACTGCTAAGAATGATCATTGGACTTAATTCGCCAGCCAGAGATGCTATCGTCTCCGCGCGGTCAACTATTACGCCTGACCGTGTAATTTCCCGAAATTCGGGATGCAATATCTGTTCAAGCCATTTCCGATCATTCCGCCGGGCACCGTGAAGACTGCATTCAAGTGCTTTCAGCTTTTCCAAGAGCATTTTGCTCACCCTAATTGAACCCTGACAGTTGAATGAATTTATCATAACATCCCAAGGCTAATCTTTAATGGCCCCGAGGGGTAACCTCCGCTTTTGGCACAGAGCAGCCGAAGCAACACCAGGGGACTGCTAAGAGCGAGAAGCGGACCTCCAGACTCACAAATTCATCATCATGCCAATAGCAGCGAGCTTCTGGGTAAGTTTTACTTAATATATCGTCCTCTCAGCTAGAACCTTTTAGGTTCAATACTGTATT
>Ga0105854_1001293_pt1 | contig 10386 bp, 6 predicted proteins | sample OrgsoiDNA_201058_FD_89679 | JGI IMG/M metagenome (GOLD analysis project Ga0105854, IMG submission 89679) | Permafrost soil microbial communities from the Arctic, to analyse light accelerated degradation of dissolved organic matter (DOM) -... | ecosystem: Environmental > Terrestrial > Soil >... | reverse complement strand
GTGAATTGCTGGAAGAACAACGTGAAGAAACCCGCTTAATCATCGAAGAACTGCTGGAAGATGGCAGCGATCCTGACGCGCTTTACACTATCGAACACCACTTATCTTCAGAGAACTTTGATGTTCTGGAGAAAGCGGCGGTTGAAGCTTTCAAACTGGGTTACGAAGTGACCGATGCTGAAGAGCTGGAAGTTGAAGATGGCTCCACCGTCATGTGCTGCGACGTGATCAGTGAAATCGCGCTGAATGCCGAACAAATCGATGCTCAGGTTGAGCAGTTAATGAACCTGGCCGAAGCTCAGGGCGTCAATTACGACGGCTGGGGCACTTACTTCGAAGGTGACGACGAAGATGAAGACGGCGATGAAGAAGAAGGCGTAGACGAAGATGATGACGGTAAACGTCATTAATAGTAAAAGCTCACCCTGACCAGACTATCTTACTGGTCATTTTGAACCCGGACAGTGCTCACTTCTTTTAAAAGAACCGGTTCACGTACTTTGTGTACGCTCCGGTTCTTGCGCGCTGGCCGGATTCAAACGGTCTGCGACGACTAAGGCTTGAAGTCGTTTTTATTTAATTACAGCACTTCCCCGTTACTTTCAATGACCTTCTTATACCAGTCAAAACTCTGTTTACGTGACCGCGCCATGGTGCCGGTACCATCGTCGTTTTTATCCACATGGATAAAGCCGTAACGTTTGCTGTATTCACCGGTGGTGAATGACACGCAGTCAATGCACCCCCACGGCGTGTAGCCCATCAGCTCTACGCCATCTTCAAACACTGCTTTCTTCATCTGCTCGATGTGCGCTTTCAGATAGGCGATGCGGTAATCGTCGTGGACATTGCCATCAGGCGAGACTTTGTCGATGGCACCGAAGCCGTTTTCAACAATGAACAAGGGTTTCTGATAGCGCTCGTACAGTACGCTGAGTGAATAGCGCAGACCCACCGGGTCAATCTGCCAGCCCCAGTCAGACGCCTTCACATGTGGGTTCGGCACGCTGCCAGCAAAGCCGGACAGACCATTATCATCGCCTGGATTATGTGCCGAGACCGCATTACTCATGTAGTAGCTCAGGCCCATGTAATCGGCACAGCCTTCACGCAGGACATCGAGATCGCCCTCTTCCATTTTGATATTGAAACCGCGACGTTCCCACTCTTTCAAAATATAAGAAGGGTAATAACCACGCATGTGCACGTCACCGAACAGGTAGCGCTCACGCATCGCTTCCACGGAGTACATGACGTCGTCCGGATGGCAGGAGAACGGGTAGAGCGGCACCATAGCGACCATGCAGCCAATCTGTAAATCAGGGTTGATCGCGTGGCCGAGTTTTACTACCGTGGCGCTGGCTACAAACTGATGGTGCAGTACCTGGTACATGGTCTCTTCAGGATTTTCCTGCTCGGTAAATATCACGCCTGAGCAGCAGTAACCGAACAGCGGATACTTCCAGTTGCGCTGGTTGTTGATCTCGTTGAAGGTCATCCAGTATTTCACTTTGTGCTTATAACGCTCGAGCACCACTTCGCTGAATTTCACAAAGAAATCGACCACTTTGCGGTTTTTCCAGCCGCCATACTCTTTCACCAAATGAAAAGGCATCTCGAAGTGCGACAGGGTGATCACCGGTTCAATGCCATACTTCAGCAGCTCATCGAACATATCATCGTAGAATTGCAAGCCAGCTTCGTTCGGTTGCGGCTCATCCCCGTTGGGGAAAATACGCGTCCAGGCGATCGAGGTACGGAAACATTTGAAGCCCATCTCGGCGAACAGCGCGATGTCTTCCTTGTAGTGCGAATAGAAATCTACCGCTTCATGGTTTGGGTAGCGGTAACCGTCTTGCACGCCATCGGTCATTACGCGGTCCACGCCGTGCGAGCCGCCGGAAAGTACGTCGGCGATACTTACGCCTTTGCCGCCTTTATTCCAGCCGCCTTCAACCTGATGCGCCGCTACCGCGCCGCCCCATAAGAAATCTTTCGGTAATTGCTGATTAGTCATGCTTATTCTCCCTTACTACGGGCGGATAACTATCCGCCCTTAAATTGAAATATTGTTACTCAGGCCTGATTTAACTGCGCCTGTGGTTCGGGGGTCTCTGCGGGTTTTGCACGGGTTTTCGGTGCGGCTTCTACTTCATCGTTGAAGCCCACCAGATAGGTGAACACCGCAGCGAGTACGAACGCGACGCTTATCGACAGCAGGAAGCCGAGGAACTGCGGCATGTGACCTTCTTTGAAGAACACCGGCAGCACGGCAATGCCTGGCAGACAATAACTCCATGAAACCGCGTTAAAGGAACCGGCAATTGCACCGCCGATACCCCCTGCTACGCAGCTACACAGGAATGGTTTTTTAAGACGCAGGGCGACACCGTAAATAGCGGGTTCAGTAATACCGAACAAACCGGTGACACCAGCGGACAAAGAAATGCCTTTCATTTCGCGGCTGCGGGTTTTCAGGTAGACACCGAACATGCTGCCAGTCATCGCGAAGACCGCGGAAGCCTGTAGCCCGGTAAAGGTGTCATAACCCAGGGTCGCGTAGTTGCCGACGGTGACCGGGGTAATGCCCCAGTGAACGCCCAGCGTGACCAGCGGTTGCCAGAAAGCACCGACGACGAATCCTGCCACTGTCGGGCTGAGGTGGTAAAGGTAGTTATAAACCCCACCAATGGCGCCGCCAATCAAGTTGCCCACAGGGCCGAAGACCAGAAGCGTCATCGGTACCATAATCGCGATGCAAAACATCGGCGTGAACAGGTTACGGATAACAATCGGCAATACTTTATTGAAGAAACGTTCGATGTAAGACATTGCCCAGACCATCAGAATGACCGGGATAACGGAAGCGGTATAGCTAAGGTATTTCACAGGAATACCAAGGAAGTCGAGCGTCGGCGAGGCAATTGGAATACCGACGACATCCGTCAGAATGCGGGCAATTTCCGGGTTATTCACCGCTTCTCGCATTAACTGCTGCATGGCCGGATCGGCGGAGTTAATCGATGTGATCTTAAACGCTGTCAGCATACTCATATAATCAGGGCTGATGAGCGCGCAGGCGGTGATGACTGCAGTGAAGGGATTGACGTTGAATTTCTTCGCGGCAGTGAAGGCGATCATCACCGGCAAGAAGGTAAATGCCGTCCATGAGACAAAGTTAAGAATTCGGTAGGTGCCGCTGCTGGCATCCATGAGCCCGACCGCTGCGAGAAAAGAAATAATCCCCTGTAAAATACCGCAGGCCGCGAGCTGATAAAGAAAGGGGGTAAAAATGCTTGAGATGACGTCCATGACGCGGCTGACGATACCGACATTGGGCGCTGAAACCGGGGCGTTTTCATCAACGGTAATGAGCTTCAATACCTGCTTATAGGCATCGCTCACGTGGTTGCCGATCACGACCTGCATCTGGCCACCGGCTTCAATCACGGTGATAACGCCTTTAACGCGTTTTAATTCTTCTTTTTCTACGGCGCTATTATCTTTTAAAATAAAACGTAATCGGGTTGCGCAATGTGTGACGCTAATCACATTATTATCGCCGCCAATATATTTCAAAATTTCCTGAGCGGTCTGAGCATAATCAATCGCCATGATAATTCTCCAGGTACAGTGTATTACTCGAACTGAGAGGTAAGATTATTATTAATATTTTTTAGGTTCCGGGCGGGAGTGTAGCAAAATGAGAAATGAAGTCACGATATAACAAGATGCATTATTTGGTAGATGTTACATAAATAAAACGCCCTGTTTTATTTAGGGCGGGGCACAATACCGGAGGTAATTAACGTGGGCAATTTCTTGCCAATGGTCTCGATAATATATAAAACTGGGATCTGCGTCGTAATATTATAGTGACCTTCCAGCAGGATCGGGGGCATGTGGTAAGAGATGTTAAGGTCTACCATGCGCGCCAGCGTGGAGTTCTCGCTATTAGTCAGGCTGATGATCTTACAGTTTTGCAGGCTGAACTGGCTGGCAATACGGATAATTTCTTCGGTTTCACCGGAAACAGAAAGAATAATGGCGATAGCATCCTGATACATATCGCTGTTAATCGGATAATAAGGATCGTCAATATACGTGCTGAATTTCCCAATATTGGAGAAAAAGCGCGCACTGTATTTACCTAACGCTCCTGAAGTCCCAATGCCGACAAATATAATCCGTCGGGTTGAGGCAATTTGCGCAGCTGCGAGATCTAATAGCTCATCGAATTCACTGTTATTAATACTTTTAAAATAACTGATGATTTCACTGATGCCAAAGGAAACCGGAGGCTTCTCATCACGTTCAAGATATAATTTAAAGCGAATGCGGAATTCAGAATATCCATCGCAATTCATTTTCTTGCAGAAACGTAAAACCGTGGTGGTAGAAACTCCGGCAATGTCAGCGAGTTCACGGATGGTCATATACATCACCTTATCCGTATTTTTAATGATGGTGTTATACACCATCAACTCCAGCTCGTTCAGCGTCGAGATCTCTTTATAAGTGAACATTCTGCTCCCTGCACCTTCCGTTAAACGAGCCGATAATTAGAGGTATTTCAGCATGGTGACTTCACAGTCAGTATGACCGGTGCTGCCGAGTGCGCCATCAATATGCTCGAACCCCAGACGTTCATACAGGGCAATTGCCTGCGTCAGACTGGCGGTGGTTTCCAAATAGCAGCGTGAAAACGCTTGCGTGCGGGCAAATTCCATCGCCTGTAAGGCCAGTTTTTTGGCTAAACCCTGGCCACGTAATGAGGGAAGGAAATACATCTTCTGCAATTCACACAAATCCGCTTCTGCACCGCTTAAAGGGGCTATGCCGCCGCCGCCCGCGATTTGCCCGTCAAGCTCAACCACCCAATAGGCGCTGCGAGGCTGGCTATAAATCTCATATAAATGGTCGAGATTCGGATCGGCCACCGTATAGCCTTTATCGGCAGTCAGGCCGAACTCAGCAGATACGTGGCGAATTACGTTGGCGATGGCGGCATTATCTTCAAGACGGATAGGGCGCACCAGCAGGCTCAGGGGCGTTGCGGTAGACATATTGCTCACTCGGTTTTTAATTGGCGTTACAAGGTCAGTCCGACTTAATACCATCTAAAGGCGCGCCGATGCAACGCTACGCACGTCCTGCGCGGATTTTAGTGTCGTAATGAGAATCTTTTTCATCTGAAATGTAAATAATTCATTGCTTGAATGTATATGTGCGTGATTAAATCTTCGGCGTTCCACTTGGTACTTATCCTCTCTCTTTTTTGAAGAGAGACGGCTTCTTATTGCTTTCAGGACGAAAGATAAAAATGTCTGATAATAAACAACTTAACGAGTCATACCATCCGGTTCGTTTTCATGGCAGGGGTGGGGAATATTTTGCGATTTGGTTAGTCAATGCGTTACTGACCATTATCACATTAGGAATTTACTCCGCATGGGCGACGGTCAGGCGTCGTCGTTATTTTCTGGGTAATACTGAAATCAATGGCGATCGTTTTGATTACCACGCGAAGCCGATGCAAATATTGAAAGGGCGTCTGCTGGTCGTGGCCGGAATTATCGTATTCTATATTCTGGTAGCGCTGATACCGCAACTGGCCCTGGTCTTTGTACTGGCGTTTCTGGCGCTGTTGCCGTGGGTGATTATCCGCAGCTGGCGTTATAACGCGATCATGACCAGTTTCCGAGGCGTGCGTTTTAATTATCACTGCAAAGTGGGGCGTGCTTACTGGACCATGTATCTGTGCCCGATCCTGCTGATGGTGGCACTTTACCTGCCAATTGCCATCATCGTGATGGTGGCTATGCAAACTGGCAGTATCTCAGTGATGCTCCTGGCCGCGCTGATCGTAGTCGTTGGTCTGATATTAGGCGTTCCAGCAGTGCAGGGTATTCTCAGCGCCATGCAGCATGATTTGTACGTGAATAATATGTTTTTCGGCAATGCGCCTTTTCAAGCTGCACTAAAGAAAAAAGCTTTCATTAAATACAGCCTGCTTGGCTTGCTGATGTTTGTGCCTTTCCTGGTTGCCGCGTTCTGGTTGATGGGGTCCTTCATTGTTACCCTTTATCAAATTGCAATGCTGGGCGATATATCTTCTGATACCACTAACGCCATCATGATGAGTTATTTCTTTAACTTCTTTATGTCCATGGTGATTCTGTTTGTCGGTGCGCTGGTGGTGGCCAGTTATCAGGTGGTGGCAATCCGTAATTATGTCTTTAACCAGACCAAAATTGACGGCCATGTCCAGCTGCATTCATCGATGAAGACCCTGTCTTATCTGGGACTGCTGTTCACCAACTCGCTGATCGTTATCTTCTCGTTGGGTCTGGCAACGCCGGTAGCGCATGTTCGTTACGCCCGTTATGTGGCTAATTGTACAGCAGTTGAAGGCGATCTCTCCCTGCTCAATGTGCAGGCGCACCATGACACCGCTAATACTGCGGTGGCGGAAGAACTGGCGCAGGCGTTTGATCTCGGTGTCGGGATCTAAGGCATGATGCTTGAAGGCTTTTATCAGCCTCCCGGACGGGCAGCTCGCGAGGCTGCCCGTCTCATTTTAGGCGATGATCACTGCCTGACGCTGTCCGTGCAGGATGTTATCCAGACGTTCACCTTGCCTGAGATCGTCGTATCTGATGCACTCGGTACCATCCCGCTGTCCCTCACTTTTCCCGACGGTGGCCGTTTCGTACCTGCTGATGACCAAGCCTTCCGCCACTGGTATCAGCAGCGGTGCAAACCTGATCTGATTCATCGGATGGAGAGCCACAAGCGCGGCGTGATTGCCACGCTGCTGGCGACCTGTCTGCTCATCGTGTTCTACGTGTATGGTTTGTTGCCATGGGCCAGCAATGCCATTGCGCTGCGCATCCCGACGTCGGTTGAACAAAGTCTGGGGCGTCATACTATGACGCTGCTTCAGGCCAGCGATTTCAAAGAGACAGCATTGTCCGCGGCGCGGCAACAACAGGTCGACATGTTGTTCCGACAGGTATTGCCTGAATCGCTGCGCGGAGCTCGTACACCGGTCACTCTTAAATTGATGGATGTCCCGGATGTTGCCAACGCTTTTATGCTGACTGACGGCACGCTGGTGCTCACTGATAAGTTGGTGACGCTGGCTCCTGGCGATGACGCGCTGGCGGCGGTGATGCTGCATGAAATCGCCCATCATGTTTACCGTCACCCGATGCGTATGCTGGTACGATCTTCGCTGGTCTCGCTTAGCTTGCTGTGGATGACGGGCGATGTCAGCGGTGTGGGCGATACTTTGCTACAGGCGGCTTCTCTGGCCAACGAGCTGCAGTTCTCGCGCGGCATGGAACAAGACGCCGATGACTGGGCGATCGCTGAAATGAAGCGTCAGGAACGTTCACTGACGCAGATGGCCGACATATTCCGTCTGTTAATTGCAGAATCAAAAGATGAGCAGGGCAGCGGTTTGCCAGACTGGTTAAGCACGCACCCGGCCATGCAGTCACGTATTGAGCATATCGACGCGGCGGCGCAATAAAAAAGGCCGCTTTCGCGGCCTTTCGTGACGACTTTCTTTGCATTAAATCTTACAGCGCAGCGATCGTCGCTTTCTGTTCTGCGATCTTGATTTTGGCTTCACCACAGGCTGCCAGACGGTCACGCTCTTTGGCGACCACGGCTTCTGGCGCACGCGCCACAAAACCTTCGTTAGACAACTTGCCTTCGATAGACGCAATCTCGCCGTCCAGTTTCGCCATCTCTTTGTCCAGACGCGCCAGCTCAGCGTCTTTATCAATCAGACCCGCCATTGGGATCAGAAGCTCAGCGCCCTCCACCAGTTTGGTGACAGACACAGGGCCTTTGTCGCCAGCAGGGAGAAGGGTGATGGACTCCAGACGCGCCAGAGACTTGATGAAGTTCAGATTCTGTTCTACACGACGCTGTGCATCGGCACCCGCGCCACGCAGCAGCAGTTCCAGCGGTTTGCCCGGAGACAGGTTCATCTCGGCACGCACGTTACGAACAGCGATGATCGCCTGCTTGATCCACTCCAGATCGGCCAGTGCCAGTTCGTCAGCTTTGGCTGCATCAAATTGCGGGAAAGGTTGCAGCATGATGGTGTCAGCTGTGATGCCTTTCAGCGTTTTAACGCGCTGCCATATGGTCTCTGTGATGAACGGAATAATCGGATGCGCAAGGCGCAGCAGACCTTCCAGCACTTCTACCAGCGTATGACGGGTGCCACGCAGTTGCGCTTCACTGCCGCCAGTCATGACCGGTTTGGTGAGCTCCAGATACCAGTCGCAGAACTGGTTCCAGGTGAATTCATACAGAATGCTTGCGGCCAGATCGAAACGGTAGGTGTCCATCGCGTCGCGGTAAGCTTTCACCGTACGGTTATATTCCGCGAGGATCCAGCGGTCAGCCAGTGACAGCTCCAGTTCGCCGCCGCTCAGACCGCAATCCTGATCTTCAGTGTTCATCAGTACGAAGCGACTGGCGTTCCACAGTTTGTTACAGAAGTTGCGGTAGCCCTCAAGACGCTTCATATCCCAGTTGATGTCACGGCCGGTAGACGCCAGCGCCGCCAGCGTGAAGCGCAGGGCGTCGGTGCCGTGCGGTTCGATGCCGTTCGGGAATTGCTTCTCGGTGCGCTTGCGGATTTTCTCGGCCAGCTGCGGCTGCATCATGTTGCCGGTACGTTTTTCCAGCAGATCTTCCAGCGAGATACCGTCGATCATATCCAGTGGATCGATGACGTTGCCTTTAGACTTGGACATTTTCTGCCCTTCGTCATCGCGGATAAGCCCGGTCATGTAGACGGTATTGAACGGAACCTGCGGTTTACCGTTTTCATCTTTCACGAAGTGCATGGTCATCATGATCATGCGGGCGATCCAGAAGAAGATGATGTCGAAGCCGCTGACCACTACGCTTGAAGGGTGGAAGGCTTTGAGATCTGGCGTCTGCTCTGGCCAGCCCAGCGTGGAGAACGTCCACAGGCCGGAAGAGAACCAGGTGTCGAGCACGTCTTCGTCTTGGGTCAGTACCACGTCTGCGCCCAGATTATTTTCGCTGCGCACTTCCGCTTCGTCACGACCGACGAACACGTTGCCTTCGGCGTCATACCACGCCGGAATGCGGTGTCCCCACCAGAGCTGACGGGAAATACACCAGTCCTGAATGTCACGCATCCAGCTGAAGTACATGTTTTCGTACTGTTTCGGGACGAACTGAATTTCGCCTTGCTCAACGGCCTCCACCGCGACTTTCGCCAGCGGCGCAGTGCGCACGTACCACTGGTCGGTCAGCATGGGTTCGATCACCACACCGCCACGGTCACCGTAAGGGACCGTCAGGTCGTGAGGTTTGATCTCTTCTAACAGGCCCATTTCCTCGAAAGCAGCGACCACGGCTTTACGCGCAGCAAAGCGCTCGAGGCCACGGAACTGCTCCGGAATAGCGTTGCTGCATGCATCACTCTCTTCGCCGTTGGTGTCGAACACTTCTGCGGTCTGGCGGATATCACCATCGAAAGTTAGGATGTTGATCATCGGCAGGCCGTGACGTTTACCGACTTCATAGTCGTTAAAGTCATGTGCTGGCGTTATCTTCACGCAGCCGGTGCCTTTTTCCATGTCGGCATGTTCGTCGCCGAGGATCGGAATGCGGCGGCCAACCAGCGGCAGAATGATCTCTTTGCCGATCAAGTCTTTGTAACGCGGATCTTCTGGGTTAACGGCTACGCCGGTATCACCGAGTACGGTTTCCGGGCGGGTGGTGGCAACCACCAGATAATCTTTGCCTTCAGCAGTTTTTGCGCCGTCGGCCAGCGGATAACGCAGGTGCCACATGGAACCTTTGGACTCGCGGTTTTCCACTTCGAGGTCAGAAATTGCGGTGCGCAGTTTCGGGTCCCAGTTCACCAGGCGTTTGCCACGGTAGATCAGATCCTCTTTGTACAGACGCACGAAGACTTCGCGCACGGCGTTGGACAGGCCTTCATCCATGGTGAAGCGCTCGCGCTCCCAGTCCACGGAATCGCCCAGACGGCGCATCTGGCGGGTGATGGTGCCACCTGATTCGGCTTTCCATTCCCAGATTTTTTCAATAAAGGCGTCACGACCGTAGTCATGGCGGGTTTTGCCCTCTTCGGCAGCAATTTTGCGCTCAACCACCATCTGCGTTGCGATGCCTGCATGGTCGGTGCCCGCCTGCCACAGGGTATTTTTACCCTGCATGCGCTGATAGCGGATCATGGCATCCATGATGGTTTGCTGGAAAGCGTGACCCATGTGCAAGCTACCGGTGACGTTCGGCGGCGGGATCATGATGGCAAAGCTTTCTTTACTGGTATCACCATGTGGCTTGAAGTAGCCCTGTTCT
>Ga0105854_1001292_pt1 | contig 10389 bp, 10 predicted proteins | sample OrgsoiDNA_201058_FD_89679 | JGI IMG/M metagenome (GOLD analysis project Ga0105854, IMG submission 89679) | Permafrost soil microbial communities from the Arctic, to analyse light accelerated degradation of dissolved organic matter (DOM) -... | ecosystem: Environmental > Terrestrial > Soil >... | reverse complement strand
TGATTTTATCGAGCAGGCCCGGGTGGCGGATACGATCCTCGTACATCTTGATGCTCCTGATTATTCTTAAAATAGATGGGCGCCATACAGCAGCTCCATAGCGGGTTTCAGTATAAAATCCCGACTACATGCATGGCATGAATTAAATTCGCCACACCCAGTCGGTATTTTCATACCTGGCTCATCACACTATTTTCCCTGGCAGAACATCTTGGATATCCGCTCCCTGCGCTACTTCGTTGAAACCGTCCGCCTGTCCAGCTTTACGCAGGCGGCCGAGTCGCTGCACCTGACCCAGTCCACCATCAGCAAGATGGTGCGCCAGCTGGAAGATGAAGTCGGCGCGCAGCTGCTGGTGCGTGACGGGCGCAAGCTGACCCTAACTGACACGGGCCGCGTCGTCTACCAGCACGGCCAGGAAATGCTGGCCAATATGCGCCAGCTGACCCTGGAAGTGCGCGATACCCAAGCCTTGCAGCGGGGCAGCCTGACGGTGGGCATCCCGCCCATGATCAATGTCCTGTTCACGCCCGTGCTGAAAGCGTTTCGCACGCGCTACCCGAATATCAGCCTGACCCTGCAGGAAGATACGGGCCAGCAAATCGAGCGCAAGGTGGCGGCTGGCGAACTGGAAATCGGCATGACGGTGCTGCCGGCCGATCCCGAGCTGGATCTGGTGGCGGTGACCATCGCCAGCTACCCGATCTGGGCGCTGGCCGAACCCGGCACGTTTCAAAAGAATCGCACCAGCCTGCCCTTCAAGTCGCTGGCCAACCTGCCGCTGGTGCTATTAAAAGATGAGTTTGCCCTCACGCGCAGCCTGCGCCAGCAATTCGCCCAGGCCGGTTTCACGCCGCAGATCGCCGCGCAGAGCGGCCAGTGGGACTGGTTAGTCGCCATGGCTTCGGCCGGCCTGGGCGTAGCCCTGCTGCCAGAACCCTTCATCCGCCGCCTGGCCGGTGAACCTTTGGAGGCGGTGCGCATCATCGAACCGGAGCTGGCCTGGCAGGTGGCGCATATCTGGAGCGGGCGCTACCTGTCGCACGCAGCGCGCGCCTGGCTGGAGGTTTGCCAGGATATTTTTGGCACGCGTTTCGAACACGCATAAAAAAAGGTGGCCGCAGCCACCTTTCTTTTACTACTAGCCTAGCACTTATTTCACGGCTGCATCTTCTTTATACATGCCAGCATATTTCCAGCCGAAATACAGGATGAAGGTGTAGCACAGGGCTGGCACGATAAACGACAGTTGCAAATTCATGTGGTCCGCCAGGAAACCCTGGATAAACGGCACGATTGCGCCGCCGACGATGGCCATGCACAGGATGCCCGAGCCTTGGCCCGTTTGCGCACCCAGCTTGTTCAAAGCCATGCTGAAGATGGTCGGGAACATGATGGAATTGAACAGGCCGACGGCGATCAAGGCCCACATGGCGGTATGGCCGCGCGCGAAAATCGCTACCAGGATCAGGGCGATCACCACGGCTGCATTGAAGGCCAGCGTCTTGCCCGGGCTGACATAGCGCATCACGGCAAAGCCGATGAAACGGCCCAGCATGGCGCCGCCCCAGTAGTAGCTGACGAAATGCGCCGCATCGGCCGCGCTCAGGGCAGCGATCTGGCTTTCGCCCATGAAATTGATCAGGAAGCTGCCGATACTGACTTCACCGCCCACGTACAGGAAAATGGCGATGGCGCCCAGCACCAGGTGGCGCTGCGACCAGATCGATACTTGCTGGCCATCCTGCGCCACGGCCGCATCATCGGCATGCGAAATCTTTGGCAATTTGGCCAGCGCAAACAGCACGGCCAACACCACCAGGGTCGCAGCCAGCGCCAGGTAGGGGCCTTGCACGGCGGCCGCTTCCTTGGCGCGGTAAGCCAGTTGCTCGACGGCTGGCAGCAAATCGAATTGCTGTACCGTCAGCACGGTGCCCGACAGAATCAAAATGCCGCCCAGGGTAGGCGCCACCGTGGTGCCCAGCGAGTTGAACGCTTGCGTCAGGGTCAGGCGGCTCGATGCCGTCTGCGGGTTACCCAGCTCCGTCACATAAGGATTGGCGGCCACCTGCAGCACGGTGATGCCGGCTGCCAGGATAAAGAAAGCCAGCAGGAACAGCGCATAGCTGCCCGTCGAGGCAGGATAAAACATGGCGCAGCCAGCGGCGGCGATCAGCAAGCCCGTCACCACGCCGCTTTGATAGCCGATACGCTTGATCAACATGCCGGCAGGCAAGGAAACGATGGCGTAGGCGCCAAAGAAACAGAATTGCACCAGCATCGCCTGCACATACGTCAGCGTGTAGATCGAGCGCAGATGGGGAATCAGCACATCATTGAGCGAGGTCAGCAGACCCCACATGAAAAACAGCACGGTAACAATAATCAGGGCGCCTGTATTGTTTTGCGTGCCAGCCTGCGCGGGCAGCACGCCCGAACCTTGCTTTACGTGTTCCATACTTTCTCCGTTATTCATTCCAAGATAGTTGTGCCCTGCCGTGCGTGTATGAAAGCAACATTCCAGGGTGAGCAATCACGTAGTAAAACTACGTATATGCGGCCGCATTATGCCCGAAAGCCCCGTATTTCGCAGCTTCCAGAACAATTATTCGATAATTGAATGACTGACATTTTAAATCAAAAGTGTACTTATAACTTGAAATCGGTATAATTTGTTGCAGTGCAGCACACGCGGCACACCATCTTTAGGAGCCTGCCATGTCCACCACGTTCAGCTACCACAGCACCCAAAGCAACAACATCGTCGCCACTGTTGCGACCGCCCTGAAACGCCTGGGCGCCTACCTGTCGCAAAGCACCGATCACCGCGAACGCGCTTACGAAGAAGCCTATCTGGCGGAATCGGCCGACCGCTACGACCTGGAATTCCGCATGCGCGAACTGGCGCGCGCCAATCCACAGCCTACATGGATGAGCGGCCTGGGCCGTTAATTCCGGTCATCGACCAACACTGGCGTCCGCCGCTACTGATAGCGCCATCCTGCTCGCCTTGTGCTTGAGCACAGGATGGGCTATAACGGCGGCATGAAAACACCTGTCACCATCTTCGCCATCGCCGGCAGCCTGCGCGCCGCCTCATTGAATCTGGCCTTGCTGCGCGCGATTGCCCAGATCGCCCCACCCACATTTGAGATCCGCATCGATACGGGGCTCGGTGATTTACCGCTGTTCAATCCCGACCTTGATGCGGACAGCCTGCCCGCTGTCGCCGCCATGCGCGACGCCATCCTGGCAGCCGATGTGCTCATGCTGGCCAGTCCGGAATACGCACACGGGGTGAGCGGCCCCATGAAAAATGCGCTCGACTGGATGGTGAGTAATACCTCCTTCATCGACAAGCCGCTGGTGCTGCTCAACACCTCGCCGCGCGCCACCCATGCACAGGCGGCACTGCGTGAAACGGTGTCCACCATGTCGGCCCGCGTGATCGACGGCGCCTGCATCAGCCTTCCCCTGCTCGGTTCGGGACTCGATGCCGAAGGCATCGCCAGCGATCCGGTTTTGCGCCAGACCATACTCGATATGCTGCAACGCATCAGGGCATTTTTCTGACATCTTGCACGTTTCCCTAGGCATATCATCTAGTTTTACTACGCGTTTCTACTTAGTGGCTTCGGGTATAATGGCAACACTTGTCATACATCCATCGCTCCATGACCGTCCTTAGTCACACCCATCCACTGGTGATCCAGCTGGAAAACGATTTACTGCCCCTGTTCCGTGCCGCCCTGCCCGACATCGCCCACACGGCACCGCAGGCGCTGGCTTCCGTTTTTGCGTTTTCCGGTGGCAGCGCCAGCGCCTTCCAGGATTATCATTTCGGCATATCCTGCTTGCTGGAACAGGTCTCGCCAGACAGCGCCGACGAAGTTGCCCTGCTGGTCAGCGTCACGGGCCTGGAACAAGCGGCGCAGCTGAGCGCCCAGGTCGCCTGGGGCCCGCCCTCAAGCAAGATCGAAGCGCAGGCACACTTGCCCGCCGCCACGATGGCAGCGCTGCATGCGGCACTGCCGAAACTGATCACCGCCTTGCAGCAAGCCGCGCAGCGGGGCCAGCCCTAGCCCGTCATCAAGCATTCATCTACCGCTGGCACAATCACATCACATGGCAACCGCCGCCGTCTTCCATATCCAGGATCAGCCTTCATGCAACTGTCGTTAAATAGCAAAATCTGCGTCGCCGCCACCGCGCTGGCCATCCTGAGCCTGGGCATCACCGCGGCCGTAATCGGCTACCAGAGCAGCGCCCAGGCCGAAGGGGCCGCCATGGACCTGGCCCGCACCTCGGCCCGCGAAGCGTCGGGCGCGCTGCAGGCACGCATCGCCAGCAACCTGGCCAACATCACCAGCCTGGCCGGCGCCATGCGCAGCAGCAAGAGCGCCAACCTGCCCCTGCAGCGCGAACAGATCTACGAATTGAGCAAGGCCACCCTGGCCAGTTCCGATGACTTCATCGGCGCCATGGTGGCGTGGGAACCAAACGCGCTCGACGGCAAGGATGCGGATTACGCCAACCAGCAACCGTATTACGACGCCAGCGGCCGTTTCATGCCCTACTGGACGCGCGGCAGCGATGGCAAGCTGCATGCCGAGCCCAATGTCTTTGGCCCCGGCGCAGGCGCCAATGACTGGTACGACATCCCCAAGCGCACGGGCAAGGTGTTCTTTACAGAACCATATGTCTATCCCGTCGATGGCAAGAGTGTGCTGATGGCTTCGCTGGTGGCGCCCATCATGATCGACGGCAGCTTCAAGGGCACGGCCAGCGCCGATTTCATGCTGACGCGGCTGGCAAAGATCCTGGCCGGCCTGCAAGTGTTTGATGGCGGCAAGCTGGCCCTGATCTCGAATGGCGGCTTGTACGCCAGCAATCCCGCGCCAGAAAAGCTGGGCAAGAAAGCCGATGACCTGCCACTTGCCGCACTGGACAAGGTACGCCAGGGCCAGCCGTATGAATATGAAGACCGCAAGGGCCAGGTACATTTACTGCAGCCGCTGCAGATCCACCCCGACATCGCGCCGTGGAGCATCGAACTGAGTTTTCCGAAAAGCGTGGCCACCGCACCCGCGCGCGAGCTGATGCGCTATACCCTGCTGATCGCGCTGCTGTGCGCTGCCGCCACGGCCGGCATCCTGGTGCTGGTGCTCAACCGCCTGACGCGGCCGCTGCGCACCTTGGGTGCAACCATGACGGACCTGTCCAGCGGCGACGCCGACCTGCGCGTCAAGCTCGACGTGCGCGGCACCGACGAGCTGGCCGTCATCGGCAACGGCTTCAATCAATTCGTCGCCAAGATCCACGCCGTGCTGCTGCAAGTGCAGGCCAGCGCCGACAACGTGGCCCGCGCCAGCGCCGAAATCGCCCAGGGCAATAATGATTTGTCGGCACGCACGGAACAGCAAGCCAGTTCGCTCGAAGAAACAGCTGCTTCGGTGGAAGAGCTGACGGGCACGGTCAGGGAAAACGCCGACCATGCGCGCCAGGCCAGGGGGCTGGCGGCCTCCGCCTCCGACGTGGCGCACAAGAGCGGTGTCGTGGTCGGCAAAGTCATCGCCACCATGACCTCGATCAACGATTCCTCGAACCAGATCGTCGACATCATCAGCGTCATCGATGGCATTGCCTTCCAGACCAATATCCTGGCGCTGAACGCGGCTGTCGAAGCGGCGCGCGCCGGTGAACAGGGACGCGGCTTTGCCGTCGTCGCCACGGAAGTGCGCAACCTGGCACAACGGTCAAGCGCGGCAGCCAAGGAAATCAAGCTGCTGATCGATGATTCTGTGGGCAAGGTAGCCGCTGGCAGCAAGCTGGTCGATGAAGCGAGCGCGACGATGGAGCAAGTGGTCGACAGCGTGCGCAAAGTCACCACCATCATGGCCGACATCAGCGTGGCGACCAGCGAGCAAAGCGACGGCATCGCGCAAGTGAACCAGGCGCTGGCGCAAATGGATGGCGTGACACAGCAAAATGCCGCCCTGGTGGAAGAAGCGGCGGCTGCCGCCGAAAGCCTGCAAGACCAGGCGCATCACCTGGCGGAGGTGGTGGGCGTCTTTAAGCTGGGCAGGCAAGTGGGCCAAGCGCCAGCGGCAATGGTAAAAGTGGCGCCACCAGCTGATAACTGGGAAACCTTTTAATCAGACCTCAGCTTTACAGGAAGATTCCCCTATTTGTTGAGGACAGAGCCTTTAATAATTCCTGATGCCGGCACCCCTTTCCCATACAAAGGGGTGTCCGGATACTTTTGGATAGTTTTCAAAAAGAAATATTTCCTATAATCGGGCGCGCCCACGGCACGCCACTTTGCCGTTGATAGGAAATACATGAAAAAGACTCTGATTGTTGCCGCTTGTTCAACCTTGCTGGCCGCCTGCGGCGGCGGGAGCGACTCCTCCTCCCCGGTCAATAACACCCCCGCCCTTACCCCCCTGTCCGTTTACGCTGGCACCTGGCAATCGCCTTGCGACGATTACGAAATCGATACCCTGACCCTCTCGAACAAGGCAGATGGCAGCCTGGAAGTCACGATCAAGGCTGAGCACTTCCAGTCGGCGAGCTGCGCCGGCGCACCTATCGCCACGCAAACCACGACGACCAATCCTTCGATCAGCTATCTCAGCACGGCAGACACAGCTGTGCAGGCTGGCATCGGCAAACCGCCCACGACCACCCGCATCGACAAAGTCAATATCAATATCCCGCCACATAACGTCGTCGTCACCGGTCCTGGCGTTCAGCGTGTCGTCGAAAGCGGCCAGGCAAAGTGGTGCTTCAACGTGAATAGCACTTCCCGTACCTGTATCGATGATCCAGGCACAACGACTGCACAGGCAAGTACCGGCGGCATGTACATCAGCGGCAACACGCTGTATCTGCTCTCGCCGACGGGCCCAACCTATACGGTAGACGAGTTCTACACGCGCAAGTAAACACGCCCCGATCCAGGAGCCGGCCCGGCAGGCGGCTCCACCCCTCCCCTGCAGGCGCAGATGGCCTTACATGAAATGCAATATTAGGAGAGAATTTCCCCCAATTAACAATTCTATAATCGCCAGGCGCATACGGCACGCATACCTGCCGCTTACCTGGGAGTTCGAATGCAAAAAAACTGGGCGATATTGCTTGCAACAAGTGCTGCATTGCTGGCTGGCTGCGGCGGAGGCGGTAGTAATAGTGATTCCGTACAGCCGGCCGGCCAAGCATTGGCTGGCTATGTAGGATCATGGCAAGCCGACTGCGACGACCACGAACGCGAGAGCGCCGTCATTACCTTATCGCCATCGGGCAACGGTTCGATCGATATTGCCACCACCAGCAATTACTACAGCGGCCGCGATTGCTCCGGCGCGCTGCTGGCAACACAAACGATCAGCGCAAAAATATCCGCCAGCCCGAATGGCACCGTCGATACCAGCGTCAAGCTGTCGGCAAACACAGCAGCGTCTACCATTACCGTCAACAAGATCAACTCCACGCTGCCCCAGTATCAGCTGTCGGTGACGGGCCCCGGCGTCAAATACGTCACCATCGCCAACCAGCAGCAATGGTGCATCGACTTCGGCAACGGCTCAAGCACATGCATCTATGATGAAGGTACACAAAAAGCCCAGACGAATACGGGTGGACTGTACTTGCGTGGCAATGAAATGTTTGTACTGGGCACAACATCGACTGGTTTTGCATTCGACACGCGCTACGTCCGGCAATAAGTCAGCGCTGATCCACCGCTAGCCGCACTGCCAAAGCGGCCAGCCACAACCCGGGTGACGTCATGCTACCCGGGCATACGCGGCACGTCCCTTACGGACCGCATCACACTTCCCTTTCCCCTGCACCAAATAAAGCGGCCCTCAAGCCTGGCATTCGCATGAATACTATAAAAACAACTTTATTTATATAAATAACACATGATTATTTTCATTATGATAATATTGATCGTTATCAAAAAGAAACCGTTTTTTACTTCCACAGGGGAAATACCATGTTCACACGCATCTCAGCATTGTGTATCGCCGCCACCCTGAGCGCCCTGATCGGAGCCCAGGCCAGCGCATCGCCGTCTTACTCGGCAAGAGGCCTGTCCTGGGACTATGGGATAGAAAGCAATCTCAGCGGCATTAATCAGCTGGCACACACCATCGGCACCAGCTATGGCAGCGGCATCATGCCTGCCGCCACCAACTGGGGCGCCATCGCCGGCAGCATGGGCACGAATAACGAATATTTAAGCTGGGGCACGGGCTTGAACGACGCCGGTCTCGCTTCCGGCTACACTCTGGCCTATGTCGGCAGCTACAACTACACCGTCGCCATGGTCGGCAAGAAGTTGATGTATGCAGACGCCAGCATCGAGAGCAACGCCTACGGCATCAATAATCACGGCGTGGCGGTGGGTTATGCCAAAGCCTATACCACCGGCAACCCAAAATTCGATATGGGCAAACCCAATCACGCCACCGTATGGACGAATCTGACGGCGACCGACATCCACCCGGTGGGCGCCACCAACAGCTATGCGCGCAGTATCAACGATGCGGGCCAGATCGCCGGCGAAGTCGATGGCGTCATCACGCGCTGGGACAATGGCACGGCCAGCTACCTGGCTGCCGGCAAGGCGGCGGGCATCAATAGCCTGGGCGCCGTCGCCGGTACCAGCAATGGCAACGTGATGGTCTGGGATAGCCTGGGCGCACACAACCTGGGTGCGGGCACGGCAGGCGCCATCAACGCGCTGGGCCAGGTGGTGGGCAGCGCGAATGGGCGCGCGACCATGTGGAGCGATGGACTGGTCTACGACCTGAACAGTTTCCTCAGCGCCGCCGTGCTCAACGCCGGCTGGCTGCTGTATGAAGCCACCGGCATCAACGACGCGGGCTATATCGCCGCCAATGGCTACAACAGCCTGCTCGGCGTGCGCCAGGGCTATTTGCTGTCGCCAATCTCGCTGCTGGCGCCCGTGCCGGAAGCGCAAACCTGGGCCATGCTGCTGGCGGGGCTGTGCCTGGTCGGCATGACCACGCGCCGGCGCAAGATCGCTGCGCATCAAAGGCCTCTGATGAGTTAGTGTGCAAGATCGAACATACATTGCAAAAATTGAAAGCTAGACTGTCTAAAAACAGGAGCTTGCAATGTTTGTTACTGACTCAACCGTATTGGCTATCACCAGCTTTAACTCGGAAATCCTGCAAGCCTTGCCACCCATGGAAGGCTTGCGGTATCTGCTCGATGCTGGCCTCGGCACGCTGCCCCGGCCCGGACATGGCGCCACCTTGCAACGCTGGCAGGCGCTGGCGGCCGTCGCTGCTGTCGACCTGAGCCTGCTCAAATTGTATGAAGCCCATACCGATGCGCTGGCCATCCTGGCCGAACTCGATAGTGCAGGCCCCGGCGCGCCAGCTGGCAGCAGCTGGGGCGTCTGGTGCGCGGAAATGCCGGGCACGCGGCTCAGGCTGCGCAAGGCGCAGGATGGACATTACCTGTTGGATGGACGCAAAGCCTGGTGTTCGGGTGCCAGCGGGCTCACCCACGCGCTTGTCAGTTGCTGGAATGAGCAAGACCAGGCTTGCCTGGCCAGCGTCGTATTGACGCAAGCAGGCGTACACGTCACCGACGAAGGCTGGCAAGCAGTCGGCATGGCAGCCTGCGCCAGCGTCGACGTGGAATTTACGGGCGCACGCGCTTTCCCCGTAGGCCAGCCCGGCGCCTATCTGGCACGGCCAGGCTTCTGGCATGGCGGAGCCGGTATCGCAGCCGCCTGGTATGGCGCCGCCAGCGCGGTCGCCAGCCATCTGCATGCGCGCGCCCAGCGTGCGGCACCCGACGCCATGCGCCTGGCGCAACTGGGACAGATCGATTGCACGCTGCGCGCCACCGCTGCCCTGCTGCGCGAGGGTGCGGCCGAGATCGATCTGCATCCGCAGCGTGATGCGATGGAACTGGCGCTGCGCCTGCGCCTGGTGGTGGAAGACGCCGCCACGCTGGTACTACAGCTAGCGACACGTGCACTGGGCGCCGGCCCCTTGTGCCGCGATGCCCGATTCGCGCGCCTGGCAGCTGACCTGCCTGTATTCCTGCGCCAAAGCCATGCCGAGCGCGACCAGGCCAGCCTGGGCGGCATCATCGCTGGCGCCCAAGACCATCCCTGGTCACTCTGATATGCGCATCCCATTCCAGCCGCAAGAACGCCATATCGAAGGCGTGGGCACCACCAACCAGCAGTGGCAAGCATGGCCGGGGCTAGCGCTCATCCCCACGATCACCGCGCATGCACTGGCGCCGCCAGGCAGGCGGGTGGTCATCGTCGCACCGCATCCCGATGATGAAGTCCTCGCCTGCGGCGGTTTGCTGCAATTGCTGGTGGCGCAAGGTAAT
>Ga0105854_1001291_pt1 | contig 10393 bp, 5 predicted proteins | sample OrgsoiDNA_201058_FD_89679 | JGI IMG/M metagenome (GOLD analysis project Ga0105854, IMG submission 89679) | Permafrost soil microbial communities from the Arctic, to analyse light accelerated degradation of dissolved organic matter (DOM) -... | ecosystem: Environmental > Terrestrial > Soil >... | reverse complement strand
GCAGCAAACTCACCAGCTTGCGCTCGGAGTTGCAAAAACGCGTGCAGGAACTGCAAACCACCCAGCACAAAATCAGCAGCCTGCAGCAAACCTTGCCGATGACCCGCGCCGAAGAAGACGACTACCAGACCTTGCTCCAGCAAAGCTATGTGCCGCGCCATGCCTACCTGGAAAAGGAGCAGGCGCGGATTCAGCAAGAGCAGGAGCTGGCCGGGCAACAGAGTTACGCCAAAGAACTGCAAGCCACGATCCAGGAACAACGCGACGACATCGACACCGCCATCGCGCAATTTCGCCGCGAACAACTCGACGCCCTCAATCAGGCGCAACAGCAACTGACCCAGGACCAGGGCGACGAAACCAAGTCCCGACAACGGCAATCGCAAACCCATTTGACTGCACCGGTGGGTGGCACCGTGCAGGAACTGGCCGTGCATACGATTGGCGGCGTCGTCACCCCGGCGCAAGCCCTGCTGGTGATTGTGCCGGACGACGCCGGACTGGAAGTTGAAGCGCAGATTCTCAACCGCGATATCGGCTTTGTCCGCCCGGGGCAGGACGCCGAAATCAAGCTGGATGCCTTTCCGTATACGCACTACGGGACTATTGCCGGCAAGGTCATGTCGATTTCCCAGGACGCGGTCAAGGACGACAAGTTGGGGCTGATTTATCCGGCAAGGATACAACTCAGTACGCATGTAGTTATGGCGGATGGAAAAAAAATTCAACTGGAGCCGGGGATGTCGAGTTCGGTGGAGATCAAGACCGAGCAGCGGCGGATTATTGAGTATCTGTTGACGCCGTTGTTGAAGTATCAGAGTGAGGCGTTGAGGGAGAGGTAAATAGCGTGCCGAATACGCTGATACGGCGCAATTGAAAGGAGAGGGGATATGAAAATTGAACTAGTCAAAAAAATGAAAATCAGGGTCAAAAAAATACGGGATGTTCCCTGTCGTTTGCGGGTGCTGACGCCTCTATTGTGGATGGCGAAAAATATTTCGGACTTTCTGAAAATCTGGAGGTTGATTTTTCTTATCTGTACATATCTTGTTGTCCATGATGCTCAAGCAGAGAATAAATTGGACGGCAAGTCCCCTTATTGGGTCGCGGGAGTATGCGGAAAACTCGAATTTTTGGCGTGGGATAAGTTTAATGCCCATCCGCCGTATCACGTTAAATACATAGTAAGACATGCGATATACACATACACCGCCGAAAAGATTTCCAGCAATAAAGGCACATCATTTCATGCGATTTTTCCTGATGATTTTGTCGATAACACAGGGAAGGCAGCTCGCTTATCAATTTCCTGCGTTTCTGACAGCGTAAGCTATGAGATTTATGGCGATGAAACGCGGATTGAAGCTGGAGAAATTAATGTTAATTATAAAACTCATCATTAATCAATCTATGATTACAAAGGAGTTGGATGCGTTTTCTTTTGAAAATGGATGATGGTACGACCTATCGTACTGAGCATAGAATTGCCCCAGTGGGATTTGAAAAGTTGGGTCGAGCTAGTGTGCCTGTAAAAATATATGTCGAAGGTGTTGTTCTTTTGAATGGGAGTGGTTCATTCTATTCCCTTAAGCTGATGGACTTGCGTGGTAATGATTTGGTTTCGGTAGATAGTTTGATGAGAGAGCTTTCAATGTCCAGAGAGACTTTTAGTTTTCCATTCTTGGTGTTTGTCTTTTTTACGGAGTTGGTCCTCTGGAGCGGGGCTTTCTTCTATGCAAGTCAGATTAGGGATGTTGAGTTTAAAAAACTCCAAAAAACGGGACAAATGTATTTTTAAGGCGGTTTGTGGCAAGAAAATAAATCTGTCAACTTTTTATATTGAGTACCTGTTGACGCCATTGTTGAAGTATCAGAGTGAGGTGTTGAGGGAGCGATGAGATAGTATGAAATGTTTTTGATAGGATGTTTATATTGCGTAGGTTCAAAAATTTTAGGTTTTTATTTGCTCGCGATGAGCAAGGATTACATATTAAGGAGAGCTGAAATGTCTTTTGTTTATGAACAGATTGGTATGGATGAAGCAGAAAATAAAATCCGCTGGAAAACACATCCGGAATATCAAAACCTATGGAAGGCTCAACCGGATTTTTGGGTGATAGATCGTGGTCTTGATGTTTTTATTTGGCGTGTTCAAGGACGTATGCCTGAATCGCCTAATGAGATTTTCGGGTTGTACTGGAAAGAAAATGGGGGGGGGCGGGTCGAAGTAATTAAGGCGCTAAAGGTAAGCCCTGGTACAGATGAAAAATTATGCGATGTTTTTTTTGACGTTATACGAATCAAACTTCCCGCGTCACTCGAGTTGGAGAGGGGACAGATTGAGAATGTTCTTAAAGGTGCTTTAGAGACTTTTGCAAGGCACGACAGTGGTATAGGGAGTGTTCGGGTATCTATTCGCTAACCAATAAATTAATTAGTTTGCATATTGATATTTATATCATGGTGATCTGAATGGCTGGCTACTCCTTGTCTGCAGCATTAAATATTTTAAATCAGTTATCGGTATATCCAGAGTATCAAGGTGTTTCTGGCTTGACGAAGTTGCTCGCTGACACTTCGATCTCTGTTCCTTGGGCATCCTCAAACGCTATCTCTTTACTTTACAGCGGGATGCTGGGTGATACGCGTTCGTCTAGTGTTGCTAGAGCTATTTCTGCAGCGAGCGGGGGAGCAGTCATAACGGTTGATCAAACGCAGCAGGGGCAGTTATTGTCAAGCAGTGCCTTTCAAGATGCGTTTAAATCCGCCGCAAGCGCAGCAGGCTATAACACCTTGGATGCGGAAACTCTTATGGGTGGGGGCACGCTCACAGACGGTACGCGTGTGATAGGCGGTTTGTGGAGCAATACAAGCGTTGTTTTTACAGAAAACGCCAGTAGCATAATTACTATTACTCCTACAGCAGGGCAAGATTCTGTCTTTTATCAATTTGAACTTGCGAGCGCTGTTGATAAGGGGATTCCCATTAATGGAATTCCCGCAGCGGACCTGCGGAGTATGCCGCTTGCAGATGCCGCGGATGTAGTAAATAGCATTTCGTTAGGGCTGGTTAATCAACTCAAAATTGCGACTAATACCGAAGGTGATATTGTTGGGCTGGAGACAGGCTCCATTTTCCCAACCCGCACGATTAACACCCTTGCTAATGCACCGGCGGGATCAATTATATCCACTGGGTCGGAACTGCTATCTGGAAATTCAGGTGTCCCGGCCGCAGCCGATAGTCTAGTAATTGATCCTTTTGCCTCGTCAACCGATAACGGGCATATAACTGGCCAGAATTTAGCGGATTTTCAGCAGGGTGCGTCGTCGCTTAGTACGGTCGCGGCAGATGGGGTCACGTTGGAATCCCTTGCTGGCAAGGGCCTCACCGCTCTGGGCGTTGTTGCGATTGGCTACACATTCTATGAGGCTGAGCAAACGGCTCAACAGCAAGCGGCGAGTGGAAATAGTGCTGCGGCTGAAAAGACCATGATGGATTGGACTGTCACTACAGTAGGAGGAATAACCGGAGGTGCGTTGGCGGCGGAATATGCTGCACCACTCCTGCTTGGAGGTCCTGTTGGATGGATTGGCTACGGTGCGCTGGTGTTCGGTGGAGGAATAGCTGGCAGTATTGCACCTAGTGCAACGCAGCATTTACTCGATGCGCTTACGGATTCTTCAAGTCCTGTCGCCACCTCCCAAACTACCAATGCGGATGGTAGTGTCTGGAACACCCTGACGTATACGAATGGGATTCAGGCCTCACAACTAACATACTCACCGCCCGGTATAACGCTGCTATACCAAGATACTGTAAAAGTCCCCGATGGCAATGGTGGTTATACCGAGGTTTCAGCATCGATTTCAAGCACCGGTATAGATACGAAAACAAGCGTTTACGCGTTGGCCGATGGGCAGTCAGCGTTGCAAAGCACTACTACACTTTCTGCCGATGCTTTAGGTAATACTCAAGAAGTTATCTCTAATGGGTTAGGTAATCCTACAGAAATTATTTACGATGCCACACAAAATGGCGGCGGAGATACGCAAACTCAATCAAATTTGAATAGCAACGGTCAAATTGAAAATTCACAAAGCATCGATACACAAACCAGTGGTTCGGTTTTCGACACCCTCTCGGGCATGGGTGCCGTTGCTAATCTTAACGGTGCAGAGGTTTCATTGGCTGACGGATCCAGTGCGACGGTAATTGGCTCCAATAACAGCATTAATGCTGGTGCAGGAAGTCAAACCACAATCAACGGCAGCACCGACATAGTAGCTGGTGGTGTTGATGACACTGTCACCGTCCTGGGAACCGGAGAAAACATCACACTGGGTACTGGAAGTACATTGGTCATGACTGGCACCGATGAAGAAGCCAGCCTGTCCAACGGTACCGTTTGGTTGGGAGCGAACACAACACTGACCGGTAGTGGTTTAACCGGTTCCAACGATGTTTTAAACGTCAGCCAGAACGACTCCGTCGTCGAGAACGGCAAGGACGACACCGTTAACCTGAGTTCAGGTGACAGCCTGGTCAGCAATGGCGGGGGGAATAACATCATCAATGCTGGCGTAGATGACACTGTGGTCATCGACAGTATCACCGCGGGGTATACCGATACGGTGAACGCCACCGGTGATCAAAGCATCACCTTGGGCAACGACGTATCGGTCGATGTCGTGGGCAGTGGCAATACGATTTTCGTGGCAGGCACCGGCGACGTGTTGACGGACTCGGGCGACACGATTGCAAGCAGCAATGCCTCCATGACGATAATGAACACCTCGGGGACTGCGGATCTTATCAGCGGCAGCAACGACACGATTACGGCCAACCACAGTTCGATTTCGTTCAGTGGGATGGACGAGGTTTTGTCTGGAGTCTATGACACGGTTGGGCTGGAGACGGGTAGTTCGCTGACGCTATCGCTCTATGACGACACCCTCAACCTGAGTACAGGTGCCAGCGTGGTTATTAGTGGAGGCGTTGGCAGCGGCAACATCATCAATGCTGGTGTTGATGATGTAGTGGTCATCGACAGTATCACTGCCGGGTATACCGATACAGTGAACGCCACCGGTGATCAGAGCATCACGTTGGGCAACGACGTGTCGGTTGATGTGGTGGGCGGTGGCAATACGATTTTCGTTGCAGGCACCGGCGATGTCTTGGCGGATTCGGGTGACACGATTGCAAGCAGCAATGTCTCCCTAACGATTATGAACACCTCGGGGGCTGCTGACCTTATCAGCGGCGACGGCGATACGATTACGGCCAACCACAGTTCGATTTCGTTCGGTGGGGTGAGTGAGGTTTTGTCCGGGGTCTATGACACGGTTGGGTTGGAAACGGGTAGTTCGCTGACGCTTTCGCTCTATGACGACACCCTCAACCTGAGTTCAGGTGCCAGCGTGTTCATTAGTGGCGGCGTTGGCAGCGGCAACATCATCAATGCTGGTGTTGATGACATCGTCGATATCGACAGTATGACTGCCGGGTATACCGATACCGTGAACGCCACGGGTGATCAAAGCATCACGTTGGGCAGCGACGTATCAGTCGATGTTGTGGGCAGTGGCAACACGATCACCGCCAATGGCGGCGATAGCGTGTCAGCCAATGGCGATACGATCCTGATCGCAGGAATCGGCAATTCGCTTGCGGGGGCGGGCGACACGATTTCAAGCAGCAATGTCTCCTTAACGATTATGAACACCTCGGGGGCTGCCGATCTTATCAGCGGCGACGGTGACACGATTACAGCCAGCCACAGTTCGATAATGCTCAGTGGAGTGGACGAGGTGATGTCCGGAAGCTATGACACGATCGGGGTGAACACGGGTAGTTCGGTGACGCTGACTAACTATGACGACACCATCAACCTCAGTTCAGGCGCCAGCCTGGTCACCAGTGGAGGGGGGGGCAACATTATCAATGCCGGTGTGGATTCCACCGTGTATATCGGCAGTACCACAATCGGTGCTGACGATACAGTGAACGCCACCGGTGATCAGAGCATCACCTTAGGCAGCGATGTATCAGTCGATGTGGTGGGCAGTGGCAATACGATTTTGGTTGCAGGCACCGGCGATGTGTTGTCGGGTTCGGGTGACACGATTTCAAGCAGTAATGTCTCGCTGACTATTTTGAATACCTCGGGTACTGCCGATCTTATCAGCGGTAACAACGACACCATTACGGCCAACCACAGTTCGATTTCGTTCAGTGGGATGGATGAGGTTTTGTCCGGAAACTACGACACGGTTGGGCTGGGCACGGGTAGTTCTGTGACGCTGACCAGCTATGACGAAACCCTCAATGTGAATTCGGGGGCCAGCGTCGTCATTAGCGGAGGAGGTAATAACATCATCAATGCTGGCGTTGATGACACCGTGGTCATCGACAGTATGTTTGCGGGATATATTGATACGGTGAACGCCACAGATGATCAGGGCATCATCTTGGGCAGCGACGTATCGGTCGATGTGGTGGGCGCTGGCAATACGATCACCGTCAATGGCGGCGATAGCGTGTCAGCGAATGGCGATACGATCCAGATTGCGGGAATCGACAATTCGCTTTCGGGTTCGGGCGATACGATTTCAAGCAGCAATGGCTCCTTGACGATTATGAACACCTCGGGGGCTGCCGATCTTATCAGCGGTAATAGCGACACGATTACAGCCAACCACAGTTCTATTATGTTCGGTGGGGTGGGCGAGGTGTTGTCTGGAAACTACGACACGGTTGGGCTGGGCACGAGTAGTTCTGTGACGCTGACCAGCTATGACGATTCCATCAACCTGAGTTCAGGTGCCGGTGTGGTCATCAGTGGAGGGGGAAACAACATCATCAATGCTGGCATTGATGACAGTGTTGTCATCAACAGTAGCTCTGACGGGTATGCCAATACAGTGAACGCCACGGGTGATCAGAACATCACTTTGGGCAGTGATGTATCGGTCAATGTGGTAGGCAGTGGTAATACGATTTTGGTGACAGGTACTGGCGATGTGTTGACGGACTCGGGAGACACGGTTTCAAGTAGCAATATCTCCCTGACGATTATGAACACCTCGGGTACTGCCGATTTTATCAGCGGCAACAACGACACGATTACAACCAACCGCAGTTCGATTATGTTCGGTGGGGTGGGCGAGGTGATGTCCGGAAACTACGACACGGTTGGGCTGGCCACGGGTAGTTCCGTGACACTGGCCAACTATGACGACACCGTCAACATGAGTTCAGGTGCCAGTGTGATCATTAGTGGAGGGGGGAATAACATCATCAACGCTGGCGTTGATGACACCGTGGTCATCGACAATAGCTCCAGCGGGTACACCGAAACGGTGAACGCCACGGGTGATCAGGGCATCACCTTGGGCAGCGACGTATCGGTCAATGTGGTAGGCAGTGGCAATACGGTCGCCGCCAATGGTGGGGACAGCCTGTCAGCGAATGGCGATACGATCCTGATCGCAGGAATCAACAATTCGCTGACGGGTTCAGGTAATACGATTACCAGCAGCAATATTTCCCTGGCAATTGTAAATGCGTCGGCAGTCGCAAATACAATCACTGGTGATCACGATGTCATTGCTGTCAGCCATAGTGTGCTCAATCTGAATGGGTCGAATGAGGTCGTGTCCGGTAACGATGATGTGATCACAGTTGCACACGGTGAAAGCGTCATCATCAGTGGTGCAGGCAACACCGTCACAGGGTCTTCTGACCGCATCACGTTATCTGGTGATAACAGCTCGCTGACTATCCAGGGGAACGGCGACAACCTGACGGCGTCGGGTGTCAATGACCGGATCATTGACAATCGTGCCGATGGCTCGTCGGTTCTCTACGGTTGGAACAGCAGTGGGACCGAAACGGAAACCGTTTATTCCGAGGCCAACGACGGTGGTCAAATAATCGGTGGATATGGGTATTCGGGGCCGGGTATAGGTGTTGACGTCCCGGTTGGATATGGCGGCGATGATGGAGGTGATGGAGGTGGCTATGGCTTTGCGGGTGATCGATCTCTAGTGTCGTCTGCTGTTGGCAAGAACATCGGCGCCATCGCGCAATACGATCTCAATCACGCAAACCTGTCTGCCGCGGATGCTGCTGAGGTTGCGCAGCATCAGGTCCAGGCCATAGCGAGCCTGGCATCCACAACCGGAGCAGGTTCCGCAGTGCTTGAAGGCGCCAAATTCGACCAGCAGGTCATTACCTGGAGTCTTGCGGACACTCAGGGAACCCAGGCCGCGCAATTCAGTGGCTATATGGGGAGTGCCGACGAGTCGGTCGTTCAGGGCGCTTTTAACACCTGGGCTGCCGCCATGCCGGGCGTGACGTTCAAAGAGGTGGCCGACTCCGCGCAGTCTGACATCCGGCTGGGCTTTGGCGATTTCAACACCGCGACTACCGGGGTTATCGGCTACACCAGCTATCAGGCCAATGACGGTCAGATTGAGCCCGATGCCATCGTGCGCGTGGAGGATTCTGCCCAGGATGCGCTGACAACAGGCGCCGACGGGCAACAGATCTACGCCGGCACCGACGCCACCCTGTCGCAAGTGTTGCTGCATGAAATTGGCCACGCGCTGGGCCTGGGAGACAACGCCGATCAAAACTCGGTGATGAACTACCAGCTCACCACCAGTAACCGGGCGCTGGACCGTACGGACCTCGGCGGTATCGGTTCGCTTTATGGTGCTGGCGCGAGTACCGCGCCAGTGGGCGGCAGTGGTGTGAGCCAGTTGATTCAGGCCATGTCTACCTTCAATGCGGATGCCGGTGTCGCCGATACCGCCTTGCTGCCGGCCTCGTTATCAACGAGCAGCATCACCTTGGCCGCCACCTCGCGCGCGGCCTGACAGGCAGTTTTCAAAGCGTAAAAGCTGTCACGACATCCGCGTGGTTTGCAGCGGATGTCGTGCTCCAGCTATGGCGCAACGACGCCTGTCCACAACACGTTGACCGTTCTGATCGAACAGGGAACAACTTTGAAAACCAGATTTCATTTTATTTCCGGCCTGCCACGCTCAGGCTCGACCCTTCTCTCGGGCCTCTTGCGCCAGAACCCGCGTTTTGCGGCCACGATGACCAGTCCTGTGGCTGCACTTGTCGGCACCGTGCACCCGAAGATGTGCGGCGGCGAGTTCGGCGGGTTCTTTGACGACACCAAACGGGCAGCCATTCTGCGGGCGGTGTTCGAGTCTTATTACGCCGACACACTCGCGACGATGCCCGGCGACGCGGTGGTGTTCGATACCAATCGCACATGGACCGGGCGCGCTGCGTTGTTGGGATCGATTTATCCTGAATCGCGGATTATCTGTTGCGTACGCGATGTTGGCTGGATCATCGACAGCATTGAAAGCATGCTCGCGAAAAACCCTTTACAACTTTCACGCATGTTCAATTTTCAACCCGGTGCTTCGCTTTATGCGCGAGTTGAAACGCTGATGAATTCGGACAATGGCCTGATTGGTTTGTCCTGGAGCAACCTGCGCGAAGCCTGGTTTGGCGCAGAAGCAAAACGTCTGATCGTGGTGCCTTACGACCATCTGGTCAAAGAACCCGCTCGTACCTTGCAGCGGCTGTATACGGAGTTGGGTGAAGCTTATTTCGAGCACGATTTTCATAACGTTGCGTATGACGAGCCGGACTACGACGCCCACATCGGCATGCCAGGTCTGCACAGCGTCCGAAACAAGGTCGAATACCGTGAGCGTAAGCCGTGTATTCCACCGGATGTCTTTGCCAAATATGCGAGTACCCACTTTTGGGATAAGGCCGAACTCAATGTTCGAGGTGTGACCATTGTTTAAACCGAGGTTGTCGAGGCGATCTGATCAATCACGCGGTGAGTTCCAGGTCAAAAGGATGAGTGCTCAGGCATGGTGAGTTTTAGTCGAGCGGCCCTGCGTACTGGCGTCGCGTGTGTTCTTTTTTGTGTGGGTACGGGCCAAAGTTTTGCTTTCGAATTAGGGCCAACTGATCCGTTGCGGCAGTTGAATGGTGTATCCACAACGCCGGCCAATCACATGTTCGATCCGTCGTCTGCATGGGACGTATGTGCGGGCGATGCAAAGACCGATCTGACGTTACTCGATATCGTCTCCAGCGCGTTGTGCCACAACCCGAAAACCCGGGACGCCTGGGCCAATGTCAAAGTCCAAGCTGCGCAGGTCGGTGTATCCGAGGCCGCCTATTTGCCGACGTTGAATGGCACGATACAAACGGCAAAAGATAATTCGACCAGTCATGGTACGTCAGCCGATCCGTTCGACGTTCAATCCAGCAGCCGCTACCAGAGCGCCGGATTGACACTGACGTGGCTGCTCTATGATTTCGGCGCCCGATCGGCAGGCGTCGATT
>Ga0105854_1001285_pt1 | contig 10425 bp, 10 predicted proteins | sample OrgsoiDNA_201058_FD_89679 | JGI IMG/M metagenome (GOLD analysis project Ga0105854, IMG submission 89679) | Permafrost soil microbial communities from the Arctic, to analyse light accelerated degradation of dissolved organic matter (DOM) -... | ecosystem: Environmental > Terrestrial > Soil >... | reverse complement strand
GGTCGGGAGCGGCCCGGGCTCGGCGGTCAGGAACCGGATCGCGAGCGGCTGCGTGAAGCGCGGCAGCACGAGCTCGTCGGGCAGCTCGTCTCCGAGCGCGATACGGAGCTGCACCTCGACGAGGTCGACGCCGGTCGCCCAGCGGACGAGATCGGCCATCTGCCCGCCCGGAACCCGCGCGGCGCACTCGACGACGACCACGCGCCCGTCGGGCGCAGCGATCAGCTGCGGAAACGCGATGCCAGTCCGCAGGCCGAGCGCGTGCACCGTGTGCGTCGCGATGCGCTCCGATTCGGTCAGCTGTTCGCCGTAGATGGTCGCGGGATAGACGTGGATCCACCCGACGCCGAAGCCCACACCCGGCGGCCGGAGACGGTCGGAGAGCGTCAGCGGGATCGACTCGCCGCCGCGTGCCACCACGATCCCGTTCATCTCGAGCCCCTCGACGTATTCCTCGAGGATCGCCTCGCCGCTCGGAGACGCCGCGAGCGCCTCGTGCAGGTGCGCATCGACATCGTCGAGCGATTCGACGCGGAACACGCCGCGCTGCCCGCCCGAGTCGGCCGGCTTCAGCACGGCGGGGAAGCCCACCTCGCCGGCGGCGCGCCGGCGCTCTGAGATCGAGCGCACCGCCGCGAAGCGCGGCTGCGGCACGCCCGCGTCGGCGAGACGCGCGCGCATCGCGACCTTGTGCGTCATCAGGTGCGCAGTCTCGACGCCGATCCCGGGCAGCCCGCGCGCCTCGGCGACCGCCGCGACCACCGGCACCGCGCGGTCGGCGCTGACCGTCAGGACGCCGTCGAGCTTCAGGCGCGCGGTCGCCTTCAGAACCGCGTCGACGTCGGCGAAGTCGACGACCTTCGCGATGTCGGCCTCCTTCAGGCCCGGCGCGTCCGGATTGCGGTCGACGGCCGCGACCCGCAGCCCCAGTTCCTTCGCCTGCATGATCGCGCGACGCTGGTGGCGGCCCGCGCCGACGAAGAGAACGGTTCTCACGGCGCGATGCTACTGCGGAGCGATCGCCGCGCTGACGAGCTTCAGCACGGCGTCCGGGTCCGGTGGGTAGCCGGCGGTCACATGGATGACGACTCCGTCGAGGACGAGGCCGAGGAACTGGCCGAGCGCGTCGGCGGAGAGATCGTGTCGAAGCTCGCCGTCCTGCTGCATCTGTTCGACGTGGGCGCTCAGCCGCTCGCTCAGCTCGGGGTTGCGCTGCGCCCACTGCTCCCGGAGGACCGGCTCGGTTCGCAGCTTGTTCGTCAGCTCGAAGTAGACGCCGAGCCAGTCCGGGCTCTCCGAGACCATCAGCCGGACGACGGCGCCGAAGCCCTCGGCAAGCCAGAGCTCGCCGATCCGGGCGTGGTCCTGCTCGGCGAGCGCGTAGAAGAGCGACCATTTGTCCGGGAAGTAGCTGAAGATCGCGCCGCGCGACAGCCCGATCTCCTTCTCGAGCCGGACGACGGTCGCGCGCTGGTAACCGAAGCGCGCGAACGCGCGGCGTGCGCCCTCGAGGATCTGGGTGCGCTTCTCCGCCCGGTGGGCGTCGCTGACCTTCGGCACCGGACCCACTTTACAAAAACGTACGAACGTACTATTTTATTCACGGTGAAGAGCTCACGCACCCTGATCGCTCTCGTCGCCGCCGAGGTCGTCTCCAGCACGGGGACGGCGATGACCTTCGTCGCACTGCCCTGGTTCGTGCTCGTGACGAGCGGCTCCGCGTCGCGGATGAGTGTCGTGCTCGCGGTCGAGATCGCGCCGATGGCGCTGCTCGGGATCCCCAGCGGCTCGCTGATCGGCCGCCTCGGCGCCCGCACGACACTGCTCCTCTCGGATCTCTTGCGCGCGCCGCTGATCGCGCTCGTCCCCCTCCTCCACTGGACCGGCCACCTGTCGTTCGGCCTCTTGCTCGCGATCGTGTTCCTCGTCGGGACGTTCACCGCGCCGTACTTCGCCTCCCAGCGCGTGATCATTCCCGAGCTCTTCGGCGACGACGAGACGACGGTTGGGAAGGCCTCGGGGCTCTTCGGCGGTGCCACGCAGCTGACGCTCGTCATCGGCCCGGCGTTCGCAGGCGCGCTCGTCGCGTCGATCGGGGCGGCCGGCGTGCTCGTCGTCGACGGCGCGACGTACCTCTTCGCGTTCGCGTGTGTGTTCCTGCTCGTCCGGGGCGGACAGCGACAGCCGGCGGACGAGGACGCCCGCGGTGTGTTCGCCGGCATCCGCTACCTGGCGCGGGACCGCCTGCTCGGGCCGATGACGGTGACGATCATCGTGCTCGACGGTGCGTCCGGTGCGATCGCGGTTGCTGTGCCGCTGCTCGCGTTCACGCGCTACCACCGCGACCCGCATATCGCCGGGTGGCTCTTCACCGGCTTCGGAGTCGGCGCCGTCATCGGCTCGCTCGCGGTGATCAAGCTGCTCGACCGCTTCCCACCTTTGCGTCTCGCGAGCGTGGCGATCGTGCTCGCCACCCTGCCGCTCTGGGTGATCGCCGTCAATATCCCGTGGCCGGCCGCGTGCGCCGCCGTCGTCGTTTGCGGGTTCTTCGTCCCGATGGTGAACGCGCCGGTGATGGGGATGCTCTCGACGCGGCCCCCGGTCGCACTGCGGGCGAAGGTGATGACCGCCGTCCTGACTGCGAGCGGCCTCGGCAGCCCGGTCGGGCGGCTCGTCGTCGGCCCCGTCTTTCGCTCGGCGGGCAACGAAGGGGTCTGGCTCGCGATCTCCGGCGGCCTGTCCGTCGGCGCCGTGCTCTGGATCGTCGCCGCGGCGCGCGGCTCAGCCGCTGAAGCGGCGGGGCTCGTCGGGATACCGCCGGTCCCGGACGGCGAGCCGTAGGCGGGCGGAGACGCGCCGCGGCCGCTACTTGCGCGCGATCAGTGCGTAGTCGAGCGGCGCGAAGAGCTGCTCGCTCACGCGTGCGTCCTCGTGCGGCGGCGGCGCGTTGAGGTATCGGATCTCGGTCTCGGCGAATCCGGCGTGGCGAGCGAGCAGCTCGAGCGTCTCGGGCACCAGCGGCTGGGCGTGCGTCAGGTCGGCGAAGTAGTGGCGCAGCGCGGCGGGTGAGGTGGGGTTGATCGTCTCGGCAACGAGGAGGCCGCCGGGACGCAGCGCACGCAGCGCCAGCTCGAGGAACCGGCCAAGCGCGGGCGGTGGCAGGTGCTCGACAACCTGCAACGCGGTCACCGCGCCGAGCGACCCCTCGTCCACCGAAGAGAGCGCTTCGAGCAGGTCGGCCTGTTGCACGTCCAGTCCCTCGCCTCGCGCGAACGCGACCATGTCCGCGTCCGCGTCGATGCCCCTCGCCGCGATCCCTGCGTCGCGCAGCACCACGAGCAGTTCGCCGCGGCCGCAGCCGACGTCGACCACCGGCTCCTGCCCCTGCAGTACCTCGGCATACGGCTCCTGCCGCTTCCGGATCTCATCGGCCGGCCCGCGCATTCGCGTCTCGTAGGCGAAGTAATCCGGCAACGCGTCCTGGCGGGGCTGCCCGGCGACGCTGCGCGGAGCAGCGTCGCGGCGCTCTAGACGCAGCAGCCGCTCTTCGAGCTCGCGCGCTCTCCGCTCGGCTGCCTCGGCCCGGGCCATGGCGGCGTCGAGCCGCTCGGACAGAGCATCGGTTACGCGCAGGATCGCGTCATTGAAGACGCGCTGGGCGCGCGCAAGCGGCTCGGCGGCACGCAGCAGGCGCCGGCGCAGCCGCCTCGCGCCGGCTGGCACCGCCTCGACCGTCCGCGCCGCCTCGGCTTGCGCCCTTGGGTCCACGTGCAGACCCTAAGGCTAGTCTTCCCGCGATGCTCGAGGGCAAGCGGATCTTCATCACCGGCGGCGCCGGCTTCATCGGAACGACGCTCGCGCGCGAACTGGTCGACCGCAACACGGTGATCGCATACGACAACCTGCACCGCGACTCGCTCTCCGGCACCGACCTTGCCGACCACCAAAACTACGAGCTGATCGAGGGCGACATCCTCGACCCCGACTCGCTGCGCGCCGCCGCCGAGGGAGCAACCCATTTCGTCCACTGTGCGGCGATCGCCGGCGTCGACACCGTGCTCGCAAGCCCGGTGCGGACGATGCGCGTGAACGTGATCGGTACGTACAACGCGCTCGAAGCGGCGCTCGCGACGCTCCCGACGCTCGAGCGCTTCATCGACTTCTCGACGAGCGAGGTCTTCGGGACGCATGCGTATCGCGTGCAGGAGGGGGAGGTCTCGACGATCGGCTCAGTCGGTGAGGCGCGCTGGACGTACGCCGTCTCGAAGCTCGCCGGCGAGCACATGGCGCACGCCTACCACGACGAGCTCGGCCTGCCCGCCGTCACCGTGCACCCGTTCAACGTCTTCGGTCCGCACCAGATCGGCGGCGGCGCGATTCGCGCGTTCATCGAGGGCGCGCTCGCCGGCCGCGCCCTCACGATCCACGGCGACGGATCGCAGATCCGCGCGTGGTGCTACGTCACCGACATGGTCAGCGGCGTGCTCGCGTGCCTCGAGCATCCGGAGGCGGTCGGCCAGGCGTTCAACATCGGCAACCCGCGGTCGGCGGTGACGATCTTCGACCTCGCGCACCGGATCAAGCGCCTCTCGGGCGCCACCGGCGAGATCACCTTCCAGCCGCTCCACTACGCCGACGTCGAGCTCCGCATCCCGAATGTCGAGAAGGCGCGTGAGGTGCTCGGCTGGGAGCCGCTCGTCGACCTCGACGAGGGTCTCGAGAAGACGATCGCGTGGTACAGAGAGAAGACGCCGGTATCCGTCTAGGCTGGCCCGACCTTGGCGAGGCAGAGCTCGCCGAGGTCGCGCAGGTCCTGGAGAGCGGCACGCTCACCATGGGCCCGAAAGTGGCCGAGTTCGAGGCGGAGATCGCGCGCATCTGCGAGGTCGAACACGCCGTCGCCGTCACCTCGGGTACCGCGGCGCTGCACCTGGCCGTGCTCGCGCTCGGGCTCGAGCCGGGTGACGAGATCGTCGTGCCCGCCTACACCTTTCCGGCGACCGCGAACGTCGTCACCCTCTGCGGCCTGAAGCCGGTGCTCGTCGACGTCGACCCGGAGACGATGAACATCGACCCGTCGCGGATCGAGGTCGGCCCGCGCACGAAGGCGATCCTCGGCGTGCACCTCTTCGGCCGGCCGCTGCGCATGCACGAGCTGCCCGAGGGCGTCGCCGTGCTCGAGGATGCCGCGGGCGCGCTCGGCGCGCGCTACCGCGGCCGGGCGTGCGGCGGGCTCGGCGTGGCGGGCTGCCTGAGCTTCCATCCCCGCAAGATCGTCACGACCGGTGAGGGCGGGGCGGTCACGACCGACGACGAGCGCGTCGCCGCCTCCGTGCGCCAGATGCGCAACCACGGCTGGCGGTCGATCGTCCCCGCCGACATGCCGGTGCCGGGCTTCAACTACCGCCTCTCGGACATCCTCTGCGCCGTCGGGATTCCGCAGGCGCGCCGGCTCGACGAGCTGCTCGCCGAGCGCACCCGCGTCGCCGACGGCTACACCGAAAGGCTCCGCGGCCTACCGCTCGAGCTCCCCGTCGCCGACGAGGGCGACATCCACGGCTGGCAGGCCTACGTCCTCCAGCTCGACGACCGCGACCGTGTGCTCGCAGCGCTTCGGGCCCAGGGGATCGAGGCGCAGATCGGCACCTACTCGCTGCCGCTCCTCGGCGCCTACCAAGGCGAGGGCGAGTTCCCCGGCGCGAGGCGCGTCTTCGAGCGGGCGCTCGCGCTGCCCTTCCACACCCGGCTCACCGATTCCGACCTCGATCGGGTGACCGCGGCGCTTGACAAGCTAGTAAGTAGTCACTAAGCTACCAAGATGGTCGTCACCCACGAACGGAAGAGCAAGGACGAGCGCCGCGAGGAGATCCTCGACGCGGCCGTCGCGGTCTTCGCCGAGCGGGGGCTCCACGGGGCCTCCACCGACGAGATCGCCCGGCTCGCAGGCATCTCGCAGCCCTACGTCTACCGCCTCTTCGGGACGAAGAAGGAGCTCTACGTTTCCGTGGTCGCGCGGTGCTTCCGCCAGACGCTCGAGATCTTCCAGCGTGCCGCGGAGGGCAAGCGCGGCGAAGCGGCTCTGCAGGCGATCGGCGAGGCTTACGGGCAGCTGCTCGAGTCTGACCGGGTCTACCTGCAGGCGCAGATGCAGGCCTATGCGGCCTGCGCCGACCCGGAGATCTGCGCCGTCGTCCGCAACGGTTACGGCGATCTCGTCAGCTACGTGCAGCGCGTCTCGGGCGTCTCGCAGAAGGAACTCGCCGAGTTCTTCTCGCACGGGATGCTGATGAACACCCTGGCCTCGATGAACGCACCGGCCGACGACTGGGGCCGGCGGCTCATCGAGGGTTGCAAGTCCGAATAAGCACTCTTTTTTTCGCTCAGGAGGTAAGTAATGGCTTACAAACAGCAAATGTGGTGGACGTTCGCGATCACCTCGCTCGCGCTCTTCATGGTCACGCTCGACAACCTCGTCGTGACGACGGCGCTGCCAGTGATCCGGCTCGACCTGCACTCCGGCCTCAGCGGCCTCGAGTGGACTGTCAACGCCTACACGCTCACGTTCGCCGTACTGCTCCTCACGGGCGCGGCGCTCGGTGACCGCTTCGGGCGGCGCCGGGTCTTCACGATCGGGCTTTCGATCTTCACGCTCGCGTCCGCGGCGGCGGCGCTCGCGCCGTCGATCGGCGCACTCGACGCTGCGCGCGCCGTGCAGGGCCTCGGCGGCGCGCTCGTGCTGCCGCTGACGCTGACGATCCTCTCCGCCGCTGTTCCGGCCGAGCGGCGCGGCCTCGCGCTCGGTGCGTGGGGCGGCATCAGCGGCCTCGCGGTCGCGCTCGGCCCGCTCGTCGGCGGCGCCGTCGTCAGTGGCATCTCGTGGCACTGGATCTTCTGGCTGAACGTGCCGATCGGCGCCGTGCTGATCCCGCTTGCGTGGTCGCGCCTCGCCGAGAGCCACGGACCGACGACCCGCCTCGATCTGCCCGGCCTCGGCCTGGCGAGCGCGGGCCTCTTCGGGCTCGTCTGGGGGCTCGTTCGCGGTAACTCCGTCGGCTGGGCCTCGCCGGAGATCGCCGGTGCGCTCGTTGCCGGGCTCGCGCTGCTCGCCGCATTCGTCTGGTGGGAGCTCCGCACCCAGACGCCGATGTTGCCGATGCGTTTCTTCCGCAACCGCACGTTCGCGCTCGCGAACATCTCGAGCCTCTTCATGTTCTTCGGGATGTTCGGCTCGATCTTCCTGCTGGCCCAGTTCTTCCAGACGGTGCAGGGTTACTCGCCGCTTCAGTCGGGGCTGCGGATCCTGCCGTGGACGGCAATGCCGATCTTCATCTCCCCGATCGCAGGTGCGCTCTCCGACAAGGTCGGCGGCGAGAAGCTGATGGGCCTCGGCCTGGCGCTTCAGGCCGCGGGGCTCGCGTGGATCGCGGCGGTCTCGTCGCCCACGGTTCCCTACAGCTCGATGGTGATCCCGTTCATCCTCTCGGGTGCGGGGATGGCGCTCTTCTTCGCGCCGGTCGCGAACGTCGTCCTCTCGGCCGTGCGGCCGGAGGAGGAAGGGCAGGCTTCGGGCGCCAACAACGCGGTGCGCGAACTGGGCGGCGTCTTCGGCGTCGCGATCCTCGCGTCGCTCTTCGCGCACTACGGCGGCTACCGCACCGGCACCTCGTTCGTCGACGGGATGACCCCGGCCGTCTACGTCGGCGCCGTGGTCGTCGCGCTCGGCTCGCTCGCCGCCTTCGGGATCAAGCGTTCCCGTCGCAGCGAGGTCGAGGCGCTCGCGCCTTCGTACGAGCCCGCGGCCTAGTCGTTTCGGAACTCAGGAACCTGGTTCGCAAACCCGGCGAACCAGGTTCTCGGGTTGCTCGGGAGGCCGTGTCAGATCTCGAACCTGAGCCGGCTCGCGGCTACCGCCACGGCGTCCGCGACCGCGGCGAGCACGCCGAAGGAGACGCGCAGGCTGGTCGCCTGCGCGATGCCGCCGACGAGAGGCGGCCCGACGAGCAGGCCGAGGTAGCCGATCGTCGTCACCGTCGCGACCGCCGTCCCTGCATCGCGGTGACGGCCGGCGAAGCCGAAGACGATCGGCGCGTTCAGTGAGATGCCTGCTCCGCCGAGCGCGAAGCCCACCGGGCCGACCGGTGCGTTCGGCGCGGCCGCGGCGATCGTGCAGCCGATCGCTGCGAGCGCGGCGCCGCCGCCGAGCAGTGCGCGGTCGGAGAACCGGCCGGCTGCCTGGCCGAAGAAGCGCCCGAGCGCCATCGACCCGCCGAAGACTCCCGGCCCGAGGCCGCTGACCGCGGGCCTTGCGTGCAGCTGGCGCTCGAGGAAGAGCGCGCTCCAGCTCTCGATTCCCCCTTCGACGACGAAGGCGATCGCCCCGACGACCCCGATCAGGACGAGGCCGGGCGCGAAGCGAAGGACGCGTGTCGGTTCGGCGTGCACGCGGGCGTGGTCGCCCGCGACGGCGAGGGCCGTCAGCGCGATGCAGACGGAGACGGCGAGGAGGATCGGCTCGCGACCGACGCCGCGCCGCGCGCCAGACCGGCGCCGACCGCCCCGACGAGCACGCCCAACGAGTAGGTGCCGTGCGCGAAGGGCTGGAGCCTCCGGCCGGTCCCGTTCTCGATGCGGCCGATGTTGGCGTTGATCGAGACGTCGACGAGCCCCGCGCCCATGCCGCACGCGGCAGCGTGAGCACGAGCGCAGGGAGGGATGTCGCGAGGCCCGGCAGGATCGTCGCGACCGCGAACACCGTGCAGCCGACCGCGACCGAGCGCGCCCCAAAACGGTCGATCGCGCGCGGCGCGGCGAGGAACATCACCGGGATCGATCCGAGCGCGACAAAGAGCATCGCGACGCCGAGCGCGCCCTTCGACGTGCCGGTCGCGTTCTGGACGCTCGGCAGCACCGCCGCCCAGGCGCCCCAGAAGAGCCCGAGCGTGAGGAACCCCGCAAGCGTCGGCCCGCGGCGCGGGAGCGCGGCGGCGTCAGTCAGCGGAGGCGTCAGACACCAGCTCGTAGCTCGTACGCCGCAACGAGTTCGCCGCCTCGCCCCGGGCCCGTTTCGCGCAACCGCATGCCGAGCTTCTCGGCGACGCGGCGGGAGGCGGTGTTCGCAGCCTGCAGGTAGGAGGTGAAATGAGTGACGCCGCGCCGCTCGAGGAGATCGGCGACGACGAGGCGTGCTGCTTCGGTGGCGAGGCCTTCCCCCCAGCGCTCGGGGACCACGAGCCAGCCGAAGTCGGGACTGGCGGGGTCGCGCGCCGAGGGCACTGCCACGATCACGCCGATGAATGCACCGGCGAGCGTGCGGACACACCAACTGCCGAATCCGTGCTGACGCCAGGCGGCACACGACGCGTCGAGTTCCGCCCGCGACTGCTCGAGGGACAGCGGCAGGCCGGTCCTCGAGTACACGCGCGTGCGCGGGTCAGATCGAAGGCCTGCGTACTCACCGAGGTCGCTCTCCGCGAGCGGCGTGAGTCGAAGCCGCTTGGATCGGAGGGGATTCGCCTCCCAGCCTGCCGGCAACTCGGGCACCGGCCACGAGGGGTCCGGCTCGAAGTTCTCCCAACCCGTCGGCCAGGGCGGGCGCGCCAGTACGCGCTCTGCTTCTGCGCGAACCTCGCCCGCGTCGAGGTACCCCGCGCGCGCCGCCTCCTCCAGTTCGTCCTCGTCCTTCCAGCGCACCGCCCCGCCCGGCTCGATGACGAGGTCGAGCTTCTCGTCCACCAGGTCGAAGCACGCACCGTGCCAGGCGCTCTCACGCTCGAAGTTCACGTACCAGCTCTCGAAGACGCCCCCGCGGAAGTTGAGCCAGAGCGAATACCGGTCGCCGGGGCGGACGAGGACCACCGCGGCGGTTGCCGACGGGCTGTATTCGAGCGCCCAGTCCCGGTCGCCTGGAATCCGCAGCTGGCGCCCGTCCGCGAACGGCCGGTACCACGGGCCCTGTTCGGGATGCCAGAGGACGTCGAAGTCGTCGCGACTGCCGACGCGGCGCGCAGCGCCGATCCGCCACACCTTGTCGCGATGCAGTTCACGGAGCGCGACGTTCATGCCGCGGCCCGCTTCCGGGCGGTCTCCGAGCCGGTGTCTGACACGGGACGTGTCGTCACGGCCACGAGGTTCTCACGCAGGTGCGGCGGTGTGCGTCACAGTTGGTGGTGAGGCGAGCGTTATTCTCGGACGGTGCGCGGTGCGCGGTGCTCGGTGTGCGGTGTGCGGTGCGCGGTGCGCGGTGCGCGGTGCGCGGTGCCCGGTGCCCGGTGCCCGGTGCCCGGTGCCCGGTGCCCGGTCCCCAGTGCCCAGTGCCCAGTGAACAGGGAACGGTGCCCGGACATGAGGTGAGCGCCGAGACGTAAGAGAAAGATGGTCGCCACGTGAAGGGTGCCGTCGCGGTCGCGCTGCTCTGCTCATTGCTGG
>Ga0105854_1001284_pt1 | contig 10430 bp, 9 predicted proteins | sample OrgsoiDNA_201058_FD_89679 | JGI IMG/M metagenome (GOLD analysis project Ga0105854, IMG submission 89679) | Permafrost soil microbial communities from the Arctic, to analyse light accelerated degradation of dissolved organic matter (DOM) -... | ecosystem: Environmental > Terrestrial > Soil >... | reverse complement strand
GTCAACGTCATCGGCCACGACAACATCCTCAAGATCGTGGACCTCAGCGTCACCGACGACGGCCGTCATTACTTCGTGATGGAATACCTGCACGGCAAGTCGATGCAGGACCTGCAGCACGACGGCCAGCCGGTGCCGCTGGAAGTGGCTGGCCCGATCCTGCTGCAAGTTTGCGACGCGCTCGAAGCGGCGCACCGCAAGGGCATCGTCCATCGCGACTTGAAGCCCGACAACGTCTATTTGATCTCGCTCAACGGCAAGAAGAACTTCGTCAAGGTGGTGGACTTCGGCATCGCGCGCCTCACCGACGACGACGGCGTGTCCAGCGGCAAGACCGTCACCGGTATGGTGATGGGCACGCCCGCGTACATGAGTCCGGAGCAGGGCTCGGGCGCGCTCGATCAGATCGACGGACGCAGCGACGTTTATTCGCTGGGCATCATGATGTATCAATTGGCAACCGGAGAGTTGCCCTTCAAGGGCTCGAACTTCGGCGAGATCCTGGTTGGGCATCTGCAGCAGGAGGTGCCGTCGCCGCACCAGTTGAATCCGGCCATTCCCGAGCAGTACGAGCGCCTCATTCTCCGTTGTCTTGCGAAGCCGCAGGACGATCGCTACCAGTCCATGCGTGAGCTGAAGGCCGCCATCGCCGAGTGCATGGACGAGCTGGGCATCGACCAGGGATTGCCATCGGCCGATCAGACCGACGAGAACCCGGGCGATACCGTTCCGCAGCAGCGCACGCCGGCGCGGAGCTCCAAGCCGCCTTCGCGGCCGTCCAATCCGAGCGTTCGCGCGAGCAATCCGGGAACGCGCCCGAAGCCGCGCACCTCGCAGCCTCCGACGCAGATGCACGTGCCGGCCAGACGCGGCACGGGGCTGATCGCGGCGCTGATCGGCGGCGGAGTGGCCGCGGCGGCAGTGGTGACTTTGATGCTGGCGCAGAATGCCGGCGAGCGGGCGGAGCAGAAGACGCGCGAGGACGCGCGAGCCGCCCGGGTTGCCGCGATGGCGCTCGCCGCGAAGCAGGAGGAGGAAGCTCCGGTCGCTCTCTCGCTGCAAGCCGATCCTGAGGGTACGGCGGTGGTGGTGACCTGGCCGCAGGGCGAGAAGCGCGGCGCGGCGCCGTTGAGCGTCGAGGTTCCGCGCAATGCCAGGGTGCGGTTCGAGCTCAGCAAGCCCGGCTACTCGAACTCCACCATGGACATGCTCGCCGATCAGCCCCAGACGGTGCGCGTCGCGCTGGAGAAGCAGCCGCCAGCTGTCGCCGAAGCTCCCGCAACTGCTTCCGACGACAAGCCGAAGCACGCCTCGCGCCACAAGCCAGGTCCGGCGAGGCCTGGCGAGCCCAAGGCCCCCAAAGACGGTCTCATCGACATGGACGACAAGTAGCGGTTTTGCTGTACAAGGCCCGCGTGGAACACCGATACGGGCTCCTACCCGCTGACATCGCGCGACTCTTCGACACGACCGAAGAAGTTGGCCGCAAGGTCCTGTCGGCCGCCGTCCTACGCGGCGAGCGCGATCTCGCGGGCGTGCGCGGCGTGCGCAAGGCGCTCTTGGAAAAGATCGCCGTCGAGACCAGCGTGGAGCCGCTGCGCATCGTGCAGCGCGCGACCGCTCCAGACGGCTTCGTCAAATACCTCTTCGAGCTGCACGACGGCGCGCGCATCGAAGCCGTCCGCATCCCGGTGCCCTGCGAAGTGCCGGGCGCGGACCTGGCGCAGTTCGAAGGCAAGGAGAAGAAATACATCGTCTGCATCTCCTCCCAGGCCGGGTGCGCGCTCGCGTGCTCTTTCTGCGCCACCGGCGCGCTCGGCTTTCAGCGCAACCTGACCGCGGCCGAGATCGTCGGCCAGGTCATCACCGTCCGCGCGGAGGCCGATCGTCCGGTACGGGGCGTCGTCTTCATGGGCATGGGCGAGCCGTTCCTGAACTACGAGCAGGTCATCCGCGCGGCGAAGATCCTCTGCCATCCGGCCGGCGGCTGCATCGACGGGCGCAGCATCACCATCTCCACCGCCGGCATCGTTCCGCAGATCCGCCGCTTCACCGAAGAGGGCCACAAGTTCCGCCTCGCCGTTTCGCTCACGCACGCGGTGCCCAAGAAGCGCCTGCAGTTGATGCCCATCGAAGGCATTCATTCCACCTTCGAGTTGGTGGCCGCGCTGCACGATCACGCCCGCGCCCGCCGCACGCGCGTCCTGGTCGAGTATGTCCTGCTCGGCGGCGTCAACGATTCGCCCGAAGACGCGCGCGCCCTGGCTGCCTTGCTCGACCCCAAGCTGGTGAAGGTGGACCTCATCGACGTGAACCCGTTCCCGAGCGGGCCGGACTTCGTCCGTTCGTCGCGGGGAGCGCGCTCGGCCTTCCTGGACGTGCTCTCGGGGGCGCGCGTTTCGTTCGCAATCCGATACTCCGGAGGCCAGGAAGTGGCCGCGGGATGTGGCCAATTGTCGGCGGCGGGCGGCCGACAAGGCGCTCGGCTGCTGTAGAAATTACCTTGAATAGGTGGCCGCGGGTCTCCGTCCCAAGGTCCAAGATCCGAGGTTGGAAAACCGCCTATGAAAACATTCATCCTGACCGCCGCAGCGATTTTGATTGCAGTGCCTCTAGCCGCCCGCGCGGACCCGGTCGCGAACGTCCAGCAGGGCGCGTTGTCGTTCACGCCGTCGGCAACAGGCGCGGTCCCGCTCGATCAGCGCGGCTATGGGTCGGATACACCGTACCAGCGACGCGGCTATTCCGAAGATGACCCGCCTCCGTATGGACAGCGGCGCTGGCAGGCGCGGCAAGGTCTCCTCCTCTCGCTGGGTCTAGGCGGCGGGTCGATGTACATGTCCACCGAAGATGCGCGCCGCGTCGGGGCCCTCGACCTCAACGCCCGCCTCGGCTACGGCTTCTCAGACCGCTTCCAGATGTTCATGGAGCTCAACACCGACGCCGCGCACTTCTCCAGCACCGGCGACGACGTGGCCTCCTGGACCTTCACGCTGCGCGGACAGACCGTCCTCATCGGCGACCGCCAGGGCAACGGCCTCAACATCAACTTCGGCGCCGGCATCGGCGGCGTGACCTACAACGGCGGCACCTTCGGCGCGCAGGACTCGTCCACCGGGCTCGCGCTCGCCGGCGGTATTTCCTACAGCGCGCGCGTCGCGCGCAATTTCGCGCTCGAGCCCGAATTCTTCGTCAACTGGCACGCCATCCCGCACGACTTCGACCGCAACCAGGACGTCTCCAGCACCTACGGCCTGCGGATGAACTTCGTCTGGTATCTGCATTGAAGCTCTAAACGAAACCGCCCGTGCGCTTGAGCAGGAAGCGGCGGGCGGCTCCGTGGTGTTTCGGATCTGGGTGTCAGACTTTCCGGACGTTCGCCGCCTGCGGGCCTTTCGGACCCTCGGTGACCTCGTACTCCACCTTCTGGCCTTCTGCGAGGCTGCGGAAACCCTCCATCTGAACGGCGGTGTGGTGGACGAACACGTCCTTGCCGCCACCGTCGGGAGTGATGAAGCCGTAGCCCTTCGCGTCGTTGAACCACTTTACGGTCCCAGTCGCCATTCCGGTTCTGCCTTTCGCAAGCGGCTCCCATGTCGGGCGCCTTGGTGCTGTCACTGCATTAACCGGCGCAAATCGAAAAAGCTTCACACCAGCCCTACCGAGGATAGGGACAGGCGCGCGTGGGTTTCAAGGGGGAGGCCCCGTAACCTTGGTTGACTGGCTAACCTTGCTTGGCTGCAGGCTCAGCGGCTCCCGAGCGCGTTTCTCCCAGTGCCCAGGCACCTGCGGGATGACGGGCGAGCAGGGCGGCCTCCTCGAAGGAAAGCGTAGCCGTACGCACTACGGCAAGGGTCGGATGCGGTAGCACCAATTGAACGCCGCCGCCGGGCAATGACCGCACCCGAGGCCGTCTGCCGTTCTCGCGCAACTTTTCCAGATGCGCTTCGAGGTCGCGCAAGTGCCGATCGATGCGCAGCGCGCGCCGCGACTCGCCCTCGAAAGCATGGAAGTGCTTGTTGCGTGACAGCGGACGGGCCTCGTCGTGGAGGCGCTGAACGAGGCGGTAGAGGAACTCGCGCATCCCCTTGAATCTATCACGCGAGCGCGGCGCGGAAGCGCGAAGAAAAGTACGCAGCTCAGGGAGAAGTACGAATCGTTCGGGCGGTCTGTTCGAGGAGCTTGTCGCCCTCATCGCCGCGGCAGAATGGGTCGGCGCAGGCCATCTGGATGATCAAGCGGCCCGGACCATCGCTTGCCGCGAGCACGGTATGGTCTTCGCCGCTGGCGGTCTTCTCGCGCTCGCGGATCCAGGTCCGGCCGCCGATGCTGATGGTCTGGGCTGAAGCAGCTTCGGGCAGCGGCTCCCGCTCGCGCCTGACGAAGATTTCCGCAGCCCCGGGAAGCTCCGCATGACCCGGCCCGGTGGGAAGCAGTCCGCTGATCTGCGCCTCGACGCCGGGGCCCCGCAGCAGTGCGGCTTTGGCTTGACGGCTCGCGTGAAAGCGGCTCCTTCCATCGAGGCCAACACCAGCACGCTCGCGACGACGAACCATTGTATGGGCTTCTGCCACCATCCGCGCGGCAGCGATCCTTGTGGCGCCAGCGTGCCCAAAATGAAGCCGAAAAAGAGCCCGCCGAGGTGAGCGGCGTTGTCCACGGGGAAGCTGAAGGCGATATAGACGTTGATGAGCAGATTTAAAATGAGCTGGCGCATGAGCACCCGCCGCGCCGCCGGCGAGAAGCGATGCCGGGTCCGCCAGGCAAAGGCGAGGGCCGCTCCGAAGAGTCCCATCACGCCGCCCGACGCGCCGGCCGCGAGCAATTCGTCATGCCCGCGCAGGACAGCCCAGCCGACGCTGGCGGCGCCTCCCGCGATGGAGGTCGCGGAGAAGAATCCCAGCGCCAGATTCGAGCCGAACGCGAGCTCGAGTTGCGGCAGCAGGATCCACAGCGACCAGCAATTCGCTGCGATGTGCAGCCAGCCGATGTGCAGAAATGCGTACGAGCCGAGTCGCCAGTAGTCGCCATCGCGAATGGCCGGCAGGTAGAGCGCGCCCATGCGGATCAGCGCGACGCCGCTCTCCACCGACGCGTCGTGGCCGACGATGCCTTCGGCAAGAAAAGCGAGCGCCAGCGCCACGAGCAGCGCGTAGGTCACCGGCAGGAACGGGCGCTTGGGCAGCGGCTCGGGCGGTGGCGGCGGCGGGGGTGGCAGCACGCCGAACGGATCGCTCACAGCCCGCTTTCCACCGCGTCGCGCAGCTTGCGAGAGACCGGAGCCAGCGGCCCGACCGCCACCGCCGTCATCGACTCGCGGCGGAAGTATTGCCGGGCGACGCGGCGCAGATCGGCGGCAGTAACCTTTTCGATGCGCGCGATCCACTGCTCGAACGTCTCGGCCGTCGGGCGCAGCAGCTCTCCGCCGCCGAACCAGCCGATCATCTCCGCCGGCGAATCGAGCGAGAACTCGAGCCACATGTGGGTCTTCTTCTTCGCGCGCGTGAGCTCCTCGTCGGGCACGTCGGTGTCGCGCAGATCGGCGAGCAGCTTCAAGAGCTCGGTGAGCGCGGCCGGGGCCTTCCGCGGAGCGCAGGCGCAGCCAACCTCGAAGACGCTGCAGTCGGAGAAGCCTTCCATGCCCGCGCCCACCGAATAGGCGAGCGCCTTCTTCTCCACCAGCTCGAGCTGCATGCGCGAGGCGAGGCCGTCGTCGAGGATGCGCTTCACGATCCGCAGCGCGGGAAAATCCTCGTGGTCCTCGTGCGGCCCGCGAAAGCAGATCGACAGCTCGGCCTGCGACTCCTTGTGCTCCACCGCGATCAGCTGCGGACCGAGCGGCGGCTCCGGCGGCGGCTCGTCGCGCAGCACCTCGCCTTTGGGCAGCTTGCCGAAGTGCTGCTGCGCCAGATCCACAATCTGCGAATGCTTGAATGGCCCCGCGACGGCCAATACCAGATTTCGCGCGCCGTAGGCCTTCTCGTGCTGCGCGCGAACGTCGGCTTCGGTGAGACCGCCTACGCTCTCGCGCGTGCCGGCTATCTTGAGGCCCAGCGCATGCCCCGGAAAGAGCGCGCGCTTGGCCAGGTTGTCGACGTCGATGTCGCGCCCATCCTCGTCCACCTCATCGAGGATCTCTTCGAGGATGACCTCGCGCTCGAGCTCGATCTCCTTGAAGAGCGGCCTCGAGAGCATGTCGCCGAGTACGGCCATCGGCGCATCGATGCGCGAGGGATGCAGCGGCGAAAAATAGTAGCCGTGGTCGCGGGTGGTGACGCCGTTGAGCGACCCGCCGCAGTCCTCGACCAGCGCGTTCATGGCCCTGCCGTCGGGGTAGCCCTCGCTGCCGCGGAAGAAGAGGTGCTCCATGAAATGCGAGACGCCGTTGCGGCGCGGGTCTTCGTGGCGGGAGCCTGCCCGCACGTAGACCGCTACCATGCCGCTGTGTAGATGGGAGAGCTCGGCTGTCACTACGCGCAGCCCGTTGTCGAGCACGGTCTTCTGGGAGAGGTCTTTCAAGGGGCGCGGAGGATATGCGCCGCGTCAGGCCTGCGCAATCGCTAGCGCCTCATTCTGCTGCGGGGCCACCGGCAGTCGCAAAGTGAAAGCAGTGCCGCGGCCGGGCTCGCTCTCGCAGGAGAGGAGGCCGCCGTGCTCCTGGGCAATCTCCTGAGACATGGCGAGCCCCAGGCCGGTGCCGCGCTCCTTGGTGGTGAAGAAGGGGTCGAAGATGCGCTGCAGCCTCTCTTTGGGGATGCCGGGGCCGGTATCGCGCACTTCCATCAGAACCAGCGCGTCGCCTTCGCGGGTGGAGACGCGCAAAGAGCCGCCGGAAGGCATCGCCTCGCGCGCGTTGCGGACGAGGTTCAGGAGCAGCTGGCGAAGCTGGGCGACGTCGGCGTGGACCAGCGGCAGCGATGGCGAAAGATCGAGTTGCACCGAGACCCGCCCCAGATCCAGCTCCGGCCGCACGAACTCGACGAGATCCCGCACCGTGTCGTTCAGGTCGGCCCGCTGCAGCTGCGGCTTGGGGAGCCGCGCGAAGCGCAGGTACTCCTCGGTGATGGCCGCGAGCCGGTCGACCTCGCGGACGATCGCCTCGCACAGCTCCCCGGCGTCCGATCCGCTCTCGCGCAGTCGCTCGCCCAGCTCCTCGGCATTGAGGGAGATGCTCGACAAGGGGTTGCGAATCTCGTGGGTGATCTGCGCCGAGATCCGCCCGATGGCCGCCAGCCGCTCCGACCGCACCAGCGCCTCGCCTTGCGCCCGCAGCTCCCTCTCGCGCGCAGCCAGCCGCTGGGCCATGGCGTTGAACTCGCGAGCGAGCAAAGACAGCTCGTCTCCGCCCTGTTCCGGCACCACCACCGACTCCGGCCCGACACGGCCCAGCCGCTGCGCCGCTTCGGTCAGCCCGCGGATGGGTTGCAGCGCCCGGTGTGAGATCCACATCACCAAGAGGCCGACCAGCAGCGCCAGCGTCGAGAGCCCCAGCACGGCCCAGCGCGCCGCTCGCTCCTGCTTTGCCGCCTCCGCGAGGCCTTCGTTCATCTGATCCTGCAGCACCTGACCCAGGGCCCGGAGCTCCTGGTCGACGCGCCGCTCCGCCGCCTTGAGCCTCGTCAGCGCATCGTCCGGAGACTCCCGGGGGCGGTTCAGCGCGGAGCCGACGGCCGCGGCGGCGTTGTCCTCGTCGGCGATGCGCGCGCGCACCGTCGTCAGCCGGACCGCGATGCGATCGAGCTCGTCCCGATCTTCCCCGGCCTGGCGCGAAGACTCGACGAGCTTCTGCGCGATGGCCAGGCGCTCGCCGACCACCAGCGCGAAGGAGGTGCGATCGAGCGAAATCAGCTCCTTGCGGGTCTTGGGATCGGTCTCGGAAACCAAGCGGTCGGTGTTGGTTTCGCGATACTTCTGGAAAGCCTCCAGCGTCGAGACCGCCCGCGTCAAGGGCATGTAGGGACGCGAGAGCAGGGACAGGCCAGAGCCAATGCGCCGCAAGCGCACGATTCCGTACCCAGAGACGGCAGCGCTACAAATGAGCACTACGACGAACCCCAGGAAGACTTTTGTAGCGATCGAAAGCCGCATCGATCTACATTCTACCTTCCATGCGCCCCTTAGCCCTCTTTGCGATCGCGATCGCTCTTGCCTGCGGCGGCGCGGGGGTCGATCGCGTCTCGGTGACGGGCGTCGACAAGCTGTCGGGCGAGCTTGCTTCGCAGGACGTTGAGCTACCGGGGGCAGCGCTGTCGGCCGTGCGCGGTCCGGCGGCGATGATGGTGCTGGGCGCGACCATCGATGGCTCGATGGTGACCGGCGGCCAGTCGCCCGGCTGTGGGATTCTACGTAAGCCGACGGGCGCATTGGCGGCGCGGACGCTTACCTGCGCGACGCTGCTCGGACAGTACGCCGCGATGGAAAAAGCGCGTCAGTTCCTGCTCGCGGCCGGCGCCGAAGCGCTGCTCCCCGCGCCGGTGCTGGCGGACTCCCCGACTCCTGGCCTGCACTACGTTCCCGCAGCCGATGCCTTCACCCTGGGTGAAGGTCCCGCGGGGGCGCGCGTTCCGGCCGCCATCAATGCGGGCGCCGTGGCGCGGGAGATGGCGCTGCGGCAGCTCAAGGCCCAGCGTCCTCAGGTTGCCGAAGGGGTCGCGCTCTTCCTGGGCGCCGCCGCGGCTGGCGACCCCGGCTACCTCGCCTCTTCCGAATCCGGCGGCGATCCGACGGGGAGCCTCGATCTGGCTGGTCCACTGCCGCCGGAAGCGTCCTCTTCCTCCGTGCTGGCTGGCTCGCTCTGGGCTTGGGCCGACGTTAGCGGCGATCTTCTCGGAGCTTCTCGCGCAGCGCTCGCCGCTGCCCGCGCTTTGGGCGCAGGCTCAACCGAGCCCGCGGCGGTGCTCTCGCTCGTCGCAGCGCAGTTGAACGGCGCAGAACGCGATCAAGCCTGCGTCGTCTTCCGCGCCCGGCTTCACGCCACCGACCTCCAGGCCTGCCCCTGATATGCCCGACGCAACTCGCGCCTCGACTCCGGCCTCGACTGTGGCGGAGATGCCGCCCCGCCTGACGCAGTTTCTCTTGGGCGGACAGACCCTGGTCCTAGCCACAGTCGACGAAGCCGGGCTGCCATGGACCACCTTGATGACCTGGGCCGTCGCCCGCGATCCGCAGACCCTGACCGTCGCGGTCGACACCCGCAGCGGCGCGCTTCGCAACCTCCGCGCCACCGGCAAGGTGGCCGTCGAAGTGCTGGGCGATGACCTCTGCTACGGCCTGCGCGGTACCGCGGTGATCGAGAGAGAGGCCATGCGGGCCGCACCCTTTCCCTGCGCACTGGTCGCCATCAAGCTCGAGAGCGTGCGCGATCACGGCGCGGCCGGCGTGAAGTTCGTTGGACCAAGCTACAGCTTCCACCCCGGCAAGGAACATCGGAAGGGTGTGGAAGAAGCGGTCTACGAAGAGCTGAAGGGCGCGCCGCCCACCATCTGACGGCAAGCGTCGCAGGCCGTAACAAGCTGCAAAAAAGTCGCTCTCGATCCGAGACCGCTTTTCCGATACCTTACGCGCCCTTTCTTCGGAGCATAGAAATGCCGGGTGTTGCTTTCGTCATCGCCGTGATCGCTGCCGTTCTGGCGGTGTGGTTCTGGTTCCAGGGGCAGTCCGCCGCGGAAGCGGTCAAGGGCCTGCAGGCCGCGGCTGAGAGCTCGCGCAAGGAGGCCGAAGTGGCGCGCGCCGAGCAGAAGAAGGCGGAGACCGAGCTCAAGGCGCGCGCGACGCAACTGCAGGAAACGCGCGAGAAGCTGGTCGAGGTGCGCAAGAAATCGCAGGAGGGCAAGCCCAAGGCCATGCAGCCGCGCGGAGCACGCGAGGCCGAGCTGGACGAAGATCTCACTCACGCCCGCAAGCTGACCGAAGAAGCACACGCGGCGGAGACGGCAGCGCGGCGCGATCTGGCGTCGGCGCGGCTCAGCGAGGCGCAGATCAAGAACGAGCTCACGGCAACGCAGACGAGGCTCCGCGAGCTGGCAACGCGGCCTGCTGCTCCTGCCCCCGCTCCAGTGCATGAGTCTGCGGCGCACGCGCAGCTGGCCGATGAGCTCGCGAAGCAGCGCACGCAGCTGGAGGCCGCCCGCTCCGAACTGGATCGTCAGGTGCAGCAGGCGGAGAAGAACACCCGAGAAGCCAAGCGCCGCGAGCTGGAGCTGCGCGACGAGGTCCGCAAGATGCGCGGGCGCGCCGAAACCAACAACCGCGTCTACCTGGTGACCAAGGGCGAGCTGGAGCTCACCAAGGAGCGGCTCGCCTCGGCTGAGCGCAAGCTCTGGCAGGCGGGCATTCCGCTGACGCCGACGCCTTCGAAAGAGCGGCCCAAGGCGACCGGACCCGCGGCTGCCGAAAAGGCTCAGGAGAGTGCCGCGGCGGGAGCCGAGCCG
>Ga0105854_1001282_pt1 | contig 10435 bp, 8 predicted proteins | sample OrgsoiDNA_201058_FD_89679 | JGI IMG/M metagenome (GOLD analysis project Ga0105854, IMG submission 89679) | Permafrost soil microbial communities from the Arctic, to analyse light accelerated degradation of dissolved organic matter (DOM) -... | ecosystem: Environmental > Terrestrial > Soil >... | reverse complement strand
GTCCTGGTGCGCAAGCCGCGCTTTCCGGCCGCGCTGGAGCTGGAAGGAGCGCCGCAGCCGTTCGATCACGTCCTCTCGATGACTCCGGAGCGCGACCTGACCGTCGTGCTCACGCGCCCGCCCGGCCAGGACGACGAGTGGCCGCGCCAGTCGTGCAAGGCCTGCCGCGTGGAGGTCGAGCTGACCGGGCTCTTCGGCGTCCGCGAAGGCTTGCAGGCTTTTTTTGCCCGCGCCCTGCAGGACGCCGCGGCGGTCGAAGGCGCCTTCTCGCGGCAGTCGGGCGAGACGGTGCGCGGCCCGGAGCTGCGCGAGCTGGCGGAGCAGCTCAGCGGCGAATCCTTGCGCTGCGGGGTTTCGTTGAAGGCCCCTTTGGGCGCGGTGGTGGCGGCGGTCGATCAGCTCGACTCCGCGCGGCTGCACTTCTATGCCGGCGCCGCGGCCGAGCTGCCCGACGCCCCCGCCGTGCTCCGCGCCTTCGATGCCGTGCAGACCGCATTCGAGACCCAGCCCTTGATCGCCGAGGTCGCGCGCAATGCCGGCTGGCCTTCTTCCTTACGGCACCCGTCTTCGCGGCTGCATTGGAGCGCGGCGCACTTGGAGCTGGCGATGCAGGCGGCGCTCTTGCCAGCCATCGATCGCGCGCTGGCCGCTCCCTGGATCACCTTCGCGCTCGCTCCCGATGCTGCCGCGCTCGACCGCCGGGCTGCCGCGCTGCCGCGCATTCACGATCTGGCCGACGCCGAAGCGCGCCTCTCCTGGGTGGATGCCCGGCCCGGACCGCTGCCGTTGCCGGGCGCCATGAAGCCGGCCTTCCTGCGCGTGCGTGAGCTGCGGGCCATTCGTCACGGCAAGCCCTGCATCGGCGGCGCTGCTCCAACCCGCGAAGGCGACGCCTTGACGGTGGCGCAGCTCGTCGGCGCCGACAGCTCGGGCCACTTGCCGATCATGCGAGCCGACGACATTCCGGCCGCGCGCGAAAGCTTGCGCCGCTCGGCCGATCTGCTGTGCGAACCGCCCCAAGCCGATCTCGCCCCGCTCTTTTCGCAGCTCGCCGCCAAGGAGCTCGGTCCGGTCTCGACGCAGCTTGCGGGCTTGTTGAGGGAGGCTCGTGCAGAGCCCTCCGATGCCATCGCGCGGTCGGTCCAGGACCACAGCGAAAAGCTGCTCTGCGCCTTGTTCGACCAGCACACCATCGAACGGCGCGCGTCGACCGTGGCGGGCTACAAGGTCTTCGTCGAAGGTGGCACCCGCATTCTCGATCTGCTGCCCGATCTGGCCTGCGACGGCCACACCTTGACGGCTTCCGAAGCGCGCCGCCGCCTCCGCGAAGCGTATCGCGATGCGCTCGACCGGCATGGCTCGACCGACCGGCTCTGCCCCGCGCGCGGCGGCAAGTGCCCCGCCGAAGTCGCGTCGTCGGTGCAGCGGCTCTTTTCGCTGCAAGCGCCGGAGCTGGCGGCTCCTGCGCCCGATCAGGGCCGCGCGCTCGACTTTCCGCCGCCGTTTGGTTTTTCCGAAGCCTGGATTCGCAAGCTGGGTCGCTGCGCCCGCGAGGCCTGCAGCGAGCTCTCGGCTTTGCGCAGCACGGCACCGTCCGGACAGTTCGAGGGTGAGACCTGCGCGCCCATCCCCGACGCCGACGCGCCGCTGACTGTCGCAATCGAGCGGCCGGAATCGCCAACCAGCCTGACCATCTCCTGCGAAGGCCAGACGCGGGTCACGCTGCAGCGCAAATCCGATGCGGGAACGCTGGTCACGGTCGCCAGCGCACAGCCGTTCCGCTTCGGCAGCCAGAGCGTGAGCCGCCAGGGACGCCATCCGCAGCTGGGCCGCATCTACGAACGCGTCGCCGACCTGAACGACCCCGCGGAAGTGACTCGAAGCTCCTCCGGCGAGGTGCAGATCTTGATCACGCCTACCGTCGAAGGCCAGGTCTTCTACTTCATCAGCTTGCGCAGGCGGGACTGATGCGCGCGGCCTTCCTGCTGGCGATCTTTGCGCTCGGGCTCGCCGCCTCCGGAGCCGTGCTGGTGCGCAGCAACGGCCTGGTGCGGGCGCAGTCGGGCTGGTCTTTGTCCGAGCGGCTGCAGGCCTTGCGGGTCAACCGGGCGCTCCCCGCGGAGTCGCAAAAGCAGGCCTCGCTCTCGGTGCGCGGCGAGAAGGCGCTCTTCGAAATCCGCGACCCGGCAGGTCCGGTGCTCTTGCAATGCCCGCTGCACGCGGACCTCCCCGCGCTCTTTGCCAGCTACGCAAGCATTGGCATTGCCTCAGGCTGTGAAGCCCAGGCGGCGGACGAGGGCGGCGACGTCCGCTTGTACGAGCTGGCTGGCCATGTCACGCCGCCACTGCCCGGCGAAGCAGGGACGCTGACCGAACAGCAGCTGCATGACGCGCTCTTCCTGCCCGTGCTGCAGGTCAGGCCGGGTGCGCCGGTCGCGGCGATGAAGCCCGGCCGGCTCTCGGCCTGCGCTCCCGGCCAGGCCAACTGTGCGCTCAGCTTGTCGGCCGGCACGCTGCTCTACTGTGGCGACCTGCGCACCTGCGCGGAAGGCGCTTGCTTTCAAGGTCGCACGACCGACGTCCAGCCCGACGAAGTGGCCGCAAGCCTCGCCTATGCCCAGACCGAATCGACCACGCACGCCCTGGTCAACGAAGCCGTGACTTCGACGACCAGCGCGCGCTTCATCGAATCGCCACCCTGGGGCCTCGTCGGACCTGGTAGCGCCGAGACCGCCCACGATCTCCGCGCTTTCTTCGAGCAGCACCCGCGCGGACTCTGTTTTTATCTGCGCGGTCTCGATGTAGAGCGGCCGCGCGAAGCACTCTTGGCGGCGCAGGCCTTGGGTTTTCCCATCTTCGCCCCGTTCGATCCCCGCGAGCCTGCGCGGGCAACTCCGCTGCTGCGCGGGCTGCAACGCGCCGCCGAGGACGAAGAAGCGCTCGCGCAGCTTTTCCCCCACTGCGATCTGCCCGACGACCAGGCCTGCAAGGACAAGCGCGAACGCCTGGGTAGCCAGCTTCGCTCGGCGCTGGGGAAGTTGCAGCCGCCGCTCGCGGGCATCGAGCGGGAAGAGCTGCCGTATCACGTCGGCGCGTCGGGTCCGTTTCAACTCGCGGCCTTCGATGCGCTGCGCGTGCGGCTAGAAAGCAAGGCGGAGGTTGCCAAGACCAAGAGCGCGCGCGGCAAACTGACGGTCAGCTATCAGCCGCTCTGGCCCGGGTCTTTGGCCGACCGCCGGGCTCGCTGCGAGAACGCCGTCTGCCTCTTCCGCTCGCTGTGGGGAAACGCTGGCCGCGCCGACGAAGGCTTCGAATCGATGGTGGCTCTCTTCGCGCGGCGGGGCGGCAACACGCGCTGCGTGCGGCGGCTCTTCAATGCGCTGGCCGCTTCCGACGCCTTGGCGCGGCTGCAGCAGGAAGCGCGCGAGCCGCTGGGCGAGCCCGGCAAGTGCGCACGGCCGACGGCGCTCTTGCCGCAAGGAAGCTGCAGCACGCCGGCAGCGCCTTTCGGAGCGACCGAGGGCGAGTGCGGTCCGCTGCGGCTCGGGTATCTGCCGGACGAGCCGTGGGCGAAAGCGACCAACGACCTCGCTGCCGTCGCTGCCCGGGAGCATGTGGCGGTCGAGGTTGCCGTTGGCGAGGGTTGGGACGTGCTGCTCACCGCCGCGAGCAACTACACGCAGCGCGACTTTCCAACCCTTGCGAAGCTCGCCGGGCAGTCGGTGAGCGCGCGCGGCAAGGAGCTGCTCGAGAGCTACGAAGCCGCGATTGTTTTTCCCCCGCCGGCCTGGGCAGACACGCCGCGGACCCGCGCGACCAACCTCGCGCTCTTGGAGTCCGACGTCGCTCGCGAAGGACCTTTGCCCATCTTCGTGCTCGCCTTCGTGCAGCCCCGGTCGGTTGCTCTTCCCGAGGCTCAGGCCGAAGCCGCGCGCAGCCGCTGGTACCTGCCCCGGCTCTTCGCTGCCTGGAGCTCGCGATGATGGCCGGCCGGCAGATCTTCGCGCTTGCGCAGCAGCCCCTCGCGGCCCCACCCTGCCTGAGCAATGAACGAGCCGGAGCACATCCGCGGATGACGTCCCTCGCGCTACGCTGGCCCTGGCTCTTCGCGGCTCTGGGCGGAGTTGGCGCGACGCTGCTCTGGGCGGGCGCCTTCGCGCTCTTTGCCCCGCCGCGCTTGCTCGACCGCGCGGCAACCCTTGGCGACGCGCGCCTCGCCGGATCGCTCGCCGCAATCTTCACCGTGAGCTGCGGACTTTCGCGCCTGCTGCTCTTGCGCCGCCGGCTGCCGGAGGAGCGCGTCGACGATGTTCCCTCGCGCACGCAGCGGCACCTGCGATGAACCAATTGGAAGTGCAGCAGGCGGCCGGCGCGGCGCTCAAGGGACTGAAGCGGCGCGGCCTGCCGCCAGAACAGCCCAGCGGCAAGTTCGGGGAAACGGAGCCTCTCAAACCGGCGCTTGCCATCGACGCCCTGGTGGCCGCGATGCGCGCGCGCTTTGGCCTCGAGGAAGAGGTCGCCAAAGAGCTCTTCTCGCCCGCGCTCGCCGACTGGCGCGACGCGGTGGGCAGCGCCGACCCGCTGCTGCTTCCCGCAAACGCCGAGCTCGTTCCGCTGCCGCTGCCTTCCTGGTGCGTCTGGCTGCTCGAGTTGGGAGTCTTGATTCCGAGCGGCGCGCCGGCCATCGAAGGTCCGCGCGTCGTGCAGCGGGCGTGGCTTGCGGTCGCGCGCGAGCGGGTGGAGTGCTTTCCCGTCGTCTTCGCCGGCCGCGCCTCCGCAACCACGGCCGGCGTCTCGGTGCACCTCGCGGTCTCTCCGCCTTACTCGAGCGCCGGTTTCCGCGGACCCGTGCAGCTTCGCGCGGCGGCGCACAGGTCAGCGCTCCAGCCGCTGCCAACGAAGGCAGCGGCTCCCAGAAAGCCCGTGCCCATTTGGCTTGGCGCGCCGGCAGCGCCAGGAAGCGAGACGAGAGGCAAGAGCGGCATCACCGTCGCCACCTGGAACGCCGGCCGCGAGCTGCCGCGCTGGCTGGTGTTGCGTGCAATGGAGGGCCGCGAGCCGCAAGCGCTGTGGGATCTGCACGCGCTCTGGCGGCGAAGGCTAGCCGAGGCTCCCGAAGCCGAACGCGCGGAGTCTCCCTCTCAGGCCGAAGGGCGGCTGCGGCTCGCCATCGACCTGGGCAGCACCGCGACCGTCGTCGTTGAAGAGGACAGCGCGCTCTCCGGGTCGCTCGGTGGCAAGTTGCTCTCCGCCGGCGCGGCGCCTTCGGGCTTTCTGCGCCTCGCCGGAGATGCCCGGACAGCTCACCTGTACGGCTGCGGTGAAGAGCTGCAGGCGGCGAGCGGGCAACTTCCCACGGCGCTTTGCGCCGCGAGCCCCGAAGCGCTCTCCGCATTGCTCGCCGGCAGCGCTGCCGCGGACGAGCTCTGGCTCCCGCAGGCCGGCCCGGCAGCCGATGCACGCGCGCTTCGCTCCATGGAAACCCTGCGGCTGGATCGCTTCAAGTCGCCCGAGCTGCTGCTTCTCTCCGATTGGCCGCCGCAAGTGCCAGTCGCGGATCTCGCGCTCGCGAGCCGCCGGCTGCTCGAAACCTATGGCGCGCTCCTGGGCCGCGCGCTCGCCACCGCCCACGCAGCGCCGCTGGTTTCGCCGGAGGGCGGCCGCTTTCGCCTGCGCTGGCCGCGGCTCACCGAGGTGGAGGCCGTGCTCACTTATCCGCAGTGCGCTTTCGATCCTGCCACCGGCGAGCCGTTCAGCCACGTCTTCGCAGGAGTTGGCCGCTCGGTCTGCGAAGGCTTGAAAGCCGCCTGGCCGGAGACGCAGCTGCTGCTCGTCCCCGATCCTGCCGCGGCCAAAGCAGCGCGCGAACCTCCCGTCGATCCGCGGCACCCCATCGAAGCGGTCGTGGACTTTGGCGGGCTGACGCTGCAAGTCACGGTGCGCTTGCCAGCGGCCGGGGGCCGTCCCGCGCCGTTTCTCTCCGCCACCTCGACGAGCTATCTGCTGGGCGGCGAGCGGCTCATCGACGCGGCGGCTTTTGCCAGCGCCGACGTTGGCAACGCCAGCGCATTGCGAGAAACGTACCGAACGTCCGCCCGGCAGTTACGAGCGCTGATCGGCAATCGGGGAAAGCTCGGCCAAGGCGCCACGGCGGTGAGCGAAGCCGTGCTGGGAACGGCGCTCTCGCTGGTGCGCCGCCAGCTGGAAGGAACGCTGCGGCGTGCGGCGCCGGACGGCCAGGCGCTGCGCGGCGCGGGCGTGCGGCTCTATCTCCTGGGCGAAAGCTGGAAGCTGATCGCTCTCGATGCTCCCGACGAAGAGCGCGAGCAGGAGATGCTCAAACGGCTTGCCGCGAGGCTCGCACGCGAGCCGTTGCTGGCGGACGTTCCTGTGCGCCTGGAGCGAATTAGCAAGCGACGTCTCTGCGAAGGCGCGCTGCGCGTCCGGCCTGGACCTGAGGCGGTGGAAGAGCCGGTCGAGCTGCAAGGAGTCGATGCCGCGGAGGCCGGCACCGTCCGGCAGCGTTGGTTCGGCATCGCGGGCCCGCAGCAAGCGCCGGCCGACGGCAGCATCTCTCCATCCCCGAGCGACCCTTGGTGGCGGGACTTTGCCGGCGGCGCGGACTCTCTCTTGCGCGTCGAGCAATGGTTTCGCGCGCAAGGCTCGCCGTTCCGCACCAGGCTCTCCGGCGGCAAGCTGGCCTTCGATCCACGGCGTCCATTGTTGAAGCAATGGCTCGACGTCTCCGGCCCGTCTTTGGTGGCCCTGCGCATCCGCGAGGCCCTGGCCGAACCGCTCGAGTAATCCATCTGGATTGCCGATACGTCGCGCATCTTCTACCGTTGCTTTCATGCCCTTTGCCGCTGAGTACGACGCTCTCTTTCGCGCCGTCTATCTGCGTTTTCACCGCCGCGACCAGAAGCGCGGCGAGCTCACGGGCGCCTCGCGCGCGTTCCTCATGCATCTGGCGCAGTCCGGACCTTTGACGGTGGGCGAGTGCGCAAGCCATTTGAATCGGGCGCAATCGGTGGCGAGCGGAATCATCCAAACGCTGCTGCGCCGCGGATTGCTCGCGCGCGTCCGCGAAGGCCGCAAGTCACTCGTCTGGCTCAGCGACGAAGGCCGCGACCATTTGCTACGCGAGCAGGAAGCGCTCTCGCGCGAGCTGCTCGACCGCGCCGTCAAGAAATTGAAGACCCCTGATTTGCGCGCGCTCCTCCGCGGCACGCGCGCATTGCTGAAAGCCGCGGATACTTTCAAGGGGAAACCATGAAGACCAATTGCGAGAGCTGCTCCATGCCCATCGAGAGCGGTCCCTACTGCGGATACTGCGTCGACAGCGAAGGCAAGCTGCAACCCTTCGAAGACCGCTTCGCCAAGATGGTGGACTGGCAATTGAAGCGAAACCCGAAAGCCGGCCGCGCGCAGGCGGAGAAAGAAACCCTCGCCTTCATGGCGAAGCTGCCGGCGTGGAAGGAGAACGCTGAGCTTCGACGCCGGCTGTCGCTCTGAGCGAGACGAAGCTGACGATGGCGTGAAGCGTCTCCGGATCGCGCAGGATGCGCTGGTGTCCGAGTCCATGCGTCCGAAGGAATTGGGCCTTCGGCCACGCGCGCGCGATCGCCTCGCCGCAGGCGATGGGGACCTCCCGGTCGTTCTCGTCGTGAACCACGAGCAGCGGCCCCTGCATCGCGGACGCCAGACGCTCCGCGCGCACCTCTTCAATCGGCACGCCGAACCGCGCGTCGAGACGCTTGTGCAGGCGCACTCGCACGCCCTCGGGAAACCCCAGCGTCTTGGAAAACATGGCCGTGAAGTCGCGCAGATCGACTGGCGGAGCAATGGTCACCAGGCGCGTGGCGAGCGGGTCGTGCCGGCTCGCCCACAGCGTCGCAGCGCCTCCCATGGAGTGCGTGACGATCGCGTGCAGCGGGCCGAAGGCTTCCGCGGCTCGTTCCACCGCGACGGCGAAGTGAAAGAGAGACGAGCGCTCACCCGGACTGTCTCCGTGACCGGGCGCATCGAAGGTGAGCACGCGAAAGCCTGCTGCGATCAGCGGCGCGGCCAACGCGCCAAGCTGGGCGCCCCGGCCCTCCCAGCCGTGCACGAGGAGCACGCGTGGACCTTCGTCTCCCCACTCCCAGGCGGCGAGCTGTCCGTGCACAGTGGGCAATTCCAACCGGCGGGCTTTCGCCAGCAGTTGCCGCTCGGCGGCGGGCCGTGCGCGGCGCTTCGGCGTGAGAAACATCCTTTCGGCGATGACCGAGGCGGTGCCGGGAGAGAGGCGCGAGAGCACACCGATCCCGCCGCGGAGCGCCCGAAGCGCGAACGGAATACCCGGATTGGCACGACCGGTCGTGCTCTTTTCAGGCCCTGCGGAGGCGACGAAAGCAGCCATGTGCGGACTCCAGAGGTCAGTGTTTGCGGGCGCGGGCGCTGTCCAGAAGACGCTCGACTGCGGCGTCGAGCCGCCCGTCGCTCTTCGGATGGCGCAGGAGGCGGGAGATCAGGTGCGTGCCATAAGCCATGGTGAGGAACTCGTGGGCGAGCTGTTCCGGATCGACGTCGGCCCGGAAATGACCTTCTTCGATGGCGATGCGGATGGCGGTCGCGAGCGTCGCCAGCCAGTCGCGTTGGCTCGCGGCCAGCCGATCGCGAACCGGGCCGGAACGGTCGTCTAGATCGGCGATGGAGGCGACGAAGACGCAGCCGCCGGGCATGAAGTCCGCGTTCGACCAGAGCAACCAGTTCGTCAAGAGCGCGCGCAGCCGCGGCTCGCCCAGCTTCTTCCGCAGCGCGGGAGCCACCACCTGGTCCACGAAGCGGTTGGTGGCTTCATCGAGGACGGCGATCTGCAGCGCCTCCTTGCTGTCGAAGTGCGCGAAGAGGCCGCTCTTGCTCAGCCCTGCCCGCTCCGCGAGCGTGCCGATGGTGACGCCTTCGAGGCCGACCTCGCTGGCCAGGGCGAGCCCATGCCCAAGCACCGAGCTGCGAGTGGAGGTTCCCTTGGACACGAAAGAGTAATAGCACGACCGTTCTTTTAACGCAAGCCGTTGCCATTCTTGCCCCGCTTTGAGCGAAGCGATACCTGCCCACCGCGGGGGGCCATGCACCGTCGTTTACGCGGCGGCATCGGCGCCGAATTTGACTCCTTTGCGCTCCGCGCCGAGCAGGCTGGTGATGGCGAGCAAGACCAGCACCGGGACGATGGTCGCCGCGAGCGCGAAGGGATAGCCGTGAGTCTGGGCCAGGTATTGCTGGATAGGCAGGTTGAAGGCGGCGATGCAGTTGCCCAATTGGTAAGTCACTCCGGGATAGAACCCGCGGATGGCGTCGGGCGAGAGCTCGGTCAGGTGCGCCGGCACGACGCCCCACGCTCCTTGCACCAGCACCTGCATCAAGAAAGAGCCGAGCGTGAGCATTCCAAAGGTCGTCGAATAAGCAAATAAAGGAACGACCGGCAAGCCGAGCAATACCGCGAGAGCAATCGTCTTGCGGCGGCCCAGTTTCTCCGAAAGCGTGCCGAAGGTCATTCCGCCGATGATGGCGCCGGCGTTGTAGATGAGCACGATCGTGGAAGCCGTCGACGCGTTCATCTTCAGGCCTTCCTTCAAGAAGGTCGGATAGAGATCCTGCGTGCCGTGGCTCATCCAATTGAACAAGCTCATCAGGAGCACGAGGTACATGAAGCGGCCCAAGATTCCCTTCTGCAGAAAGATGTCGCGCGCGCGGGTCTTGGTCGCGGCCATCTTCTTGCGGGTATCGACCCAGACGTCCGACTCGGTCACGTGCGCGCGGATGATCAGGCTGACCAGCGCGGGGAGTGCCGAGAACCCGAACAGCCAGCGCCAGGAGAGTCCCAGGACCTGGTGCACCAGGAGGAACGCGAGCGTCGCCAACAAATATCCGGTCGAATATCCTTCTTGCAGCAAGCCGGAGAAGAAGCCGCGCCGCTCCGGCGGAATCTTTTCCATGGCCAGCGCCGCGCCCAGGCCCCACTCGCCTCCCATGCCGATGCCGTAGAAGAGCCGCAAGATCAAAAGCACCGTGAAGTTGGGAGCAAAGGCGCAGGCGAAGCCGACCAGCGAATAGAAGCAGACGCAGACCATCAGCGGCACGCGGCGCCCCGACCTGTCCGCCCAGAGCCCGAAAAGCAGCGCGCCCGCCGGCCGCATCGCCAAGGTGACGGTGGTGACGAAGGCCATCTTGGCGAGGCTGGTGCCGAACTCGGCGGCGATCTCCGAGTAGACGAGGATGATGAGAAAGTAGTCAAACGCGTCCATCGTCCAGCCGAGGAACGAGGCGAGGAAGGCATTGCGTTGGTCGGCGGTGAGCTTGGCCATGCGCGCGCCTATACGCCGAGCGCGTGCAACCACGGATAGACCGAAAGTCTCGTGAGTCGGGAACCAACCAGCCGGGTGTCTTTCTTTGAACC
>Ga0105854_1001280_pt1 | contig 10454 bp, 8 predicted proteins | sample OrgsoiDNA_201058_FD_89679 | JGI IMG/M metagenome (GOLD analysis project Ga0105854, IMG submission 89679) | Permafrost soil microbial communities from the Arctic, to analyse light accelerated degradation of dissolved organic matter (DOM) -... | ecosystem: Environmental > Terrestrial > Soil >... | reverse complement strand
GGCGCGCTGCGCCTCGGCCGAGCCGAGCGTGGCTTCGTAGCTGGCGCTTTCGGCGTAGCGGCCGCTCATCGGCGCCGCCGCCGTGACGCTGATGCCGGCCGCCTGCATGGCGCGGTGCGTGGCCATCGTCACATAGCCGCCCTCGGAATGCCCGGTCAGGAACAGCTTGCCGCTTTCCTCTACCGGATGCGGCAGCTTGGCGAAGGCCTTGCGCGCGGCGGTGAGCGCATCGATCATGTCCTTGGCCTGCTGCTCGGCCACCTGGTGCGGGTGGTAAGTCAGGGTCGAGGTGTCGTAGCCGGCATAGTTGGGCGCGATCACGATGTAGCCCTGGGCCGCGTACAGCGCGGCGGCGGTGGCGCTGGTTTCGGCATACGGCGCGCCCGGCGTCAGGTCGCCCAGGCGGACGTTGCGCAGCGCCGAGCTGCCGTGGCCGTACATCAGCAGCGGGCGCTTGCCGCTGCACGCGGGATCGGCGCCGCTAGGCACCATCAGCGAGCCGGAGGCGGTGGTGGTTTCGCCGGCCGCGCCGACGGTGCTGTATTCGAAGTGGTGGAAATCGACGCTGCACTTGGGCTGGCCGGCGGCGGTCAGGATTTGCGCGCCCGCCGTGCCGAGCCGGCCCAGCGCCTGCGCCAGGCCGGCGGGATCGAGCGACTGCTCCAGCGGCGGCGGATTGAGCAACAAGGCGCCGCGCGCGCCGGAGGTATCGGCCACGCCGGTGGGCGCGGTGGGCGTCAGCGGCGCCGAGACCGGCGGCGGCGTCGCCGCTACCGGTGCGCTACCGCCGCTACCGCAGCCGCCGAGCAGCGCGGCCAGCGCCGCGAGAATGAGAGTGCAGCCTGTCTTGTCCATGGGGTCTCCTGAATGAGGCGGTTCGCAAATGAACCAGCCTGCATTCTGGAGACGCCCTCAAGGATGCGCATGTGCCGAAAGGTAGACGCTCAGGAACGCCGCTGCTTGCGGCGCGCCACCCAGCCGAGCAGCGCCAGGCCGGCGCCCAGCATCGCATAGCTTGCAGGCTCAGGCACCGCGACGACGCGGCCGATGGCTTCGAACTCCGACACGGAGAAATGGCTGTCGCCGGCGCCGGTGGTGCCGGAAATCATGAAGGCGGTGGCCGTCACCGGCGCGCCCAGCAGCACGCTGCCGTTGTCCTGCCCCCAGGAGCGGTTCGGCGAGATCACCGCGGCGTCGTGCCAGACGTTGGCGGTGTCGCGATACTGGACCAGATAATTGTTGTCGTTGTCGGCCTGCAGATTGAGCTGGCTGACCACGGCGGCCTGGTTCAGCGTCACCATGATGGTGTCGGCGCCGACGGCGCCGGTCCAGAACACGGTGCCGGTATTCCACTGCGTGCCGATCGGCAGGTAGACGCCGTCGGTGACCGTGGACGCGGCGGCCAGCGCGCCACCTAGCCAGCCGTCGCTGTTACCGAAGCCGCTACCGGTCAAGGTGACGGCGCCGTTCAGCGCCACGTTGTCGGCCTGCGCACTGCCGGCGCAGGCCATGCAGGCCAGCGCAATTGCAAGAGCTTTCATATCTTCTCCTTTGGCAATATAAAATTGATAAGACGAGAAATCAGGATAGCATCAGCTCGTTAATGTGCAAGTCGGGAGCGTCTCGCGTGCGCGACACTGTCATGGAAGCGTGGTCAGCCTGGCGCCGAACACCGGCCCGGCAGTGTGGCCGGGCTCCGGATCGAAGCGCACCACCACGCTGCCCTTGCCGCTGGTGAGACGCTCAGGCACCGGATATTCCTGGTCGATGAACACGCCCGGACTGCCGCCATCGAGCTTGACGCGCGCAATCCGTTCGCCGTCGATACTGATGTGGAAGTCGCGGTTGCGCTCCTCGCCCCAGTAGCTCGCCTGCAGCAACAGCGGCCCTTCGGCGCACTTCATGCGGAAGCTGAAATAACCGCCGGTACGGGCATCGCGTCCATTGCGGCCACGGTAGGCAACGGGATAGGAGATATCCGATTGCAAGTCGTGATCGCGTTCCGGCTGCATTTCTCCCAGGTGCATGACATCCAACGAGCGCGCGGCCAGGTCCTTGAGGCGCGCCTCTTCCTTGCGAAAAATGACTTCCGACGCGGCCCATTCGGACTCCGTATAGACATTGAAATACACCGCCGCGCGCCGCTCGTACTGCGAGAAGAAGGGAGCAAACTTCATGTCGCCCGGCCGCCCACTGCCCACGCTGCGGTACACGGCCTGGCGCTGGTCCGCCGCCGCAAACGAAGCCAGGATGTTGGTGCCCACCAGCGCCGGCGCCAGTCCGCTGAACGGCTTGTCGGCCGCGCCCAGGTCCGCCGCCAGCACCATCGGGCCACGCAGCAGCGCCACCACGTGCTCGTTGCCGGCCGTCGATTCCAGCCGCAGCTCCAGCGGCAGCGACAGGCGCACGCTGTCGCCCGCGCGCCAGCGTCGGCGCAGCAGCAAGTAGCCCTTTTGTTTGCTGGTGGTCTGCGGCTTGCCATTGACCAGCACCTGGTGCCCGCTGGCCCACGACGGAATGCGCAGCGCCAGCGTGAAGTGGCGCGCCCCCGCCAGGCGGCGCACCTTGAGTTCGATCTCGCCATCGTATGGATAGCGCGTGTTCAGTTCCAGCCGAGCGCCGGCAGCCTTCCAGTCGACCGTCGATGGAATATACAAATTGACGAACAGCGTGTCGCCGTTCTCCCAGTAGATCGAATCGCCATGCTTGGCGTGGCTTTCCATGCCGGACAAGACACAACACCAGAAATCATTCTCCTCGCTGGAATATTCCCGCGCCACGCCGGACATCAGCGGCGTCATGTACGTGAACATGCCGGTGCGCGGATTCTGGTGCGCGAGGATGTGGTTCAAATGCGTGCGCTCGTAGTAGTCGAAGTAAGCGGCATCGGGTGCCCAGCTGTAGAGGTGGCGCGTCATCTTCAGCATGTTGTAGCTGGCGCAGGCTTCGCAGGTCTGCTCGGTGATGTGGGCGGCGATGCTGTCCGGCGCGGAAAAATACTCGCGGTCGCCGTTGCCGCCGATGACATAGCTGTGGTGCCGCGTGACGCGCTTCCAGAAGAAATCGACGGCGTCGGCGTCGCTGCGGCGGCCGGTCAGCTCGTGCAGGCGCGCCAGGCCGATCAGTTTGGGGATCTGGGTGTTGGCGTGCAGGTTGGCCAGTTCATCGCGGCCTTGCGTCAAGGGCAGCAACACCTTGGCGTGGTACAGCCGCTGCGCCAGCGCCAGCCAGCGTTTGTCCCTGGTGCGCGCATAGAGCTCGGCAAAGCTTTCGTTGATGCCGCCATGCTCGCAGGCCAGCACCTGCTGCACCGGTTCGTCGCTGAGCGCGGCAAACACCTGGTCGATATACGCCGCCAGGCGCAGCGCCACTTGCAACGCCTGCTCGTTGCCGGCGTGGGTCTGCGCGTCGAACAGGCCGGCGAAAACCTTGTGCCAGTTGTACAAGGGCACCCAGCAGCCATTCAGGTCGAAGCCCGCGGACCTGATCTCGCCGCGCATGATCTCGGGGAAGATTTCCTTGCCGTCGACCAGCGTCCCGTCCTGGCGCTTGCGCATGAAGCCGGCCGCATAGCCGTCGCCATGCGCCTGCTGCACGCGCGCCAGTTCGGCGACGATGTAGTCGATGCGCGGCTTCAGCGCCGGATTGCCGGTTTGCGCGTGCATCAGCGACAGCGCGGACAAATAGTGGCCCAGCCCCTCGCCCGCGATGGTGTCGGACTCCCAGCCGCCGTAGATGGCGCCTTTGGTCGGCAGGCCGGCGAAGCGGTGGTAGTTGTGCAGGAAGCGGTCCGCGCTCAGGCGCAGCAGATAGGCCTGGTTGGCTTGCAACGCGTCGGCGTAGACCGAGGGCAGCAATCGGACCGATGATAACGGCAGCGCCTGGGCGGTCAGCGGCACGTCGCCAGCTGCGGCGCTGCTGGCGGCGCTGGTCCAGCCGGAGATCAATCCCAGACCGGCGGCGCCCCGCAATATCTGTCGACGATGCATGCCTACCCCATGGTAAATGGCTATCCACTAATGTACGTGCACGAACGGCGGCCGTCTTGTGGCGACGACGCCAAAAGGATGACGAAATCGGCACAATCCGGCGCTAACCGCTCACCAGCCCATTTTTCGGCGGATGAACGCCGTCAGCTGGGCCGCGTTGGCCTGGTGCTGTTTGACGCGCGGATGGCCGCCAAAGCCGGTCCACGGGAACACGATGGTATCGATACGCCGGTCGCCGCTTTGGCGGAGCTGGTCCACCGCCGCGCGCACATAGCCCGGCCATTTGGAACCCTGCTGCACCGCGTCCATGCTGCCCAGCGCGCACACGATGTAAGCGCGCGGATACAGCACGCGTATCTTTTGCGCGAAGGTGCGGTAGGCCTGCACGCGCTGCGCATCGTCCGGCGCCGGCAGCAGGCGATGCTCGCGGTCGATCAGCCAGCGGTCGTTCTGGAACAGATTAATGACCACCACATCCGGCGTCCACGAACGGAAATCCCACTGGGTGTCGTTGTTGCCGAGCGCGCTCAGCTGGCCATAAAAATCCGGCATGGTGAACGGGAACCAGCTGATCATCACGCCGATGCCGCTTTGCGAGATGATGTGCGCCTCCGCATCCAGCGCCCGCGCCGTGATCGACGAATAGGCCATGAAGTTGTTCTTGTCCTTCAGCAGATGATCCGGCCCGTCGTCCGGCGACTCGTTGCCCATGCCGGTGGTGATGGAGTCGCCAAAGAACTCGATATGACGCCGCTTGCGCGTCGGCGGCGGCAGCAGCTTGCCGCCATCGGCCAGCTCCAGGCCCTGGAACACCGTGCCGCCGTCCTCGCCCTCGGTGCGTTTGGTGATCAGGAAGCGGTGCGCGCCTGGCCCCAGGGCGCTGGCCACCGCGTAAGTCTTGCCGCCCTGCGCGGCTTCGATGACCACCGGCCTGGCCAGGTCGCCATCGATGAAGACGTTGAAGAAGTTCTTGCCCAGTTGGTCGTCCAGCTTTACGGCCAGGCTGGCGCCGCTGAAATTCCCTTCAATGCTGGTGCCGGGCCACGACAGCATGGGCCGCGCGCGGTCGGCAAAGTCGATGCGTCCGGTGTACTGCAATTGCGCGTCATCCGGCTGGACCGCCACGCCGGCCAACGCCTGCCCAGCCAACAACAATGCCGCCAAGCCTGCCCTGAACTTCATCAACCATCTCCTGCAACTTATAGGAACCGAGGTGTTATTTCGCGAAGTTCACGATGCCCGCGATCGTACCATCCTGATGGGCCTGTTTGATCGCGCCATCGATTTCAGCCAGCGTGACGTGTCCCTTGCGCGACACCGCGCAACGCGTCGCGAACGACATGACCGGCAAGGGAGGATAGAGCTTGAGCGGAGATGGGCGCAGGCGTTGGCGATAATAAAGCACACCCTTGGCGATCAGGATGTGGTGCACCCGCCCGCGCGCGAGCTTTTCAAGATTGATTTCCATGTTGGGCGCGTCGTCGCGCACAAAATCCTTGCCCAGCACCTGCTCCATTTCCGGATGCGCGTAGCCGAGGATGGTGCCGACGGGCTGACCGCGGACATCCTCGATCGAACGCGGAGCCGCGACACTGGCATCGGTCACCAGCACTTCCTCGGCGGTGAGTATGGTCTGGCTCCAGAGGTAGTCGCCCGGCAGCCACTCCGGCGTATAACCGCACAGGATGTCCGCCTCGCCAGCCTGCAAGGCGCGTGCAATGCGCTTGCGTGGCAGGATGACAAAGCGCACGTTTCGGCCCAGCTTGCGCGCCAGCGCTTCGCCCAGGTCTTTGTGTATGCCCGCGACCAGGCTGCCGGACGCGAAGCCCGCCATCGGCATGTCCGAGGCACGATCCACGAGCACGACCAGTTCCGCGGCTGGCACGGCCAGCGCAGGCAGCAGGCAGCAAATCAGGCAGATCAGGCGGTGGGAGCGCATGTGCGCATGGTACTCTCGTTTTATGGCTGCCTGACATAAGCAACGCTACAACGGCATCGGGCCGGCAGGGACGGACTGGGGATAGCCACTCAATCCGGGGGCGCCGCAAGGTGCAGAGGCACGCGGCGATTCAGGCCCAGCGCCTTGATATCGGCGCCGAATGCCTCGTCAATCAGGCGTGCCTTGAGCCCCGTGGCTTCCGCTTCTCTCAAAGCCCGTTCGATGATGGGCCGGTAACTGGCGGCCGAAGACGCCAGATAGAAACCAAAGTCGCCTGGATAATCCATTAACAGGTGTTGCTCCACCACTAATTCGGGATGTTTGCGCGCTTCTGCCAACACTTCAATGACGCCGCGCGGCAGGTAATCGACGTGCCGGTTTTCCGCCGCCACCATCGCGTAAATCGTGGTCCACGGCGCGGCGTGCTCATACAGCGGCAAACCCGTCGCCTTCCATACTTTCACGTCGCCCCAGCCGGCGCCGAATCCGGCGATCAGCCTGGTACGCTTCAAATCGGCCACTGATTGGACATGGGCAAAGACCTCCGTATCGGCGCGGCGTATCAATAACACGCGCTGACCGATCAAGCCATTGGTCAAGGCGTTACGCACGGGGACGATCTGTTCCTTGCTATCCTTGTCCTTGGTGCGCATGCCGTAGAAAAGGTTGATGTCGCCATTGCCCAGCATCCACCACATGCGACGGGCGGGAATATCCTTCACGTAGTGGATATGGTAGGGTTGGTGTATCAACCGCAATGACTGTTCCAGCAGGCGGATGAAGTAGGTGGCATGCCCATCGGACAACACCGCGATGCGCAATTCAATCGGCGCGACGTTGGACGCTGGTGCGGACGCGGCCTCTGTCGCTCCGAACGCAGGGAGCGACACAAACAGCATGCAGGCGAAAAAACGGATGAACCGCGGCATGGAAAGCATTTTCGCGACTCCAGCGAACAATCGGGTTCTGTAGCCTACCACAGGCCCTGCTGCGTCACGGCCAACATGGCCCACCAGTAGGCCGGGGCGCAACCAGGGTTGCTTGTGCCCGACCCGTGAATTCAATTCAATTGAACTTGGTGAAGTCCGGCTTGCGCTTTTCGAAGAAGGCGGTGAACGCTTCCTTGGCTTCCGGAGCGGCCAGCATGGCGCCGAAGAATTTGTTCTCGGCGGCGATGGCTTCCGTCACCGGGCCTTTGCGGGCGGCCTTCATCAGCTGCTTGGTGGCGCGGATCGAGCTGGCCGGCAAGGCGGCCAGCTTGGCGGCCTGCCCTTCGGCAAAGGCGCGCAGCTTGGCGGCCGTAACGATCTTCGATACCAGGCCCATCTCCAGCGCTTCCTGCGCCAGGAAGGCTTCGCCCAGCATCAGCTTCTCGGCGGCGCGCGGGTAGCCGGCGATCTGCGTCAGCAGGATGCTCGATGCGAACTCCGGGCACAGGCCCAGCTGCACGAACGGCATCGAGAACTTGGCGTTGTCGGCCGCGTAGACCAGGTCGCAATGCATCAGCAGCGTGGTGCCGATGCCGACCGCCGCGCCGGCCACCGCCGCCACCACCGGCTTGGTCGAGCCGCTCAGCGCCATCATGAACTTGTACACCGAACGCTCTTCGATGCCCGAGCCGTCGGCCGGACGCGCGGTCTTCATGAAGTCTTCCAGGTCGTTGCCGGCGGTGAAGATCTCCGGCTTGCCGACGATCAGGATGGCGCGCACGGCGGCGTCCTGCTCCGCTTCGTTGATGGCGTCGGCCATGCTCTGGTACATCGCCGAGGTGATCGCGTTCTTGCGCTCAGGGCGGTTGAATTCCAGCGTCAGCACGCCGTTGGTCTTGCTGCTCAAAATATCCATGTGATCTCCAAATGATTAAAGGGCGCCGTGGTTGAACCGCAGCGCCCTTCTTTATGATGCCGTGTTTAGCTTACACGCGCGCTGTTATACGCGCTCAATGATACCTGCCGCGCCCATGCCCGCGCCTACGCACATGGTGACCATGCCGTATTTCAGGTTGTTGCGACGCAGTGCGTGCACCACGGTCGCAGCGCGAATCGCGCCGGTTGCGCCCAGCGGGTGGCCCAGGGCGATCGCGCCGCCCATTGGGTTGACCTTGGCCGGATCCAGGCCCAGGTCGCCGATGACGGCCAGTGCCTGTGCCGCGAACGCTTCGTTCAGTTCGATCCAGTCCAGCTGGTCCTGGGTGATGCCGGCGGCTTTGCACGCATCTGGAATCGCGAACTTGGGACCGATGCCCATGATTTCCGGTGGTACGCCTTTGACGGCGAACGACGAGAACTTGGCCAGCGGGGTCAGGTTGTGCTCGCGCAGGAATTTCTCCGACACGACCAGCAGCGCGCCGGCGCCGTCGGACATCTGCGACGAGTTGGCGGCGGTGACCGAACCCTTGGCGGCGAACACTGGCTTCAGCTTGCCCAGCGATTCCACGGTCGAATCGGCGCGTGCGCCTTCGTCGGTGTCGACGGTGCGGGTCTTGATCTTGATTTCGCCGGTCGCCAGGTCAGGCGTGCGGGTGATGATTTCAACCGGGGTGGTCTCGTCCTTGAAGAAACCGGCCTGCTGCGCGGCGATGGCGCGGCGGTGCGATTCAACGGCGAACGCGTCCTGCGCTTCGCGCGAGATTTTCCATTGGGTCGCCACTTTTTCAGCGGTCAGGCCCATGCCGTAGGCCATGCCGACGTTCTCGTCGGTGAACATGTTCAGGTTCATCGATGGATGGTGGCCCATCATCGGCACCATCGACATCGACTCGACGCCGCCGGCGATCATCGCATCGGCTTCGCCAACGCGGATGCGGTCGGCGGCCATGGCCAGCGCGGTGATGCCCGATGCGCAGTAGCGGTTGATGGTGACGCCGCCGATGGTCTTAGGCAGGCCGGCCAGCAGCACCGATTGACGGGCGATGTTGAAGCCCTGTTCCGCTTCCGGGAACGAGCAGCCGATGATGGCGTCGGTGATCAGCGCTGGATCCAGGCCGGGCGCTTGCGCCAGGGCCGATTGCAGCACGCGCACCAGCAGGTCGTCCGGGCGGGTCTTGTTGAACATGCCGCGCGGCGCCTTGCCGATCGGGGTGCGGGTGGCAGAGACGATGTATGCGTCTTGAATTTGTTTGCTCATTTTGTTCTTTCGAAAATTTTTGATCGAAGACTTAGCGGGACGATTACGCCCGCTTCTCGGATAAATACCAATCCACTTGAACCTGTGCGGCCAGCGTGCCGGCGGCGTCGAAGATGTCGACTTCCACCGGGAACGCCACCTTGCCCTGCTCTTTCAGCTCGGCCTTCAGCGCGGCCAGGTCGCCAGGGACGCGGCCTTCGGCGCGGGTGGCGCCCTTGGCTACTTTCTGGTACTGGATGCGCGATACCTTGGCGACCGGGCGCAAGCCCAGGATCAGCTCCGCGAAGCCGCCAGCCATGGCCGCGCCGGAAGCCGTTTCGGCCAGCGTGAACAAGGCCCCGGCGTGCTGCGTGCCCAGGTGGTTATTGAGCTTCGGGTCCTCCGGCATCGACACTTTCGAAGTGCCGCTGCCGATCTCGTCGATCCTGATCCCCAGCAGACGCACGAAGGGCAAGGTGTCCATCATTTGTTGCTTGATACGGTCATACACCATGCTAGGCCTCACGCGCAGTAGAACTTTAAAAACCAGTTTCAGGATCGACATACCGATTAATTGCGGACTGGCTTACCGGTCTGCATCATGCCCATGATGCGTTCCTGGGTCTTCGGATGGTTCAGCAGTTCCAGGAAGGCTTTACGCTCCATGTCCAGGAACCACTGCTCGCTCACGTACGAACCCTGGTCGATATCGCCGCCCGACACGATCTCGGCGATCATCTCGCCCAGCTTGAAGTCGTGCGCGGAGATGAAGCCGCCGTCGCGCATATTGACCAGCTGGGCCTTGATGGTGCCCCAGCCATAACGGCCGGTCACCTGCACCGGGGTCTTCAGCGGCGGACGATAGCCCTTGTCGAACATGGCGCGCGCTTCAACCTTGGCCACGTGCAGCAGCTCGTAAGGGTTGAACACGATCACGTCGTCTTCTTTCAGGTAGCCCATGGCCTGCGCTTCCAGTGCCGACTTCGACACGTTGGCGGTAGCGGCATTGGTGAAACCGGTCTTCAGGAATTGCAGAATGTCGGTGCCCTTGGCTTCCTTGAACGCGCGCACTGCCGCTTCTTTCAAGCCGCCGCCCGCAGGGATCAGGCCGACGCCCACTTCCACCAGGCCGATGTAGGATTCGATCGAGGCCACGCGCTTCGATGCGTGCAGCGCCATTTCGCAGCCGCCGCCCAGCGCCAGGCCGGCAACGGCTGCCACCACCGGCACGTTCGAGTATTTCATCGCCATGAAGGTGTCTTGCAGTTCGCGGATGATAGGGTCGACTGCTTTCGCGCCGCCGGCCATGAAGGCTGGCAGTGCCGATTGCAGGTCGGCGCCGGCCGAGAAGGCGCCGCCGTCGGCCGCGTCCGCGCTCCAGATCACCAGGCCCTTGAAGTTCTTCTCCGCTTCGGCCAGTG
>Ga0105854_1001279_pt1 | contig 10459 bp, 7 predicted proteins | sample OrgsoiDNA_201058_FD_89679 | JGI IMG/M metagenome (GOLD analysis project Ga0105854, IMG submission 89679) | Permafrost soil microbial communities from the Arctic, to analyse light accelerated degradation of dissolved organic matter (DOM) -... | ecosystem: Environmental > Terrestrial > Soil >... | reverse complement strand
TACCAGCGCCGCGTCCTTGATGCGCACCCCGTGATGTGTTTCGTACCGCTCCTTCAGGCCCCGCAGAATCGAAACCGTATCCTCCACCGACGGCTGGTCCACCTGCACCGGCTGGAATCGCCGCTCGAGCGCGGCGTCCTTTTCGATGTACTTGCGGTATTCGTTCAGCGTGGTCGCGCCAATGCAGTGCAACTCGCCGCGCGCCAGCATCGGCTTCAGCAGATTGCCCGCATCCATCGACCCTTCCGCCTTGCCCGCGCCCACCACCGTGTGCAGCTCATCGATGAACAGAACGATCTCCCCCGCCGATTCCTGCACTTCCTTCAGCACCGCCTTCAGCCGCTCTTCGAACTCGCCCCGGAACTTGGCCCCGGCGATCAGCGCCCCCATATCCAATGACACGATGCGCTTGTTCTTGAGCCCTTCCGGCACGTCGCCGCGCACAATGCGCAGCGCCAGTCCTTCCACGATCGCCGTCTTCCCAACGCCCGGTTCGCCGATCAGGACCGGATTATTTTTGGTGCGCCGCGAAAGCACCTGAATCACGCGCCGGATCTCCTCGTCGCGCCCGATCACCGGGTCGAGCTTTCCCTGCGACGCCAGTTTGGTCAGCTCGCGCCCGTAGCGTTCCAGCGCTTCATAAGTCGCCTCCGGATTCTGCGTAGTCACCCGCTGATTGCCGCGCACCTCGCGCAGCGCCTGCATCAGCCGCTCTTCGGTCAGCCCGAACTCTTTCAGCAGCTTTCCCGCCGCCCCCCGGTCATCGATGGCCGCCAGCAGAACATGCTCCACCGAGATGTAATCGTCCTTGAGCTTTTTGGCTTCGTCCTCGGCCTTCGTAAGAAGCTTGTTCAATCGCGCCGTGACATACAATTGATCCGCCGCGCCCGACGGCCCCGAGACTTTCGGCAGCCGCTCCAGTTCGCTCTCCAGCCTCCGCGCCAGCGCCTCGACAGTCACTCCGCCCTTCGCCAGAATGGAGCCGGCAAGGCCGCCTTCCTGCGTGAGCAAGGCGCTTAAGAGGTGCTCCACGTCGATCTGCTGGTGCCCATACCGGGTGGCCGTACTTTGGGCGGACCGGATCGCCTCCCGCAATTTCTCAGTGAAACGGTTGATGTCCATATCTAAACTTTACGCCACGCTCATGCGAATCAACTGCTCCGCATTCTTGAGAGCCTCGGGAGTCAGCTTCTGTCCCGAAAGCATTCGCCCCACTTCCCGCGTGCGCGCCTCCCGGTCCAGTTCTTCGATTACCGCCACGGTCCGCCCCCCGGTCTCCTGCTTCTCCACGCGGTAATGATGGTCGGCAAAGGAAGCGATCTGCGGCAGGTGAGTCACGCAGAGCACCTGGCTGTCGGCGGCCAGCCGTTTCAGACGCCGCCCCACGCCTTCCGCCGCGCTGCCTCCCACGCCGGCATCCACTTCGTCAAACACCAGCGTGCGCACCACACCTGGCCGGCCGATCGGGTGACCGCTCAAACACGTCTTCAGCGCCAGCGCGATGCGCGAGATCTCGCCGCCCGACGCCACCTTATCGAGCGCCCGCGGCTCTTCACCTAAATTCGGCGACACCAGGAACTCCACGCGGTCCGCCCCATGAGCCGACCACGGCGCCTGGGCCATGGACACGCGGAAAACCGTGCGCTCCATGGCCAGTTGCGCCAGTTCGGCCTCCACGCGCGTCTCCAGCTTCCGCGCTTCGGCCTGGCGCTGCCCGGTCAGCTCGGCGGCCAGTTTCCCGAACTCCTCCGCCAGCCGCTTCTGCTCCTTTCGCAATTGGTCCATGCGCTCGCCGGTATGCTCCACGGCCGCAATCTGCTTTCCAACTTCGGCCAGGAACGTCAGTATCTCCGCGATCGACTTTCCGTATTTGCGCTTGAGTTTATCGATGGCCTCAAGCCGCGTTTCCACTTCTTCGAGGCGCCCGGGGTTGGCTTCCAGCCGCGAAAGGTAATCGCGCAGGGCGTAGCCGGCTTCCTGCAGGCTCAGGTCGGCCGCTTTCAGATTTTCGCGCAGCGCTTCGAGCGACGAATCGATGCGGCACAGCTCGTCCACCCGCTTGACGGCGATGCGAGTCAGCGACAGCGCCGATTCGGGGCGGTCGTACACCGCTTCGTAAGCCGTGGCGGCGGACTCCTGCAGCCGCTGCACGTTTTGCAGCACCCGCCGTTCATTCTCGAGCGCCGTGTCCTCATCGGCTTCGAGCGCCGCGCTTTGGATCTCCTGGCGCTCGAACAACCAGAGATCCAGCAGCCGCAGCTTCTCCTGTTCGGATCGCTCCAGCTCTTCCAGTTCCGCGGCCGATGCGCGCCATTGCCGGTACACGCCCGCCGCACGGTCCAGCAGCTCGCGATGGCCCGCGAAGGCATCCAGCATGTCGCGCTGCGCATCGGCGGAAAACAGAAGCTGCTGATCGTGTTGTCCGTGGATATCCGCCAGCAGCGGCGCCAGGTCCTTCAGCAATGCCACCGATACCGGCCGGCTGCCGACAAATGCCCGCGATTTGCCGCCGCCCAGAATCTCGCGCTCAATCAGCAGTTCGCCGTCTTCCGTTTCGAGGCCGGCCGGTTCCAGCAGGCGCAGGACGGCGGCATGCTCGCGCACATCGAAAATGCCGGCCACGCGCGCCCGCGATTCTCCCGTGCGGATCGTGTCGGCCGAAGCGCGCCCGCCCAACAGCAGCCCCAGCGCATCCACCACAATCGACTTGCCGCTGCCCGTCTCCCCGGTCAGAAGATTTAAGCCTGCATGGAAATGGACGCGCAGCCGTTCCACCACCGCATAGTTCTCCACCACCAGTTCCAGCAGCATGCAGAGCCGATTATAACGACTATCGGATGTGGGGCAGACCCTATCGATACTGCTTCCGTCCCCGGAACGCTTCGCGTGACCGGAGGAGATCAGATGACGACTACCATGACTTTGGCCGATCTGGCCGCCACCTCGTTGAGTGCCGTCCGCATTCTGGAACAACACGGCCTGGACTACTGTTGCGGCGGGAAGCAACCGTTGGAGCAGGCATGTCTCGCCAAGAACACTACGCCGCAGGCCATCATGCGGGAGATCGAAGAGGCGAAGGTCGCCAGCGCGGCTGGGAGAGACTGGCAGACAGTGCCGCTCGATGAGTTGGTGAAGCACATTGTCGGAACGCACCACGAGTACCTGAAGCTGGATCTGCCGGTCCTGGGCCACCGCATGGACAAAGTTGCCTCCGTCCATGGCGCCCGCGACCCGAAAACTCTACCTCGCATGGCGGAGGTGTTCGCGGCCTTGCGCGCCGAGATGGAAATGCATATGCACAAGGAAGAAAGCATCCTGTTTCCGTTCATCGAGCAGTACGGCCGCGCCGAGGTCCGGAACCGGCCGATGCCCCCAGTTCCCTTTGGATCGATCGCGAACCCTATCGCCATGATGGAGCGCGAACATGTGAGCGCCGGCGATGCCCTTGGCGAAATACGCACGTTAACCGGCGACTTCGAACTGCCTCCATACGCGTGCAGTACGGTGCGGGCGCTCTATGAGGGCCTGCAGGTGCTGGAAGCGGATTTGCACGTGCACATCCACCTCGAGAACAACATCTTGTTCCCACGCGCTATTGCGCTGGAGAAGCGTTAGCCTTCACGGATGGTCGCACACACACAGGCAGCTTCTAACGTTGCGTATTACGATGGTGGTTTGCCACCGAAAATCTCAGCTCTTTCAGAAATTGCATTGTTTGCCGCCCTCAGCGAAAGCGAACTTCAGGGGCTTGCCCAACGGGCCGTGGAAAAGCGCTTCGCTTCCGACGAAGTGCTCTTCTGGGAAGGAGAAGCTTGCGCCGGAATTTTCTTGATCGTTCAAGGCAGCGTAAAGATCTTTCGGACATCTCCCGGCGGGCGTGAAGTGATGCTGTCCATTGAGGCCGCGCCCACCTCCGTGGCCGAGTTGCCGCTATTCGATGGCGGACCATACCCGGCATCGGTTCGCGTCGTGGAGCCAGTGGTCTCCCTATTCATCAACAAAAGCGACTTCCAGCAGGTGTGCCGCCAATACCCCGAAGTCGCGCTGAAAGTCCTGGCCGTCGTGGGACGGCGACTGAGACACCTCGTGGAGCTGGTTGAAGCAATGACCTTCGGAAGTGTCACACAGAGACTGGCGTGCCTGCTGTTGGACACCTCGAAAGGAGCGGGCGCTGAGACTTTCGATCTCCCGCTAACCCATCAAGAGCTTGCGTCCCGGCTGGGAACGGTTCGAGAAGTGGTTTCCCGGAATCTGGCCCGCTTTCGTGCGCAGGGTCTCGTCAGGATTCAAGATCGGCAGGTAGAGATCGTGAACCGCCCCGGGCTCGAGCAGGAGGCCGAGGCTCCGCAAGTCGCGTCACATCCTGCACGCCTGGCCTAGTCGCCGGATGGCACGCGGACGCCGTTGGGGATCGGCACTTCGGAACGCTTGACGCCTGAGCGGCCGGCGAAAACCCACGCGACAAGAACCAGCGCGCCGATTGCGAATAGGGTGTCGCCTGGCACCCGCAACCAACGGAGAGTCCGCATGTAAGGCAGGCCAAGGAAGTCCGTGCTGCGCGCATACCAGTAGCCCTTATCGACGGAGGCCCAGGTCTGTGCCAGGCCGACCGGGAGAAGACTTCCCACACACATCGTCAGCAGGCCGGAATTCATACCCCAGAAGGCGAAACGCAGCCATCCTTCTTTCCATTCGTTGAGCGGCTCCATGGCCCGTAAGCAGACAAGCATCAGACCGATTCCCAGCATGCCGTAAACCCCAAATAGGGCGGCATGGCCATGCAGCGGCGTCGTGTTGAGGCCCTGCATGAAGTAGAGGGCGATAGGCGGGTTGATCATGAAGCCGAACAGGCCGGCGCCCACCATGTTCCAGAACGCAACCGCCACGAAGAAGTAAATGGCCCATTTGTAGCGCTGAACCCAGGGCGCCAAACGGCCGTTCCGAAGGTCATCCATGGCGGAATACCCAACCATCGTGAGCGGTACCACTTCGAGAGCGCTGAAGACGGAGCCGAAGGCCAGGGCGACAGTGGGCGTCCCGGAGAAATACAGGTGATGGCAGGTGCCGATGATGCCGCCAGACAGGAAGATAGTTGCTGAGAGCAACGCGGCCTTGGCTGCAAAGGCAGGCCGAATCAGGCCGAGGCGCGTAAAAAAGAAAGCGATGACGGTAGTGGCAAAGACTTCGAAGAAACCTTCCACCCAAAGATGCACTACCCACCAGCGCCAGTATTCGACGATGGTAAGGTGTGTGTGCTGGCCCCAAGTGAGACCGGCGCCGTAGAAAAGGAAGATGGCTCCAGAGGAGAGCAGGAAGAGATAGAGCAGGTTGCGCTGGTCGCCCGCAACCTTGAGCGCTGGGCGGGTTGCACGAACAACCAGCACCAGCCAGATTAGCAGCCCTACGAAGAGTAGGATCTGCCAAACGCGGCCGAGGTCGACATACTCGTAGCCTTGATGACCCCAGAGGAAGGCGTTGGCATCGGAGAATTTATTTTGAATGCTCATCCATTCGCCGGCGAGTGAGCCCACGACGACCGCCAGGAGGGCGCCAAAGAGGACGTGCACGCCGAGCGCCTGGAATTTGGGTTCCTTACCGCTGATCAGCGGTCCTATGAAAAGGCCGGCGGCGAGCCAGGCTGTCGCGATCCAAAAGATGCCGAGTTGAACGTGCCAGGTGCGAGTGACACTGTAGGGCAGGATGTGGGAGATGTTCAGGCCGTAAAAGCCGTTACCTTCGACGCCGTAGTGGGCGGTGACGATGCCCATCAGGATCTGAACCACGATGAGCCCGGAGACCACCCAAAAGTATTTAAGGGTGGCGCGTTGAGAGGGAGTTGCCGACCACGCACCCAGCGGATCAGTGGCTGGGATTGGGCCGACCGGTTCCGTGGCCTTTTGAGAGGCGTACCACCAGACCATCGCGCAGATGCCCGCGAGAAGCATGATGATGCTGACACCGGTCCACATGACGCTTTCCCCGGTGGGGTGGTTGCCGACTAGGGGTTCATACGGCCAGTTCTGGGTATAGGAAATATTGTCGCCGGGCCTTTCCGCGGCAGCGGCCCAGGCGGTCCAGAAGATGAATCCGGCGAGCTGCCGCATGCGCTCGGGGCTGGAAACGCTGCCGGAGGGAATCGCGTAAGCGGAGTTGCCATTAATGAAGACATCGGAGAAGTGCGTCAGGCAGGATTCAAACGCACGGGCGCGGACCGGTGCAATGCGGATGGTATTGCTGGCGGCGTCGTAGCCGTTATGGCGGTAGATCTGTTCCAGACGGCCGCGAAGTTTTCCCTGGTCTTCGGGACTGAGTTGCTCGTATGGCTTGCCGAATTCGGTATTGGCCCATTCCGTCAGAACGAAACTTGACTCGCGATGGAGCCAGTCGGCAGTCCAATCGGGAGCGACATAGCTGCCATGACCCATATCGAGCCGACTTCCATACCTCCGAGTGCCTGCCAGACGTTTTGGCCGCGGCCGATGTCTCCATTGGGTACAACGACGGTGCCATTTGTGTCGACGATTCTGGCGGGGAGCGGCGGCATCTGCTGATAGATGCGAGTGCCGATCCAACCAAGCACGGAGAACGAAAACACCAGTACGACAGCAAAACTAATCCACAGTTTTTTCATGAACCTTTTCCCTTCGAACCTTCGCACCCTCGAACCTTCGAACCAGGAGTGCCTGGATACTTCAAGATAATCGGGGGTGGATAGCCTTGGCTGTGACTGGGGTCACCGAAGCCATGACAGTTCTCAGTCGAGAATGGGCACCGTGGGGCAAACGGCCGCAGCTCTTTCCCCCGTTCTCTTATCGCAGGCCCAGATGGAGGGCCCTCGCGATTGCCTCGGCGTCGAACACGCAGCCTCCCCAAGTCCCGCCGCTCGCGTCCTGCAAAGCGGCCCACAGCCGGGTCTCCTCGGGCAGCGCGGGGTCCGGCTCCAGGTCGGGCCGCAATGGGCGGGCATCCAGAATGCGCGAGCCCTCGGCAACGCTTCCGCCGCCGACGAAGTTGACGGAACCCTCCAGGTTCACGCGGTCAATCACGATCTCGATCGGGTCGCCTTCTTGAATCTTGCCGAGGGGGCCGCCGGCCAACGCCTCGGGCGTGACGTGTCCGATGCAAGCGCCGGTGGAAACGCCGCTGAACCGGGCATCGGTGATCACGGCAACGTGCTTGCCGAAATCCACGTACTTCAGCGCCGACGTAATCTGATAGATCTCCTCCATGCCGGAACCCATGGGGCCGCGGCACATCAGAACCAGAACATCGCCAGGCTGAATGGCGTCCGGTCCGTGGCTCTTGATCGCCGCCACGGCCGCCTTCTCGGTGCGGAACACGCGCGCCGGGCCGGTCTTGCGATAGACGCCGTCGCCATCCACCACGCTAGGGTCGATGGCGGTGCTCTTGATCACCGCGCCCCCAGGGGCCAGGTTCCCTTTCGGGAAAGTCACGGTGGCGGTGAGTCCGCGTTGGCGCGCGCGGTCGGGGTCCATGATCACATCGCCGGGGTCCACACCGTCGCGATCCAGCAGCACGCGCCGCAGTTTGCTGCGGCGTTCCGACTGTTCCCACCAGTCGAGCATGGCGCCCAAAGTTTCTCCGCTGGCGGTAAGCGCGGCCGTGTCCAGCAATCCGGCGCGCCGCAGATGCAGCATCGCCTCCGGCACGCCGCCGGCCATGAAGACCTGTACCGTGGGATGCATCTTCGGCCCGTTGGGAAGCGCATCGACTAACCGCGGGGTCTGCCGGTTGACGCGCGTCCAATCGTCCACCGTGGGGCGCGGCAATCCGGCCGACCAGGCGATGGCGGGCAGGTGCAGAATCAGGTTGGTCGATCCGCCGAACGCCGCGTGTACCACCATCGCATTGCGTATCGAGGCGGGCGTGAGAATGTCCTTCATGGTGAAGCCGCGACTTTCGAGCGCCAGCGCGGCGCGGGCGGAACGGCGGGCCATATCGAGCCAGATCGGGTGGCCCGAAGGGCTGAGCGCCGAGTGCGTCAGGGACATGCCCAAGGCTTCGCCAACTACTTGAGCGGTGGCCGCGGTTCCTAGAAACTGACAGCCGCCGCCCGGCGTGGCGCAGGCGCGGCAAAGGTCCTGCGCCGCCGCTTCCACCGTGATCAGGCCGTGGGCGAAACGCGCCCCCACGGATTGCACCTTGCCCGCGTCTTCGCCTTCCTCGGCCAGCAGCGTGACCCCGCCCGGGATCAGCACGCACGGCAGGTTGCGTGTTCCGGCCAGCGCCATCATCATCGCCGGCAGGCCTTTGTCGCAGGTGGCGATGCCCAGCACGCCGCTGCGCGTGGGCAGCGAACGGATGAGGCGCTTGAACACCGAGGCGGCGTCGTTGCGGAAGGGCAACGAATCGAACATGCCGGTAGTGCCCTGCGTCCGCCCGTCGCATGGATCGGTGCAGTAAGCCGCGAAGGGGACCGCGCCCAGCGACTTCAATTCCCTGGCCGCGGCCTCCATCAGGAGCCCGACTTCCCAATGGCCGGTGTGAAACCCGAGCGCCACCGGCGTGCCGTCGGCCGCGCGGATGCCGCCGTGCGTGCTCAGGATCAGGAACTCCTTGCCGCCCAGCGCGGCCGGGTCCCAGCCCATGCCGGCGTTCTGGCTCCAGCCGAAAAGATCGCCCGACGGCTTGTTTAGCAGCATCTCGGGGGTGATGGGTACCGAGCCTTTTGGCCCCGCGGCTTTGGAGCGGACGTCGTAGAGCGCCGGGTCGCCGGAATCCAGAATCTGTGCAAGCGCGATAGCCATGCGGAATTTGATCGTAGCAAACTGATGCGAGACTGAGTATATGCCCAAGCAGGAAACCTTATCACTTCGCAAGCATCTGGCCCAGTTGCTGAACATGAAGGGCGCGCACGTAAATCTGGTTGCGGCCGTGGCCGATTTTCCCGTGGCCATGCGAGGCGCAAAGCCCCAGGGCGCTCCGCATACGGCCTGGCAGTTGCTGGAACACATACGCCTGGCGCAGGAGGACATCCTGGATTTCAGCCGCAATCCCCAGTATCGGGAGAAGAAGTTCCCGGACGATTACTGGCCGGCCACAGAAGCCCCGCCGGGCGAGGACTCCTGGGACCAGAGCGTCCAGCAGTTTCAAAAGGACCTGAAAGAAATGCAGGACCTGCTTGCCGACACCAAGCACGACCTGCTGGCGAAGATACCGCACGGCTCGGGACAGACGCTGCTGCGCGAAGCCCTGGTGGCGGCGGACCACAATTCGTATCACCTGGGTCAGTTGGTGTTCTTGCGAAAGATCCTGGAAGGCCAGAGCTAATTCGCCGCGGCCGCGGTTGCCGCTTCCCGGCTCAGCGTTTCGAAAAACCGCTTGATCAGCATCTTCGCCGTGGTGTCGATCAAACGCTGGCCCACGACGGCAATGGTGCCGCCCACCTGCACGTCGCCCTCGTACTGCACGCTGGTTTTGTCTTCGATGGGCGTGAGCGTCAGCACGCCTTCTCCCTTCATGAAGCCGATCTTGCCGGCGCCCGTCACCATCAGGCGGAAGGTCAATGGCGGATGCGGGTCGCTGATTTTGACCTTGCCTTCGAACAGGCCCGACATACTGCCCAGCAGCATTTTCATGCGCATGGCGTATTCGTCTTCGCCGATTTTGTCGAGCGATTCACATCCGGGCATGCACTTCGCCAGTACCGCCGGGTCTTGCAGAAGCGCATAGGCGCGCTCCCGCGGAGCCGGAATGGTGTAAGCTCCACTGACCTTCATGTGCACCTTGAAATGGCCGCAGCCAGCGCGCGCGCCGCGTGGACCCGTGCCAGATGCCGGCGGTAATCGCCCCCGGCATAGAGATCGGAATTAGTCTCCTGGCCCTCGCCCACCACCGCCACGGCCTTCGCCGCATCGGCCCCGCCTTCGAGCAGCTTTTCCGCCGCTAAGTCGCGAAACGCGTGCGGACCCATCCCCGTGACCGCAATGCGTGCCATGGAGATTTTGCCGGCGCTTCTCTTAACCCGGACCGCGACGCCGACCACCGCGAAGCCCGACGCCGGATGCGCCACTTTTTCGTACTTGTAGCCCTCGCTGGTGTCTTCGGCCGGCACCAGCACTTCCAGCACGATCTCACCCGGCTCGATCGCCGTGGTGAATGCGTCCAGGAAAAAATCCGCCGCCGCCACCGTACGGTCCGAGTGGGCCGATACCAGCCGCACCGTGGCTTCGAGAGCCAACAGCGCCGCCGGATAATCGGCGGCCGGATCGGCATGCGCGATGCTGCCCCCGATAGTGCCCATGTTGCGCACCTGCGTGTCGCCGATGCTGCCGGCGGCTTCGGCCAGCAGCGGGCACCGGCTGCGCGCCACCGTGGACGTCTCGACCTCATGGTGCGTGGCCATGGCGCCAATGTGTACCACGCCCTGCGATTCCGAGATATGCTTCAGCCCCGGGACGCGGCCCAGATCCACCACGTTGCCGGGCGAAGCCAGCCG